>ODAK010008614.1_pt1 | contig 10188 bp, 10 predicted proteins | sample 1539591 | NCBI WGS metagenome assembly ODAK01 (sample SAMEA3539303, study PRJEB22396) | soil metagenome | biome: tundra; feature: field; material: soil | place: USA | collected 2010-05 | depth 0.15 m | reverse complement strand
TGCGCGCGAGCGCGAGCAGCAGCGCCATCGTGTGCTCGGCGGCGGTCACGACGTTGGACTGCGGCGCGTTGGCGACGACGATGCCCCGCCGCGTCGCGGCCGCGACATCGACGTTGTCGACGCCGACCCCGGCCCGGGCGATCACCCGCAGCCGCTCGCCGCGATCGATCAGCTCGGCGCTCAGCGTGGTCGCCGAGCGGATCAGGATCGCGTCGAACTCGCCGATCCGTTCCGCGAGTGTGTCCGGCGACCAGTCAAACCCGGTCACCACCTCGAAATGCTCGCGCAGCAGCGTGAGCCCGGACTCGCCGACATCCTCACGGACCAGCACTCGAGCGCTCATCCGACACGCTCCAGCAGATAGTCGATACAGGCGGTCAGCGCGCGCACGTCGTCGGGCTCGATCGCCGGGAACATCGCGATCCGCAGCTGGTTGCGCCCGAGCTTGCGGTATGGCTCGACGTCGACGATGCCGTTGGCGCGAAGCGCCCGTGCGAGCGCGACCGCGTCGACCGACTGCTCGAAGTCGATCGTCCCGACGACCAGCGAGCGCAGTCGCGGATCGGCGACGAACGGCGTCGTCACGCTGCAGTGTGCGGCCCACTCGTACAGATGCCCGGAGGATTCGCGGGTGCGCGCGACGCACCAGTCCAGCCCGCCGTGGTCGAGCATCCAGTCGAGCTGATCCGCCAGCAGGTAGAGCGTGGCGATCGCCGGCGTGTTCGCGGTCTGCTCCGCGGCCGAGCTCTCGAGCGCGATCGCGAGCGAGAGGAACGCCGGGATGTAGCGTCCCGAGGCCGAGATCTGCGCCGCCCGCTCGAGCGCCGCGGGGCTCAGCAGCGCGAGCCACAGGCCGCCGTCGGAGCCGAAGCTCTTCTGCGGGGCGAAGTAGTAGACGTCGGCCTGCGAGGCGTCGAGCGGCAGGCCGCCCGCGCCCGAGGTTCCGTCGATCACGACCAGCGCGCCCGCCGCGTCGGCGGGGCGGGCGACGTCGATCATCACGCCGGTCGAGGTCTCGTTGTGCGCCCAGGCCAGGACGTCGGCCTGCGGTGAGGCGGTCGGCGCCGGCGCGCTCCCGGGCTCGGCGGCGACGATGATCGGATCGGCGAGAAACGGTGCGAGCGTCGTGACCTCGGCGAACTTGCTCGAGAACTCGCCGTTGACGAGGTGCAGCGCCCGCTCGCGGACGAGACCGAACGCCGCGATCTCCCAGAACGCGCTGGCGCCCCCGTTTCCGAGCGCCACGGTGTAGCCGTCGGGCAGCGAGAACAGCTCCCGCAGTCCCGCACGCACGCGCGCGACGAGCCCGCGAACCGGCGCCTGGCGGTGCGAGGTGCCCAGCAGCGCGGCGCCGTCGCCGGCGAGGCGGGCGAGCGCCGCCGGGCGGATCTTCGACGGACCGCTGCCGAAACGACCGTCGCTCGGCTTCAACGCCGCGGGGATGGCGATCGGTGCGGTGCTCTCGGGTGCGTTGGTCATGCGTGGCCTCGGTGAGTTGAAACGGTGGGCGGTTGGGCGGCGGGTGGTCGGCTCAGATCGGCATGCGATCGGCGATCGTCGCGCTCCATCCTCGCGGCAATCGCGCGGCGCCGACGCCGGTCGGCGCCTCGCCGGCGAGCACGCAGTACTCGGGTGCCGGGCCGAGTGCGAGCTGGCGCTGCCAGAGACCGGCGTGTTCGCCGTCCATCCCGTCTCCCAGCAGCGCAGCGAGCAACGGCGCCTCGACGCCGCGGGGCTTCTCGATCCAGACCGCCACGCGTACCTGCTCCAGCGTCGCCGTGCCCTCGAGCAGCCGGTAGATGCTGCCGCTTCCCGGTCCGGCCTGGCGCGCCGCCGCATCGTGGGCGCTCAGATGGCCACGTCCGACCGCCGCCTCGTTGAGCACGCCCAGCGCCGCGAAATCCTCCACCACGTACCAATCCTCGAACGCCGGGACGTCACCGAGCCAGTTCGGCGCCGGCGCGCGAAACGACACCGAGCGGACGAAGCCGCCCGGCGGGCGCGCGGCGATCGAGCGGTGAAAGCGACTGACCGCGGCCGCGTAGACCTCCGGCGCGACCCCGGGGGCGGGGCGGTGCCAGAAGACGTAGGCGAGCATCAGAAGCTCGGCTTGATCCAGTCCATATGCGAGCGCAGCTCCTTGCCGACGTCCTCGACCTGCGACGCCGCCTGCTCCGCACGCATGCGCTTGAAGTTCTCCTGGCCGGCGCGATTCTCGGCGATCCATTCCCGCGCGAACGCGCCGGACTGGATCTCGCCGAGGATCTGCTTCATGCTCTCGCGCGTCTGAGCGGTGATCACGCGCTTGCCGCGCGTGTAGTCGCCGTACTCGGCCGTGTTGGAGATCGAGAAGCGCATGCCGGCGAGACCCTTCTCGTACATCAGATCGACGATCAGCTTCAGCTCGTGGAGGCATTCGAAGTAGGCCATCTCCGGGTCGTAGCCGGCCTCGACGAGCGTCTCGAAGCCGGCCTGGACGAGCTCCGACGCGCCGCCACAGAGAACCGCCTGCTCGCCGAAGAGGTCGGTCTCGGTCTCGTCCTTGAAGCTGGTTTCGATCACGCCGCCGCGTGTGCAGCCGATCCCCTTGGCGTAGGCCAGCGCCAGCGCGCGCGCGTTTCCGGTGGCGTCCTGGTGGATCGCGACCAGGCCGGGAACGCCGGAGCCCTCGGTGTACTGCCGGCGCACGAGGTGTCCCGGACCCTTTGGTGCGACCAGCGCCACGTCGACGCCCGGCGGCGGAACGACCTCGCCGTAGTGGATCGAGAAGCCATGCCCGAACAGCAGCAGGTTGCCCTCGGCGACGCCGTCACGGACCTGCTGCTCCCAGACGTCGTGGTGGAGCTCATCCGGCGCGAGGATCATCACGAGATCGCCGCGACTCGCTGCTTCGACCACGCCCAGCACCTCGAGACCGGCTTCACGCGCGGCCGCGATCGAGGCCGAGCCCTCGCGCAGCCCGACGACGACCTCGACACCGGAATCCCTGAGATTCAGCGAGTGCGCGTGGCCCTGGGATCCGTAGCCGATGATCGCGACGGTCTTGCCGTCGAGCAGGGCGAGGTCCGCATCGTCGTCGTAGATCATGCGCGGCAGGCTACCGCGTCGCGGAAGCCGGCGGCGCTCACGCCTGCGCCGCGGCCACCAGCGTGCGGCCCGGCACGGCGAGCTCGCCGCTCGCGCCGGTGTATGGCGCGAGGCGCGCCGCGAGCTCGGCTTCGACCGCCGCGGTCTGCTGCTCGTCGGCCTGCTCGAACGCTGCGCGGGTCGAGGCGGAGAGGTCGAGGTGCGTCGCCCACCAGCTGTCGAAGTCGGGGCCGCTGCGCGCGATCTCGACCGCATCGATCACGATGTCGGTGAAGCCGGCCTCCTCGAGCATCGACCGCAGCAGTCCCGCCTCGGCGAGCGCGAAGGGCCCCGGCGTCCCCGCCACCGGCGGGACTGCGAGGCCGTGCTCGACCAGCACGGCGGTGGGAATCGTCGACCACGGGTTGCGTTCCCGCTGATCCCACGCCGCCAGCACGACGCGGCCGCCGCTGCGCAACACGCGCCGTGTCTCGCGCAGCGCCGCCGCCGGGTCGACCATCAACATGTAGCCCCAGCGGCAGAGCACCGCGTCGAGGCTCGCAAGCTCGAGGTCGATCCACTCGCCGCCGAGCACGCGGAACTCGACGTTCGTGAGGCCCAGCGCGGCAGCGCGCGCGCGTGCAAGCTCGACCATCGCCTCGGATTGATCGCTGCAGATCAGCGTGCCGCCCGGCTCGATCAGCGGCGCCGCGAGAAAGCCCAGCTCGCCCGGGCCGGCGGCCAGGTCGAGCACGCGCTCGCCGGGGCGCAGTGCCGCGGCGTCGATCATCCAGGCCGAGACCGCTGCCGTCTGGCTCCCCCAGGACGCCTGCTGGCGCCCCCAGCCGGCCGCGGCGGCATCCCAGCACTCGAGGATCGTGCGCCGTTCCTCGTCGTGGTCGCGCCCGCCGGCGCTCGGATCTAGGCCTTCAGCGGACAGGACAGCGCCGGTGGAGAGGGTGTTGGCGCCGCGGCGGGGGGCCGGGCGCTCGAGGGGTCCGCGGAGACCGCGACGCGTGCCGGCACGGCCGTACCCGGGCCTTGAGATCCTCGCCGGCCATCGAACGCCGATCTATCCAGGAAGCGGACAGCTGAGCACCTCCTGGCCGTGAGCTGACCGCTGGCCGGGCGGCCGCGTCGAGCTGAAGCTGATCGTCGCGCTGCGGTAGTCGTCGCGGCCGTCGGGACACGGCCTGGCGTTCGAGAGGACGAGTTCGATCGGGTAGGAGTGAAACCTGCCCGCCGCGCAGTTCGGCGTGCAGTCGTTGATGTAGTACTGCCCGCTGCCGTGGGCCGTCGTGCCGCCGAATGAGCTCCAGCGCAGGCGGGTCAGCGATCGGTTGTCGTCGGCACAGGCGAGGATGATCGCCGACGGGCGCACCTGTGACTTGGTGCAGTTGCCGACGACCCGCCGCGCGTCGGCGGACGCGAGCGCCGAGATCGCGATGGCGCCGAGCAGGAGGAAGGCCGCGATCAGCACTCGTGCGCGCACCTGGCGACCCTATGGCTTCGCATTGCGGCCGTCAACCGCCAGGCGGGCTCGCTGCAGCTTGCCCGACGCGGTGCGCGGCAGCGAGTCGGTGAAGGCGATCGCTTTCGGAACCTTGAACCCGCCGATGCGTTCGGCGCAATGGGCTCGGAGAGCGTCGGCGCCGACGTCCGCGCGGACCACGACCAGCGCGTGCACGACCTCCCCCCACTGCTGATCCGCAACGCCGTACACGGCGGCCTCGACGACCGCCGGATGCTCCTCGAGCACCGACTCGACCTCGCTCGGTGCGACGTTCTCGCCGCCCGAGATGATCGTGTCGGACTTGCGCCCGATCACGTGCAGCGTGCCGTCGGCGCCGAGCTCCCCGAGGTCGCCGGTTGCCAGCGTGCCACCGACCACGGCGGGACTCAGTGTCGGCCCGCTGACGAGGATCTCGCCGTCTGGCGCCAGCGCGACGCGGGTGCAGAAGAGCGGCGGTCCGGCGTCGACGCCGCCCTCGCCGGGTGCCTGGGTCGCAACCTGCGAGCAGGCCTCGGTCAGCCCGTAGGTCTGGCTGACGGCGACACCGGCCGAGCGCGCTCGCCCGAGCAGCGCCGCCGGGACCGGTCCGCCCCCGGCGAGCGCGCAGCGCAATGCGGGCGGATCGGCGAGACCCCCGTCGAGCAGCCGCGTCAGCGTCGTCGCGACCACGCTGACGAGCGTGATCTCGCGTTCCATCAGCGCGTCGAGTGCGTCCTCGAGGACGAACCGCTCGTGGACGACGGCGGTGGTCCCGTAGATCGCGCTGCGCACGATGATCGACAGCCCGCCGACGTGCACGAGCGGCAGCGTGCACAACCAGCGTTCGCGCGGATCGAGCCCGAGTGCCACCGCCGAGCCGATCGCGCTCCAGAGGAGGTTGCCAAAGGTCAGCGGGACCTCCGTGGGCTCTCCGCTGGTCCCCGAGGTGCGCAGCAGGACCGCCGTCGCGTCGAGCTCGTGTTGGGCCCCTGCGAGCACACTTCCGGAGCACTCCAGCGGCTGCTCGATCACCGCGTCGACGCCGAGCGGCAGACGCGAGCGCGCCGGTGCGCGCAGGTCGACCGGCACCGCCACGGCGCCCGCCCGCAGGCACGCGTGCAGCGCGACGACGAAGTCGATCCCGGGCGCAAGGGCGATCGCCACGCGCGACCCGGGCGCGACCCCGAGCTCGTGCGCGCCGGCGGCGGCGAATCGATCGAGCTCGCGATAGCGCAGCCGGCGCTCGCCCGTCTCGACCGCCACGCGATCCGGCCAGCGCCGGGCGGCCCGTGTCAACCACGCTTCGACTCGCACGCTCGAAAGGCTAGCCTTGCGGTCGTGGACGCGAGCAGCAGCGGTGCGGTCGAGTGGGTCGCAGACGGCGAGTACGCCGACATCCGCTACGAGCGCTCACGCGACCCCGGGATCGCCAAGATCACGATCAACCGCCCCGAGGTCCGCAACGCCTTTCGCCCGCAGACGGTGCTCGAGCTGGCCGAGGCGTTCACGCGGGCCCGCGACGACACCACCATCGGCGTGATCGTGCTCACCGGTGAGGGTCCCGATGCGTTCTGCTCCGGCGGCGATCAGCGTGTCCGCGGCGACAGCGGATACGAGAGCGAGCCGGGTGGTGTCGGGCGCTTCCACGTCACCGACCTGCACGTCCAGATCCGTCGCACCCCCAAGCCGGTCGTCGCGATGGTTGCCGGTTACGCGATCGGCGGCGGCCACGTGCTGCATGTCGTGTGCGACCTGACGATCGCCGCCGAGAACGCCCGCTTCGGGCAGACCGGTCCGCGTGTCGGCTCGTTCGACGGCGGCTACGGAGCGAGCATCCTCGCCGCCCAGGTCGGCCAGAAGCGTGCGAAGGAGATCTGGTTCCTGTGCCGCCAGTACGACGCGTTGCAGGCGCTCGAGTGGGGTCTCGTCAACGCCGTCGTGCCGCTCGAGCGTCTCGAGCAGGAGACCGTCGCGTGGTGTCGCGAGATGCTCGCGCTCTCGCCGTTCGCGCTGCGGCTGCTGAAGGCGAGCTTCAACGCCGCCGAGGACGGGCTCGCCGGATTGCAGCAGCTCGCCCACGACGCGAACCTCCTGTTCTACGGCTCCGAGGAGGCCCGCGAGGGCCGCGCGGCCTACGCCGAGAAGCGCGCACCCGACTTTTCGCAGTTCCCGCGTCGCCCGTGAGAATCTGGTTGATGGCGGCGAGGCCGCGGACGCTTCCGGCCGCCATCGCACCGGTGCTCGTCGGCACCTCGCTGGCGATCCGCTACGGCACCTTCCACCCGTTCGCCTTCACCGCGGCGCTGCTCGGCGCGATCCTGATTCAGATCGGCACCAACCTCTCCAACGACTACTCCGACGCGCGGCGAGGCGCCGACAGCGACGAGCGAATCGGCCCGGTGCGCGTGACGGCGGGCGGCCTGGTGCCGCCGCGCCAGGTCCTGATCGCGACCTACCTGACCTTCGGCGCCGCCGTGCTCTGCGGCGCCTATCTGATCGCGGTCGCGGGCTGGGCGCTGCTGGCGGTCGGCGCGGCGTCGATCCTCGCCGGCGTGCTCTACACCGGCGGACCGCGACCGTACGGCTACGAGGGACTCGGCGAGGTGTTCGTCTTCCTGTTCTTCGGACTCGTCGCGGTGACGGGCTCCTACTTCGTGCAGCGCCGCGGCCTTCCGTGGCAGGCGTTCGTGCTGGCGGTGCCGGTGGGGCTGCTGATCGCGGCGATCCTCGTCGTCAACAACGCCCGCGACATCGACACCGACCGGCGCGCCGGCAAGCGCACCCTCGCGGTGCGGCTCGGACGCGAGCGCACGCGCGTGCTGTTCGTCGCGATGATCGCGGTTGCGTTCGTGACCTCGTGGGTGCCGTGGTTTGCCGGCGCGCTGTCGCCGTGGCTGTTCGTGACGGCGGCGGCGGCGCCGCTCGCGATCGGCGTGGTACAGACGGTGCGCACGCACGCCGACGGGCCGTCGCTGAACGAAGCGCTCGCTCGCACCGCGAAGCTGGCGCTGGTGTTCTGCCTGCTGCTCTGCGCCGGCGTGCTGGCGAGCTAGTGGGCCTCTAGGCGATGGAGCTGGAGTTCGATCGCCTCGAGCTGCGCTTCGCGCAACCACAGGCGACCGCGTTCGGCGTGCTGCATTCACGCGAGCTGATCGAGGTGACGCTGACCGGCGCCGACGGGATCGCCGGCCACGGAGAGGCGGCGGCGCTCGAGCCCTACGACGGGGTGTCGACCGAGCGGGTGCTCTCGGCACTCGAGGCCTACCGAGCACCCCTGGCGGCCTCGGCGCGCAGCGGCGGGGGCACGCTGCTCGACGCCTGCCAGGTGTGCGATCCGTTGCCGCAGGCGCTCGCGGCGATCGATATCGCGCTGTGGGACATCGCCGGCAAGCGCGCCGGCCGTCCGGTCTGCGAGCTGCTCAGCGAGGCGCCGGCCACCGCCATCGCGGTGAACGCGAGCGTCGCCGCCACGACGCCGCAGCGCGCCGCACGGGCGGCCGCTGACGCCGTTGCGGACGGCTACTCGTGCATCAAGCTCAAGGTGGGGTTTGCCGACGATCTCGATCGCGTCGCGGCGGTCCGCGAAGCGATCGGCCCCGACGCGAGCCTGCGGCTCGATGCAAACGGTGCGTGGAGCGTGGCACAGGCCGAGCAGCTGCTCTCCCGGCTCGGCGTCTACGGCCTCGAGCTCGTCGAGGAGCCGGTGCGCGGCCTGGCGCAGACGCGTGCGCTGCGCGCGCGCGTAGCGGTCCGCATCGCGATCGACGAAACCGCCGCGCTGCCGGGGGCCCTGACCGCCCGCGTCGCCGACGCCGTGTGCCTGAAGATCTCGCGCTGCGGCGGGATCGGCCCGCTGCTCGCGGCGGCGGCACTCGTGCGCACGAGCGGCGCCGAGGTCTATTTGTCCTCGACCTACGACGGCCCGCGCGGCATTGCCGCGGCGCTGCACGCGGCCGCAGCGCTGGCGCCGCTGCCGTCATGCGGCCTCGCGACGCTCGAGCTGTTCGAGCCGAGCGCCCGCCGGCTGCCCGTCGTCGGCGGCGAGATCGCCGTACCGCGCGGGCCCGGGCTCGGCCTGTAGCGATCAGCCGCCGTCGCACAGCGCGCGAGCGACCTCGCGCGGGGCCTGCAGGGCCACCCGGTGCCCGACACCGGGCACGCAGTGAAAGGTCGATTGGCCGGTGCCGGCGGCAATGCGCCGCCCATGCAGAACGTACGCGTGGTCGCGCTCACCGGCCAGGATCGTGACCCCCATCGTCAGCTCGCCGAGCCGATCCCACATCGGCGCGATCGTGCCCGGACCGAGGCCGCGGAGCATCGCGGCCAACTCGGCGGGCGTGCAGCGGCGCTCATCCGCGGCGATCTCCTCGGCGACCTGGTCGGGGTCGTGCGCGAACAGCGGCTGCGCGCGCCAGCGCGATATGAAGGACTCGATCGAGTTGCGCTCGATCTCCGCCGCCAGCACGTCGTCCGCGACTCTGCGCGCCTCGCGCTCGCTGCGATCCTCGATGCCGGCGCTGGCGGAGACGAGCACCAGCCGCACGATCGGATCGGGGATCGCCAGCGCGACGTGCAGCGCGAGGCGTCCGCCCATCGAGTAGCCGACCAGGATCGCGGGCTCGGCGGCGATCGCACCGCAGACCAGCCGGGTGACGCCGTCGGGCGTCAGCGGATCGGCGTCGGCGAGGTTCAGCGCAACCGGGGCGAAGCGCCCCTCGGGCAGCTCCGCGATCACGCGATCCCAGTGGCGGGCCGTGCCGGCAAAGCCGTGCAGCAGGACGACGGGGATCGGCATCGCGGTCAGTGTGACGCGGCCGCGGGCGCGCCGCGATCATCAGGCGTCGGCGGCGGGTACGGTTCGCGCTGAGCAACCCGAACGCCGGATCATCTCCTGACACCCGCCCTGGACACCCACGATCTGATCGCCGCGTTCGTCGACGAGCTGGTGCGCTGCGGGATGACCGACGCCTGCACCTCCCCGGGGTCGCGCTCGACGCCGCTGGTGCTGGCGATCGCCCGCGAGCCCCGGCTTCGCGCGCACTCACACATCGACGAGCGCTCGAGCGGGTTCTTCGCGCTGGGGATCGCGAAGGCCACCGCGCGAGCGGTCGCGCTGACGTGCACCTCCGGGACCGCCGCCGCCAACCTCGCCCCGGCCGTGATCGAGGCGAGCGAAGCGCGCGTCCCGCTGATCGTCCTGACCGCCGACCGTCCGCCGGAGCTCCGCGAGATCGGCGCGGGCCAGACGATCGACCAGATCAAGCTCTACGGCGACGCCGTTCGCTGGTTCTTCGAGGTCGGCAACCACGAGGCGACGCCCGAGCGGATGGCCTGGATCCGGGCGCTCGCGTGTCGCGCGTGGGCCGCCGCGAGCGGCGAGCGCCCCGGACCCGTACACCTGAACTGGCCGCTTCGCGAGCCGCTCGTCACGGCGGCGGCCGGGCCGGCCTCCGGCGGGCGCTCCGGCGGGCGCCCGTGGGTCGCGGTGGCTGCCCGAGCGCGCGAGGCGGCGCGGCTGGGCGACCACGTGAGCGGGTCCGCGCGCGGGGTGATCGTGGCCGGACGCGACGACGCCGGACTCGCGCCGGGGATCCCCGCGCTCGCGCAGGCGGCGGGCTACCCGCTGCTCG
>ODAK010008613.1_pt1 | contig 10188 bp, 6 predicted proteins | sample 1539591 | NCBI WGS metagenome assembly ODAK01 (sample SAMEA3539303, study PRJEB22396) | soil metagenome | biome: tundra; feature: field; material: soil | place: USA | collected 2010-05 | depth 0.15 m | reverse complement strand
TACGACCGCCGCAAATATGCGGAGCTTTTGCGCGAGGCCTTCGAGCCGCTTGCTCTGGGGCATTCAGCGCAAATCGTCTCCAGCACGCGGAAGCTTTGGGAATAAAGGACAGGCCGAAACGGCTGTCCCTATTCTGCTCCAATGGGCGGGATGTTTCTGGAGGGAGGATAGCCGACAATGGATTTTGGTCAGCTGAGATTACATGATTGTACTCGAAGGGCTTACTGCCATCAGACGCGCCGTCCGCAATGTGTGCCTTGTCTTGATGGCGTGCGGCAGTTGTGTCCTGCTGGGCCATTTCCTGCGGCAGCTCAATATCGTTCTGAATCCGCTTGCCTGGTCGAGCGCGGAGATTATTTCCGCCCTGCTAAGTCTTACGATCGCTGCCAATGTTTTGGTCAGATATTACGGCACCGGGAACCGTGTGTCGCTGCTGCTGGGTTTGACCTTCGGCGTCACCGGCGTCATTCACTTGGGAGCGACCTTTGAGTTCTACCATCATTTTCTGGATCGCGCGGAGCAATTCCGTGTCCCCGTATCCTGGATGGTTGGCCAGACGCTCCTGGGGCTGCTCCTTCTTATCGCCTATGCCATCAATAAGAAGATGCCATGGCCGCGGGACGCTAGAAAAAACATCGTCGCTGCATTGGCGATTGTTGTCAGCGCATCTTGCCTGATCGCTTTGCCATTTTTGATTTTCCCGAATGAGTCTCCCATCCGTCCGCGCAGCCCCGTGCCGCGACCATGGGAATTGCTTCCCGCGGCCCTGTTTCTTGGAGCCGCCGTTGTCCTGAACCGCAGGAAAGAACGTGACCGCTTTGCATTCGACGCGGTATTAATTTGGGTGGCAGGCCTCAATGCCGCCGGTCATCTGATCGCATCGCAATCTGCGCGTCTGCTCGATGCATCGGCAGCCGGCGCGGAATTGATCGACACTGTAAGCTACATGGTCCTTCTGGGCGCGACTTTGCTCGACAATGCGCAACTGTTCCGCCAGGTCCGCACGCTCGCGATCAGCGACAGTTTGACGGGGCTGGCCAATTACCGGCGTCTGGTGGATATTTTGCAGGGCGAGATCGAACGCTCGGGACGAACCAACCGGTCCTTTTCCGTCCTGCTGATGGATCTCGATGGCCTCAAGCTCATCAATGACCGCCACGGGCACCTTGCCGGGAGCCATGCGCTTTGCCGCGTGGCCGCGATCTTAAGATTGAATTGCCGGTCAATCGACACGGCGGCGCGTTATGGCGGCGACGAATTCGTACTCGTGTTGCCGGAAACCGGCGAATCCGTCGCGCAACAAGTTGTCGAGCGCGTGATGGATTGTCTGGAAGCGGATGAGGAAGTTCCACGCCTAAGCCTGAGCATTGGCATCGCCACGTTCCCGCAACGCGGCACGACCGTCCAACAGCTGCTGGAGTGCGCGGATCGCGCACTCTATGAAGTGAAAGGCAAATCGAAAACGGACAAAATGCAGAGGCGCGGCCGCTCGTGATCTTCGCTATTCAGGCCAGATCGACGGGACAGGTGTAACCCGACACGAGTTTTAACATCAAGTGGATATACAGATCGGAGCTGTGGTGTTTGGCAAGAATTGTAGTGGCTCACTGGCTGGGTGCGGGGAGAGAGGATTCCCGGCGTTTTCCAGTGAAATCCAACCCGAAAGAAGGGTTGGGAGATGTGCCGGTAATTGAGAAGGGAACCACCGTAACGGACTTCTGTTTCAGGAACGGACCGATTGCCTTCAATACCAGTGCTTTGAATCCCGACGTGGTGTCGGATAACTTTCCGTAGGTGTACAAAATTCCATGGAGATCAACTTTTCGGTCCACCAGGTTGTAGGTGCCTTGAAGCTGCGCGCTCGTGCCCGGAGCGCTGAAGGAGACGTTGGACAGAGTTGCGACGCCATTTTTCACCGAGACTTGCCCCCTAAACTTCGAGAGCACCGTTTCTGGGTCTTCAGCTTGTTGCTCCTTGTTCTCGCCGCGCGCACTCTCGGTTAATGCATTTACCGGCTGCTGGACCTTTGGGGCCATGAAGCGTCCGCTGCCAATGCCGAAGCTGCCTGCAAGATCCAGCTTCCTCAAGAATCCCGGAGGCCCCGGCGGCACTTGTACTTTCGCACGCAGGTTGATACTGCCGGTCATCGACGGGCGTTTCTCGCCCGTAAAGAGGGACAACAAATCCTCAATGCGGCCTCCATTCACGGCCATCTCCAGCAGAACTGTTTTTCCGTGCTGGCCGGGGTGCCCGACCACGCTACCCTTCGACGTCAGAGTGGTTCGCTGAAAGTGCGAGTCCACGTTCTGAAGATACGTGTCTCCATTCGTTCCGTCCACAACCGCCTGGAATTTCGAAATCAGGTGAACGGTGTGGCTGCTTCCGGATACGCGGAAGTCGGGCACGTCGATTTCGCCATTCGCATCGATATGGCCGATGGTGCCGCTAAACTTGCCTTGGGACGATAGGATCCCTGAGATACCCTCGAACACACCCAGGTCCGCGTGCTCATAAGTGTAGGAACCAGTCACCGAAGTGCTGCCGGGGTCATCCTCATTCCAGGGGCCGATCTCACCATCCGACCGGATTTCCCCTGGCGGCTCGGTATTTAACAACGCTGCATGGTAGGGGATGGACCCGTTCTCAGCGACCTGGTCCAATGTCAACCGATGAACCAGCAGCTTGAAGGTTTCTTGCTCCGGCTGCCGGGGCATAAACTCCAACAGAGCTCCATCCGTGGTGATCTCGCCAATCGTGACCGAAGCAGCGCCTGTGGTGCTGGTTGTCAACGGAATCACATTAGGCGGCTGGCCGCTCGGACCCGGCGGCGGTATTAACACGTGCAACCCCTTCACCTGGATCTCATCCACGCGCTTGTGAATCCGGAAAAGGCCATTGTAGCTCCCTCGAATGATCAGCGTCTGGACCGTGATCAACGGTGGCAGGTCTTTGCGTCGCCGGTGCAGAAAACTGATCCCTTCAGCCACGCACCCCGGTGGAAAGTAGGTTTTGCGGAAGCTGCGGATTTGGACGGTTCGGGCGAATCGGTCCTGCAGTGCACTGGTGACAGCCTGCTGCGTGTATGGCCAGTTCCAGGCCAACACGATCAGCACAATGCCTGCGATGACGATGAGCGACGCTCCTATGACCAGCCACCACCGTCCAGGCGCCCACCGCTGTCCCACCGTGTGGACCTCCCTCGCGCCGCTGCGTGTAGAAATCGTGGAACTCTCCCCAGTCAATTATACAACGCTCCGATGTATTTAGATTTATGCGGAATTCCCGTTTTGAGCTTCCCCTTCGCCTGAAGGCCCTCGTGCCCCGTCGTGTCAACCGCGAGTCGCCCTAGCCTCTTGAGGATGCTAGCCGGCGCAGCGTCAGGTCTTGTCGCGGGGTGGTCTTGTACCCATCGTATCGCCATGAGAGGATTTGTTTTCGGCACCCGGGGTTGTGTTGCTTCGCGACATCTGCGGAACCCAGGCTGGAGGGAATCGTGAATCGAAGGGACTTTGTGAAATTCAGCGGCATTGCCGCCATCGAATTGGGGGCGGCAAAGTTGCTGATGTCGCAAGCGCAGCCAGGCATGCCCGGCATGCAATCGAGCGCCGCCACTCCGGAGACTACCAAAGCGGATTTCACGCTGCGGATCGCGCCGGTAACGGTGGAACTCACTCCGTCCCGCATCATCAGCACGATCGGCTATAACGGGACGTCTCCCGGACCGGTTCTTCGAATGCGAGAGGGCAAGCCCGTCACCGTGGATGTCATCAACGAAACCGATGTGCCGGAATTGGTGCATTGGCATGGCCTGTTCCTTCCGCCGGAAGTTGATGGCGTGGAAGAGGAAGCTACGCCCATGGTGCCGCCGCACGGCCGCGCACGCTATCAATTCACGCCGCGGCCGGCAGGGACGCGCTGGTATCACACACATACCATGGCTGGCGCCGACCTCCACCGAGGCACTTACACCGGCCAGTTCGGTTTCCTCTTGATCGAGTCGGGGAACAATCCCGGCAACTATGACAAGGAAGTATTTCTGGCGCTGCGCGAGTGGGAACCGTTTTTTAACCCTGAAGAAAACGATGATGATGAAGAAAATAACTCCGGACCGCAGCCGGAACGCCCAAAGAAACTGGACACCAGTCCGGCGGGCCTCGAGGTCGACTACCAGATGTTCTCGATCAATGACAAATCCCTCGGCGCGGGCGAACCGATCCGCGTGCAGCCGGGCGAGCGGGTTTTGATGCACCTGCTCAATGCGAGCGCCGGCATGAACCGGCGGATTGCTCTACCCGGCCACCGTTTTCAAGTCGTGGCCATGGATGGCAATCCCGTTCCCACGCCGCAATCTGTGGACGTGATCTACATGGGACCCGGAGAACGCGTGGACGCCGTCGTGGAGATGAACCAGCCGGGGGTATGGGTTCTCGGCACGACGACCGATGCCGAGCGCAACGCCGGAATGGGCGTCCTGATCGAGTATGCGAACCAGCACAAACAGCCGCAATGGATCGCGCCCGCGAAATCCGCGTGGGATTACACCATATTTGGCAAGGCGGCGGCGCAGCCCGCGCCGGATCAAACGATTGACATGATTTTCGAAAAGATTCCGAGCGGGGCGGGACTGTTCAACCTCTGGACGATCAACGGGAAAGAATATCCCCATGAGCGGGAATTCGTGCTGAAGCAGGGAAGCCGCTACCGGCTGGTGTTTCGCAATCGCAGCGAAGACGATCATCCGCTGCACATGCATCGGCACTCGTTCGAGCTGGTCGAGATCAACGGCAAGGCTACGGGCGGGATCATGAAGGATACTGTGATCGTGCCCGGCTATGGGCGCGCCACGGTAGACATGGTGGCGGATCAGCCGGGGCTGACTTTATTTCATTGTCACATGCAGCAGCACATGGACTATGGTTTTCGGGCGCTGTTCCGCTACGCATAAATCGAAGCGCGCGAGCGCCAAAGCTTCTTGATTTCGCGCGAATGTTACCCGATGTGCAGGGCGCTTACTGCTTCTCTGGGCCTGTCTTGACGGGTGCGCCGATCTTGACCGTCACGCCGAATCGTTTGTAATTTTCATAGCGCACCGTCATGCGAATCGGTATGTCGCCGCTGGTGAAGTGCAGTACGTCATTGGATCGGGTATAGGTAGGGAACCAGTAGTTGCCTTCCACGTTTTGACGGAACGTCTCAAAGCGTGGAAATACGTTTTCCTGGCCCTTCTTCCGGATGTCGGGCACGGCCTTTCCATCCGTCTTGACGATTTCGAAGTCCTTGTCGTCCACCCAGACGCGCCCTTGAAAGTAGCGCTGATTTTTCTCGATGGTCTTTGGTCCTACCTCGAACACATAGGTGCCGAGTTCATCCAGCCGTTCGTGGTCCACGTATTTGATGTCGTACTTGGACAATTCATTTGTTGTGAGCACAAAAGGCTGCACATGCTCAAGATCGTCCAAATCTTGTTGCGACAGGGAAATTCGCTCAAGAGTTGGCGTGGGGGCATTGGTCACTTTCTCGTAGCGTTTGCCGGAGGGAGTAAATACAACTTCACTGGTCATCTTGTATTCGCCATCGGGCCGCCCGCTGTAGTCGAGCGTCTGAATGACAAACGTTTGCGTATACGTAAAGTTATCCCGCTCGGTCTTGAACTCGGCTTCCCGCGCTGCAAATCGCTGGATGATTTGATCGATGGGAATCGAAGGCGGCGCAAGTGACGCACTGGATGACGCGCTGTTGGGGGAAGCGGCGGGCGCCGCAGGCGCCTGTTTGGATTGCGGCTCGCTCGTGCCCTCCGGACGATTCGTCGGGCCCTGTTGCCGCGCGGAAATCGTGGAGAATGCGCAAAGCGCGCACAAACACATCAACCCTGTCAACCTCATCAGGGCAGCGATCGCGACCCGCCAGCGATTCTTCGGAAACTGCTCGTCTAACGTACCCTGCATAGCCGGCCCCCTTCTTACGGCATGTGTCTGACGCATAACCTTTTGAACGTCTATTTCGCCCTGTGGTTGCTTCACACGAATCACACCACAGCATGCTACACCATTCTCGATTTCTCAATAGGAGGAAGCAGGTTGCGGTTGACACTGAAAACCAATGTCGGAATGTCCGCGACAACCCACCGCAATGGTCCCTGGGACAGGTAACCCTTTGCAAAAGCCAATGCAACCTTATCTTCGGTGGAGGAGTCAAAACATGGGAAAATAAGGTTTGTCCGCAATTTACATCAGACTAAATCTATTCATTTCTGATCCCTGCGGCCAAACGGAGAGAAGGGAAGCGCCAGCGCGCGATGCCGGGCTTGCCTCTTTGAAGTTGCGCTTGGATTATACCGATGGAGTTCTGTTTCCAACAGACCCACGGGGCATCGGCCTATGATAGGGAGCGGAATATCTTGCAGACCTGCCGCAGCACGGGCCATATTGATTCGTTCTTGCTACGCATAGCGTTGCTGCTTGGGGCGCTGATTTTCGCGATTCCTGGAGTTGCGCAACCACCCGCTGCCCCACAAGCCGGATCTGCAACGGTCACAGGTAACGTCACTGTTACGACTGGAGAGGGTGCAGCCAACAGTCTCGCCGGTATTACAGTAAAGCTGACCGGGGCGGCTCCCGGGTCGACAACCCAAACGACAATCACAGATTCCGATGGCCGCTACGAGTTTTCACATCTGGCCGCGGGGAGTTACAACCTGGAAGCCACCGTCGAAGGCTTCAAACCGTGGACCGCGACGGTGATGCTTGAAGCTGGTCAAGTTGCTGTCCAGGACACCGCCCTGCAGCTTAACTCTGTCGAGCAGCAGGTCGAGGTGCATGGGGAAGCTACTGAGATGACCACGCTGAGTGTGACTGCGACTGCTACCGTCAGCGAACATGAACTCGAGACCCTCCCCCTTCGCACGGGAAAATTCACCGAGGCCCTCTCTGTGTCTCCCAGTGTCATTCGAACACAGGAAGGGAAATTGAATTTCAATGGCCAGGCGGAAAGCCAGGGCATGTTGCTCGTGGACTCGACCGAAAATGTAGATCCAGTGTCAGGAAGCTTCGCGATTCCCGTTCCAGTTGACGCAATTGAATCGATTAAGGTATTTAACACGCCTGATAGCTCTGAATTCGGAGGGTTCTCCGGTGGTTTGACAAGGATTGAACTTAAGCCTCCGCCGAACGCGTGGGTTTCCAAGCTGCATGATTTCGTCCCTGCCTTGCGAGCCAAGAATGGCCACTTGGTAGGCCTCGCGAACATAACCCCGCGGCTAGAGGTCGGAGGCCCGCTGATCAAGGACAAACTCAATTTTTCCGAAGAAATGGTTTACGAATATCGGAGAGATCCGGTGCGCGGGCTCTCATGGCCCTACAATGAGACGTACGTTCGAAGCTTCAATTCGTTGACGGATATGCAGGTGACCTTTTCGCCACAGCATCTGCTGAACATCAACATCAACATCTTTCCGGCGAACAATGAGTTCGCAAATATCAATGCTCTAATCCCCCAATCCGCGTCCACGAACTACACGCGAAGGGGAGTCTCCCTCGGTATCTCGGACGCCTACCAGTTTGGTTCCGGCGTAGTTCTCGACACGGTGGTTCGCTACACGTACTTCGACACAAAGGAAAACGGCCAGGGACCGGCCGACATGACCATTTCACCCGCGGGCTGGGGTGGCAATTTCTTCAATGCGTGGTCGAGGACTGCGAATCAAATGGAGGTCCTGCCATCGGTTCAACTGCCGGCAAAGACGTGGCACGGCCGCCATGAATTCAAGTTTGGAACAGACATTTTATATCGCGCTTACAACGGGAGCAGTATTTCTCACCCCGTGCAGTTGCTGGCGGAAGACGGTTCGCTCACTGAGCGAATCGACTTTCAGGGCGCGGGCCTGTTGCAAGCGAACAGCGCGGAAATCTCGACGTTTGTACAGGACCACTGGACTCTGACCAATCACCTATCCTTGAACATCGGCGGCCGCCTGACGACGCAATCGATCGGCCGCGACATTGCTTTCGCTCCGCTCACCGGCATCGCCTACGCGCCGGGAAGCGGGAAGACGGTAATCCGCGCGGGAGCTGTATTTGTCTACGGCCATGTCCCATTGCTTGCAGCGGACTATGCCAATAATCAGGTGCGGGTGATCACCTTGACCGGAACCCAACCCATCACGTTGCAAAATGTCTATCTGCCCACAGGGACCACCCCGAGTTCGCCAGGATCAACCGACCCGGGAAGTAGTCCACGCACGTTTACATGGAATGCCGAGATCGAACGCGAAGTAAGGAAAAACCTCAGCCTCCGGGTTGCGTATATCGAAACACACACGACGAATCTCTTTGTTGTCGATTCGATGATGCCCGCGAGCGGGACGAGTGGAATTCTGGCGCTTCTTGATTCAGGATCCTCGCACTATCGCCAGGTGGAACTTACCGCCCACTATCGCCCAAGCGAGTGGGCCGATGTGAATGTCTCCTACGCCTGGAGCCGCGCCCGCGGTGACATTAACGCGCTTTCGGATACGTATGTCCCGTTCGAAGCCCCGATGATTCGTCCGAATGCCTACGGCATCATGCCATCGGACATTCCCAACCGGGTTATCGTTTCGGGCCTTGTCAATCTTCCATGGAAGTTGGTTGTGACTCCTCTAGCGGATTTCCATTCGGGTTTTCCGTATTCGGACGTGGACGTTCTGCAGAATTATGTCGGTATGCCGGATAGCTTGCGTTTTCCGAATTATTTTTCGCTCGACGCGAAACTGTACCGGGACATCCCGGTACACCTGCCGTTCAAGGAACATTCCAAGACTCACAAGGTTCGCGTGGGGGTCTTTACCCTCAACGGCACGAATCATAAGAATCCCCACGACGTATTCAACAACGTCAGTTCTCCTATCTTCGGGGAGTTCGCGGGTTTGCAGCGCCGTTTTACCGGCCTCACGATTGGCCTTGGCGAGTCGACCCTCCATTAGATCGGATCACCGTCCGCGTTCTCGCGAATTCCTTCGATCAAGATACCATGGCTGGAGTAATCTGGTGTTGGTTCGGAGACATCGCATGTCAGGTTTCACATCCAAATCGCGTTGGGGAAATCGTCCTTGGGCCATTGATTTTCATCCCTCTCGCAGGCCCATTCCGCGGGAAGTCGACTTTGCGGTGGTGGGCGGGGGATTCACGGGCCTTTCGGCTGCGGCGTGGTTGCGACGGATGGAGCCTCACAAGAGCGTCGCCATATTCGAATCCGGCTCGATGGGCGCGGGTTCCAGCGGGCACACTGGCGGGATTACGCTTGCGGAGACCGCTGCCGGCGACCTTCCGGGACTGGGAGATGTGCTGGCCGGATTTTCAGCCAGTTTGAAAGAGTTGGCCGTGGATTGCGATCTCACACTTCCGGGAGCCTGGGAAGTGGGCAGGAGCGGCAGCTTACCGGATTCGCCAATTTCATGGACGGATTCCGGAACGCTCCGTGCCGTGAGGCAAGTACCCGGGGGAACGATAGATCCTGGCAAGCTCGTGAGCGGACTTGGCCGCGCCGCCGAACGCAGTGGCGCACTGATTTTCGAAAACTCCGCGGTCCAGGATATTGCATTTGAAGAGCCGGTGCGGCTGCATGTCGCGGGTGGATGGGTCCTTGCAAAGGCGGTTCTGCTGGCGACCAACGCGATGTCTCTCGAATTGAGCGATCTTTCCCGCCGCGGACAACCGAAGTTTACGCTCGCGGTTGCCACCGAACCTCTCAGCAGCGCCCAAATTGAGGCGTTGGGCCTGGCGTCAGGAAAGCCATTCTACACGGTTGATTTTCCCTATTTGTGGGGCAGGTTATTGCGCACAGGTGGCATCGTGTTTGGTTCTGGGCTGGTGGACCTAAGTGATTGGCGCGAATTTGCGGAACTCGACGTCGCGAAAGGGGAAGCGGCGGACCTTATCGCGCGCCTCGAGGTTCGCGTACGCGGTCTGCATCCAGCTCTGCAAAATGTGCGGTTCGCACATCGGTGGGGAGGGCCGATCTTGATCGCGAACGGATGGCGCCCGGTGTTTTCGCAGCATCCCCGGAGTCCCCACGCGGTTGTCCTCGGGGGTTACAGCGGGCACGGAGTCGCTCTGTCGGTGTATCTCGGACGCTGGGCCGCCGAAGTTTTGTGCGGCCGAAGAGCGCTGCCGGATTGGGATTCCGCCGAAGAAACCGCGTAATTTTCGAGGT
>ODAK010008612.1_pt1 | contig 10189 bp, 10 predicted proteins | sample 1539591 | NCBI WGS metagenome assembly ODAK01 (sample SAMEA3539303, study PRJEB22396) | soil metagenome | biome: tundra; feature: field; material: soil | place: USA | collected 2010-05 | depth 0.15 m | reverse complement strand
GCGTGCCCTTGGTGCGCGACGATCGTCGACCGTGGCCACTGCAGTTCGTGTGCGCGGCCACTTGATGCCGGTTGGAAGATCTGCCCGTGGTGCCGCACAGCTGCAGTCGTCTCGGTCGCCGCCACAGAAGAGACCAGCGTTCGGATACCGCGGTTGCTCGTCGTCGGTGACAACGATGCGGTGCACACCCTGGTCAGATCCGCGGTCGACGACGTCATGGACGTCGATGTCGCGGCTACTGCAGACGATGCCCTCACTGCAGTGTGGGACGGCGAATACGACGGCGTGATCGTGCAAGAGACCTTGCCCGACATCGGTGGAGTCGAACTGCTCCGGTTGTTGCGCAGCGGGAGCAGAACCGCCGCGCTGCCGCTGATGCTCGTCACGGAACCCAATGACAGCGGATCACCCTCAGATGACGCGCATCGCAGCGGAGTCGACGAGGTGCTGTCGCTGGACGCAACGCCGGCGGAGACCCTGACGCACCTGCGACTGCTGACTGAGCGCAGCCTGCACGCCGGGGCCTGGCACAAAGGGGCGCCGTCCAGCCACGCGGACTCCGCCGAATCCATCAACGCAGCCGAGTCGACCGATGACGACGCGTTGGCAAAAGCGCCGAATCGCCGCGCCCGTTCAGTCCCTGTGCTCGCCGAGCGCAGAAATCGTCAGTCGGCCAACCGCCCCAAGAGCTGACCGAGCCGATCGAGTTCGCGTCGATTGAAGCGCAGCACGAAGTGCGCGCTTATTCCTGGTAGATGCACGTACGATGCGGACCGCAACCGATCGACGCCCGCGCGAGTCAGGACGGCGTACATGCCGCGCGCGTCGTCAGGGACCGGCTCACGGCACACGAGTGCGTCGCGCTCGAGCCTGTCGATCATCCGGGTCAGGCCGCTGCGCGACAGGAGGACCCGATCCGCCAGGTCTGTCATGCGCAACCGATGGTCGGGTGCCTCGGCCAGCTGCACGAGCACGTCGTATGAGGCGATCGGCAGGTCAGCGGCCTGCGCTAGTTCAGCTTCGAGCGTGCGGATCAACTGGGCGTGCGCGCGCAGGAACGCTCGCCAGACCGCGATCTCCTGCGCGGAAGGAGCAGTACGGTTCGCCGCAGGCACACTACGACTACGGTCCGCCGCTGGCGGAACGCGACGTGCGCCCTTCGACGGGCTGTCTTCTGCTGGCTGCTCTGCGCCGACCACGGAATGCATCGTAGGTCCGAGTAGCATTAGTGAGTGGCAGAGCAACCGGCAAACCGAGCACGACCGACCGACGAATCCGTCCGCGCGGCGCTCGCGACCGTCCAGGATCCCGATATTCGCCGGCCGATTACCGAACTCGGCATGGTCGAGTCGATTCGCGTCCGGGACGACGGCCACGTGGCGGTCGGCGTGCTGCTCACGGTGTCGGGTTGCCCGCTCAAAGACAAAATCACCGCTGACGTGACCGCAGCAGTTCGCGAAGTTCCCGGCGTGACCGGCGTCGAGGTCACCCTCGGATTCATGACGGACGAGCAGCGCAAGGCACTCCAACTGCAGCTGCGGGGCCCGGGTAAGCCGGAGAAAGAGATTCCGTTCAACGATCCAACCTCCCTGACGCGGGTCCTTGCCATCGCCTCAGGCAAGGGTGGCGTCGGTAAGTCGTCGATTACGGTGAACATCGCAGCCGCGCTCGCTGCCCGCGGGCTTTCCGTCGGCCTCCTCGACGCGGACGTGTACGGCCATTCGGTGCCGCGGATGCTCGGAGTGCAGACCCGGCCCACCCAGGTAGCCGGCATGATCATGCCGCCCACAGCACACGGCGTCCGAGTTATCTCGATCGGCATGTTCGTCGAGGGCAACACGCCCATCGCGTGGCGCGGGACGATGCTGCACCGCGCACTCAACCAATTCCTCACTGACGTCTATTGGGGTGACCTCGACGTCCTGCTCGTTGACCTGCCGCCCGGCACTGGCGACATCGCCATCTCTTTGGCGCAGTTCGTACCTGGGGCCGAGCTCATCGTGGTGACGACGCCGCAGCAGGCTGCGGCTGAGGTCGCCGAACGTGCGGGCACTATCGCGTTGCAGACCCGGCAACGGGTCGCCGGTGTCGTGGAGAACATGGCCTGGTTGCCGTGCCCGCACTGTGGCGAGCGGGTCGACGTCTTCGGATCCGGCGGTGGGCAGACCGTCGTCGATGCCTTGTCACATGCCTTTGGCACCGGGATTCCGTTGCTCGGCCAGATCCCGCTCGACCCGGGATTGGTCACTGCGGGAGATACCGGTGTGCCCTTCGTACTGAGCCATCCGGACGCACCGGCGTCAGTTGAACTGTTCAGGGTCGCCGACACGCTCGCGATCCGCGAACGCAGCCTGGTTGGCCGCCCGCTCGGCCTGCAGCCCATCTAACTCGCGCGTCCGTTGGCACCCATTCCTCACAGATTCAGGTCATGCCCGGGGCGGCTGACGAGCTGCATCTGTGAGGAATCGAGGGACGGCGGGAAGCTGCGAAGCGGCGGGGCGGTGCGGCTTAGGGCCTGCGGTAGACCACCGAGACCGCGGTTCGAGCGCCCGGCCTCGGGACCACGGCGGAGATTGGCGCGCCCAACGCGGCCGCGGAGAATGCCGACGGCGCGGTGCCCGCACCCGAAGACACGGCCGCGCTCCCTGAGATCGCGCCGCTAAGTCCGACCACCACGCTGGCGGCGAAGCCTGCAGCGGCAACGGTTCGGGTACGCGGGCGACGACCGGCAGGTTGACCGGTGCGAAGCGGCCGGGATGGCGCGGTGCGGCCAATCAGCCGTCGGGACCGTGACTGGCCTGCCAAACGCACGTGGCGTGACGCTGAAACCAGCCGCGCAGAGTCCGACTCGGGTATCTGGAGCAACCGCGCGAGCAATACGGGATCGGATAGGGCTGCCGGCTGCGCCTGCGCCAGCTGCGACTTCACCCACCGCTGCTCGGCGACATCACGCCGGCACCGGGCGCACTCGCCCAAGTGCACGACCGCGTGATCGTAGGCGTCGCCTAGCTCATCGTCGATGAGCACGCCGACCAGGTTGCCGAGATGAGTCACGACGTGGCTAGCCCCGGCATCCGGCGCGCGGTGCGAGCTGGCCGCGGCGTGCTGATGCGCGGCCGCCGGCCGCGATCGGGTGCCCGGTGCTCGAGCGCCGCACGCAGTTGAGTCCGGCCGCGGTGGATCCGGCTGCGGACCGTGCCTAGCTTGATGCCGAGCACGTCGGCTATCTCCTCATAGGTCAGCTGCTCGATGTCGCACAGCACGACGGCGGCCCGAAACTCCGGCGCGAGCGCGTCCAGCGCGCGTTGCACATCGTCGTCCCAATGGGCGTCGTCGTAGGCCTGCGCCGGTGTTGGCTCGCGACCGGCGAGCCGGTCTGAGGCGTCGTCGGTGAGGGCCTCGAACCGGATCCGGGCGCGCCGGCGGACCATGTCGAGGAAGAGGTTCGTCGTGATGCGGTGCAGCCATCCCTCGAACGTGCCTGGGGTATACGAGCCGAGCGATCGAAACACCCGGACAAAGACGTCCTGGGTGAGGTCTTCGGCATCGTGGGCGTTGCCGGTCAACCGGTAGGCAAGCCGGTACACCCGGGCACCATGCGTGCGCACCACGTCGTCCCAGCTCGGCGCGGCCCACTCTGGGTCGTGAGACGGTGGTTCGAGCGGCTCGGGCTGCGGACCATCGTGGCTAAGTAGGGCGGAATCCGTCATCGGGGGGACACCTCCGATGGCATCGTGCGCCCCGATCCTGAAGGAATCCTGATGGCCGTCACATGACCTCCTGAGAAGCGCAACGACTTATCGCCTACGCGGGTTCCCGGGGTTGCTCGCCTCCTGGTGCGACTACGCTGCGCTGAAGGTCAACGGCGCCCCGCACGGTGCCGTGACATGCCATGACATGACCACGACTCTCCTCGGGAGGCCGCCATCTCCGGTCTGCAATCGACGTGGGATTACACCGAGGCCTACATCGGCCAGGACGACGTCTTGACGGCGGCGGCTGCCCGTGGGGCCGAGCTCGGCGCCACGCCCATCATGCCGGGCGGCGGAGCAGCCCTTCGCTTCCTCGCGGCGTTGCTGGACGCCCGCGCCGTCGTCGAAATCGGGACCGGCTGCGGCGTCTCGGGAGTCTGGCTGCTGCGCGGAATGAACCCCGAAGGAGTACTCACCTCAATCGACCTCGAGGCCGAGAACCAACGGCTCGCCAAGCAGGCCTACGCGGACGCCGGGTTTGCGACGGCACGGACGCGGCTGATTTCAGGAGCCGCGCTCGACGTCCTCCCCCGACTCACCGACGCCGCGTACGACCTCGTCTTCTGCGACGGCGAGAAGAAGGAGTACGGCGACTACCTGCGCGAGGCGCTGAGGCTGCTGCGTGTCGGCGGCGTGGTCGCGTTCGACAATGCGACGTGGCATCACCGGGTCGCTGATCCGGCTCAGCGCGACCCGGCCACCATCACGATCCGCGACCTTGGCAAGCAGCTGCGCGAAGAACCCGGCCTGGTGCCGACGCTGCTGCCAGTCGGTGATGGTCTTCTAGTGGCCGTGAAGCGGGAGAGCTAGCTAGCGCAGGCCGCTCAGTGGATCGGGTGCGCACAGCCAGTGCAACAGCAGCCGGACGCCGAAACCGGTTGGGCCCTTGGTGGCTTCATGTTCGTCCGCCTCGGCCCGACCGACACCGGCGATATCAAGATGCGCCCACCGTCGGCGTCCGACGAACTCGCGTAGGAACAGCGCGGCGATGATGGATCCACCACTGAACGCACGGCCACCGTCGATCGCCACGTTCGCCATATCGGCAACCGACGACTCGAGAGCCGCGGCGTAGTCCTCGACGAACGGCATCCGCCAGACGGGTTCGCCGCTATCGGCGCCGGCAGCCGTGAGCACACTGGCCAGCTTGTCGTCTTCGGTGAACATCCCCGCATGCCGCTTGCCAAGGCCACTCGCAATCGCACCCGTCAACGTCGCGAGGTCGACGATGACATCGGGGTCGAGTTCCGCGTCGGCGTAGGCGAGCGCGTCTGCGAGCACCAGCCGACCCTCCGCGTCGGTGTTGAGCACCTCGACCGTCATGCCGCCGTACTGGGTGATCACGTCGCTGGGTCGCTGCGCCGAACCCGACGGCATGTTCTCCGCCGCGGGCACCAGCCCGGTGACCTGAACACGCACGCCCAACTCGCCCATCACCGACATCGCCGCGATGATCGCGCCACCAGCGGCCATGTCGGTCTTCATCGCGATCATGCCCGCGTTGGGCTTCAGCGAAAGTCCGCCGGAGTCGAACGTGATCCCCTTGCCGACCAGCACGACATGCCCGTCGACCGCGATCGCGGGGTCGGGGGTGTAGGTCAACTCGATCAGGCGTGGCGGGCTGGTCGATCCCATGCCGACCGCGATCACCCCGCCGAATCCTTCTGCGCGTAACTCGCGGTCGTCGCGAACCCGGATCGCAAGACGGCTCTTGCGGGCGAGCCCGGCCGCCTGTTTCGCCAGCCACGCCGGACTCTTCGTCGACGACGGTGTGTTCGCGTAATCGCGGGCAAGCGCGCTGGCGGTCGCCGTCACAACGCCCTGTGCGACGGCGTCAGAGACCGAGTCGGTCAGCTGGTCGACCACGAGCGTGATCGACGTCAGCGTTTCAGGCTTCGGCGAGTTGGTCACCTTGAACGAGTAGCCACCGAGGAGCAAGCCCTCCGCCAACGCGCGGACCTGCGCGGGGTTCGACCGGCGCCCGACAGTGATCGCCGCGGACTCGACGCTCTTCAACCGCCGGGCGATCGCAGCGCCCGCACGGCGGTAGTCACGCGGCGTTCCGTCACCGAGGCCCGCTGCGAGGACCAGCCGCGAACCGACCGGCAATTGGCCGACGTCCCCTACGTTGCCTTTCGTCTTCTCTCTGGCCAGGACGGCGAGCAGCGCCGCAGGATCCGCGCCGAAGCTCGCGAGGTCGGCCGCCGCCCCACGTCCGAGCTTCGCGGCAGCTGGGTCACCGGTGCCGGGCGTAACGGCCACCACGAGTGCGACAGCGCCAGCTGGCACCGCACCAGCGACTTCTACCGTGGGTGGCACGCGCGAACCTTTCTGAGCCGAAGCAGGCCGGGGTAGTCCGAACCAGGTCGACGCTACCGCCGACGCGTTTGAGGCCCCGAACGAAGTCCCTGTGGACTTCGACGGGGCCTTCACGACTCTCGGGACGAGCCTGGACTGTTGTCGAGGCCGGTCAGCCGACCACATTCTTGAGGGCGTCGCCAAGGGCGCTGGCCTCGTCTGCGGACAACTCGACGACGAGCCGGCCACCGCCTTCGAGAGGGACGCGCATCACGATGCCACGGCCCTCCTTGGTGACCTCGAGCGGACCGTCGCCCGTCCGCGGCTTCATGGCCGCCATTCGCGCTCCCTTTCCTCGTGCGGCACTTCGTGCCGCAGCAGACTGCACCGCGGCACGCCAGTGCCGGACCATTGCACCGTCGGCACGTCGAGCGCCGAACTCCATCGCACTGTCTTGACCAAGATTATCGTGGCAAGGAGGGGCCAGAAGGAAACCGCGGCGGCGTCCCCGCCCCGGCCAGGGCAGTTCCAGGAGGTTGGGTGTCCGAATTCCCGTCCGCTGCGGCCAACCGCAACGGAGTAGAACTGCATCACGGCGTGGAACTCGCGATCGCGGACGCCGTGGGGACCGTCACCATCGCCAGTGACCGCGGCGTCCTTTCCAAGGCGACGAAGACCGCACTGCGCGATGCGCTGAACCGGCTCGCCGACGACCCGGCCGTGCGCGCCGTCGTACTCACCGGTTCAGGAGCCACTTTCTGCGTCGGCCAGGATCTCAAGGAGCACGCCGCCGCGTTGTCGGCAGACGCGACCGCCGCCTGGGACACCCTGCGCGAGCACTACGTCCCGATCGTCACGGCACTGGCGACGATGCCGAAGCCCGTCGTCGCAGCAGTCAATGGGACGGCGGCGGGGGCCGGCGCTGCCTTCGCATTCGCGTGCGATCTGCGATTGGTGTCGGACGCCGCGGTGTTCCATCTGGCATTCCCGGGCATCGGGCTGTCCGTCGACTCCGGACTGTCATGGACACTGCCACGGTTGGTCGGCTTCGGCCGGGCAACGGAGTTGCTGCTGCGCCCGCGCCCGCTGTCGGCGGCCGACGCGTTAGCTCTCGGTTTGGCGACTGAAGTGGTGCCTGCTGCAGGGCTGGCGGCGCGCGCTGCGACGGTCGCTGCGGAGCTCGCCGCGGGCCCGACGGTGGCGTTCGGGGCGACCAAACAGGCGCTCGCATACTCCGCCGGGCACGGCCTGCCGGACGCCCTCGACATGGAAACCGGCATGCAGACGCTCGCCGGTACGACGGAGGATCACGCCGACGCGGTGCGCGCGTTCCTCGACAAGGAGACCCCGGTCTTTCGCGGCCGTTGATCGCGTTTCTAGGGGCACAGCTTGCGCGCGTGGCAGGTGGCCAGGTGGTCGTTGACCATGCCTGTTGCCTGCATGTGTGCGTACGCGGTCGTCGGCCCGACAAACTGAAAGCCGCGCTGCTTCAGCTCCTTGGCCATTGCCGTTGACTCCGCCGTGACGGCCGGAATGTCGGCATCGTTCTTCGGGGCGGCCCGCCGCCGGGTGGGCGCGAATGACCACACCAGCTCCGACAAGCCCTCGGGCACGGCCATGGCGGCGCGCGCATTTGCCATGCTGGCCGCGATCTTGGCCCGGTTGCGGATGATGCCCGCGTCAGACATCAGCCGCTCGGCGTCCGCCTCGGTGAACTGTGCAACCGCCTCGATCGAGAAGCCGGCGAACGCGGCCCGGAACGCCTCCCGCTTGCGCAGGATCGTGATGAACGACAACCCGGATTGAAAGGCCTCCAGCACCAGCCGCTCGAACACAGCGTCGTCGCCATGAACGGCGCGGCCCCACTCGTTGTCGTGGTAGGCGATGTATTCCGGAGCGCTGTGGGCCCAGTTGCACCGGCGCAGGCCGTCCAGTCCGACAACTGCCGTCACGGTTTGTCGCCGACAGCTTCGCCTGCCTCGACCCCATCCAACCCTTCCGTCGCCTCGACGAGTCGCACGAGTCGGCGCAGTGACAGCCGCAGAAACACCGCGACAACCGGCCGGACCACGAGCCAACCCGTCTCACCGAGCAGGCCGAGCGGAAGTTGCACCCACTCAGACCAGACGACACGCGAACGACCGTCGCCGATGTCCTCGACCTCGAAGGCGCCGGAGCCGCGGACCAGCGTGCCGGTGTGCTCGACGACGCACCGGGCTGGACTCGCCGGGGGCGGCTGCCACTGCGAGAACGTCATCGTGTCGTGAACCGCAAACGGGCCGAGCCTGGTGATGCCTTCGATGCCCGCGCCGACGCCGACGCCGTCGCCGTCGCTCGTCGTGCGCTGCACGGTGGTGGCCACCATCCAGTCGCCGTGCGTCTCCCAGTCGGTCAATGCCGCCCAGACCCGCTCGACAGAGGCATCGACATCGACCGATGCCACGAGTTCGGCCACGGCGGTGCTACCCCTCCGTAGCTGGAGTGGTTGTGCCGGGATCGGGCACTGGCGGGATCGGCTGGGTGGGGTGCCCACCAACATCGAGGACGCCGGGAGGGTAGCCGTGCGGTTCGTAAGGGCGCGGCTCGGCTGGCGGTGCCGGCGCTGGCTCTGGCTCTGGCTCTGGCTCTGGCTCTGTCTCTGGCTCTGGCCGCGGTGGCTGATACACGCTCGGGTCGTATTCGTACGGGTCTTGGGCGGGGGGGTTTTGCGGGTTGGGTTGGTAGACGGCGGTGTCGTAGGGGTCCGGCTGGTACGCGCCGGGATCGTATGCGACCGGCTCGCTGGCCGCGGGTATCACAGTTACCGCGGGCGGCGCTGGCTCGAACGGCTGACCGGTCAGCTGCTGGATCCGCTCGTCTCGCTGCGCGATCTCGACGACGAGCCGGTCGAGTGCCTCGTCGACCTCCGCCATGCGGTAACCACGAAACGCCACACTGAACCTCGCGTCAGCCAGATCCGACGCGCGCACCGGGCGGTCTTGCGGCAGCGGTTGCCCCGGCCAATCCGGCTGGAACTGCGTCATCGACCCGCCACGGCCAACAGTGACGGCGAAGATGGCGAAGATGACTCCGGCAGAGACCAGAATCCCGAACAGAAGGGGCACCCCCCGATCGTGCCATACCCTGGAGAGCCAATGCCGCTGCGACTGGGTCAGCGCGAGTTCGCCGACAACGAGTTCGCCGTCATGGCCATCATCAACCGCACGCCCGATTCATTCTTCGATCAGGGTGCGACGTTCGCGACCGAGGCGGCACTCGCCGCGATCGACCGAGCGATCGCCGATGGCGCGGACATCGTCGACATCGGCGGTGTCAAGGCCGGACCCGGACGGGACGTCGACCCTGCGGAGGAGATCGAGCGGGTTGCCGATTTCGTCGCGCTGGTAAGGAAAAAGCACCCTTCGCTCGTCATCAGCGTCGACACCTGGCGGGCCGAGGTAGGCCGCGCCGTCGCTGCCGCTGGTGCGGATCTGCTCAACGATGCGTGGGGTGGCCACGAACCCGAACTCGCCCACGTTGCGGCGTCCGCTGGTATCGGCTTGGTGTGCTCGCACGCTGGCGGGCTACCACCTCGGACCGATCCACACCGGGTGAGTTATGACGACGTCGTGCGCGACGTGATCGACACGGTGACCGGGTTGGCGCAGCGGGCGGTGTCGGTCGGTGTGCGCGAAGACGGCATCCTGATCGACCCAGCACACGATTTCGGCAAGAACACTTGGCATTCCCTCGAACTCAGCCGCCGACTCGACGAGTTGATCGCGACGGGTTGGCCGGTGCTCGTCGCGTTGTCGAACAAGAAGTTCATCGGCGAGACGCTCGACCTGCCCGCCGGCGAACGGCTGACCGGAACGCTCGCCGCAACGGCGGTAGCCGCCTGGCAGGGTGCGCGGGTCTTCCGTGCGCATCAGGTTCGCGAGACCCGGCAGGCGCTGGACATGATCGCGTCGGTACGTGGTTACCGCGCGCCCGCAGCCGCACGACGCGCACTCGCCTGACTACATCGGCGCGCCTCGGGGGCGCGCTACCTCGCCGCCACCCGGCTTCGCGGGCGACCGTTGGTCTCCAACGGGCGCAAGAACGACTGTCATATCTCAGGACATCGCTGACGGTTGATGTCTCGGGACATCGCTGACACC
>ODAK010008610.1_pt1 | contig 10189 bp, 10 predicted proteins | sample 1539591 | NCBI WGS metagenome assembly ODAK01 (sample SAMEA3539303, study PRJEB22396) | soil metagenome | biome: tundra; feature: field; material: soil | place: USA | collected 2010-05 | depth 0.15 m | reverse complement strand
GGGCCTGCGCGATCGCGCGCTGATTGGTGTGATGGTTTACAGCTTCGGGCGGATAGGGGCCGTCGTAAAGCTCCGGGGCGCGGATTATTTCCAGAACGGCAAGCGCTGGTGGCTGCGGTTGCATGAGAAAGGCGGCAAGCGGTTGGAAATCCCGGTGCACCACAAGGCGGAAGAATACCTCGATGCCTACCTGGAGGCTGCCGGCATTGCCGACGATGGTAAAGGCTTCGTGTTCCGCTCCGTTGATCGAAGCGGCAACCTCACCCGCGCTGCGCTGCATCCCGACAATGCGCTGATGATGGTCAAGGCGCGGGCGCTCGCGGCGGGCCTGCCGGAATCCACCTGCTGCCACACCTTCCGCGCCACGGGCATTACCGCGTATCTGAGCAATGGCGGTACGTTGGAAAACGCGCAGTACATCGCCGGGCACGCCTCCGCGTCCACCACCAAGCTTTACGACCGGCGTAGCGACAAGATCGCCCTCAGCGAGATTGAACGGATCGTGCTGTGAGGGGCTTGGGCAATTGGGACAACAAAGCGAGACAGCGCAAGCCCTGTGATTACCGGGGCCTGGGCGTCGTCTCGAAACTTGGGGGGGCCGGGCAAGCCTCGCTAGAGGATCTCCGGCGCGAAGCTTACCCGTTGTGAGACGATGTACCAATGAGCCATCCGACACTGAGGGAAATCCCGGTGTTCACGTTCTGGCGCACATCCTTAGTCGTCGTTGCGCTTTGCTGCGTAGCAGAAGCGCAGCAAAGCCGCCGTACATTTGCGATAACGCAAAGTCACTACAGCGTCAGGGCCGGAGAGCGTGTCGAGATTTCTTCCTCAGCGGATACCGTGGCATTTGCGCGGTCGGCGAAGTCGCTGACTGCCAGGGCGTCGGGGCACATGATACGCAATTTCGCGGTCGGGCCTACTCCGGAAGGCGACAAACTCTTACTGGGAATCCCTCTCACCACTGAGCCAGGCGACTATTTGGTTGAAGTTTCTTTGTCAGGGGAAAACGAAGAACGAAGCGCGACCCTACAAGTGCACGTCGAGCCGCTCTCGACGCCAACGGCAAACTCAAGCGAGCCTCCGTTCGTGTTACTGGACGGATTTCAGTTGAGCGCAAGTTCGTGCCCGATGTCGAGCAATTCGAGCGGCAACTTTGGCAACCTACAGGCTTACCTTCAAGGGTCGCCAAATAACGTACCAGGGTTTTTCTTCGAAAATTGCACGGAATGCCCCAATTGTTCGATCGAACAGCTAGGCGCGGACCTTGCTACCTTTCTCAACCTGCTTCCCTACTCGCAAGTTGATGTCGTGGCGCACAGCATGGGCGGACTGATCGTCCGTTCATATCTGGCCGGCAAGCAGGCCAATGGGTTCAGTCCACCTCCCTCTCCGAAGATCAGAAAGGCCGTATTCATAGCAACGCCGCATTTCGGGGCATTTGCAGCAGATTTTCTTCTTGCGGACATACTCCTCGCGGCGGGGACGCAGACGAACGAATTGAAACCCGCGAGCCAGTTCGTTTGGGACTTGGGAACGTGGAACCAGTTGGGGGATGATTTGCGCGGGGTGGACGCGATTGCCCTGGTTGGTACTGCCGGCCCTTCCGGCCAGAGCGACGGAGTTGTGGAATCCACAAGTGCTTCGCTGGATTTTTCGATGACAGGAAGAACGCGCATCGTAAACTACTGCCATGTTCCGCCGAGCACTGCTGATGGTTTAGCGGGGCCGTACCTTCAATGCACTGCACCGGGCATTGCCTATGTGGACACACCCGCGCATCCGGCATATGTGGCGGTTTCGTCATTCCTGTTGAGCGGAACGGCTTGGCAGGGTGTTGGAAACGCGCCAGCACAGGACGCCTACCTTTCCAAGTATGGCGGTTTGGTCGTTGCCGACATCAACAGCAGCAACCAATACGTGGTCCCTAGCGCCGTCTCGTGGGGCACTGTCAAACTCGCGGAGGGTGGCGCATCAGAACTGTACTATAACGATTTCGTCTCCGGTTCTGCGACATTCAATTTTGGCGCTTCGACCTGCGGACCGTACACCGAGACTGCTGGCCGATATTCCACAGTTCGCTGCAAGGCTGCTCCTTCGATCTATTCCGTCGGCCCACTCCTGCCCGGCACTGCGCGGGTGGTGCATGCCGGAGGAACGATCACAATCAGCGGTACCGGGTTCGGCGCGACGCAATGCTCGATTTGCCGGGTAGTAGCAGAGAACCCCGCGGCGACCAATCTTCAAGTGCTGTCATGGAGCGATAGCACCATCACCGGTACTTTGCCGGCAAGCTTCGGCGTCGGTATCGTCACGATCGCGGTGACATCCGCAAGTGGGTCCGATGCAATGAACGTAATGGCGGGCATGGTCGTCCAACCGCCGGCGATCTCGCTATCGTCTTCAAGCTTGAACTTCGCAGTTTCGGTGGGCAGCTCAGCGCCTGGTGTCCAGAACATCACCGTAAGCAATAGTGGCGGGGGGGCGCTTTCCTATTCAGTGACTTCTAACGCATCTTGGCTCAGCGCGACTGCATCCGGCAGCATCATAGCCGTTTCAGTGAATCCAGCCGGGCTCGCGGCAAACACCTATCAGGGCCTCATCACCGTCACCGCTGCCGGTGCATCAAATTCCCCTCAGTCGGTCTCGGTCTCGATGGTCGTGACCGGCACGCTTTCCCCCATCTTGACGATCAGCAGCATCACCAATTCAGGTACGGGCTTGCAGGGGCCAATTGCCCCCGGAGAGCTTTTCACTATCATGGGAAAGAATCTCGGCCCTACAACCGGTACGGTCTTCTCGGTAAACAATGGCACGGTCAGCGGGACGCTTGCAGGAACGACCGTAACAGTCGGTTCGATAGCGGCCCCAGTCCTCTATACTTCTACAACCCAGATCAACGCGATTGCGCCCTATGAAATATCTGGCCAGTCGCAAGTCACCGTCCAGGTGGTATATCAAGGAACTGCAGCTACGCAAGCGGTGCCGGTGCAGAGTGCCTCACCTGGGGCATTTACGCTCAACTCCGCAGGTACGGGCGGAGTCGTCGCAGCCAATCAGGATGGCACAATCAATGGTCCGAATAATCCTGCGGCGAAGGGCTCTTACGTCACGATTTATTTCACTGGCGGCGGCCAAACGAACCCTGCCGGCGTGACGGGCTCCGTAACGGGGTCGGTTCTGAAGTGGTTAACGCAGCCGATTACCGTGACTGTCGGCAATCAACCGGCAACTGTCGGCTTTGACGGCTCAGCACCGACATTCGTTGATGGTGTGGACCAACTCAATATCCAACTTTCACCCAACACGCCCTCCGGCGCTCAGCCGATTATTATCAATGTCGGTGGGTTTTCGAGCCCCTCCACTGTAACTCTCGCGGTCCAATAGAACAACGACTAGTGAAACGCGGGCGGTCGCTAAAGCGGAAAGCGCCGAAAATCCGCCCCTCGGCGGATCCCCGGCGCGGGTCGGCCCGGTCAGTATTCAGACGCAAGCATGATGGTCAAAACCCTGACGGTCTGGCGCGGGTCGCTCGGGTCTTCGCTGCCCTTGGTTAGCGTAGTGTCGTAGTAGTCGATTTTCCAAAAGATGCGCTGGCCGTTGTGTTCGAACGCTCCGAAGTCGCGTTCTTTGTGCGGGTCGTTGTCCGGGGTGAAGGCGTCGAAGGTTTCGACTTTCTCGCGGATTGCTGATTGATCTTCCGGGGGCAGGGAACTGATACCGGCTGTTTGAACGGCGCGGCCCGCTATGCCCATGGCCTTGCGGCAAAGGTCGTTAAGCTCAGCGATTATTGCGGTGTAGTAGTCGGTGTTGTCGTCGGTCGTCATGGTTTGGCCTCTTTCGTTTGAGTGACCCCCACGGCGGGGGCGAAAAAAGGCACGGCAGGCCGCCCGCAACCGAGCGCGGCTGTCATAGGATTTTGGGGTGACTGCCCCGCCCCACGGCGAAGCCGGTCGGCGGGGGAGGGGAGCCAAAATCCGTCATTGACAGCAAGCGGCGGCGGCTAAAGTGCCTTCGCCCCGCCCGTCTTCCGGGGTCACATGAAAGAGGCCATGAGAATACTGCCGCGTTCACACCACTGCTTCACTCAATGGCTAAATCCGATCTTCTGCGGGTCGCACGATGAATTGCGGGCGGCGCTGCGCGTTGCCGGGAAGGAAATCCGCAAGCTCAATTTCGGACGGGCCGATACGCCGGTCTTGAAGCTGCTGCGCCGGGTGCTGCGGGAATCGCGGGCGGTCGCTGCTGCCGAAAAGAACGGCACGCGGGCGGGGGCCTAGCAGCTCGTGGCCGAAACTTAGGAGTTGTAAGCCCAATCGGGCGGCGGCACTCGTTCGCCTCTGAGGCTCCAGACGACCCGCCCGTTTTCTCCTCCACAACTGGGAATACCTAGACGATCATTCTCCGCGATAGCCGCTTTGACGGCTCGCGCGAAAGCTTCCGTGAGTAGCTGAGTAAATCGCTCCGGCTCCTCGAAGGGGTCAATCATGCCTCTTTGATTTTAACGCCGCAAAATCAGGCCGCGCCCTCGTCGGCCTGGCCGTCTGTTTTCCGAAGTTCTTCAACCTTGCTGTGGGCCAGGTCGGCCACCTTCGCCAAAAGTAGCAAGTCTGAGCCGCTGTAGCTGTCGGCTTCCTTGTACTTGCCCTCGGCGTCCTTGTAGGAACGTGAGAACGTGACGGAGTAGAACACGCCGCCCTTCGCCGTGGCGTTCTTCCATATCGCGGCGGTGATGGGATATAGGCGCACTTGGGCTGCTGGTTTGTTGTCGCTCATGGTGTCGGCTCCTGCTGTTGATGGAGCGGAAACCATGCGCCCAAAATCTTAAAAAGTGGTTTCAATGCCCTTCTTTTAAAAACTGGTGGCGGGACAATCGGCAAACCATGAAACGCGCCTGACGGCTTCTTGCCGGCGATCTGTCCATGAGCGGCGCACGGCCACAAAAAGCCCGTGCTCGTCCACGCCATAGACGAAGCGCCATACGTGCGCGTCGTTGTCGGGGGCGGTGTGCAAGACGGCGGTTAGGTGGGTGGACGTTGCCCGCTGGTAGGGCGGCGGGTCGATCATCTCCCCGTAGGGCGACAAGTGGGCGTGACCTATGAGCGGCTCTCCGGCGCGGTCGGTACAGGCGACAAAACGGAAACCGCCTTCTTTGGCTTTGTTCCAATCAATCCATCGTGGATCGAGTTCGGCCGGAAACATCATCGCTTAACCCTCGTCCGGTTCGGGCGCGGTCGGCGGCTCCGGCGCTGTAACCCAACCATTCGGGGGCGTCGCCTCTTCAAGCGGGATCGCGGCGGCGCTATGCGCCCACGCGGTCATGGCCTCGGCCTCGGTTTCGGCCTTCGGACCCGCTGCCCCGCAAGCGGCGCACACAACAAAAAAAACCGTCGTCACTTCGTGCCAATCTCCAACACGTTCCCCGAAGTTGTACGGGCTGCCGCAATGCTGACAAGCGGCCGTCGACGCAATGCGGCGGGGCGGCTTTTTCCTGTGGTGTTGGTGAACTGCCATGGAGGGATGGTAGCGGCAATTTCTTACTGAATGGTTTAGCCAGAACTGAACGCCGGGGCATGGCTCGGCCGCGCCTGGCTCTGCACGGCTGCAGCCGCGCCGCTCGTGTACATCGCCTGCGCGTCTACGTCCGACATCTCAAGCGGGGAAATACTACGCCACGGCAGGCCGGCCGCGCTGGCTCTGGCGCTCTGTCGTTCTTCTGCCAGGATGCGGCGCTTGATGGCCTTCGCCGCTTCCTTCTGCAAGCGTTTGAGTTCCATCACTGCCGCCGCTCTCTGCGCCGGCGTCAAGCTGCGATCTTTGCGAACGGCTGCAATCTTCGCCCCATATTCGGCGCGGATCGCGGCGGCGGCCGTGGCGGCGCGGCTGTAGGCCTCCGGGTGTAGAACAAGCGGCGCGGCCTCCCTGAAGGCCTCACGCGCCCCATGCGTTAACGGTTTGCTTACCCTGTTTTCTCCTTGCCTAAACGCCCCCCCGTGTCTCTGGTTGTTGGCCTGTGTCTCGGTAGGGTTCCCGCCTTTGGCCGTTGGGCGGGGGCCTTTCATCGTTCCCGCGTAAGTTCTCGCTGTCGTTCTTCGCGCTGGCGCTCCTGCTCGTGCAAGATGCGTTGAACACCTTCGACCGCTCCGTTGTCCCGAATCTCTTCCAAGTCCCTGCGGTTGAACGTGCTCAACATGCTTGGCTCAAGGCGTTTTCCGCTTCTGAGGTCGTCAAGGGCGGCCTCGCGCTTCTCTTCCCTTCGCGCTTCTTCGGCGCGTTGCTGGTTGTACTCCTGCCGCGCCTTCGTGTTGTGCAAGTATTCCGCTGGCGTGATTTTCTTCTCCGAACCTCCGCCAAGATTGGCAAGGAACGATATGGCTGTATCAACAAAAACGTCGGCGATTTTGCCCACGCCCCGCGCGGCGCTAAAGCCGCCGTTATCGCTACGGGCTTTGAACTTGTGCGCGGGCGGCGCTTCCCATTCCGGCCGCATAGCGGCTTTTTCTTCCCTCGCGGCCTTCCGCTCTGTGGCCGCGGCGTTCCTTTTTTCCTGCTGCGCCTCCTGCGCCCGTGCAACGGTCGGCAAAGGTGCGGTCTTGAGGTCAAGGGTTTTCGCGTCGATCTCGGCGCGGGTTCCGCCCGTCGTGCGCTGGTTCAATTTGTGGACGTTGCCGCGCTGATCGACGGCGACAAGCTCGCCCTCTTTCAGCTTCGGCGGCAGGCGTCGCGCGTCTGCGGCCTTCGCCTGGTCGCGGGCTTCGTCAAAGCGCCTGACGTCCTCCGGCGACACCTTCGCCGCAAACAGTCCTTTTTCCTCCAACAACGCATCGAACCAGTCGCTGCTGTCGGCCTTCTGGAACGCTTCAAATATCGCGGCGTTGTAGTATCCGGCTGCCTTCTCCGGCGTCCGGTGGAACGTTGCGCCGTCGCGTTCTGCGGCCTTCGCCTGCGGGACGGTCGGCAACTTCTCGCGGTCAACGTCGGCCATGAATTCGCGCAACTCTCCGGCCTTCATGGCGGCATAGCGGCCTAAACTGTGTTCCCCTCCGGCCAGGTCGATCAAAACGAAGTCGCGGCGGTCGCCCTTCGCCAACGTGTAACCGTGGGCGGCAAGGGCGGCGGTAAACTCCTGTCCGCTGCTGCTGGCTTCGCGTAGTTCTTTGACTTCGGCCTTGACGGCGCGGGGATTTAACCCTGTGCGCTCGGCTTGTTTGTATTCCCAACTGTCGGGCGCTCTGTCGGCCTTGCGGCCTCCTTCCAAGTTGGGGCGGCGCTCCAAGGGCGTCAACCCGCATTGCCTTTCGATCTTGACGCCGGCGCGTTCGTGGGCGCGGTAGTTGTTTCCCATGTTCACGGCTTTAAGCGTCTCGGGGTCGACTCGGTTCCATGCCACATGCTGGTGAATGGAGCCGTCCTTTTTGGTGTCCTCCCAAACTACGCGCTGATGCCCTTCGAGCCCCAATTCTTTTTCAAGCGTATTCACATTCCTGTTCCACTGCTGCGGCGTTAGATAGGTGCCTTTTTCTGGAACGATTTGCGCATGATAAAGAAACTGCCCGCATTTCGAGCCTTTGGCTATCGCGTCCATTTCCGCGAAAGCGCCGCGCACGTCCTGCGCGGAGGTGCCGCGAATTTCAACAATCCGCGATGACTCGTTGTCTTTCCCCTTGGCCTCGGCGTACTGCGCCATTTGCGCCGCGCCGCTCCGTGATTTGCCTTTAATCACTACCGGCACGAGTCCCCCCTTGAATGGCGGCGAGAGTCGCGGCGCGAAGTTGCCGGAGGTCGGCGAGTGCCGCGCGGATTTCCTCGGCGGTGACGCTGCCGGCGACAAGGTTCAGATTGTGCGCGATCTGGTTCAAATTTCCCCCGACCTTGCCAAGCTGCCCCATAAGGCGGGCGAGGGCTTCCACGTCGGCGGCCGGCTTTCGCTGGCGCGGCGGCGTGGCCTTGCCCTGGGGCTTGTCGATCACCCGCGCCCGGACGTAAGCGCTCAAGGAAAGCGCCTCCTTCTTCGCCTTTGCTACCAGGGCGGCGGCTTCCTCGTCCGTTGCCCGGAAGCGGATCACCTGCCCTTGCGTCACTGTTTTTCGCGGTCGCGCCATTGGTTTCTATCTTCGCCTTTTCTTCGCGCCACTGGCGCGGGGGTCAACGGGGGCAGCGCCCCCTTGCAAGGCAGCCGACCCCAACGGGGGGCGGCGGGTTTGGTCGGAAAAAACCCGAAGGGTTTTTGTAGAACAAACATGCCTTGCATCTATCATCAGACTATACGGTACTACTATTGAGATTCGGTTAACAAGAGCAAAAAGTGGGTTAAAATCAGCGGGTCGCTTTCGCTCAGGGATTATCCGGGTCAGGAGGCCTTTGCACAATGCCGCGATGGTTTGTCAGGCTGGGTGTCTGGGTTCAATTGCATGTTCCAAAAAAGATGTTGCCGGCGTTTTTCAAGCTGAACATGGTAGTCAGCAGGCTTGCAACCATCTGGTGCCTTCTGCCCCCGGTCTCTGTAGTGAGAACTCCCCGCAGAATCTCGTTTTGGGGCTGGAAGGGACAGAGTTTCGATTACACCTTATCCTTCCGGCTGTGGTTGTTGCTCACCTTTGAGCGGGTTCTGTTCTTGGCCTGGTGCGCGGCGGTCGTCGTATCGGTGGGCGAACTCTTCCACTGGGTACATTTCCACTGGTTTGAGGATCACGATAGCCTTTTGATCGAGTGGTTGGTTTTCGGGTTCGCTGCCTTCTACCCGGTTTGGTGGCGTGAAGTGTGGAAACAGGGCCAAGAAGAACTGTTGATACCCGCGCCGCTGGACATGAGAAAAATAGAAGCCGCCTCAATTGAAGCATTTAACGCTGAGCTTGCGGCCTTGAAAACGGAAAAGGGCGTGTACCTCGGCTGTGCGATGGAAGCGGAATACTTCGACTATTTCCCAAACCAAGAGGGGCCCGAAGATTACCGGGTAGCCGGCCGGCCGGTGCCGCTCCGCTTCGGCGGTGACGGCCATTTGCTCACCGTGGGCAAGATGGGCAGCGGCAAAGGAACAACGGCCATAATCCCGGCCTTGATGGACTACAAGGGCTCGGCGCTGGTGATCGACCCGAAAGGGCAACTGGCCGCAGTGACAACGCCGCAACGCCAAAGCCTCGGCCAGAAAACCTACTACGTTAACCCCTTCGATTTGTTCGGCATCCCGTCGGCCTCGCATAACCCACTGGACTTCCTCGACCCTGCGGCGCTTGATTTCGAAACCCAATGCAGGGGAATCGCTGAGGGCTTGATAGATATTAAAAAAGGCGACCATTGGGAAACCTCCGCCCTCGATCTGGTCGCGCTGCTCATTCAGTGGGTAATTGTGAACAACGGCGCGGGCGGCTTCGAAAAAGACTTGGTGACAGTGCGCGAATTGCTGGCGCTGCCCGATCAAAAGCGCCGCGAGTTTTTTTTGCACCTGATGGGGGATACCAAAAATGAACACATTGCACAAGCCGCAAGCCGTTACACATCTGATTCAAAAGAGGTTGCAGACTGTGTGCAAACCGCCGTCGTACAAACGGCGTTCCTGCGTGATCGCGGAATAGAGCGAATTTTGCGCGGCGGAAAAGGGCTGCCGGCGCTCTCCTTCGCCACGCTCAAGCGCGAACCGTCCACCATTTACCTGATGATTCCTGCGGACAGGCTGCGCACACACGGCAAGTTTCTCCGGCTGCTCGTCATGTCCGCCTATCACGAGTTGATGAACGAACCGCGGCGGCAAGAGGAAGACGTTTTATTTTTGCTCGATGAGTTTCTGCAACTCGGCCACATCGCCGCAATCGGGGATATGTCGCGGGTATGCCGTGATTTTCAATTGCGGCTCTGGCTCATTGTGCAGGACTTGCCGGGGCTCAAGGATGTGTACAAAGAGGGCTGGGAAAGCCTGCTCGGAAACTCCGGCATCATGCAATTTTTCGGCGCAAACGACGGCACAACAATGGAGTACGTCGAAAAGCTTTCTGAAACGAAAATCGAGATAGCCAAAAGCGTGGCGGTAAACGACTCTTCAACGCTTGCCACAACGTGGGGCATCTCATCCGGCGCGAGTTCCGGAGAACACAACTCTTCGACAAGCGCCGGCCAGCAAAGCGGCGGATCGCATTCCTCCACCCGCTCAAGAACGGAAACCACAAGTGAAAGGGTCGTTCCCGCGTGGAAGCGGCAT
>ODAK010008609.1_pt1 | contig 10190 bp, 6 predicted proteins | sample 1539591 | NCBI WGS metagenome assembly ODAK01 (sample SAMEA3539303, study PRJEB22396) | soil metagenome | biome: tundra; feature: field; material: soil | place: USA | collected 2010-05 | depth 0.15 m | reverse complement strand
GGGATCCCACGATCTGCATCGACTGCGGCAAGTGCGCGATGGTCTGCCCGCACGCCACGATCCGGATGAAGGTATTCCCGACGTCCGCCGTCGAGGCGGCACCCGCCGACTTCCTGCACAAGGAGTTCAAGTCCAGGGACCTCCACGACCACCGGCTCACGATCCAGGTTGCCCCGGACGACTGCACCGGCTGCGGCGTGTGCGTCGACGTCTGCCCAGCCAAGAGCAAGACCGATACGAGCCACAAGTCGATCAACATGGAGCCGATCGCCGAGCACCGCGACCTCGAGCGAACTCGGTGGGACTTCTTCCAGTCCATTCCAGCGCTGGATCGCAGCCTCATCCCGCACGATTCGGTCAAGGGCAGCCAGGTCCTCGAGCCCCTCTTCGAGTTCTCGGGCGCCTGTGGCGGCTGCGGCGAGACGCCCTACATCCGCCTGGTCAGCCAGCTCTTCGGCGACCGGATGATCGTGGCCAACGCCACCGGCTGCTCCTCGATCTACGGGGCCAACCTGCCGACCACGCCCTGGACGGTCAATGCGGCTGGCCGCGGACCGGCCTGGAACAACTCGCTCTTCGAGGACAACGCCGAGTTCGGGCTGGGGATGCGTCTCGCGCTCGACGCCCAGACCGATCAGGCGCGCCGCCTGCTGGAACGCCTCGCTCCGGAGGTGGGCGAGGAGCTCGCCAGCGGAATCCTCACGGGCCTCCAGGATACGGAACCGGAGATCATGCTCCAGCGCGAGCGGGTCGACCGTCTCCGTGAGGCCCTCACCCAGGTCAAGGGCGCGCACCAATCGGACGCCCGGCACCTGCTTGCCCTGGCCGGCGATCTCGTGCGCCAGGGCGTGTGGATCATCGGCGGCGACGGCTGGGCCTATGACATCGGGTTCGGCGGCGTTGACCAGGTCCTGAGCTCAGGTCGAAACGTGAACATCCTGGTCCTCGACACCGAGGTCTACTCGAACACCGGCGGCCAGGCCTCGAAGGCCACCCCGCGGGGAGCCGTGGCCAAGTTCGCGGCGGCCGGCAAGGCGACAGCCAAGAAGGACCTCGGCGCAATCGCCCGTTCCTATGGCAATGTCTATGTCGCCCAGATCTCGATGGGCGCGAACGACCTCCAGACCACGAAGGCGCTGCTCGAGGCCGATGCCTGGCCGGGGCCTTCCCTGGTGATCGCCTACAGCACCTGCATCGCGCACGGGATCGACATGTCCAAGTCGATGACCCACCAGAAGGACGCGGTCAGGAGCGGCTACTGGCCGCTCTACCGGTTCCACCCGAGCGAAATCGAGGCGGGCCGGCCGTTCAAGCTCGACTCGAAGGCACCGTCCATCCCGATTCGGGACTTCGTGGCCACTGAGACCCGCTTTGCGATCCTGGAGCGAACCCATCCGGAACGGGCCGCCGAGCTCGCGGCGCTGGCCCAGGCCGACGCCGACGAGCGCTGGCGCTACTACGAACAGCTGGCCGGCATCGAACGCACCGTCCCGCATGTCCATCGACCCGACCCGGCGATCGTGCCCGAGGTCGAGAGCGATGCGGGCTACCGCTACGACGAGCAGGGGGACGAGGAATGACCGTCGATCTCCACACCCGCTACCTCGGCCTGGAGCTGCCCTCCCCGATCGTCGCCTCGGCCTCCCCGCTCAACGGCGAGCCGGCCACGGCGCGGCTGGTGGAGCGCGCGGGCGCGGCGGCGATCGTCCTGCCGTCACTGTTCGAAGAGGAGATCCTCCACGAGGAGATCCAGTTCAGCACTGCCCTCGAGGGCGGCGCCGAGAACTTCGCCGAAGCCATCGACTACTTTCCGAAGGTCAATACGTTCGTGGGCACGGCCGATCGGTATGTCGCCGGGCTCGAACGGATCAAAGCCGCGGCCTCGGTGCCGGTCATCGCCAGCCTGAATGCGCACACCGCCGGCGGTTGGGTCCGCTATGCGCGGCTGATCCAGGATGCCGGTGCGGATGCGCTCGAGCTGAACCTGTACCACGTCGCGGCCGACCCGCGCCGGACAGCTGCCGAGATGGAGGCGGCCGACCTGGAGCTGATCGCGGCCGTCCGCTCGGCGGTCAGGATCCCGCTCGCGGTCAAGCTCAGTCCGTACTACTCGTCCCTCGCCCATTTCGCCGCCGCGGCCGTCCACAGCGGGGCCGATGGCCTGGTCCTGTTCAATCGCTTCTATCAGCCTGACCTGGACCTGGACACGCTGGACGTGGTGCCTCGGCTCGACTTGAGCCAGCCCTGGGAGATGCGCCTGCCGGTGCGCTGGATCGCGATCCTGCGACCCCAGCTCGGCCCAGCCGTGTCCCTCGCGGCGAGCTCCGGCGCCCATAGCGGGGCCGACGTGGTCAAGGGCCTGCTGGTCGGCGCCGACGTCGTGATGATGACCTCGGCCGTGCTCCGCCACGGTCCCCAGCGCATCGCCGCGATCGAGGCCGAGCTGCGCACCTGGATGACCGACCACGACTACGAGTCCGTGGAACAGCTCCGGGGCAGCGCCAGCCAGGCCACGGTCGAGGACCCGTCTGCATTCGAGCGTGCCAATTACATGCAGACGTTGCGATCCTGGGTCACGCCCCGGGAGCTGACCGCGACCTGAGCCTGGCGGGCTGACCGGCTCAGTGCACCGGGGGCTTGCCGTCGCCCGCCATCAGCACCCCAACCGCGCCGCGACCGACGAAGTTGAAGGCGTGGGTGACCATCGTGTACATGCCGCTCTCGGGCACGGTCAGCTCGATGATGGCGGCCTGGGCCGGGCTCAGGTCAACGGCCTGGCTGCCCCATCCGCCCGCGTTGCCCCGGACCAGCTGGATCCCCTCCTTGGTGACCGTGTCGAAGATCGTGCCCACGATGTGGAAGGAGCTGTCGAGGTCCGGGCCCACGTCGAGCACGAAGATCCGAAGACGCTGGCCCGGCTGGACCTGGATGGGATGGTCCTTGTACTGGTTGGCGACTCCGTTGAAGACCACGAAGTCGGGTGCCGGCGCGGCGGCCGATGCCTTGGCGTAATCGGCGGGCTGGCCCTGGGCCCCCAGGTACCACTCGCTCTGGATGACCGCGACCTCGGTGGCCACCTTGGGCAGGCCGCCGCGCGGCTCGACGATGACCATCCCGAACATGCCGTTGGCGATGTGCTCCAGCGCGGGGGCGGTGCCGCAGTGGTACATCCACACGCCGGCATAGTCCGCCTGGAACGTGTACGTCCAGGTGGCCCCCGGCTTGATCTCGACCATCTGGTCGTTCATCGCCGTCTGGCTGGCGTGGAAGTCGATCGAGTGGCTCATCGTCGTGGTGTTGGTCAGGTGGACGCGCACCGTATCGCCCAGGTGCACCCGGATCGTGGGGCCCGGCACCGTGCCGCCGAACGTCCAGACGTGGACCACGAATCCGGTCGCGACCGTCATGTCCCGCTCGATGATCGGCATCTCGATGTCATGGCTGGTTCCGGTCATGACCGGCGGGGCATACGGGTCGCGGACGGTGTAGGCGGGAGCATTGGGATCGGCGACCGGTGTCGTCGCGGCGCCCACGGCCGGGCTGCTGGCCGGGCCTGAGGCGCTCGTGGTTCCGCCGGCGACCGTGATCGCACCCGTCATCCCGGCCTGGGCATGTCCCGGGACGTCACACAGGAAGGTGATCCCGGCGGCCGGCACGGCGATCGTCCCGGTCGTCGTGTGGCCCGGATCGGCCACGATCTTCGTGCCGTCGGCGAACGTCAGGTTGTGCTGGACGGCGCCATCGTTGACGAACTTGACCGGGTAGCTGCCGGCGGCGGCGACCGTCACGGCGTTCGGCCTGAAGCCGAGGTCGAAGGCATGGATCTCGAGGGTCGTGCCGGCCGCGACGGCACTCGTCACGCCGGACGGGGCCTGGCTCATCCCGGGCATGTCGGCCATGCCGGACATGCCCGCCATCGAACTCGAGACGGGCGCGGCGCTCGACGTGGTGAACGTCCAGTCCGGCGCTCCGCCGGCAGCGCATCCGGCCAACGACAGGATGACCGCCAGGACGATCAGGAAACGGATTCGAGCGACGGCACTCATCGTGGACCTCTCTCCAAGCCAGTGGGTCTGTCCATAAACATTAGTAAGTAACTTAGCTATTGTATACTCGATTGTCGAGGGGCCGAATGGCCCGAAACCGTCGGCCGCCGGGGTCTCCCAACTCCGGCCGCCGGGCCGGACGCTGCGGAGAAGCGATGAAGCTCGAGTTGACCCGCCGGGGCGACTACGCCATCCGGGCGATGCTGGCCCTGGGCCGGGCAGGCGGTGCCCGCCTGAGCACACCGGTGATGGCCGCGTCGATGAACATCCCGGTCCGTTTCCTGCCCCAGGTGATGGGCGACCTGGCCCGCGCCGGTCTCGTCCGCTCGCGGGCCGGCCGCAACGGCGGCTATGAGCTCGCCCGCCCGCCCGGGGCGATCAGCCTGCTCACGATCATCGAGGCGGTGGAGGGTGAGAGCCGCCGCCGGACCTGCATCCTGCGCGGCGGACCGTGCGCGCGCGATGGGGTCTGCGACGTGCACGCGGTCTTCGGTGCGGCGCAGGACGCCCTGCGCGGCCAGCTGGCCGCGGCCTCGCTCGAAAGTCTGCCGACGTCGCCCCCGCTCGCCGCCACGCGGCCCGAATCCTGAGCGGGCCCGGCGCGCTGCGACGCCGTCCGGCAACCATCGATCGGTCGTTCGATCGCCTGGTCGCCCTGGCGGCAATCGGCATCGCCGTGGCCTACCTCCTGGCCTCGATCGGGGCGTTCTTCCTGCCGGCCGAGGTGCGCCGCGGTGCCTGGTTGCCGCTCCATCTCGCGCTCGCCGGGGCAGCGACCAGCGCGATCGCCGGGATCATGCCCTATTTCACCGCCGCCTTTGCGGCCGCGCCCCCGCGCGATTCACGGCTGCGGATGGCCGCGCTCGGAGCCGTCGCCCTGGGTGCCCTGGGCGTCTCGGTCGGCGTGGTCGGCGGGCAGTCCGGCCTGGCCGCGGCCGGTGGCGTCGCCTTCATTGCCGGGATCGGCCTGACCGGGGTCGCGGCCATCCGGCCCCTCGGCCAGGGGCTGGGGCCAAGCCGGGGTCTCGTGACCCAGGGCTATGTCATCGCTCTGGCCGAGGTGGCGCTGGGAGCCAGCGTGGCCACGCTGTTCGTGGCCGGCTGGACCCCGGTCGTCGAGGCGTGGGCCCAGGTCAAACCGGCCCATGCCTGGTTGAACCTGGTCGGCTTCGTCTCGCTCGTGATCGCGACCACGATGCTGCACCTCTTCCCAACGGTGGTCGGGGCACGGATTGCGCGCCGCCCGAGCGCCCGAATCACGGTCATCGGGCTGGCGGCCGGAGCCCCGCTCGTCGCCCTCGGCTTCGCCCTGGCCTCCGATACCGTGGCGCGGCTGGGTGCAATCGGCGTCGTGGCGGGCGCGGCGGCCCTGGCCGTCTATGCCTGGCGGACGTGGCGGACGCGGGCCCACTGGACGACCGACCCCGATTGGCATCGCTTCGCGATCGGCGGCCTCATGAGCGCGATCGCCTGGTTCGAGGTCGGGATCGCGATCGCGGCCGGTCGGGTGCTCGCATTCGGAGCGGACCCGGCGGCCTGGTGGGTTGAGGCGGTGGCAGGCCCCCTGGTCGCGGGCTGGATCGCCCTGACGATCGTCGCCTCGGCGACGCACCTCGTCCCGGCGATTGGCCCGGGCAATCCGATCGCGCACGCGCGCCAGCGGCACCTCCTGGGGCGCGGGTCCAGCGTGCGCCTGGTCGCCATCAACGTCGGGATCGCGGCCCTGTCAGTGGGCCTTGCCCTCCGGCTCGGGCCGCTCACTGCGGTCGGCATCGTCGGCGTCGGCCTGGGGCTGGCCGCCACGGCCGTCCTCCTCGGTGGGGCGGTCCGACTCGGGCTTCGATAAATCGTCCCCGCGTGTACGCTGACACTCGATGCCGCCTGTCAAAGCCGCTGTCCGGGTCCCGGCCGGGGCCATCGCCACCGGGGCTGCTTCTGAGCCTGTCGCGCCCAGCGGGCTGACCAGCGCCGAGGCCGCGGACCGGCTCCGCACAGACGGCCCGAACGCGATCGGTGGGAGCGGGCGGCGGACCCGCCTCGCGATCCTGGTATCCCAGGTCGCGAGCCCGCTCGTCCTGATCCTTGTTGGCGCGAGCCTGGTCAGCCTCGTCGTCGGCGACGAGATCAACGCCTCGATCATCCTGGCCATCGTGGTCATGAGTGCGGCCCTGGGCTTCGTCCAGGAAGCGCGTTCGGAAGCGGCGGTCGCCGCGCTCCAGGCGCGTCTCACGCTCCGGGCGACCGTCGTCCGGGACGGAAAGCCGCGAGAGATCCCGATCCACGACGTCGTCCGGGGCGACCTCGCGGTCCTGGGCGCCGGGGATATCGTGCCGGCCGATGGCCGCGTGATCGAGGCCAACCATCTGTACGTCGATGAAGCCTCGCTCACGGGCGAGTCGGCGCCGGCGACCAAGGCACCCCGGGACGGGCCACTCGATCCCACTCACGACGACGATCGCGACGGCCTGCTCTTCTTCGGCACGAGCGTCGTGAGCGGCACCGGCCGCACCCTGATCACGGCCACCGGGGCGAGGACGAGCTATGGCGAGATCGCCCGGCGGCTGGCCGAGCGTGCCCCGGAGAACGACTTCCAGCGTGGCGTGCGGACCTTCGGGTTCCTGATCTTCCGGGTCACCGCGATCCTGGTCATCGCGGTCCTCGCCATCAACGTCGGGCTGCACCGCCCGATCCTCGAATCGTTCCTCTTCGCGATCGCCCTCGCCGTGGGTCTCACGCCTGAGCTGCTACCTGCCATCGTCACGCTCAACCTGACCCAGGGCGCCCACGCCCTGGCCGCCCACGGCGTGCTCGTCAAGCGCCTGCCCGCGATCCAGAACCTGGGCAGCGTCACCGTCCTGGCCACCGACAAGACCGGGACCTTGACCGAAGGACGCCTGACGTTCGTGCGGGCGGTAGGGATCGACGGCGAGGATGCGGACGAGGCGGCCCGGACGCTCGAGTTCGCCTATCTCAACAGCCACTTCCAGACGGGCTTCAGCAACCCCCTCGACGCAGCTCTCCTGTCGGGTACCCCCGAGCCGGCCGACCTGGCGACGTATCACAAGCTGGCCGAACTCCCCTATGACTTCTCGCGGCGGCTCCTGAGCGTGGTCGTGCAGCGCAAGGGCGAACCGCCGCTCCTCGTGACGAAAGGCGCGCCCGAGGCCGTCATCTCTCGCGCCAGCCACGTCCGCGAAGACCACTCGGTACGGCCGATCAAGGCCAGCGAGCACAAGCGCCTCGCGAAGCTCGTCGACACCGCCTCGGCCGATGGCTTCCGCCTGGTGGCGGTGGGGTCGCGCGTCCTCGCCGCCAAGGAGCTCCGCGCCCCGACTGCGGGCGGTGCCGCGGCCAGCCTCGAGGACGCCGCACGGCTCGAGCACAACCTCGTCTTTGAGGGCGTGATCTTCTTCAGCGATCCGCCCAAGGAGGGCGTCGGCGATACGATCGCCGAGCTGGCCCGGCAGGGCGTGGCACTCAAGATCGTGACCGGCGACAACGAGCTCGTGGCTCGTCACGTCGCGGGCCAGGTCGGCCTGGCGGTCGAGGGCGTGCTCACCGGCGAGGAGATGCGCTCGATGACCCAGCCGGCACTCGTGGCCCGGGCGAAGCGGACGACGATCTTCGCCCGCGTCGATCCCGATCAGAAGCTCCAGGTAATCGGTGCGCTGCGCCACTCCGGCGCCGTCGTGGGCTACCTCGGCGACGGCATTAACGACGCGCCGGCGTTGCACATGGCCGATGTCGGCATCAGCGTCGACAACGCGACCGACGTGGCCCGCTCGGCGGCCGACATCATTCTCCTCGAGTCGAGCCTGGAGGCGATCAGCTGGGGCGTGATCGAGGGCCGCCGCACCTTCGCCAACACGCTCAAGTACATCCGGATGGGCACGAGCTCAAACTTCGGGAACATGCTGAGCATGACCGGAGCGGCGCTGCTGCTGCCGTTCCTGCCGATGACGCCGGGCCAGATCCTGCTCAACAACCTGATCTACGACGCCTCGCAGACCGCCATCCCAACGGACACCGTCGATCCCGATGTGCAAGCCGTCCCGGCGCACTGGGACGTCCATGCAATCCAGCGCTTCATGCTCATCTTCGGGCCGATCTCGTCGGTCTTCGACTACGTCACGTTCGGACTGCTGCTCCTCGCCCTGGGGGTCAACGAGAAGGCGTTCCACACCGGCTGGTTCATCGAGTCGCTCTTCACCCAGGTCCTCGTCGTGCTCGTGATCCGGACCCGTCGCAGCCCCTTCTGGCTCAGCCGCCCGAGCCCCCAGCTTCTCGCCGCCATCGTGGCCGCCCTCGCGGCCGCCGTGATCATCCCGCTGAGTCCGCTCGGCGAAGTGCTCGGATTCACCGCACTGCCGATCATATTCTGGCCGCTCCTCGTGCTCATCGTGGCCGCGTACCTGGCCCTCGTTGAGCTGGCCAAGCGGCGATTCGAAGCGCACAACTGAGCGCCCGCTCGAATTACGGCGAACACTGCCAAACGGGCCACGACCGAGGCGGGTTGCTCGCGCCGGGTCAGGCCTCGGTCTGGTTGCCGTCCCGGCCACGGCCGAGCTCACCGCGCACGGCAGCCGCGCCGTTGACGGCCGACCAGGCGTTGACGGCCTCGATGAGGGCCACCGATCCGGGCCGGACGGCCAGCCGGTCATTGGCGCCGCGGATGCCTGGGCCGAGTTCGGCAAGCTGTCCGCGATAGGCGGGCTTGTCCCCGTTCGACCGGTTGGACGAGGGATAGACGTCGAAGTAGCCGTCGCTGCACACGACGATATTCGCCTCAGGGGGAGAGAAGGGCGTTCGAGCCATGAGGGAGGATTTCCGATCCATCGCGCGCTTCGGACTCGCCGAATGGGGGCCCGGCGCCTGCGACGTGTCACCCACCATCGGGCCATTGCCCGATTCCGTCAAATCCGCACGCGACGGACCGGCGCAGGGAGCCGCCGCGACGGCTCCGACGCCCGGCTCCGGGTGGTCTTACTATCCTCGGGTGGTACTCGACTCGGACGCGGCCTCGGACCGCGGCTCAGGCCAGATTCACGCCGCCCTCGATGCGGCCGTCCGGAGCATCGCCGGCCTGGTCTCTGTCGACGAGGCCCTCCAGATCATCGTCGACCGGGTCCGCCCTCTTGTCAGCGCCGAGTACGCCGCGCTCGGGACCGTCGATGCCGAGGGACACATCGAACGCTTCATCACCAGTGGAATGGATGAGGCCACGCGCCGCCGGCTCGGTCCCCTGCCCGTGGGCCACGGCCTGCTTGGCCTGATCATTCGCGAGAACCGCTCGGTCCGGATCCCCAACATCAGTCTGGACGAGCGCCGCCATGGCTTCCCGCCCAACCATCCTCCGATGACCAGCTTCCTGGGCGTGCCGATTACGGTCAAGGGCAACTCGCTCGGCCGGCTGTACCTGACCAACAAGATCGATGCCGACGAGTTCGACGCACAGGATCAGGCGCTCGTCGAGACGTTCGCGCTGCACGCCGGAATCGCCATCGAGAACGCGCGGCTGCACGAGCAGCTCCAGCGACTGGCGGTGGTCGACGAGCGGGAGCGGATCTCGAAGGACCTGCACGACGGGATCATCCAGAACATGTATGCGGTCGGCCTCTCACTCGAGGACGTGCCCGAGCTGATGGACGACGATCGGGCCGATGCCTCCGCCCGGGTGGAGCGCGCGATCGAGTCGATCCACCTGGCCATCCAGGACATCCGCAACTTCATCTTCGGCCTGCGGCCCGAGCTCCTGGAGGGCACGTCGCTGATCGGCGGCATGGCGGCACTGGTCGAGGAATACCGGCACAACACGATGATCGATATCGAGCTGCGCGTACCCGAGTCCGTGGCCGAGCCGGCGGCGGACGTCACCGGCCAGATCCTGGCGATCGTGGGCGAGTCGCTCAGCAACGTCGTCCGCCATTCACGAGCCAGTCGCGCCGTCGTTGGGCTGACCTCCGACGTCGGCGGGTGCCAGTACGAGCTGCGAATCGAAGACAACGGGATCGGCTTTGATCCGGCTGCGGTCGGCAAGATCGGGCACCAGGGTCTCGCCAACACCCGCGCGCGGACTGCCCAGATCGGCGGCACCGTGACGATCGACAGCCAGCCCGGGGCCGGCAGCCGCGTCGTCGTCCTCGT
>ODAK010008605.1_pt1 | contig 10191 bp, 9 predicted proteins | sample 1539591 | NCBI WGS metagenome assembly ODAK01 (sample SAMEA3539303, study PRJEB22396) | soil metagenome | biome: tundra; feature: field; material: soil | place: USA | collected 2010-05 | depth 0.15 m | reverse complement strand
GGCTCGAACGTGGGAAGCATGTTGGAGCTGGTGGCTCGGAAGCGAAATCTGTCACGATGAGCGTTGCCAGCCTGGAGTTCCTGGCAGCTCTGCTGCTACTCTCGACGGTCTTTTTTTATCTGCCTGGGCGGCAATGGCGGCAAATATTGCTGGCCGCCTGCAACGCGGGTTTTCTATACCTGCTGGTTCCAAACGCTGAGAGCTGGATCGCACTGGGGCTTTTCCTCTTGAGCGGCTATGCGGTCTCGCTGCTCCTGCGCAAGTGGCCAAGCCATATACTATTTTCGGTGTACTTGATCGCCCTGATAGCGGCATTCCTAGTCATTCGGAAATACGATTTGGTGACAGCCAATTTGCCGACGCCACTGGCAGCGCACGCTGTGAGCATCGTCGGATTGAGCTACATGCTGTTCCGGCAGATTCAGTTTTTGGTGGATGCGTTTCAAGGGCAGATCGAGCGAACGTCGCTGTGGGCTTACGCAAACTATCAATTGAATCTGTTCACATTGCTATCCGGGCCGATCCAGCGCTACCAGGATTTCCATGATCGGTGGGAAACGCTCAGTCCGGCACTCATGGATGGTCACGCGGTTCGGAGGGCCCACTTTCGGCTGCTGATGGGAATCGTCAAAATGACGGTTGTGGCGACGATTTTCATGTCGTTGTATCAGAGGTCGGCGGATGCTTTGGTCCATGCCGGTAGTGGCGCTTCTGAATTGGGGCGTACCGCGGCGATTGGACATTTTCTGGGTGTGCTATATTTCTACCCGGTCTATTTGTATCTGAATTTTTCTGCCTACTGCGACATCGTAATTGCGGGCGCGTTGTTTTTCGGGATGAAGCTGCCGGAGAATTTCGATCAGCCTTACCTTGCGCGCAACGTTATCGACTTCTGGACACGCTTTCATCGCACGCTCGGGTTCTGGATTCGCGACTATGTGTTCCTGCCGTTGTACAAGGGCGTAGCGGAACGCTGGCCGCAGCGGGCGGATTCGCTTGCGTTTTTGTGCTATTTTGTCGCGTTTTTTGTTGCCGGGGTTTGGCACGGGCCAACAGCGAATTTCGTAGTGTTCGGACTGTTGCAGGCGGTTGGGGTGTCGGCAGCCAAGTTATGGGAGCGACACGTGATAAAACGGCACGGCCGGGCGGGACTGAAAGAATATCTGCAATCTTCCCGAATTCGAGCCGTCGCCATTATGGGCACATTGCATTTTCAGTTTGTTAGTATTCTGTTCTTTCCGGTCGATATTCAAACCACACTCAAGATGCTCCGGACGGTATTGAGAGCAGTGGTATAGTTCTAGCGAGGCGAGTGTCACTGTAATGCGACTACACCATATAGCTTATGTAACTCGTAGCGTAGACGAGAAGGCGACGAAACTCGCTGACCTGCTGGGGTTTCGAATGGCAGGCCCACCAACGATTGATGAGGTACAGGGCGTGCGTTGTCAGTTCATGAAAATGGGTGACGGGGGACTGCTTGAACTGCTGGAACCGTATGGCGATAAGAGTCCTATTCAGCGGCACCTGCAGAAGGGGGGTGGGCTATATCACCTTTGTTTTGAGGTCGACGATCTGGATCTAACATTGCAGCGGTTACGGGACACTGGTGATGCCATCGTGGTGTGTGAGCCCGTGCCGGCACCAGCCATCGACAACAGGCGGGTGGCGTTTGTAGTAACGACGGACCGGGATTTGATTGAATTTGTGGAAGCAGTTCGAAAATGACGACAAACAAATCGTTCTCGCAGCGCCTGGATCAGTTTGGCCGTCAACATCCGTGTTTGATGTGGCTGGCAAATGGAATGCTGATGGTGTTTGTAACGCTGGTTCTGATTACGACAACCGAGGCGCCAATCGTACTATATCAGGCCTTCTGACGTGAGCATCCTTGCCGAAAGCCAGGGACTTGTGGCGCGCCGATATCAGGCAATCGCTTCATTGGCGTTGCTGGCGGTGCTTTTGGGAACGAGCTTGGTGACAGACCTATTGGCTCGGAATAGGGGCCTGGAGCGATGGTTCACGGCGAAAAGCAGCGAGCTTGCAGAAAAGAACCGGTCGATATTTTCAAACACTGGTAACTTTATTGATTTCGAAGATCGCGTTTTGTTGGATGAGATACCCCGTGCCGACTATTCGCAGGGGGGAGTTTATTTCTTCGGGACGTCCAATATGAAATGGGCGTTTACGACCTGGGATTTGCCGGCGGAGCAGAAACGATTTATCGGGAATTACGGCATTGGTGCCTCGAATCACACGATCCAGTTACGTCTGATCCGCTATTTGATTGAGCAACGGGGGTTCCTGACGGCGGGCGAAAAGGATCTCGTAATTCTCGGAGTGAGCTTTCAGCTTACGCATATTGACAATCCATCCACCGGGTACTTTGCCTCGCTGTTACGCCGGCATGGCTTATACATGATAACGCCCGACGACCGGATTGCTCCGGTTCCGATGAGCTTAGTTGAGCGTTGGTTGCGAATCGAGAAGGCGCGGAGCGGCGGGCTTTTCTGGAATACTGAACGACTGGCTAAGAGTTGGCTGGTAGCACTTGCTGGATTGTCCCGTCGTCCGCACCCGGGGCTGGCGATGGATACACCGGACAACCTGCTCGGGTTCATGGGAGGAGCACAGTGGCAGCAAAATATGGATGCGGAAGTGGAGCGATTGCGGGAGACAATCTTTCTAGTGCGATCGCATCACGCCCAGGTGAAAGTGATGCTATTGCCGCAGGGGACGTGGATGGACGAATTGCCGTTCAAGGCTCGCTACGAAGGCATGATCCGCGCTCTGTGCCAATCGACCTCAACACCGCTGATCGATCTGTCTCGCGCGATACCGGACAAGGACTTTGTAGACTCCAATCACCTGACAGTTGAGGGGCAGGAGAAATTTCGAGGCCTGATTATGGGCGAAATCCTCGGGCACTTGCAGAAAGCGGGAATTTACCCTGTCCCTTCCCGGGGTTAACGTTCCTTAATGATGAAGAACAGCAGCCGCCCAATCCTTTTCCTCACCAATTTTCGGCGATAGCCCCAGTTAACGCATATCCGAATGCTAAGGAAAATGGCTGGCGCCCGCAGATTCAGGCATCGCTGCACGGCAACGACTTTATGGGCCTTGTCACGACGTCGCCTTAGAACTCGGCTTTCAACCAGTCGAGGGAACGTCTACTATTCAGATTAGTTTGTTGGTCTTAATCTCTTCCAAATAGAAAGACAAACGAGAATTGGATCGTCTATTAAATAACTGGAGCACTTGCGGTACAAATGCTGTTCAACTCGCTCGATTTCTTTGCCTTCTTAAGTGTCGTCTACATCATCTACCGCATTTTGCCATTCCGGTGGCAAAATTGGCTTCTAATCGTTGCCGGCTATGTGTTTTACGGCTGGTGGGACGTCCGCTTTCTTTTCCTCATCGCTTGCTCCACGACGGTCGATTTCTCCATCGGATTGCTGCTGGCCAATGGGCGTATGCTAATGTGGCAGCGTTGGACCGCATCATTGTTTTTAATCAGTGCCGCACTTCTGTTTTTGTGTCCCGACTGGTCGATGTTGAACGCTCACGGACATGACGTTGATATTGCGGCTGTTCTTAAACCGCAGACGATGGGCCTGAAAGTGCTTCTGGGCACCGTCCTATTCGTGCTTGTGGCCAATCTGTTAATCAACCAAATTGCACATATCTCTAAGGAGCGCGGCCGGACAATACTAATTTGCTGTTCGGTCTTCGTGAATCTGACCTTCTTAGGTTTCTTCAAATATTTTAATTTTTTCGTCGACAGCGCTGAAGGTGTCTTCCGGGTCATGAACATTGATCCAACCAACCTTCGGCTAGGGGTCATCCTGCCGGTTGGCATCAGTTTCTATACCTTCCAATCACTCAGTTATACTATCGACGTTTACCGGCGACGCGTGGTGCCGACACCGCGTTTCTGGGATTTTGTGCTATTCGTCGCATATTTTCCGCCAATGGTCGCCGGCCCGATCGAGCGCGCCCGCCACCTGCTGCCCCAACTCACCAAACCACGCCGCATCCGTCTTGGCCAGTCGATGGATGGCATTGTTTTGATCCTCTTGGGTCTATTCAAGAAGGTCGCAATCGCCGATGGCCTGGCTCCGGCAGTGGATGCCGTATTTAATTCGAGCGGCGCGGTTTCGCAGACAGATGTCGCGTTGGCCATAATCCTATTCGCAATCCAGATCTTTTGCGATTTTTCTGGCTATTCGGACATCGCGCGGGGTGTCAGCAAACTACTTGGCATCGAATTAATATTGAATTTCAACCTGCCGTATTTCTCCAAAAATCCAAGCGAGTTCTGGCGCCGTTGGCACATTAGCCTGAGTTCGTGGTTGCGCGACTACCTCTACATCCCGCTCGGCGGCAATAGGGAGGGCGGCGCGCGCACCTACTTTAACCTTTTCATAACCATGCTGCTGGGCGGCCTCTGGCACGGTGCGGCATGGAACTACGTGCTGTGGGGAGCATATCAGGGCGCAATGTTGTGTGGCCATCGGCTCCTAACTCACGGCCGAGAAACGCTGCCCACGTCTATTGAGGCCGTGAGTGGCACTACTGATCTTCATGGTGGCGCTGTGCGTCGCTCACGTATTCTTCCAAGCTGGGTTTCCACCCCGCTGCGCATCACAATATTCTTTCTTTTTTGTTGCTACGGTTGGCTACTGTTTCGAGCGCATTCTTTTGACCAGATTAAATCATTTTCCTTGCTGCTATTTGGGTTCGGCGCGGACGTGGCGCCCGTGATCCCAAAACTAGCGACCTCAGCTTTGCTCGGCATCGCCGTGTTGGGTATGCTGCAACTTTACGACTACCAGTCGGGAAGTCTCGAAAGCTTCAGGCGCTGGCGTCCTCCGACGCAAGGCTTTCTATACGCGACACTTCTGTTCATATTGATCATGGGCACAAGCAATGCTCCCGTTCAGTTCATCTATTTCCAATTCTAAGCCTCGCAGGATAAGGAATCCGCAAGCTCGTCTTCTGCGACGTGTTCTGTCCGTCCTGCTATGGACGATTGGCGCACTGGGCCTGATTGACGCAGCGATAGGATTCGCCTTTCGAGCGCCCGCAGAACCGGAGCGCGCAACGGGCCTCCAACGGTATTTCGACTATGGTCGGTCGATTGAGGGTAAACTTCGGCGTTATGTGGGATCTTCGCCCGATCAGGATGCCATAATTGTGAGGGCTGGTTGGCTTAACGATTGTGACGTCCCGTCGTTGGCACGACCCGGCAAACTTGTGTTTGACATTTATGGCATGTCTTTTTCCAACAACATCGCCCTTCAGCTGGAACGGCTTGATCGCGGCCTTGCTAGTCAGCGCTTCGCGGGTCCGGAGGCGCCGCCCAATCATAGCTATGCTTGCTTCATCAGTCGCGACCAATTGCGCCTCGTTCGTGCACCGATCCAGATTTTAGGTGTACTTGCATCGAGCATTCCCCGTATGGAGACGCTGAGCGGTCTCACAACTAGTTTCGAGCAACCGCAACCATTCACCTATCCGCGCTATTCTTTGGACCCGCACGGGCATCTCGTGGCGCGCTGGTCGTCGATTAAATCGCGAGAAGAATTACGCGCGGCCCTCTCGGACGGGAGAAAATGGCGCAACTTCCTCGACGAGTTGGCATCCAATGATGCTTTTTACGAACAGCAAATCGTACAAGCTGACATCTTCGACCACAGTGTGCTGGCTCGTATGATCCGCCGTGCCTGGGGACAGCGCTCTCTTCGTATGCGCATAGCCGCGCTCCGACCGGAGGCCGGATTTTCAGGCGCGCCCGATATCGCGCCCGTTCTTTGTGCAATGCTGCTCGATTTCGCCGCCACGGCACGCGCCGGTGGGTTGCGCCCAATAGTGATCCTTTTTGAAGATCGAGGCTATGGGACCGCACTTTCCGCGATCGCTGCTCCGGTGCTTAGAGCTAATCGCATCGAATTCGTGGCAACATCTTCAATTGCGTCGCCAAATGATTCCAGTAATTTTATAGCCGATGGCCATTTCACACCTGCGGTTGATGAGAAGATTGCGCGCGCAGTGCGCGCTCTATTAGACCGCGCACGCTGACGCTATCTCTATTCAGGAAGTTATAATCATTGGAAGACTGATTCACCGAGAGATTGATGATAGTATCAAGATACGATATTGATGAGTACGCCATGAAATCAATAGTTACTGCATCGTCAAGCTCGGAGAAACTAGGGATCCGCGAGATTGCCGATGCAGACATTGATCTGGTAATCAATCTGTTGGCACGCGGCTTTCCGAATCCTAGACGCTATTGGGAGGTGGGGCTCGAGCGCTTACGAACGAGATCCGTACCGCACAATATGCCGCGGTACGGCTACCTGCTCGAAGCGGATGGCAACCCGGTCGGCGTTATCCTTTTGATTTCAAGTCTGCGCCGTATTGGTGATCGCCAAGAGCTGTTCTCGAATCTCTCGAGCTGGTATGTAGAGCCTGGCTTTAGAAGTCACGCCACGCAGCTTTTCAAACGTGCACTCGCTAACAAGCAGACGACTTATCTTAACGTCTCGGCGGCAACTAATGTCCGGCCAATCATCGAGGCATTCGGCTTCAGACGCTACTCCGAGGGCCAGGTTCTTTGCTTGCTGGCGCTAGCCCGCAATCGGCGAAACACGCGCGCGTACATTATCGGAGTGGATAGCATCGGCGCCGCCGATCTTGAAGAGGGCGAGCGGCGATTGCTCGAGGCGCAGGCGGACTATGGCTGCATCGCCTTCTGCTGCACAACAGACGGCCAAACACGGCCCTTCGTGTTCGTGCCCCGCATCATCAGGGGGTTCATTCCATGTGCTCAGCTCGCCTACTGCCGCAAAATTACTGACCTTGTCGACGCCGCTGGCACTGTTGGTCGTTATCTCCTGCGGCATGGTCGGCCGTTCGTGCTCATTGACGCCAACGGGCCAATCCCGGGTATCCCCGGTAAGTATTTTCCCGGCGCAACACCAAAATATTACAAAGGTGCTGTGACCCCAGTACGCGGTGACTTGACCGAGACGGAGGCAACAATATTTGGCATCTGGTAGCCTACGAACCGCTAGCGCAAGCGTTTGTAGAGCATTGCCGCTTCGCGGCGCAGGCGCGCCTTCAAAGATGGCTTTGTGTTAAGAATCTGCTTCATGTCTGCCTCCAACCAAGTGCGGTCCACGGTTTCGCGCGGCTTGAGCCAAGCTTCGGATCGTGCCAACCCTCGATCACTCGTGTAGACGCATTCGAACCGTTCGCGGCGGAGTCGTTGCAGCAGGCGCCGGTCGTACGAGCCAAACGGGATAGCAGCTTTTGTTACAGCCACCCCGCACACATCCTCGATGCACCGGCGCGCCTCTCCTAACTCGGCATCGAGTGTAGTATCATCAAGCCCGCGCCAATTTCGGTGGTCCTTGCCGTGTGTTCCAATCTCCATACCCGCCGCTAGGAGGTCTGCGAGGGCTAAGCGATCCAGATAATGCGGGGAGCCGATTCGGCCGGCGCAGACGAAGAAAGTGGCCTTTAGCCCGCTCTTGGCAAGCTCGGGCAGCGCAATCAATGCATCGCTCATATTGCCGTCGTCGAAGGTGATGACAGTTGGGATGTAGGCTCCTGGCGGGGCGGCCACAATGCTTTCGAGCAGCGTGGTGAATGCTTGCCGGGTCACCCAGAAGAAGGACTCTTTGGCAGAGACGCCATCGTGCGGCGTGCCGATCCCGTGCAGGCTTAGTATGAGGTCTTGCGCCAATTTATGGCCCCCTAGTAAAGATGTTATCGCTTCGCAGTCTTTTGACGATGCCATATCCCGCGCGGATCGGGCCTTGATGGCTGTACGTGGCCCAAACCATTCTGGCACTCGGCTTGTTAACCTAAAATAAAATCTGGCCTATATGTGTTGAAGTTCAAGCTGCATCATAATGGCCAAAACGGCCTCGCACAAAATAAACCTTATATCCGATTCCAGGAAAGCTGGATAAATGCTAAATTTTTATAATTTTGGAGCCCACTGAGAGATGTCGCATGAAGGAACTCGCTATGCCCGATAATGTCGCGGTAAAGGACAAAATTTTCAAGGAACTGGCGGCTTTGCTTAAAGACAGCTCAATTACCGTCTCTGACGACACCCCGCTGATTGGCGATGGTCGCGCCTTAGATTCAATGAAGTTGCTAGAGCTTTGCTTGTCGCTTGAAGACATGGCAGCAGGCCTGGGTTTTGAATTCGATTGGACTTCTGAGGAGGCAATGTCAAAGTCACGCAGCATGTTTCGAACTGCTGGCGCGTTGGCCAATGAGTTTGTTTCGCAGATGGCAAGCCAACAATGATTATCGTCACTGGAGCAAGCAAGGGACTCGGCAGGGCGATTTGCGAAAGGTTGCTATCTTCTGGCGTTGAAATTTTTGGTCTCGCCCGAGATGTTACTAGTGTCCCGTTTGAATCGATGAATTGCGATGTTTCGTCGCATGAAGAGGTTAAGCTGGTTGCTCGAGCATTGAAGCGCGGTGGCAAGAAGGTTTCGGGTCTAATTAATGCAGCAGGGATCGCTTCAATGAATCTTGCGGTGACAACACCCCCACAGAGTGCGGAAAAAATTATCAAAACAAACTTGCTGGGGACGATTTACTGCTGCCAACTACTGTCGCCAATGATTTTTAGACACAAGAGCGGCTCCATTATCAATTTCTCCACAATAGCAGTTGCGTTGGGATTGAAGGGGGAATCAATTTACGTCGCATCAAAGGCGGGCGTTGAAGGATTTACGAGAGCCTTTGCCAGAGAAATGGCTGACTTTAATGTGAACGTGAATTGTATTGCACCAGGCCCAATTGATACAAGTTTGCTAAAAGGAATAACTTCGACGCAGATTTCAAAAATTGTATCTCAGCAAATTATCCAAAGGCAATTTACCCCCGACGCCGTTTGTGACCTTGTTGAAATGTTGTTGGATTCGAGGAGCAAAGCGCTGTCTGGTCAAGTTCTGCATGTGGGTGGCGTCTAATGAAATTGCTTGAGAAGCTAAGTGATATTTGGAAGGGGGTTAATCACCCCTTCTTGATCCACATTGATCAAGAATTGAGGTTTTCGGAAATTGCGTTACAGAATCCGATTGATCTTAATGAGATTAGAGGTGGTGACGTCGTAGCAATTGTTGGTGACTTTAACCCATCATCAATTCTTACCCTTTTGCGTTTGATCGATTTGGGAGCCATCGTTGTTCCTCTAACAAAAGAAACGACGAACGAGCACGAATATTTCTTTGACGCTGCTTTGGTGGATGTGGTCATCAAAGACGCAGCTGTTAAGCGGCGGACACACCAACGAACACACGAACTGATTGAGGGTTTAAGAGCAAGGAAGCATGCTGGACTTGTTTTGTTTTCAACGGGCACGACAGGTCGTCCCAAAGCCATACTTCATGATTTGACTTTGTTCCTCAAGCGATTTGAAACACCACGACCGACGCTTAGGACAATGAACTTTTTGCTTTTTGACCATATTGGCGGCATCAATACGCTTTTGCATACTCTTTTCAATAAGGGTGTTGTTGTTGCGCCTGAGACAAGAACCGTTAATTCCGTTCTGGATACCTGTCGTAAGTATGACGTGGAGGTTCTTCCTACCACTCCAACGTTCCTGCGCATGATGCTGATGAGCGGCGCTATTCCAGGCAATGTTCCTTCATGTTTGAAAGTGATCACATATGGAACAGAGCGTATGGATCAGCCCACGCTTGATGAGTTGTGCAAGTTGCTTCCCCAAATTGATTTTCGTCAAACGTTTGGAATGTCCGAACTTGGGATTTTGAGAGTTAAATCCGAAGCACGAGACAGCCTGTTCATGAAAATAGGTGGCGAGGGCGTGGAGACAAGGGTGGTTAATAACGTCCTGCAGATTCGTTCTCCGAACCGCATGCTTGGGTATCTCAATGCTCCATCGCCCTTCGATTCTGAAGGTTGGTACGATACCAAAGATGTCGTAGAGGAAAGGAATGGACTGTACAAAATAGTAGGACGCGTCAGTGATATAATTAATGTTGGTGGTTTGAAATTTATGGCGTCTGAGGTCGAGAGAGTTGCATTGGAATTTCCCAATGTTTCGCTGGTTAGCGCATATGCGAAGCGAAATCCCATCACAGGTGAGCATGTAGAGTTGAAAGTTCAGCCGAAAGAAAAAGATCTCGTTGATAA
>ODAK010008604.1_pt1 | contig 10191 bp, 9 predicted proteins | sample 1539591 | NCBI WGS metagenome assembly ODAK01 (sample SAMEA3539303, study PRJEB22396) | soil metagenome | biome: tundra; feature: field; material: soil | place: USA | collected 2010-05 | depth 0.15 m | reverse complement strand
CCTTCCAGGAGTAGAAGAGCCAGCCTGCGACGAGCGAAGCCACGGCCGCGAGGACTGCGAAGGCGAGCGTATTCGGGCCGGGCAGCCAGCCGTTGTAGAGAGGCGCCCGGAAGATCTCGACGAGGTATGTCATCGGGTTGTACCGGACCAGCCAGCGCCACGCGGGCGGCACGAACGACTGCTCGTAGACGATCGGCGTCACGAAGAACCACGGCAGCAGGACCGCCTGGTACATGTCGCGGACGTCGACGAACCGAAGGGCGAGCGTGAACACGACGAGGCCGACGCCCGCGGTGAAGAGCGTCCCGATGACGAGCGACACGGGGAGGAAGAGCCAGGCCCAGTGCGCGGGCCGGCCCGTCACGAGGACGATGAGCGCGAACGGGACGAGGCTCAGGAGGAGGTTCACGAGCCCAACGACGACGGCCGACGCGACGAAGACGGACCGCGGGACGTAGATGCGGTTCGCGATCTCCAGCGCGTCCGTCGTGAGGGACCCGACGTGGCTCGTGACCTGGGAGAAGAACGTCCAGAAGATCGCCGCCGAGAGGTAGTAGACGGGATAGCCCGGGATCGGGAGGCGCTGAAACGTCGAGAAGACGAGCGTGAAAACGACCATCGTCATGAGCGGGCTCAGCATCGTCCACGCGACGCCGATGACGGAGCGCTTGTAGCGGACCTTGATGTCCCGGGACGCGAGCTCGTAGACGAAGTGGCGGTAGGCCCACAGCTCGCGTGCCTCCTCCGCGAAGCGGAGCCCGCGGCGGGAGGAGTCGTAGACGGGCGTGCCGGCATCCATCGGGTGCGGGGAGTCTACCCGCCGGGCCTCCTGTACTTCCGGTGGGTCTCGGCCCGCCCTCGCGCTCACCAGCCGGCGAACGACGTCAGCGCGGACGCGACCCGCTCGAGCTCTGGGGCGGAGAGATCGTTGTAGAACGGCAGCCGGAGGAGACGGTCACTCACTTCCTCCGTCACGGGGCAATCGCCTTTCTTCCCTCCTAACTTCGCGCCCATCGGAGAGAGATTCAGCGGCTGGTAATGGAACACCGCGAGGATGCCTGCCGCTTTCAGGTGATCCATGAGCGCCTGCCGCGCGCACAAGGACGGAAGCAGGTGGAACATGTGAAAGGAAGGCCCGCATTCGGCCGGCACGATGGGAGGCGCACGCCGTGCTCCTCCGCCCACGCGCCGAGCGCACCCGCATAGAACTCGAAGATCGCGCGGCGTTTCGCGATCACGGCCTCGCGCGCCTCGAGCTGGGCGAGGAGGTACGCGGCGAGCAGGTCCGACGGAAGGAAGCTCGACCCGAGATCGACCCACGTGTACTTGTCGACCTGGCCGCGAAAGAAACGGCCGCGATTCGTGCCTTTCTCGCGCACGATCTCCGCGCGCTCGAGAAGCGACGCGTCGTTGAGCACGAGCGCGCCCCCCTCGCCGCAGTTGAAGTTCTTCGTCTCGTGAAAGCTCAGCGTCGAGAGGCGCCCGAACGAGCCGAGCGGCCGGTCGCGGTACGAGCCGAAAAGCCCGTGCGCGTTGTCCTCGACGACCATCACGCCGTGCCGGCCCGCGATCTCGAGAATCGCGTCCATCGCGCAGCCCACCCCGGCGTAATGCACGGGCACGACGGCGCGCGTCCGCAGAGAGATCGCCTTCTCCAGCAGCCGTTCGTCGAGGTTGAGCGTGTCGGGGCGCACGTCGACGAACACGGGCCGCGCGCCGTGGAGCGCGAACGCGTTCGCGGTGGAGACGAATGTGAACGACGGGATGACGACCTCGTCGCCAGGCGCCAGCTCGAGGAGCAGTGCCGCCATCTCGAGCGCGTGCGTGCACGACGTCGTCAGCAACACCTTTTCCGCGCCCAGGGCCTTGCTCAGCACATCTTGGCAAGCCCGCGTGTAATACCCGTCGCCGGAGATGTGACCGCGCCGCACGGCGTCGCGGACGTACTCCCGGCTCGCTCTGAAGGCGCTTCCTCACGACGTACGCCGGCCGGTCCATGACGCGGAAGTGGATGCGCGCGAGGTATTCGCCGATCATCCCGAGGGCGAAGAGCTGAGCGCCCGAGAAGATCGCGATGATCGAGGCCAGAAACGGGAAGCCGGGCACGCTGTACCCGAGCGCGAGGTAACGGAGGAGGACGTAGGCGAAGACCAGGGCTCCGAAGAGCGTCAGCGTGAAGCCGATCACGCTCGAGATCTGGAGCGGAAGGACGCTGAACCCCGTCACCATGTTCAACGCGTGCGTCACGAGCTTGCGCAGCGTGTATGTCGAGGCGCCTTCGGCCCGGGGCTCGTGCCGCACGGGCACGCTCGCGAAGCGGCGCGTGGACCACGTGAGGAGAACGTCGATCGAGACGTACTGGCTCCGGTAGTCGGCGAAACCGTCGCGCAGCGGCGTCCGGAAGGCGCGAAAGGCGCTCCGGGGCGGCTCGCGCACGCCGTCTGGATCGCCTTCCAGCTTTCATCCCGGCTTCCGTCGTTGACCAGGATGATTTCCCACGCTTCGCCGAGGCGGTCGAGAACGGCGGTGACGCGCTCAAGGAGCGCGGGAAGGATCCTCGCGCTCTCGTAAACCGGGATCACGACGGACACCGACATGGGTCTTCGAAACGGGAATGCGAAATGCTAGCACGCGGTTCCTGCCTATACTTCCCTCGATGGCCGCCCGCGTTCCCGACGAAGACTGGGTCTCGGCCCGCGTCGAGAAGGCGCGGCACGAGCGCGAGATGGCCCTCGCGGCGGCGAAGCGCCTCGAGGACGAGGTCCAGCGGCTCGCGTACCGCGTCGCCGAGCTGGAGGCCGGCCGCGTCGCGCTGAAGAACCGCACGGACGAGGCCGAGGCGTACGTCGCGGCCGTGAAGGCGTCGCTGCCGTGGCGCGCCATCCAGTCGCTGCGCGGCCTCGTGGGCCGGAAGTGGTGAGCGACGAGGCCGAGCTCGAGCGCCTGAGGAAGGAAGCCGTGGAGCTGCGCGACCTCGTGCGCGCCCTCTCGGCGGCGCTCGCGCGGGCGGCCGCCGCGCTGCCTCCAGAGGCGGCGCTCGCGCTCGCCCGCGGCGGCGACGCCGGTGCCGAGCCGCCGTTTCGCCTCGAGCATTGGGACGAGACGACCGAGATGGCGCGCGCGGACGTTGCTCCGGAACTGGCGCTCCTCTGGAAGCGTCTCCCCCCGCGGGAGAGCCCTTGACCTCCCCGGCTCCGCGGCGGGCGACGCTCGTCGTCCTCTGCTGGAACCGCTGGGACCTGACGCGCCGCTGCCTCGACACCCTCAAAGCGCACACGGACCTGGCGCACGCCGAAGTCCTCGTCGTGGACAACGGATCGACCGACGAGACGCCGCAGCGCCTGCGCGAGATCCCGTGGGTCCGCGTCCTCACGAACCCGGAAAACCTCGGCTTCGTCCGCGGAAACAACGCGGGGATCGCGGCGGCCGCGCCGGAGACCGACGTCGTCCTCCTGAACAACGACGTGGAAGTCCTCCAGCCGGGCTGGCTGGACGGCCTCCGCGAGGCCGCGCACGCGGCCCCGGACATCGGCATCGTCGGCTGCCGCCTCGTCCTCCCGGACGGGCGTCTCCTCCACGCGGGGACGTACATCCTGCCGGACACGTTCTGGGGCCAACAGATCGGCGCGCTCGAGACGGACGTGAACCAGTACGCGCGGACGCGCGCGGTGCAGGGGATCGTCTTCGCCTGCGCCTACCTCAAGCGCGAGTGCCTCGATGCGCTCTCAGGCCTCTCGACGGACTACGTCTCGTACTTCGAAGACACGGACTTCTGCCTCCGCGCGGCGGAGAAGGGTTTCCGCACGCTGTGCCGCGGCGACGTCACGCTCATCCACCGCGAGCACGGCTCGACGGAGGCAACGCCCGGCCTGTTCGACGGCATCTTCCGGAGGAGCCGCGGGACATTCCGGAGGAAGTGGGGGCGCGCGCTCGAGGCGCGGTACCGGCACGAGCTTTCCTGGCAGTCGATCCTGAACTTCCCGACCGGCTACGCGATGAGCTGCCGCGAGATCCTGCGCGCCTGCGACGCGGAGGGCATCCGCGTCGCGTACACGTACGTCTACGGCCCCGGCACGCCCTTCCCCGCGCGCGAGGACGACGACGCGCGCGATTACTTCCTGAACGCGGTCTCCCGGCGCCGGAGCGGGTGGAGGCCGCGCGTGTCCGTCGTCTACGGGCAGGGGGACGTCTTTCACCGCAACAAGGGCCGGCGCCGGATCGGCTACACGATGCTCGAGGTGGACGGCTTTCCCGGGGAGTGGGTGCGGCAGGCGAACGAGATGGACGAGGTGTGGGTGCCGTCCGGGTTCAACCGGGACGGGTTCCTCGCGTCGGGGCTCAGGAAGCCCGTCCACGTCATGCCGCTCGGCGTGGACATCGACCACTTCAACCCCGGAATCCGGGGCGTCAACAACCCCGCGGGCGACTTCGTCTTCCTCGCGAACCTCGAATGGGTCGAGCGCAAGCGCGCGGACATGATCCTGAAGGTCTTCAACCAGACCTTTCGGAGGAGCGAGCCCGTCGCCCTCGTCTGCAAGGTCATCAACGTCAACGGCGCGACGCACGTCGGCCGCCAGATCGAGGCGCTCGGCCTCTCGGCCGGCGGCGGGCGCGTCGCGTTCCTCCACAACAAGGAGTTCCCTTACCACCAGCTCGGCGCGCTTTACCGCTCCGCGGACTGCTACGTCTCGGCCGGACGCGGCGAGGGCTGGGACATGCCGCTCATGGAGGCGATGGCATGCGGGCTGCCGTCCATCGCGACGGACTGGGGCGCGCACACCGAGTTCGTCCACGGCGGGATCTCGTACCCGCTGCGCGTCCGCGGCCTCGCCGCCGCCGACGCGCGCGTCCCGTACTACAAGGGGTTCCGCTGGGCCGACCCGGACCCCGAGCACCTCGCGCATCTCTTCCGGCACGTGGAGGAGCATCGCGAGGAGGCCGCGGCGAAGGGCGCGCGCGCGGCGGCCGAGATGGCGGCGCGCTGGACGTGGGACCACGCGGCGCGCCGGATCGCGGAGCGGCTGGATAAGATCGGCGCGTGAGCCCTTCCCCGTCCTTCGCCGGCTCCCGCGCCCTCGTCACGGGCGGCCTCGGCTTCATCGGCAGCAACCTCGCGATCGCGCTCGCCGAACGGGGCGCCGAGGTGACGATTGTCGACGCGCTTCTTCCAGGCTACGGTGGGAATCTCTTCAACATCGAGCCGGTGCGCAGCCGCGTGCGCTTGAACGTGTGTGACATCCGCGACGCGAACGCCATGAACTACGCCGTGGACGGACAGGACTTCGTCTTTCACCTCGCCGGGCAGGTGGACCACATCCTCAGCCTCACGGACCCGTTTCCGGACATCGACATCAATATCAAGGGCACGGCCGTCCTGATGGAGGCCCTGAAGCACCGCAATCCGCGAGCGCGCGTCGTGCATTCCGGAACGCGCGGCGAGTACGGCCCCGCTGGCTCGCTGCCCGTGAGCGAGACGGCGCCCACGCATCCGAAGGGCATCTACGAGATCTCGAACCTGACGGCCGAGAAGATCATCGCGGTGTACGACGAGGTGCACGGCATCGCGTCGGTGCTGCTCCGCCTCACGAACGTCTATGGACCCCGCGCGCAGATGCGGCACTCGCGACACGGCGTCGTGAACTGGTTCGTGCGCGTGGCGCTCGACGGCGGGCCGATGAAGGTCTTCGGCGACGGCACGATCAAGCGCGATTTTCTCTACGTCGACGATTGCGTCGAAGCGATTCTCATGAGCGCCGTGAGCGGCGCGGCGCGCGGCGAGATCCTGAACGTGGGGAGCGACCACGTGACGAACTTCCGCGAGCTGGCCGGGGAGCTTGCCGCGCTCACGGGCGCGCCGTGGGAGTTCGCGCCCTTCTCGCCCGAGCGCAAGGCGCAGGAGCCGGGCGACTTCGTCTCGGACATCACGAAGATCGGGCGGCTCCTGGGGTGGCGCCCGCGCATGGCGCTCACCGAGGGCCTGGAGCGGACGCTCGCGTTCTATCGCGAGCACAAGAGCCGCTACTGGCCTTAGATCACCGCGACGAGGCGGATGTGACCGTCACCGGCATCGAGGCGGTCGGCGAGCCTTTCTCGCTGAAGCGGGCCACGCGCTCGGTGACGACGTCGAGATAGAGAAGCCAGAGCCCAGGCTCGGCCGGCGCCGTCACCTCGCCCCGGATCGTCGCGCGCGCTCCGGAGTCGACGCGCGCCGGAAGCCAGAGGCGTTCTCCCCGGTCGTCTCCGGTGCCGGTGGCCGGGTCGATCCAGTACGCCGCCACGCCCGTGGCGTAGGCGGTGGGCGCTTCTGCACGGGAGAAGAAGACCGCCTCGGAGAGGTTTCCGATCTCGACGACGAGCGGCATGCGCGAGGAGGCCGGCACGAGGAACGGGGCCTCGACGATCTGCACGTCCGCGCGGAAGAGAACGGGAGGCGGGCCGCCGTCCGCGCCGGGCCGGATGGCGTCGGCCGGAGGGAGCCCGCGCGCGCGGGAGAGGCGAAGCCACCCGTCGGCCGCGTCCTCGATGCGATAGGCCCCATGGGCGAGGAGGCGCTGAACGTATTCGTAGTAGCTGGCCTCCGGCGATTGTCCGCGAAGCGGGAAGAGGGAAACGGGGAAGATGCCTCCCGAAAGATCGAGGAGGACGGCGTCGGCGTTCCGCACCTGCGGGAAGCACCAGATCGCGTGACGGTTCAGGTGCGGCACGATCGTGTCCTGCGCCGAGACGCTCGCCTCCGGTGGGACCGCGCTCAGAAAACGGGGCGCCCTCCTGTGATGGTCCGTCACCCGGTAAGACGCCCGATAGGGTTCCGCGAGGATTCGGAGGGTGCCCCAGCGGACGACCTGAAACCCGATCGTGCAAACCAGGATGAGCCCGGCGACGATCGCGGCGGCCCTTCGGGGATGGAGGCGGAGCCTGGGGCCGACGCGGCGCGCGATCGCTCTCGTTCCCCACGGCGCCGCCAGCGCCGCCGCGGCCAGGAGGATGGCCGTGTACTGGAAGTCGATCGTCCGCTGGAACGGGAAGGACGAGATCAGGTTGAGGAACAGCTCGCTCGCTCCGACGACGAGAATCTGCGGCGCAAGAAGCGGGACGAAGCCGAACGGCGCGAAGATCGATAGGAGCCAGTCGCGCGTTCCGGGCTCGAGGAGGCGCGAGATGAGACGGGACGGGTCGCGAAGGAGGCCGAGAACGACGGCGCCGGGAGTGGCGCCGAACTCGCGATAACGGGAAAAGGCGTTAGAGCCGACTCCCGGATTGAAATGCGGGAGAAGAACGTAGAAGCAGAGGGCAAACCACGCAACTCCGGCCGCGGCCACGGCGATGCCCGCACGACGCCGCCCCAGGAGGAAGACGCTGATGCCGAGACCGACCACGGCGAGCGCGACGTTCTCCTGACAGAAAAGGGCGAGCGCCACGGCGACGGCGAGGCTGAAGCTCCCTCCTGCCTGCGCCCGGAAGAGGGCCCAGACGAGGAACGCCGCCGCAAGGACGATCGCGTGGAAGTCGAAAAGGTTCGCGGCATGAAGCGCCGGATTGAGAAGATAAACGACGACGAGAAGCAGCGCCGCCGCCGCGCCGCCCGTCACCTCGCGGGCAACCCGGAAGAGGGGGAACGCCGCGCTTCCGACGACGAGGGCCTGGAGGACGAGCAATGTTTCGGCGCCCTCGAAAAGCCGGTAGAACGGAAGCGCGAGAAGGAGGATGAAGTTGACGTGGTCGCCGAGGAGGATCGGCGGGTCGTAGCCGTCGGTCGAGAGAAGGGTGTACTGGAAGAACCGTCCGTGAAGGGTGTTCCACGTCGCCTGATGGTGAAGGCCGAGGTCGAACGTGTGCGTCTCGAACGCCGCGTGACGGAGCAGGGAGAGGACGCTGAAGACGACCGCGTAGGAGAGGGCGAGGGCGAAAGCGCCGAGGTCGCCGCGGTCGAGTCTCGGGAATCTCACGCGATTAGCCGGCGCCATCAGGGTTCAACTTCGGCCGCTGGCAAGCCTGCCGCACTCGGCGCGACCGGTTCCTACTTGAAGTAGCCGTTGACGTCGAGAACGACGTGGACGGTCCCCGCGCTGCCGCTCGTGACCATCAATCGCCCCAGCCCGTCGCTCGAGAGAGGAGTAACCGCGTTGTTGGCCCGCGTCCGGCCCGCCAGGAAATTCAGCGTGCTCGCGAGAGGCGTCGAGGTGCCTCCCGGGTAGAGCGTCAGGTAGCCGACGGCGGTCTCGGCGGTCGCCGTGACGTTCAAAGAGACAGACCGGGCGTCGGCGGGGACACCGCATCGCCCCGCGAGCTCAAAGGATCGTGTCGCCAACGGGTTGAAAACGGGACCGCCGAACGGCCCGTTCGGCCAGCGTGTGTCGAACGCCCGGCAGGGCGAGAGGCTGTAGAAGCGCGAGGCAACGGGCGGCGGCGGCGCGGCAGCGCAGCTGGCCGTGCCCGGGGCCACCGCGATCCGCGCGGCGTTCTGCCGGAACATTCCCCACGGCGGCGCCGGCAGCGGGTTTGTCTTTGGATTCCAGACCCAGACCTGGGTGTCGGCTTCGCCGTTCGTGGACGAAGCCGCGATGACGTCCACCGGATCCGACGCGGTCGGGCTGACCTTGAGCGAGGCGGCGGTGGCGTTCAGCACCGACCCGTTTGTGTGAAGCCAGATGGTCCCGGTCACGGGGCTGGTCGGAGAGATCTGCGTCCCGGTATTCGTGAAGACCGTGATCTCGGCGGCCGTCGGGACGAGGATCTCCAGGTTCGAGTCGCCGAAGATGTCGGCCACGACCGGCTCTCCGGCGCTGATGTTGAAGCCCGAAGAGGCCATGACGGGGGTCTTGAAGAGGCGTGTGCCGTCGTCCCCCTTGAAGCCGTAGACATTGAAGTTCTGCTGGGTACCGGTCGAACAGTCGACGTCCGTCACGACTACGTCGAGAATCCCGTCGCCGTTCAGGTCGGCGAGCACCGGCGATGTCGTGACCTCCCCGTCCGTCACGACCGGCCACCCCGGCGGGGACGAGCCGTCGCACTTGACGGCGTAGACGCGCCGGGCGCGCGGGGATCCGATACCGCTGCCGCACGGAGCCGGATTGCCCCAGTAGGTTCCGGTCCCGAAGACGATCTCGGGCTTCCCGTCGCCGTCGATGTCGCCGATCGCGGGAGCGCTGTAGAGGACCTGATCGTAGGTTATCGGGAACCCGGGAAGCTCCGGAACGGGGGTCGAGCCATAGGTGGGTGGCACGGTTTTCCCGGTTCCCGTGCTGAAGAAGACGTGAAGAATGCCGCCGGGCGGGAGGGTCGAGTCGACGCCGATCACGATTTCTTTCTTCCCGTCGCCGACGAGGTCGAAGAGGACCGGGGAGGACAAGATCGTCTCGTGGACGAAGATGGGCCAGCCCGGCTTGTCGGTTCCGTCGAGGCCATTGACGAGATAGACCTTGCCGTCGAGCGAGCCCCAAGCCACCTCGACCTTGCCGTCGCCGTCGACGTCCGCGACGGCGGGGGCTCCGACGACGCTGAAGGGCCAGTTGGCGCCATCGGTCGGGAGGCTGTTCGAGCTGGGATGGTCCCAAAGAAGGATTCCAGCCCGGGTGTAGGCTTTCACGCCGCCGACGTGGTAGTCCAGACCCAGACCGAAGCGAATCGACGACCCATAGGGGACGATGATCTCGGGAATCCCGTCGCCGTCGAGGTCGGCGACGGCCGGGCTGCCGGTGCTCTCCGCCGTCGAAAACTGGAGAGGAAACCCGGGAGCCTCCGACCACACCGTTCCGTTGAAACTGATGAGGTGAAGGAATGCAGCCCCCGGGCCGGCGTCGGTCCAGGAGGTGAAGACGATCGACTTGTAGGCCGACGCGGCGCCCGTCCACTTCATGTCGGCGACGGCGGGGTGGCTGTAGACGTGCCCCGTGCCGGGAACCAGGAGCGGAAAGCCCGCCCGCGACGGCGGCACCGTCAGCGCCGAGGCGGAGGTCGAGAAGACGAGACTCCAGAGAAGGAGGAGCGCGCGGGTCTTCACGTGCGCATTATATGCGGTCCGGGAAAGAACAGCGGCGCGCAGGTCTCAACGCCGCCGCGCGGACTTCATCTCGGCGCGGGCTTCGCGGTCGGCCTCGCGGCGCCGGATCGTCTCGCGCTTGTCGTGCAGCTTCTTGCCGGTCACGAGCGCGATCTCGACCTTGACGCGCGGGCCCTTGAAGTAGAGATGGA
>ODAK010008603.1_pt1 | contig 10191 bp, 14 predicted proteins | sample 1539591 | NCBI WGS metagenome assembly ODAK01 (sample SAMEA3539303, study PRJEB22396) | soil metagenome | biome: tundra; feature: field; material: soil | place: USA | collected 2010-05 | depth 0.15 m | reverse complement strand
CCCGGCGCACGCTCGGTCGCTGGCCGGTGATCGTCGCCAGCTGCTCGGTCGCGGCGTCGAGCATCTTGGAGTCCTGCTTGGCCTCGCCGACGCCCATGTTGACCGTGATCTTCTCGATCCGCGGCGCTTGCATCGGGGTCGAGTAGCCAAAGCGCTCGATCAGTGACGGCCTGATCTCCACCAGGTACCGAGTCTTAAGACGTGCGGCTGGCATCTCAGTCGATCCTCGTTCCGCTGCGCTTCGCGACGCGGAAGCGCTTACCGTCCTCGATCTCCACCCCGACGCGGGTCGGCTTGCCGTCCTTGGGATCGAGCAGCATCACGTTTGAGACGTGGATCGGGCCTTCCTTCTCGATCACGCCGCCGACCTGCTCAGCGCGTTGGGCGCCGGCGACCTGCTGGGGGCGCTGGTGGCGCTTGACCATGTTCAGTCCTTCGATGTAGACGCGCTGGGCCTTGGGTTCGACGCGCAGCACCTTGCCCCGCTTACCGCGGTCCTTGCCGCCGATCACGATCACCTCGTCGTCTGACTTGATCCGTGCGGGCATGGCTCAGAGAACCTCGGGGGCGAGGGAGACGATCTTCATAAAGTTTCGTTCGCGCAGTTCGCGGGCCACCGGACCGAAGATACGGGTTCCGCGCGGATTGTTCTGCGCGTCGATCAGCACCGCCGCGTTCTCGTCAAAGGCGATGTAGGTACCGTCCTCACGTCCGTAGGACTTCTTGGTGCGCACGACGACCGCGGTCACGACCTCGCCCTTCTTGACCGAACCCTGCGGGCTGGCCTGCTTGACGGTCGCCACGATCACGTCGCCGACACCTGCGTAGCGGCGCCTGCTGCCGCCCCGCACGCGGATCACCAGGATCTCCCGCGCTCCGGTGTTGTCGGCCACGCGCAGCCGGGTCTCGTTCTGGATCACTTACTTCGCCCTCTTCACGACTTCGATCAGCCGCCAGCGCTTGGTCCGTGACAGCGGGCGCGCCTCGCGGACGATCACCGTGTCGCCGATGTGGGCGTCGTTGGACTCGTCGTGGGCGTGCAGGGTGCTGGACGTGCGCACGATCTTCTCGTAGCGGCGGTGACGGCGCGCGGTGTCGATCCGCACGGTGATCGTCTTGTCGGCGCGGTCGGAGACGACCACACCCTGGCGGACCTTCTGCACGCCCGGCGCGTGCTCACGCGGGGGGGTCGGCTCGCTGGCGGCGGTGCCAGCCCGTGCCTTCTCACGTGCGCGGGTGCGCATCACGCTTCTGGCCTGGGCCTTGCCGCGGCGCTCGGTGACCCGCTCGGCGTGGCGCTCCTCGGGACTCCGGGAGCCACGCGACTTGGTCTTCGAAGCCTTGACCGCGCGGGCACGCCGGCGGCGCTCCTTGGGCGCCAGCACCTCCGCGGGCGGACCGGAGGGTGCGGCCGGCGCCGACGTGGCCCGTGGCTCGGCGGCCGCGTGCTGGGCGTCAGGGGTCTGTTCAGGGTTCTTGTTGGTCTCTTCAGCCATAGTCCTAAGCCTGTCCGTTGATGTCTCGCTCGCCCAGAATCGTCAGCGCGCGGGCGACCTCTCGCTTGGCGCGCGCCAGGCCGGCGGTGTTGTCCAACTCACCGGTCGCGTGCTGGAAGCGCAGCCCGAAAAGTTCGCGCCGGGTGGTGCGAATATGCTCCCGCAGCTCGGTCTCGCTCATGTCGCGCAGCTCAGCCGACCTCATCGCTAGGCGTCCTCTCGCAGCACGAACTTGGTCCTGACGGGAAGCTTATGGCCGGCCAGGCGCAGCGCCTCACGCGCCAGCGGCTCGGGCACTCCGGCCAGCTCGAACATGACCCGTCCGGGCTTGACCACGGCGACCCAGCCCTCGGGCGAGCCCTTGCCCGAGCCCATCCGGGTCTCGGCGGGCTTCTTGGTGAACGGCTTGTCTGGATAGACGTTGATCCACACCTTGCCGCCGCGCTTGATCTTGCGGGTCATGGCGATACGGGCAGCCTCGATCTGGCGGTTGGTCAGCCATCCGGCGTCGAGCGTCTTGAGTCCGTACTCGCCGAACTGGACCCTCACCTGCCCACGGGAAAGCCCACCGCGGCGACCGCGATGCTGCTTGCGATGCTTGACGCGCTTGGGGGCGAGCATCAGCGGCTACCACCACCGCCGGCTGCACCGCCGCCGCCTCCGGCACCGCCCGGGCGCGGGCCACGACCGCCGCCGCCGCCGCTACGACCGGACCCACCCGACCCACCGCTACGGCCGCCAGGACCGCCAGGACCGCCAGGACCGCCGCTACGGCCACCAGGCCCACCACTGCGTCCACCACCGCCCGGACCACCAGGCCCGCCGCCGCGTCCACCACCGCCCGGACCACCAGGCCCGCCTCCACGTCCACCACCGCCCGGACCACCCGCGCCACCGCCGCGACCACCAGGACCGCCGCCGCGACCACCGGGACCACCGCCGCGACCACCGGGACCACCCGCCCCGCCGCCGCCGCGGCCGCCACTACCGGGCCCACCCGCTCCACCGCCACGACCACGTCCGTCGCGGCCTCCGCCCCGTCCGTCGCGGCCGCCGCGCTCCGGCGCCTGGGGAGCGGGCTCATCCATGATCGTCAGGTCGGCGCCGGTGTAGCCCTCGGGCATGATCTCGCCCTTGTTGATCCAGCACTTGACGCCGATCCGGCCGAAGGTCGTGCGCGCCTCGTGAAAGCCGTAATCGATGTCCGCGCGCAGGGTGTGCAGCGGAACCCGCCCGTCCGAATAGCCCTCCGTGCGGGCCATCTCGGCGCCACCCAGGCGCCCTGACACCTGGACCTTGACGCCCTTGGCGCCGGAGCGCATCGCGCTGGTGAGCGCGCGCTTCATCGCCCGGCGGAAGGCGACCCGGTTCTGGAGCTGTTCGGCGATCGATTGCGCGACCAGACGAGCGTCGAGCTCGGGCCGCTTGATCTCCAGGATGTTGACCTTGACCTGCTTGCCGGTGATCCGGTGCAGATCACGGCGCAGCTGATCGACCTCCGAGCCGGACTTGCCGATCACGATTCCCGGCCGGGCGGTGTGGATGTTGATCTCGACCTCGGTGGCGTTCTTGCGGATCGTGATGTCCGACAGGCCGGCGTGCGACAGGCGCCCGATGATGTGCGCGCGGATCTGCGTGTCCTCGTGCAGGTAGTCGGAGAAGTTCTTCTCGTTGAACCAGTTCGACTTCCAGTCGTGGATGTAACCCACGCGGATCGACTCAGGATGAACTTTTTGACCCATTGACTGTCTTTATTCCTTTGGCGTGAGCAAGATCGTCAGGTGACTGGTGCGCTTGCGGATCTTCGACGCGCGACCCATGGCGCGCGGCCGGAAGCGCTTGATCGTCGGACCCTCGTCGGCCTTGACCGCCTTGATGTACAGATCCTCGCCGACGAGCTCGTGATTGTGCTCTGCGTTCGCCACCGCTGACTCGAGCAGCTTGCTCCAGTCGCGCGCGATCGCCCGCGGCGTAACCGCCAGGATAGCTCGCGCCTCGTCGACACTCTTGCCCCGGATGTGGTCACAGACCAGCCGAGCCTTGCGCGCCGATGAGCGCACGTATTTCGCCTGCGCCCGCACGACCGGGATCGGAGCCCCCGGGTCCCGCCGCGACCGCCGCCGAGTCGGAGCCGGCGTAGGAGCCACAGGCTCGTCCGACGCCCCACCACGCCGCCGCCGCCGACGCTTAGGCGCATCAGCCGCGGGCTCATCCTCAGCAGGCTCGTCCTCAGCCGGCTCATCCTCAGCCGGCTCGTCCTCTGCTGCTTCGTCGTCAGCCTCGGTCTCGGAGTCATCCTCGCCATCGGCCGCGGGCTCCGGCTCTCCCTCAGCCTGGAGGGCGACGTCAGAAGAATCCGCAGCGGCCGGCGCGTCGTCATCAGCAGCCTCGGTCGAGTCAGCGGCCGACTCCGACGCCAATCGCGTCTCTTCGAGATCCGCCGCCGCCCGCACCGCAGCGCGCGTGGCGCCGGATTCGGCCCCAGACTCACTGGCTTTGCGACGACGTCGCCGCCCCTTCTGCGGTTCTTCTGGATCGGTCTCGGGCGTCATCGTCTCTTACCCGTCGACGTATGCCCGCGGTACAGCCGCGTGGGCGCGAACTCGCCGAGCTTGTGCCCGACCATCGACTCCGAGATGAACACGGGCACGTGCTTGCGGCCGTCGTGGACGGCGATCGTGTGGCCGACCATCTCCGGGAAGATCGTGGAGGTGCGTGACCAGGTCCGGACCATGCGCTTCTCGCCCGAGGTGTTCATCGCCTCGATCCGGGTCATCAGGCGGTCCTGCACCCACGGGCCCTTCTTGCTCGAACGACTCATCGCTTCTTACCCCTTTTGCGTCCTCGCACGATGTAACGGTCTGAGGTCTTGCCCTTCTTGCGCGTGCGGTAACCGAGCGTGGGCACGCCCCACGGCGTCACCGGGTGACGTCCCGCGGTGGTGGAGCCCTCGCCCCCACCGTGCGGGTGGTCGACCGGGTTCATCGCCGTGCCGCGCGTCTGCGGGCGCACGCCCATGTGCCGCTTGCGGCCGGCCTTGCCGATCTTGACGTTCTGATGATCTGAGTTGCCGATCGTGCCGACGGTGGCGCGGCAGTCCGCGCGGACCATCCGCATCTCGCCGGACGGAAGGCGCAGCGTCGCGTACTCGCCCTCCTTGGCCAGTAGCTGGATGCCGATTCCGGCGGCGCGGCCCAGCTGGCCGCCCCGGCCGGGAACCAGCTCGACGTTGTGCACGACGGTGCCGGGGGGCATGTTGGCCAGCGGGAGGCTGTTGCCGACCCGGATGTCCGCGCCGGGACCCGACTGCACGGTGGCGCCCACGCGCAAGCGTGCCGGTGCCAGGATGTAGCTCTTCTCGCCGTCGGCGTAGTGCAGCAGCGCGATGTAGGAAGTGCGGTTGGGGTCGTACTCGATGTGCGCGACCTTGGCCGGGATCCCATCCTTGCGGCGCTTGAAGTCGATCTTGCGGTACAGGCGCTTGGCGCCACCGCCGCGGTGGCGCGAAGTCTTGCGACCGTAGGCGTTGCGCCCGCCGGACTTCTTCAGGCCCTCCGTGAGCGACTTCTCCGGCTGCGAGCGCGTTACCTCGGCGAAGTCCGGATAGGTGACGAACCGCCGTCCGGGGGACGTCGGCTTCGGCTTGCGGATCGCCATTACTCAGGTCCCTCCAGCCCCTGGAAAATCGGGATCGTGTCGCCCTCGCGAACCTGCACGATCGCCTTCTTCCATTGCCGGGTGCGGCCCGACGTCTGACCGCGACGCTTGGGCTTACTCTTGACCGAGGCGGTGCGGACCGCCAGCACCTTGACGTCGAACAGCTCCTCGATCGCCTGGCGGATCTGGGTCTTGTGCGCGCGATCGTGCACGCGGAACGTGTACTTGCCAGCCTCGGCGAGCACGAAGGACTTCTCCGAGACGACGGGACGAATGATCACCTGGCTGGGGTCCATCAGGCCGCCGCCTCCTCTGGGTCGTCGGTGGTGGTGCCGGCGGCGCGGGCTACCAGCGCCGGCAGCGCGGCGTCGGAGACCAGCAGCGAGGCCGCGCCGATCAAGTCGGTGACGCCCGTCTCCTCGACGGGCATCACGGCGACGCGCGCCAGATTCCGAAATGACTTACCCGCCGCGGCCTCCTCGGCGGTCAGCAGGATCAGCGTCGGCGCCGTCGCACCCCAGTCGGCCAGCAGGGCGGCGGCCTGCTTGCTGGAGGGAGCGTCGAAGCGCGATGCGTCGAAGACCGCTATGGATTTACGCTCGGCATGAACCGATAGCGCGCTGCGCAGTGCGGCGCGGCGCGCTTTGCGGTTGACCTTCGCCGTGAAGCTCCGTGGCGTGGGCCCGAACACGACGCCGCCGCCGGTCCACACCGGTGAGCGCGAGGAACCGGCGCGAGCGCGGCCGGTGCCCTTCTGGCGCCAGGGCTTGGCGCCGCCGCCCGAGACCTCGCCCCGGGTCTTGGTCGAAGCGGTGCCGCGGCGCCGGGCGTTCTGCTCGGCGCGCACCGTCTCGTGCACGAGCGGCATGTTGAAGTGGGCCTCGAAAGCGGTCGCGTCAAGCGTCAGCGAACCGCCCTCCAGCTTCGGAGCGCTCCTAGGCATCGGTTCGCACCTCCACGGTCGATCCCTTGGGTCCGGGCACGGCGCCCCGCAGCAGCAGCAGGTTCTGCTCCGGGAGGACCTCCACGACGGTCAGCCCGCGTTGGGTCACGCGTCCGCCGCCCATGCGCCCTGGACCCCGGATCCCCTTGAACACGCGCGACGGTGTCGCCGACGCGCCGATCGATCCCGGCGCGCGGACGTTGTGGGAGCCGTGGGATTTGGGCCCGCTGGCAAAGTTGTGGCGCTTGATCGTGCCCTGAAACCCCTTGCCCTTCGACTTACCGGAGACCTTGACGTGCTGGCCGACTTCGAACGCCTGCACCGTGACCGTCTCGCCGACCAGCAGCTCGCCGGCCTCGTCGCGGAACTCCACTACGTGGCGGTGGGCGGACGTGTCAGCCTTCTTCAGGTGACCGAGCTCGGCCCTGGTCAGCGACTTCTCCTTGCAGGCGCCGAACGCGAGTTGCACGGCTTCGTAGCCATCGTGCTCGACGGTGCGAATCGCGGTCACCGGGCACGGCCCCGCCTCGAGCACCGTCACGCGCTCGACGCGACCGTCGTCGAGAAACCGCTGGGTCATCCCGAGCTTCTTGGCGAGAATGGCGGCCATCGACGTCAGGAGGCGAGGCGGATCTCGATATCCACGCCGGCCGGAAGGTGATCGAGTCGCTGGAGCGAGTCAACCGTCTTGGGGGTGGGTTGGTGGATGTCGATCAGTCGCTTGTGGGTACGGATCTCGAAATGCTCGCGTGAGTCCTTGTCCTTGAACGGCGAACGGATGACGCAGTAGACGTTCTTCTCGGTCGGCAGGGGAACGGGGCCGGACACGGTCGCGCCGGTGCGCGCCGCCGTCTCGACGATCTCCTTGGCCGCCGTCTCGATCGCCGTGTGGTCGTAGGACTTCAGGCGGATGCGGATCTTGTTTTGGGCGATGGTTGCCACGATTTAGCTAAAGCTTTTTTGTCTTTTCTCAGTGTTTAGGGCGGAACCCCGGGTTTGGGGCCCGCCCCACAAGGTCGTATCTGCTTATTACTCCGGGGGCTGGGCTAGGACCCTCCCCCGGGAGTTGGCCGCCAGGCCAACTCCCAATTCAATAGCGCCAGCTATTGAATAACTTCGGTTACGACCCCCGAGCCGACCGTACGGCCGCCCTCGCGAATCGCGAACCGCAGACCCTGATCCATGGCGATCGGCTGGATCAGCTCGATCTCCATCTGGACGTTGTCACCGGGCATGACCATCTCCGTGCCTTCGGGGAGGTTGGCCACGCCGGTCACGTCGGTCGTGCGGAAATAGAACTGCGGCCGGTAGCCCGTGAAGAACGGCGTGTGACGGCCGCCCTCCTCCTTCTTGAGGACGTAGACCTCGGCGTTGAACTTGGTGTGCGGAGTGATCGAGCCAGGCTTGCACAGCACCTGGCCACGCTCGATGTCCTCGCGCTTGGTACCGCGCAGCAGGCAACCGACGTTGTCGCCGGCACGGCCCTCGTCGAGGATCTTCTTGAACATCTCGACGCCGGTCACAACCGTCGTGGTCGTCGCGCGGATGCCGACGATCTCGACCGTCTCGCCGGTCTTGATGATCCCCTGCTCGATGCGTCCGGTGGCGACGGTGCCGCGGCCGGTGATCGAGAAGACGTCCTCGACCGGCAGCAGGAACGGCTTGTCCAGATCGCGGACGGGCTCTGGAATGTAGGTGTCCAGCGCGTCGGCCAGCTCGAGGATCTTGGCCTCGTACTCCTTATCGCCCTCGAGCGCCTTCAGCGCCGAGCCGATCACGAACGGGATGTCGTCGCCGGGAAACTCGTACTCGGACAGTAGGTCGCGAATCTCGACCTCGACCAGCTCCAGGAGCTCAGGGTCGTCGACCATGTCCGCCTTGTTGAGGAACACGACGATGTAGGGCACGCCCACCTGCCGCGCGAGCAGGATGTGCTCACGGGTCTGGGGCATCGCCCCGTCGGCAGCCGACACGACCAGGATCGCGCCGTCCATCTGCGCAGCTCCCGTGATCATGTTCTTGACGTAGTCCGCGTGACCCGGGCAGTCGACGTGGGCGTAGTGCCGGTTGGCGGTCTGATACTCGACGTGGGAGGTCGCGATCGTAATGCCGCGCGCCTTCTCCTCGGGAGCGTTATCGATCGACTCGAACGACCGAACTTCGGTGCCGCCGAAGTTCTCGTTCAGCACCTTGGTGATGGCGGCCGTCAGCGTCGTCTTGCCATGGTCGATGTGACCGATGGTCCCGACGTTGAGATGCGGCTTATCGCGCTGGAACTTGGCCTTCGCCACTTTGGTGTCGCTCCTTCTTCTCTCTTGTTGGTGTTCGTCTCAGGACGAACCTATCCAGGATATAAGTTTTCCGTCCGGTGCTGCTGTTACGTCCCGCTCAGGTCCCGTTCTGGTCGCCCACGACCTTCTCGGCGATGTTAGGCGGTACTTCTTGATAGCGGTCGAACTGCATCGTGTAGGTGGCCCGGCCCTGAGTGTTGGATCGCACGTCGGTGGCGTAGCCGAACATCTCAGCGAGCGGGACGTCCGCCGTAATCACCTGCGCGTTGCCGCGCTGCTCCATGCCGAGGATGTGGCCACGACGGCGGTTGAGGTCACCGATCACCTCACCCATGAACTCTTCCGGCGTGACGACCTCAACGGCGAACACGGGCTCGAGCAATACGGGCTTGGCCCGCGCCACCGCTGCCTTGAGCGCCAGCGAGCCGGCCACCCGGAAGGCGATCTCCGAAGAGTCAGTGTCGTGGTACTTGCCATCGGTAAGCGTCACGCGCACGTCGACCATCGGGTAGCCAGCCCGAGGACCGTTGTCCATCGCGTCCTCGATGCCCTTCTCGACCGCCGGGATGAACTCCGTCGGGATCGAACCGCCCTTGACCTTGTTGACGAAGTCAAATCCTTCGCCGGGCGCCGGCTCGACATTGATGTAGACGATCCCGTACTGACCGGAGCCGCCGGTCTGGCGCACGAGCCGGCCCTCGACCTTCTCCGCCGTACCTTTGATCGTCTCACGGTAGGAGACCTGTGGGCGGCCGACGTTCGCGTCGACCTTGTACTCGCGCAGCATCCGGTCGACCAGCACCTCGAGGTGCAGCTCGCCCATGCCCGAGATTTCGGTCTGACCGGTCTCCTCGTTGGTGCGCACCTGGAAGGTGGGGTCTTCCTCGGCCAGGCGGGCCAGCGCGGTGGACATCTTCTCCTGATCGGCCTTGGTCTTGGGCTCGATCGCCACCTTGATCACCGGCTCGGGGAACACGATCATCTCGAGCTTGATCGGCCGATCGGGTGCCGCGAGCGTGTCGCCGGTAACCACCTGCTTGATCCCGACGCCGGCTGCGATGTCGCCGGCGTACACCTCCTGGAGCTCCTGACGCTCATTCGCGTGCATCATCAGGATCCGGCCAACTCGCTCGGTCTTTCCGGTGCTCACGTTGAGCACGCGCCCCCCGGCTGCGAGCTTGCCCGAGTAGACGCGGAAGTAGGTCAGCTTGCCGACGTAGGGGTCGGCCATGATCTTGAACGCGAGCGCCGCGAACGGCTCCTCGTCGGATGCGATGCGATGGGCCGGCCGGCCGCCGTTCTCGGATGACCTGTCGGGCTCGATCCCCTCGATCGGCGGTACCTCGAGCGGGCTCGGGAGATAGTCGATGACCGCATCGAGCAGCAACTGGACGCCCTTGTTCTTGAAGCTCGATCCGAGCAGAACCGGGGTCATCTTGTTCCCGAGCGTCGCCTTGCGGATCGCCTGCTTGAGCCGCGCCGGCGGAATTTCCTGATCCTCGAGGATCATCTCGACCAGATCGTCGTCGTAGCGCGAAACCTCCTCGAGCAGGTGCTCGCGAGCGGCGGCGGCGGCGTCGACGAGGTCGGCCGGGATCTCGATGACCTCCGGCTCCTTGCCAAGCTCGTCCCTGTAGATGACCGCCTGGTTCTCGACCAGGTCGACAATGCCGAGGAAATCGGCCTCGGCGCCGATCGGCAGCTGGACCGGAACCGGGTGCGCGCCGAGACGATCGATCATCGTCTGCACACCACGGGCGAAGTCGGCCCCGATGCGGTCCATCTTGTTGATGTAGGCGATCCG
>ODAK010008602.1_pt1 | contig 10192 bp, 7 predicted proteins | sample 1539591 | NCBI WGS metagenome assembly ODAK01 (sample SAMEA3539303, study PRJEB22396) | soil metagenome | biome: tundra; feature: field; material: soil | place: USA | collected 2010-05 | depth 0.15 m | reverse complement strand
CTTCCTGCAGGTAGAGGTTGCTGTTGCGGGTGACGCGGAAGGCGGCGGAAGAAACAATGTCGTACCCCTTATACATCCGCACAGCATGATGGACGACCAGGTCGGCAAGAAAAATGAAATCGATGGTGCCCTGAGACGGCAGGCGGACCAACCGCGGAAGCGCCCGCGGAACGGTTACGACTCCGGTATAGGTAAGCGAGGAGCGACGGCGACGCCGCAGCAACAGCGCCACGCACAGCGCCTTGTTGATCACACGAGGAAATGGATGTGCCGGGTCCACCGTTACCGGGGTGAGCAGCGGATCGAGCTCCCGTTCACAGTAGTCGTCCACGAAGGCCATTCCCGCGTCATCCAGTTCGTTGATGCCGAGGACGCGAATTCCCTGCTCCGTCAGTTCCGGCCTCAGGCGCTCGTTCCAGCATGAGTATTGTTCTTCGACGAAATCGCGGGTCGCGTCTTTGATCAGTTCCCGCTCCTCCACCATGGTGAGCCCGTCGGGAGTGGTGGAGTTGTGGCCGTCTTCGAGTTGTTGCAACAGGCCGCCTACCCGGACCTCAAAGAATTCGTCCAGATTGCTGGCGGAGATGGCCAGAAATTTCACGCGTTCAAGCAGCGGATTGCGGAGATCCCCGGCTTCTTCGAGCACACGCCAATTGAATTTCAGCCACGATGCTTCGCGGTTCAGGAGTGGGGCGCGATTGCTCAGAGTTTGCCGAACCATGTTTGTCGAACCCAGTTTGTCGAACCCTGTCGTCAAGGTGGAACGTCCATTGCTATTCGGGAGGTATCTTGGTGCGGCGGGTAATGATGAACCGCACTTCGGTCCCGTTGGGCCGCCGCAAGAACAAATGTCGCCTGTCAACGCGGCCCTGAACTACCGTGCCAGGCTTCCAGTCCTGCGGCAACATTTCCCGGGTGTTCCGCGGCTCGCGTTCCCCCACGACCACGGTTCCGGCCGCTCGAACCGCAACTTCGAAGTACGGATCTTCATGGTAGATGGGGGTGTTTACTACCCAGTATACGACCCGATCACGCGTTCTAATCTCGGCCCGGACGATCGTCAGTGCCAGACAACCACTTTCGACCGCAAAGGAACTCGCTCCCGAGCCCAGGAACAACACCAACGCAACCAAGACCCTGAAAGGCATCCGACCCAAAATAGTATACCAAGCTGGCGGCGAGCTACGGGCCTCGAGCTGCGAGCAAACCGATGTCGGGGTTTGCTCGCAGTTCGTGACTCGTAGCTCAAAGCTCATAGGAAAAGGGCGCCGGTTTGCAGCCGGCGCCCAATGGTTGAGACCTCGAATCGCACGGAGAGTACGATTAGAAGGTGTAGATCAAGTCAAACTGCAAGCGGTTGAGCCAAGGTTCCTGTGCGCCGGAACCCGGCACCAGCACGCCCGTCCCCGCTTTTTTCGAGACGGTCATGCCAGGAGCCAGAGCGGCGTTCTCGAGGTAGGGGTCTAAAGTGCGGCCGTGCCACCACGTGAACGACGCGGTGGTGTTGGGAGCAACGCGCCACAAACCGTAGAAGCGGTGCTGCAGCACGTTCGTTGGCGCCCGCTGATCGCTTTCACCCCAGGACGCGATCGCCGCATCCTGCTCTTCCCGCTCGAACGCATATCCGAACTGGACGTCGCCCTTCTTTTTCTGCTGGCCAAGGCTGATGTCCGCCATGTATGCCTTCGACTGGCTGCCGAGAGAGGCATTAGGCGTGGACGTAGTCTGCAACCCGGTAGCTGTGTAGTCGTACGGATGCGCCGCGGCATTCAGGTTATCTTCAAATTCGAGCAACAGGTTGAGCGGTAGCCGAGCCTTCCCGGTCTTGAACTGGTTGTTCAGGATCAGGTCGGCATAGAGGAAGCCCGACAGGAAGTGCGCGTTGCCGTTGGCATCGATGTAGGTCGAGTTCGTCATGCCGTTGGCAGCGAACGCGCAGCCGCCTACAAGCGTCGCGCTGGCCGGTTGCGCCGAGGTCGTGCCACCCTTAATGGTCGCGCAACCCGGGCCTTCGCCGCCTCCCACGATGGTGACCGGGTACGTCGTCCCGCTGATGGTGACCGTGCCCCCTACGCTGGTGGCCCCCAGAGCAAACGCGCTGGAATTCAGGAGTTCGTCCGCGCCACGGAAGTTCAGTAGAGTGAACGATGGTGTCAGCGTCCAGAAACTCAAAGGCTGCAAACGTCCGCCCATCTGGCCACCAATTGCGAACGAATCGTGGCCAGCGCCGTAGAGTCCCACGGACTTGGAGCTGGTGCCGGCGACTTCGTTATAGAGCAGGTTGATCATCTGAAAGTTGACGTTCTTAAAGACGGGCACGCTCTCGAAATCCTTCGAGAGCTTCACCACGAAACCCTCCGGGTTAATGTCCGGGTCGAAGGTCACGGAGGTGCGTTGCCAGGTGTAGGCAAATTTGCCGGCGGTCGCCGAGATCCATTTGGCAGCCACCGGGTTGTAGGTGATGTAGCCGCGATCCAGCGCAATCGTCTTTCGGTCGAAGTTGTTGGTCAGGGTCTCGTTGCTGGTCGTGGGATCCCCAAGCGTTCCCGACGCCAGCGCAACCCCCGCGTTGAAGTCCTGGTTCAGTTTGCCCTCGAATCCGAAACGAACACGGATGCGAGCGCGGTTGCGATCATTACAGAGTGTGCATCCGCTGTACTTCTGGAAGTAACTCTCGCCGCGCACCCGCATATCACCGGTCCAGCGAAAACGGCCCAAGGCGTCTTCGAGCCCGGAGAAGCGCTTCTGCTGTTCCTGCTCCGTAAGCGCGTTATTGGTCAGCGTGGATCGCACATCGGCATACTCCGAGTTGAGCTTGTCGACGGAATCCATCGGGGCGGACGAGGCCGCAACTTCGTTCGCTTTCTGCTGGGCGTCCGCTGCAGCTTGCTGCGCCTTCTGCAGTTGCTGTTGCGTTTGCTGGAACTGCTGGTTGGTCTGTTGCAGTTGCTGGTCGGTCTGCTGCAACTGTTGCGACAGGGCCTGGATCTGTGCCTGTTGCGCGGCCACCGCGTCTTTCAAAGCTTGCACGTCCGCGTTAACGGGCTTGCTCACTTTTTTCTTGGGTGTGGCCGTCTGCGCCTGCAGCACAGACGCCAATAGCAGGACGATACTTAGTTTGATAAGCGCTTTCATTTTTTCTCCTTTTGCCAAAATCTGCAGCCTCGGGGCAAACACACCACAATCCCTATAACTATACTAGACAAACTCGGATTTACGAGCAATTCCCGTGCCAGTTCTCTCCCCGTACGAAACTGTCGAAAAAACAAGGATTTTGAGCTGTTCGAACCCGTAGACCTGTCTCGCCGAGCCAGCATTTGCGCAAAGTTTTTCCTTCCGCTCCGGGCAACTGTCTCCCTCGGCTAAGCGCTCCGTTCACAGACCTTCCATCGGCGATTTAGGGGGTTTCCTTGATTGTGGTGTGAAATTCTTCACCGCGTGATCGGGTAGCGGCGCGCAGGCGAGCTAGTTCGTCGTGTTCAGACCGGTCGTTGGCCGTCCAGTCCAGAAAATCAGAGACGATTCCTTGACAACACGATAGGGCCCGGACAACCGTAGATTTTCAGCTGTCCGAACCCGCAGACCCTTTGGTCGCCCAAGCCGTATGTGCACAAAGTCTTTCCTTCCACTCCGGGCACATTTCTTTACCGGAAGGCAACAATCTCCAGATTTCCATCGGCGCTTCAGTGGATCTGCTTGATAGCCGCCTTCACTTTCTCCACCACGCTCTCGGGCAAAGGGGCGTAGCTGAGCTGGTTCGTCATTTTCTGACCGTCGGTGACCATCCAGTTCAGAAAATCGGCGATGATCTTCCCGTTCTTTGGGTCCTTGGCCTGCACCGGAATCAATAGCCACGTGAAGCTGGAGATGGGGTAGGCCGTCTTACCCGGCGCATTCGTGATGGAAACGCGAAAATCGGCGGGCATGGCTTTCGCCGATGCAGCCGCTTCGGTGACTCCGCCCAGCGTAGCTTTCACGAAATTGCCTGCGGCGTTCCTGATCGATCCGTACGGTATGTTGTTTTGTACCGCGTAGATCAACTCGACGTATCCGATCGAACCCTGTATCTGACGGATCTGTCCAGCGACTCCCTCGTTCCCTTTGCCACCCAATCCGATCGGCCATTTCACCGATGTGCCCTTACCTACCGTCGATTCCCATTCCTTGCTGACTTTAGAGAGATAGTCGGTGAAGATGAATGTCGTGCCGCTGCCGTCGGAGCGGTGTATGACGACCATCGCCTGATCGGGGAACTTGATTCCCGGGTTGGCCTTGGCGATTGCGGGATTGTTCCAGTTGCTGATCTTGCCAAGAAAAATGTCAGCCAGAACCTCGGGCGTGAACTTGATCTCGCCGCTCACTCCCGACACGTTATAGGCGGGCACAACCGCGCCCATCACCGTCGGAATGTGCAGGATCTTCGTCTTGGCCTCCTTGAGTTGCTCGTCTGTCATCGGTCCATCGCTGGCCCCGAAATCCACCGTGCCATTTAGGACCTGACGAATACCGCCGCCGCTCCCGATGGACTGATAGTTGATCTGCACGTCAGGATGCAACTTGTTGTACTCGCTGAACCACTTTGAGTACATCGGATAAGGGAAAGTGGCGCCTGCCCCGTTCAGTTGGTTCTCCCCTAGAAGCGGCAGTGCTAACGCCAAGCACACCAGCAACACCACGATGCGACGCATCACTCGATCAATCCTCCTTGTATGAATACCCAGTTTGTTTCTAAGGGGCAAATATTAAGGGAAGGTTACAGACCGATGAATTTCTGATGAACGCGCTTGGTTTTGCAGGTACTTAGCGGCTGGCGTTATGGTCGAGTCGCGTCAGTTCCCGGCCAAAAAGAGTGTTGTCGGGAAAGTCTCGTTGCAGCGCCAGCAGGAGTTCGCGAGCGCGCGGCAAGTCTTTCTCGCGGACGTAGGCGATGGCCAGCAAGATGCGCGCGAATGGGGCGAGCAGATGGCCTTGCGCCGCAGTCGTCTGGAGTTCGGCAATGCCGCCAGCCTTATCACCCGACACGCCTCCGAGGCGCAGGACCCAGCGCACCGGAGCGGCCATCGATCCAACGATGTAACGGCTGACCCCGCCGGCCAAGTGAGCGTCGTAGCAATCAGGATCGGCCGCAAGCAGTTGCGCGGCCCAGGCCGTGGCCTCCTTGGTGTAATGCAGCGAGGCTAAATTGCGCTTTTCAATGAGCGCAGCGAAGTCGGAGCGCAAGCCGTTGGCAAGCGTCATCGCCAGAAGCGCGTCAAGGTCCCGAGCGTCTCGGCTCAGCCTGGCCTTTGCCAAGGTTTCAGCACGGTCGAGCTGCTGCTGGAAACGCACGCGCTGTTGCGGGTCGGCTTCATATTTCCCACGCGCGGCGAAGATCGAATCGTCCTCATAAAACTGCGCTTCCAGCACGCCGAGGCGGTTGAATTCAGAAAACAAGATGCCCGCTGCCTCGCTCACTGGCCCCATGGGATTCTCGGGGTTCAGCTTTTCCCACGACTCGAAATCTTTTTGCGCGCCGGTAAAATCCAGATCGTAGAGCCGGCCGAATCCGCTATCGAGCCCCGCCGAGGGCAGAGCGGCAACCGCCTGGCGAGCAGTCATCAGCATCACGAGAGCGGCAGTGGCTAAGACTGCGACCTGGATCCCTTTCGCACGAGAGCCAAGCCGGGGTCGAACATTCCTGAGGAGGCATCCCAACATGTGCTGAATTAGATGCTCCTTTCCCGCGTTTGGATTTGAAATCGAGCAAAAATCCGCAGCTTCTGGCAAACTGCTTGGCGGTGACCCTGCGTGACCGATGACCTTCGTTATGCCCCGGGCTGGCCCGGAATCGAACCCCGCTGGACATCGAGCGCCAAGACAGGCGTAGGCACTGCGCTGAACCTCCACAGCAGGGTGTGGTTCACGCTGAGTCATGGCATTCTCAATGAGATCTATTTTCCCCGGGTCGACCAAGCCTGCACCCGCGACTTCGGTCTGATTGTCACCGACGGTCGCGGGTTCTTCTCCGAAGAGAAACGCCATTGTAATTTCCGTAACCTCCCGATCGAACCAGGAGTGCCTGCCTATGAACTGACCAATACGTGCATGCAGGGCCGGTACCGGATCGAAAAGGAAGTGCTGACCGATCCTTTGCGAAACGTGGTGTTGCAGAAAATTCAGTTCGTGCCGCTCCAGGGAAATCTGCGCGACTACCGCCTGTACGCACTACTGGCTTCGCACCTGGCGAATTTCGGATATGGCAATACCGGCTGGGCGGGCGATTACAAGGGAAAGCCGATGCTTTTTGCCCAGCGCGATTCCTGCGCGCTCGCCCTGGCCTGCTCCGCGCCATTGCTAAAACGCTCCGTCGGATTTGCCGGCGTATCGGACGGCTGGCAGGACCTGGCGCAACATTTCCAGATGACGTGGGAGTACGACCGCGCGGAAAAGGGAAACATCGCGCTGACCGCCGAAATAGACCTGGTCGCCTGCAACGGCGAATTCATCCTCGCACTCGGCTTTGGCGGAATCTGGGCGGAAGCCGGTCAGCAAGCCCTCTCTTCCCTGCTCACTTCTTATGAAACAATCCACAAAGATTACGTCTTTCACTGGCAGAACTGGCAGCGGACGCTGAAGAAACTCGACGAGAAGCCGCGGGAAAAAGATTTGTACCGGGCCAGCGCGGCGGTTCTGCGCACGCACGAATCCAAGGACTTCCTCGGCGGCATCATCGCCAGCCTCTCCATTCCCTGGGGCTTCAACAAGGGCGACGAGGATCTGGGCGGGTACCATCTCATCTGGCCTCGCGATCTGGTCGAGAATGCTGGCGGATTGCTGGCAGCCGGCGCTCACGACGACGCTCTCCGCGTGTTGCATTATCTCGAGGCCACCCAGGAAGCCGATGGACACTGGGCGCAGAACATGTGGTTGGACGGGCGTCCGTACTGGAGCGGCTCGCAGATGGATGAGACCGCCTTTCCGATTCTGCTGGTCGATCTGCTGCGCCGCGAATCGCCGCGCTGCTTCGGTGACAGCCGTCGCTGGTGGCCGATGGTGCGCAAAGCAGCGGCGTTCATTGTGGCCAACGGCCCGGTCACGCAGCAGGACCGCTGGGAAGAAGATGGCGGCTATTCGCCGTTCACCCTGGCCTCCGAAGTTTCTGCCCTGCTGGTTGCCGCCGATCTCGCGCAGTCGATGGGCCAGTCTCAGCCCGCCGAATTTCTGCGCCAGATGGCCGACACCTGGAACGACAACATCGAACGCTGGACGTACGCGGTGAACAGCGATCTCGCGCGGCAGGTCGGAGTCGAAGGCTACTACGTGCGCATCACGCCTCCGGACGGAGACGGAGCCGCTTCGCCCCTGCAGGGATTCGTTCCCATCAAGAATCGTGCCATCGGCAGGTCGAATGCGCCGGCGGTGGAAATCGTCAGTCCGGATGCGCTGGCTCTGGTGCGCTTTGGCTTGCGCGCGCCCGACGATCCGCGAATGGTGAACACGATCAAGCTCATCGATGAACTGCTGCGCGTAAAGCTTCCCCAAGGTCCCGGTTGGTATCGCTACAACTGCGACGGATACGGCGAGCACGAGGACGGATCTCCGTTCGACGGCACCGGGATTGGCCGCCCCTGGCCGCTGCTGGCGGGTGAACGAGCCCACTACGAACTGGCCGCTGGACGCGCCGCTTCCGCCGAGGCCTTGTTGGGAGTGATGGAAAATTCGACGGGAACGAGCCGCCTGATTCCCGAACAAGTATGGGACACAACCGACATCCCGGAGCGCGAGCTGTTCGCAGGAAAAGGCTCGGGGTCGGCGTGCCCGCTGGTGTGGGCCCATTCCGAATACATCAAGCTGCGCCGGTCGCTCGTCGACGGCAAGATTTTCGATCAGCCTCCGCAAACCGTGGAACGCTACTTAACGAGAAAGAAATCGGCGCAGTACTTCAACTGGCGCTTCAACAATAAGCCGCGCACGCTCCCGTGCGGAAAGACGCTGCGGCTTCTGTTGATGGAACCAGCCGTGGTGCACTGGAGTTTTGACAACTGGCAAAGCAGCCAGGACAGCAGTTCCAACGACAGCGGATGGAATCTCCAGCATGCCGATTTGCCGACGGAAGCTCTTGCCGTAGGCCGACAAATTGTTTTCACGTTCTTCTGGAAGAATAGCGCCCGCTGGGAGGGCCGCGACTACCAAGTCACAGTTGAGTAACTTGAACCTATCCCGTCGTAGAGACGCGGCTTGCCGCGTCTTCCCAGTGGACAGCGCAACGCAGAGAGCGCGGAATCTTTCCGACAGTGCGAGTACGGCCACACGACCATGTCATGCATGGCAGCATGGCAGTTGGTTCTTTGACACACCCTCGGGGGAAGCCTATCATCTGCTTCAGGAATGAGTATGCAGAAGCCACTCTCAAACTTAGACTACCTGATTGCCACCCAAAAAGAGGCGCCTGCCCAGAATGCGCCTGCTTCTTCGGGTCAATCGTCGATTGATGAAGCTGCGGTAGCCTTGGGGGGGCCGGTCTTGACCGCTCTGAACCGCGACCCGCAAGGCAAACAAACCTCATTCCAGTTGGTCGACACGCTCGATGTCAGTCTGCAGGACTTGTCCCCGGTTTTGGATATTTTGTGGGAGCGGTTTCGATGGATCGAGATTGATCGGAGTGATCGCAAGGGAAACTATCAGATCACTCTGACGCCACGCGGCCGCGAGTACATCGAGAAGATTATGGGTGGAAACAGGGCCCGATGACACGGAACTGAACTTCCCCCCAAGGAGTCAGATACCGTTGCCAGCAAGCTTTTCAGAACACATTAGCCAGTGGGGAGCGGCGGCGTTCGCCGCGTTTGTCCTTTTTCTTTCCATCACAGCTCTGCCTCTTATCTCCATATGGGTAGTCTTTCCGGGCACACTCCCTACTATATTGGTATGCAACCCTGGCTGTCTCTTTCGGGGAACTCGTAGGCTTTTCGGAAATCATCACTCGCTATCGTGATGAGCCGCTGCGGGCGACCTTTAATCGCTACGGCATCGTATACCTCCTGATCAACGGCGCCCTCTCCGGTTGTGCTTACTTTCTGCTTCGCGCCTACGGTGCAAGGATATTTCCGGCCGCCCAGGATCCGCCGCTGCTGGCCGCCGCCGTTGCCGGATTTGGAGCCATGGCGGTGCTTCGCTCCAAGCTCTTCGTCTTCCGTAGTGACGACGGCAAGGATATCCCGATCGGCCCCGACCTCATAATCAGTTCCGTCCTGCGGATTGTGGACCGGAAGATTGACCGATTGCGCGCTGCCCGCCGTCAACAATTGGTTTTCGAACTGGCCAAACGCATTGCCGCGGTGATGGGGTCGGAGTCCGATTTCGACAATCCCAATAGTTTCGTGAGCATCTCTCTTGCTTCGTTTCAAAACTTGAGCACCGAAGAAAAACAGCAAATCGTCATGAAATCCGAGGAACTCAGAGAAAAACTCAAAGGCAAACCAAGTTTGTTCAAGGCCATGGTGCTTGGTTTCGTCGTGCTCGATATCGCGGGCGAAGAGAATTTTCGCGCCATCATGCAGGATCTGGAAGAATACCTTCGCAGTATCGCGCCCGTTAAGCCAACATCGCGGTCCAGCGTACCTACGGGGCCACCCTCGGCGGCTTGATTTCCTTCGTCCGTATCGTCAAGCGTCAGGTTACAGACCGGGCGGGTAGCCGAGCTTATAGCGATTAGACGCTGCTAAACTTCTCCTATTCACGATTTCAATCCGAGGCACCATGCGCATTCTTAGCCTGTTTGTTATGGTCGTACTGATGAGCATCCTCGCAACATCCCAGACTATGCCTGCACCTCAAGCCATCACTGATCCCAAGCAGATCGCGTCCAAGCCCGATGCCCGTGTGGAGAAGAGTCTTTCGATTGAGAAGCTTTACATGACGCGCCAGGTAGGCGGTTCGACCTGGTCGCCGGATGGGAAGACGGTCGCTTTCGTCAGCAACCTGAGCGGGCGCAACAATCTTTGGCTGGTGCCGTCCGAAGGTGGATGGCCGATGCAACTCACGGTGAGCGATCAGCGCCAGACCAGCCCGACCTGGTCGCCGGACGGCAAGTGGATCGCCTATATGTCCGACTACGACGGCGACGAGCAATGGGACATTTTTCTGGTGTCGCCCAAGACTGGACAGGTCGTGAACCTGACCAACACGCGCGAGATCGCGGAGGAAAGTCCCA
>ODAK010008600.1_pt1 | contig 10193 bp, 9 predicted proteins | sample 1539591 | NCBI WGS metagenome assembly ODAK01 (sample SAMEA3539303, study PRJEB22396) | soil metagenome | biome: tundra; feature: field; material: soil | place: USA | collected 2010-05 | depth 0.15 m | reverse complement strand
CGCTCTTCTCGAAGGTCGTCGAAATGGCCGAAAAAGAAGGGAAGACTGTCGAGCTGCTATGCGTCCCCAGCACAGATCCATTTGAGGCAATCGTGCAGACCGCAGCCACCATGAAGGTGTCTCGCGTCGTCACCGGCGCTTCGCAGCGCATGGAATCGGAAGAGTTGTCGCGCCGCATCGGACTGGCGTGGGAAAATCTCCCCGAGCCCCGCCATGCTTTCTCTCTCGAAGTATTGGCTCCCGGCCGGCCCTCGTTCTTCGTCAACCTCGGCCCTCATCCGCCCCGCCTCTGGCCGGAAGATGTCGACCGTCTTCACCATCTCTGGCGGCGTCTCAGCGAGGGCGAGTTTGGCTCACGCATTCACCACCGGGACGTCCTCGGTGTTGCTCTGCAGCGTCTGGAACGCGATCTCGACGATGAAGCGCGGCGGCTTCAGACCATGACCGATATCGAATCGGAACTCCGGCACCACTAAGCGGGCCTCAGCGGCCTTTCCTCGGATATGATGAGGATAGTTGTATGGCAGTTGCTGCGCTTGTCAGTGCCGGGCAATATCTTCACATCAGCTTCGAGCATGATGCCGAGTGCAGGGCTTTCTTGTCGAAGAACTGCGGGCCATTGGCCGCCGTCTCAGCCTGTTCGCCGTACCGGAGCAGCGCGTCCAGATCAACGCCGACCGCTTTCGCGTCCCTGATGTCTGTGCCCTGACCGACAGGCCGGAAGGCACACCGGGCCGCCGGATCGTTACTCAGCCGCCCTGGTTGTGTGTAGAAATTCTTTCCCCGGAAGACACCGCCGTGGCGACCATGGAGAAAGTGCGCGAATACCTCGCCTTCGGCGTGAGCTGGGTTTGGGTGATCGACTCGGTATCACACACAGGCCAGGTGCACAGCCGGAATAACATAGTCGCGGTTGACGACGGAATTTTCTCCACCGACCGGTTCAGTGTCGATCTTTCGGGCGTCGAGTTCTAAGGCCGCGCCGCCGTATAAATCCCCATCCGCTGCTTCACCAGTTCCACCGTGGAGTTCGCGATCGGCGTCACAGCCTCGGCGCCCGCGCAGATCACGCTGTCGAGATAGCCCGGCTCGGCCGTAATCTCGCGGTATCGCTGCTGAATCGGCTCCAGCTTCGAAACCACCATCTCCGCCACTTGCTTCTTCAGATCGCCGTAGCGCATTCCTGAAAAATGGGAGAGCAGTTGTTCCTTCGGCCACTCCGAAAACGCGTGGAACACGGTCAGCAGATTCGCCACGCCCGGTCCCATGGTTTCGAAATCCACCGCGGGATTGGAATCCGTCGTCGCCCGCATGATGGTCTTGCGGATACGGTCCGGTGGATCCAGCAGCGCCACCGCATGCCCCGAGCCCGCCGCCGACTTACTCATCTTCGTCATGGGATCGTCAAAGCCCATCACGCGCGCCCCCACCGCCGGCAGTTTTGTCGCGGGCATCACGAAGGTGTCCCCGTAGAGCGAATTGAAGCGCTGCGCAATGTCGCGTGCCAGTTCCAGATGCTGCATCTGGTCTTCCCCCACCGGCACGATCGCAGCCTGATAAAGCAAAATATCGGCCGCCATCAACACCGGGTATTGGAATAATCCGTCGCCCACTGATTCCGCGGCCGCCGACTTGGCCTTGAACTGGGTCATGCGTTCCAGCCAGCCCATCGGCGTCACACACGTCAGCAACCACGCCAGTTCCGCATGCGCCGGCACTGTCGACTGCACTACAATCTTCGAATGCTTCGGATCGATCCCGCACGCCAGAAACAGCGCAGCCAGCTCGCGGATCTTCGTCCTCAGCTCCTCCGGCTTCTGATAAACCGTGATCGCGTGGAGATCAACGATGCAGAAAATGCTCTCGTAGTCGTACTGGATTTTGACCCAGTTCGCCAGCGCGCCCAGGTAATTCCCGATATGCAGATTGCCGGACGGCTGCACGCCCGACAGAACACGTGATTTCATTGGTTATAGGGTGAAAGGATAATCGTAGCAGCAGCCATGGACCAAATCGCCTTAGTCGGAGCCGCCGGAGCTATTGGCCAAAGCATCGCCGCCGCGCTTGATCGCGAGAGTCATCCATACCGTGTAGTGGGACGCAATCGCGCCTCTCTCGAAAGCACGTTCGGCAGATCGAGAAACGCTGAGGTCGTCACCTGGGACCCGTCCGACCCAGCCTCCGCCCGCGCCGCCCTGCACGGCATAAAAGCGCTGATTTACCTCATCGGCGTACCCTACGATCAGTTCCAGTTGCATCCCGTTGTGATGCGCCAGACCCTCGACGCCGCCATTGCCGAAGGCGTGGAAAACATGGTTCTGATCGGCACCGTCTACCCCTACGGGCTTCCGCAAACCACGCCGCTCACCGAATCCCATCCACGCGAGCCGAACACCTTCAAAGGAAAAATGCGCAGAGCCCAGGAGGACATTCTCATCGAAGCCGACGCCGCTGGACAAATTCGCGGCACCATTCTGCGCCTGCCCGATTTCTATGGCCCCGGCGTCGACAAGAGTTTCCTGCACAGCCTCTTTCAGGCAGCGGCGAACGGCGGCACTGCCAACATGCTCGGGCCCATCGACACTCCGCATGAGTTCATCTATGTGCCCGACGTCGGTCCGGTGGTCCTCGCCCTCGCCGCGCGCGACGAAGCTTACGGCCGCTGGTGGCATCTCGGTGGCTCAGTCGTGATGACGCAGCGCGAAATCATCGACAAGGTTTTTCGCATGGCTGGCCGCAAACCGAAATTTCGCGTCGCTGGTAAGATGACGCTGCGCCTCCTGGGACTCTTCAATCCTCTGATGCGCGAACTGGCTGAGATGAATTACCTGATCACAAATCCGGTCATCCTGGACGACACGGCGCTGCACGGCCTGCTCGGGAAAATCCACAAGACGCCTTACGAAGAAGGCTTCCGGGCCTCTCTCAGCCCAGCTTAACGGCCAGCATGGACATCGATCCGCCATCGAACCCTTCCACCGGGAACGACATCGCATCTTCTTTCACACCCGCCCCCAGTACATAAAGCAGCGGAAAATAATGATCCGGCGTCGGCACTGAGAGCGATGCCTCAAACCCCATCTTTTCGTAATCCACCAGCGGCTTGTAATCTCCGGCGTGCAGTTGATTGCGCACTTTGTTCTCAAACGCCGTCGCCCATTTAAACGGCGGGATCGCCTCGCCTCGCGCATACGCCTGCAGATTGTGAACCACGTTGCCCGATCCCAGAATCAGCACGCCTTCCTCGCGCAGCGGCGCCAGCCTGCGCCCAAGGTCGTAATGAAACGACGCCGAACGCGTGCCGTCAATACTCAGCTGTACCACCGGAATATCGGCCTTCGGATACACATGATGGAGCACGGACCATGTGCCGTGATCCAGCCCCCATTCCGACGAAAGATCCGTCTGCAGCGGCGCCAGCATGGTGTGGACGCGGCGCGCCAGTTCCGGATCGCCCGGCGCAGGGTAATTTATGTTGAACAGTTCCTGCGGAAAGCCGCCGAAGTCGTGAATCGTCTTCGGCGCCGTGTTCACCGTGATAGCCGACCCGCGCGTGTACCAGTGCGCCGACACCGCCAGGATCGCCTTCGGCTTCGGCAACGATTTCCCCAGCGCAGCCCACCCCTCGGTGAAGTGGTTGTGCCACACCGCATTCATCGGAGTGCCGTGGCCAAGAAAAACAACGGGATGCCTGTTTGCCATTTAACTTCAGGATAGCCAGGCGGCGGGAGCGGCGCTTATCGGGGTCGGCAGAAAATTGCCGGAGTGCTCGTAGCAGTCCGCTTATGGACGCCCAAACCCATCGCCGAACGTGGCAGACCCTGTTGGCGTTCGCAATTATCTATTTTGTCTGAGGATCCACGTTTCTCGCCATTCGCATTGGCGTCCGCGAAGTTCCGCCGTTCCTGCTGGCCGCCCGGCGGTTCCTCGTGGCAGGGCTTGTTCTTTATGGCTGGATGCTGGCCCAGGGCGAACGCTCACCAGACCGCCGCCAGTGGGCATCGGCATTCTTACTCGCCCTGCTCATCTTCGGTCCTCGATTACGGTCGAGCGCCGCCCCGGCTGCGAGTATCGCGATAACCACCGACAAACTTACCAGCCGATAGTCGTAATGACCCTGCAGAATATGGTTTGGCATTTGGCGTTCCGGAGACCGCCAACTTAGCGGCGTTTAACGCTTACCTGTGTAGCTCCTGACCCTTGTTAGTCGGCCGAAATGAATGAGTTCAATAGCGGGTAGGTATAAATCCGATTCCCCTGCCGGTGGCCGGTGGATTTTCAGCAGAGCCCTTGCAGAACCTTTTTCACGCCCGCGTGACGCAGATCTGCAGATACTCCGCTTCCGCCAGCAGCGTCCCGTTATCCGCCATATTCCGGCTCCGCATCAACGCGATCAGATCGTCGGCAAGCCACTCCTGCTTTTCCGGCGTAAGCTGCTCGAACGTCCGGATTGTCGGCCCGAACCACTTCTTCATAAACTCCAGCCATTGCTCCGGCGACTTGCCGCGAAATCTCGCCCGCTGCCGCTCGGTGCGAATCTCCTTTGTATAAGGGGCAAACCGCTCCCGCGCCTTTTCCTCCACGCCCCACAGCGCGGGTGGCTCGATTCCCGCCGGCAGGGGCGCATACTTCGCATTCAGCGCGAAGGTCTGGCCAATCAAACCGTCCGGCGTCCACGCCGTCATACCGATCTTCCCGCCCGATCGGCACACGCGCGCCATCTCCGCCGCGGCCCGCGCCGGGTTGGGCGCAAACATCGACCCGAACGTGCTCAGCACCACGTCGAACGACGCATCCGGAAACGGCAGTTCTTCTGTCTCGCCGAACTGGAAATCCACATGCAGCCGCTCCGCCGCCGCACGCTCCCGGCCCCGTTCCAGCAGCGCCTCCACAAAATCCACCGCCGTCACCTCGCACCCGCGCCGAGCTGCCGCCAGCGCCGCATTTCCTGAACCCGCCGCCACGTCCAGCACCCGGTCCCCCGCATAGACCGGCAGGAATTCGCAAAGCAGTTCCCCGGGCAGAATCTGCGTAGCGCCTACTTTCGAGAAATCGCCGGTCGCCCACGTGGCCTGCTGGTGCTGTTTGAGTTGGTCCATCTCATCCGAAGTCTACCAGTTGGCTGAAATCCACCAGCACGGTGGTTTGCTAACACTGGCGCGGAATGCGATCACCCTCGATTCCAATCACTTACGAATGGAAATCGACTTGCCTTATCACTTATGACGGGAGGACAAGAAGATGAAAACCAAATTGATCGGCACACTGGTTCTGCTCTGCGCAAGCACCATGGCGTTCGCGGGGCCGCGCGTCCGCATTGGTGTTGGCTTCGGCTTCGGAGGTGTCTATCCGGCCTATGGCGACTACGGCGGTGCACCGGCTTACTATCCGCCCGCGCCGGCTTACTACGCTGCACCGGCTCCCGGCTATGCCTGGGTCGGCGGTGGATATTATCCCGCTGGAGCCAGTTACGCCTGGCGCGGCGGCTACTGGGCTCGTCCCCTCTATGCAGGGGCCATCTGGGCTGGACCGCGCTTCGCGGGGGGGCGCTACTTCGGCGGCCATTGGCGCCGTTAACAGCCACCAACCGGGGCCGCCCGGTTTTTTGATCTGCCGAACGCTTTGGCGCGCGCCAACCCATCGGATTCGTGTCAATCTAGTGTGCGGGTGGTAACAATTTTATGGCGGCAGTTTCCCCTTCGCTCCAGGCGGCCCCGGCGCTCACGAATCACGATCGTTTCCTGATCCAGAAATGTGAAGATGCCATCCGCGACGGCATCACGCTTGAGAAATGGTGCAAAAGCGGAGGCGGTACGCGCCGGGAATTTCCCCTCACGCCGGGCATCTTTAAACTCAAAAACCGCGCCGAGGGCTACTTCGGCAATATCAACCTCAACGGCTCGGACCGGACGGTAATGGGATGCCGTCAATACATCGATTTCGCCCCCCGCTATGATCATCCCAAAGCGGCCGAACTGCTCACCGATTTCGTCCTCGGGCAGTTTCTCTCCCGCGCTCACTGGAATAACCCCGAAAATCACCCTGGCGGTTTCGGCGTCACCCGCAGCCTCTTCAGGAACGCCGCCGGCGACTACGGCCAGTTCCCCTCCGCCGCTCAGGCCGGAGCCATGGACTGGCGCGACCTCGGCAGCAAGTACCGCTGGGTCATGCTCACCGTTCTCATCCACGATTTCTCGCTCAAAATGGGACCCATCAAGCAATACCTGAACGAAGCCGCCTGCGTCCTTCCCTTGCCTGAGTTCATCCACGTCGTGGAAAATCCGTCCCCCGAATACATCCTCGAAGTCTCCATCGGCTACCCGTTTATCGACTATGCCCCGATCCCCAACTTCTTCGGCTACGGGCCAGGAAAATTCGGCTGCGCCGTCAAGCTCTTCTCTTTCTTCCTGACCCCCGACAAGCAGGTCAAGGTCGTGATGGAGTTCGCCTCCGCGCCCCGCGCAGCCAAGGTCTTCGACCTGAATGGCATCGATCCCGTCTATGATACTGCCGACTTAATTCAGCACTACAGTCTCGGCCTCTTCGATTCGCGCTGGTTGCACGACATGATGGACACCACCATGCTGAACGAGCACTGCTCCGTTCATCAGTTGCTCATGGACGGCACCGCCACCGTGTGGCAAAACTGGCTGGCCGAACACAAAATCTAGCGGGTCTGCCGAGCGGCGTTGACTTACGGGCAGCGTGGAAGCTACAGTATTCACACACCCAGATGGCGAGCCCACAACCTGTTCAGATGTCAGTCCCAGCGGATTTTTCCGCCTTTGAGCAATCGCTGGTCAGGAAGACCGAGACCGCTCTGGTCGATGGCCTCCAGCTGGAGCGCTGGACCCGCGATCCCGACCGCAAGGTCGAGTTCCATCTTCTCGACCTCAATCGCCCCTACGTGCTGCCCAACAAAGCCTACGGCTATTTCGGTGAAGTGATGATCAGCGGCCGGAAACTGACAGCGCTCGGCGCCAGGCAGGAGGTTGAGTTCGGCAAAATCACCGGCCCCGATCCCGAACAGCGTTTGAAGGATTATGTGCTCCGCCATTTCCTGAATACTTCCACCTGGACCTATCCGGATGGCGACCCGGGCGGCTTCACCTTCAAGCAGATGCTGTATTGCTCGGCCGCGGGACAATATGGCCGCTACCCGGACGATCAACTGGCTGCCGTACAGGACTGGAATGTCATCGGACCCAAATACCGGTGGTCGCTTTTTACGTGCTACCTGCACGATTTTGTGGTGATGCTCGGCCCCGTGAAAAAGGTGCTCAAGGAAGCGGTCGCCGTAGTGCAGCATCCGGATTTCATTCACGTCGTGGAGAACCCGAAACCCGGCTACAAGCTGGAAGTGGCAATCGGCTACCCCTTCATCGATTACGCGCCCATCCCCAATTTTTTCGGTTTCGGGCCGGGCAAATTCAACTGGGCCGTCAAGACTTTTTCCTTCCTGCTGCGGGATAACAACGAAGTGCGCTGCGACATGGAATTCGTCGCCGGCGCCCGTCCCAAAAAGGTGTTCGACTTTGGCGAAATGATTCCCGATCCTTTTTACGGAACCGCCAGCGCGCTCCAGATGCTCACCATGGGCGTCTACAACCCGCAGAGCTTTCACGACTTTATGGATCTGCAGATGTCCGCCCAGCACTCCCGCGTCCATCAGGCCCTGATGGAAGGCAGCGCCAAAGTCTTCGCCGCCTGGATCAAAGAAAACTAACTACCCCGCGGCGGCCTCCGCCTTCCTGGCGTAGACATACGTCCACCCTCTTTTGCCTTCGGTCACGCGAATCGTCTCATTCACCGGCGGATTCTCCACCTTTTGCAGGCGGCCCCCGGGCCAGCGAATATCGAGGCTATCCACCATCGTCGCCGTCCCGAGGCCGAAGTGCTGCTCCAGCGGCAGGCAACCGAAACTGGTCCCGTTTGTCAGTTCCCGCATCTGCCTGCTCGTGCCGCTCCGCAGCGTGATCCGCGCGCCGTTGCCATCCCGATTGCTCTTCGTCCCCGTCAAGCGCACGTTCAGATAATTGCCCGGCAGAGTCTTCGGGCAGTGCACCGCCGTCTGCAGCAGATCGCCGGGATACCCTCCGCCCAGCGCGATGATGATCGACATCCGGCCATCCCCGAACAGGTCCGCGCAGTTCGTTCCATGGCTCTTGCCCGATAAGGGCAGGCCCGCCGCAAATGTGGTGTTATGAAACCGCCCGCGGTCGTTTTCCAGCAGGACGAAAGGCTCCAGACGCTCCATCCGCGGGCTGCCGTTGCCCAGCAGCAGATCGATATAGCCGTCGTTATTCACGTCCGCGAAATTCCCGCTCATGGTGCCCCAGCAGCCATCCAGCCCCACTTCCCGCGTCTTCGCCGTGAACGTGCCGTCGCCGTTGTTGTGATAAACCACCAGCGGTGCCCCATCCTCCGGCCCGTGTCCGGTCTTCATCGTGTGGATTGCATCTTCGTGATCAGCCCAGCTGTACTGCACAATATCCAGCCAGCCGTCATTGTTGTAATCGGCGAAGAAGCAGGTGGTTCCCACCACGGGATCGGTGATGCCGGCCTCGCGGCTCACATCGGTGAACGTGCCGTCGCGATTGTTGCGGTATAACATCGGCCTGCCGAGTCCGCTCGACAAAAACAGGTCCGGATACCCGTCGTTGTTGTAGTCGCCCCAGCAGGAGCCAAGCGTGGTGACGACGCTCAGCAGCCCCGCCTTTTCCGTGACGTCGGTAAACGTGCCGTCCCCGTTATTGTGGAACAGCCGGTTCTGTGTCCGGCGGTCGAACATGCCGCCGAGATTGTTGGCGACAAACAGATCCAGCTTGCCGTCGCAATCGTAATCCACCCACTGCGCCGTATACGCCGGGCCCCAGTTCTGCACTCCGGCTTTCTCCGTCACGTTGGTGAAGGTGCCATCGCCGTTGTTGTGATAGAGCCCGCAGTCCCCGTAATAAAAGCCCTGACGGGTGACGAACAGATCCGGATAGCCGTCGTTGTCGTAATCTCCCGCCACAATGACGAAGGCGTTAATGCACTTGTCGAGGCCCGATTTCACCGTGACGTCGGTGAATGTCCCGTCGCCGTTGTTCCGGTAGAGCGTGCACCCCGCGTGTGCCGCCGCAACCACAATGTCCAGCAGCCCATCGTTGTTGTAATCGAAAACCGCCGTGCCGCGCCCCGCGGATATCTTGTCGAGGCCGATCTTCGCCGCAATATTCTCAAACTGCACCCGCGCAGGCTCGTATCCGGCCTTCAACTCCATCCGGAACGGCTCCGGGACTCCGGCCGGGTAGCCTCCCAGTGAGCGCGATGCGAGCCACATCGCCACGCGCGCCCGCTCGTTCTCCGGATCGGCCGTCATCGCCGCGACGCCATCGTCCACGGCCTTCGCGAACCTTCCCGCGCGGTGGTGAGCCAGCGCCGATTCGTGCTTCGCCTTCGCCCGCGTGGCCGGATCCTTTGCCGCCAGATCCAGTTCCCGCACCGCCTCATCATGCAGGCCGCATTTGATATACATCCGCCCCAGTTCGAGGCGCGTCCTGGCATCGTCCGGATTCTGCATCAACCGCTCTTTGTAACGCTCAATGACTTCCTTGTACTCGAGCCCGATGAACACCGCCGTATCGACATACACCTCGGCGGCATTGTTCATAAAAGTCTTCAGCCGCTTCGGACCCACCACCGAATAAATCGCCATCATGCGCAGCAGCGTCTCCACCGCAATTCCTCCGGCGGAAAACGGCAACTCCAGCGGCAGTGCAAGTGTCCGCGGATTCGTCAGGTCCAGATAACCAAAGGATCGCCGGGCCGAGTTCAGTACATCCTCGGCCACCCTGCGAAGCGGCAGGCCTTCCGGCAATCCCACCCAGCCAATCCTCACCATTTGATTGGCAAAGTCTGCCAGCGCCGTATCCAGATCCTGTGGACCGTGGACGGGCGGCGCGTTCGCTGCCAATCGCGGTTTCCCCGGCGCGGCCACGGTATTAAGGCTCTGCCGCATGGTCCTCGCCCCGCTGTCCATGGCGATCAGGCTCATCTCCACCATCCGGGCGGGAATCCTCAGCAAATCGGCCCAAGCCTTGCTCATAAGTCTGCGCTCCCGGCTACTTACTCAGATGTTTTGGCAGTGTGTAATACACAGATCGGAAGAGCGTCGTGTAGGTAAAGAGTGTAGATCTCGGTGGTCGCCG
>ODAK010008599.1_pt1 | contig 10193 bp, 8 predicted proteins | sample 1539591 | NCBI WGS metagenome assembly ODAK01 (sample SAMEA3539303, study PRJEB22396) | soil metagenome | biome: tundra; feature: field; material: soil | place: USA | collected 2010-05 | depth 0.15 m | reverse complement strand
ACGAGATTGGTCAGTGACTGGAGTTCAGACGTGTGCTCTTCCGATCTGTTATCGGTTAAGGCGAAAGGCGAGAACTCGCCATGGTTTTCGATAGGGCAGGTGGAGCAAGTGAACTTTAGATTTGAGGCCTGAAGAACTGAAAACTGATGACTGAGAACTGATAACTGAGAGTCGACAGTCCTCGGTTCTCAGTCGTCGGCAAAAGCAGCCACAAAGGGAAGGCTGATGGCTGATGACTGATAACTGAAAACTGATAACTTATAACGAGAACTCAAAACATGGATTCCCTCATTTATCACAACGACCGAATTGTTCCCCTCGCGGAGGCACGCCTTTCTCCCGGACAGATGGGCCTGCTGATGGGCTGGGGCGTCTTCACCACTCTGCGCATCTATCACGGAGTTCCGTTTGCGTTTGACCGGCATTGGCAGCGGATGGCGCACGACGCGGAGCGACTGGGTATTGCGCTCGATTACCATCAGGAAGCCGTCCGGGACGCGATTATTAAGCTGGCCGCTGCTAATCACCGGCCGGAATGCGCGGCGCGGCTATCCTTTATCAAGAATCAGGGCGGATTTTGGGCTGATGCGCCCGGCTGCCCTCCTACCGATTTGCTGATTTTTACACGCGAACTAGCCGCATGGCCGGCAGCGCACAAGCTTCTGCTGGTTCCCGACGGAATCTTCTCCCACGGGAAATTGGCGGGAGCCAAGATGCTCTCCTGGGTGCAGAACGCGGGAACGCTGGAACGCGTCCATGGCGAAGGCTATGACGACGCGCTGCTGCTGAATGAGAAGGGCCACCTGGCGGAATGCACTTCAGCCAATGTCTTCCTGGTGCGCGGACGCGAAGTTCTGACGCCACCCTTGAGTTCCGGGTGTCTGCCGGGAATAACCCGCGATGCCCTCCGCGAAGTCATTCCCGCAGCGGGATACGCATTTACGGAACAAGACCTTGTTCCCGAGGACCTAAATTCGGCGGAGGAAGTCTTTATCAGCTCCACCACCCGCGAGGTTGCGGGGGTGGGAAGCATCCAGCCCAATTGGAAATATCCTTCTCCGGGGAAGGTAACAGCCGAACTGGTGGGGGCGTTTCAGAAGTACGTGCAAGCGCACTTGCACCGTGCCGGCGTTCAGCGCGCGTGAGCTTTCAAATTGGAATCCGCCGGATTATCCCCTCACGGTCGCAACTTTCCCGGGTGCTCGGCGTTATCAACGTCACTGTAATCCCCGACACAGCGGTTTGAACAATGTCTATCGCAGTGGCGACCTGTTGATAAGAAACCGAGTCGTCGGCTTCGAAAAACAATACCTTCTCCCACCGATCTTCGTATGTAACCGGTAATCGACGTGAGAGTTCCCCAGCGGTAATAGGATTGTTATCGATCGAGAGACTCCCGTCATCTTCAATCTGTAACCGTATCATGCGTAATTGTTCGGGTGAACTGCACCGGGCTAAAACTATGCCAACGGACAATCCTTGCCCATGGCTGTGGTGAGAAATCCGGAATGCGATAACTCCAAGCAGGACGGACGCGAGTAAGGCAGTAATGAAAAATCGCTTCATGGCGAACCTCGACCTCGAGATTGTGGCACTCTTGCGCAAGAGCAATCTGAGGGATCAAACACATCGCCATCTCTGAGATATTTGTCTTTTGTGGCGGCGCCAAAGGGTGCGAGCCATAGGCATAATGTCTCTTGGCATCAGCAGATGTCTAGGCTATTATTTATGCAAGTGGAAAGGGATTTATGCTTCATGAACCACCTCAACCCTTCCCGATTTGTTGGCGACCAAATGTCTATTTTCAGGAAAAACTCCCAAAGCTGAGAACATACCGAAAACAAAGGCTCGGAAGACCGCTTTTTTGTAAAACAAAGCTGAGAACATACAGAAAAGAAAGCCAGTTACAATAATCCGTGGAAAGAGAAAAATGGCCTGACAGGATGCCCGAGAACAGGGACTTCAAACCATCGGTCGCGGGCGTCATAAACGGCAAAAGGACTCCGGCGCTATTACCCGGATGACCGCCCCCGTCAAGCTTGCATATTCGCCATAGTTCTTACGCCGGCTCCCGACCTGCAGGCCGAAGCCGACGTAATGATCTGCGCGTTGTCGCTCCTGACCTGGAAATAACTTCCTCAACTCTTCATCACAAACTGCCGATAGCCCATGCGGGGGAGTGTGTCCAGTAGTGCCGCTAGCCATCCCCCCTAGTGAGGGGTATCGGCGGAATTGAGTTTGAGGATGAGAAAACAAACCTCGCCACTCCTGGGCGGTCTCGCCGTTTGCCATTCCATTACGAGTTGCTGCATTCACTTCCTTGCGATAACTTATAGGCAACCCTTGTGACGGGGGGAATCCCGTTGACGCTGGGGATGGACACCAACCTATCTTATGCAGGAAGAAACCAACGATTTGGCAAGAGCCTCCGTTGTTGGAAATACGGGCAAAGGTCCGCGCGAGGCTGTGCCCGAGCACGACCTCCTGAGTGAAATCCCCTCGCCTACGCGGCGCCTATGGCTGGGCTTGTGTGTGACCCTCACCATCTTCGTCATTTTTGCTTCTTACACCATCCATGAAATCCGCTGGCTTCAGGACTACCAGGTGAACGTGGTGCAGAAGAACCGCAAGGATTCGCTTCAGCTTCTGGGTTTGCAGGATGACACCTACCGACTTGCCGTATCGCTTCGTGACATGACCCTTCCAGAGAGCCGTTACCCGATTTTCTACTGGAAAGGCAAGTTTTCGGAAATGCACGAGGACATGAATAATCGGCTGGCCCTGGAGTCTCAATATGCCCAGAACACTCCTGCCGGCGATAAGCTGCGGCAACAACTGCGCGATATCCTCGACAACTTCTGGCAGCTCTCCGACGAAGCCTTCGATTTGGCAGACCAGGGCCATGAGGATTCGGCGCGCTACCTGATCCGGTCACAACTGGAACAGCAGCACCAAACGATTTCCAGCGTTGTTTCGCAATTGCTTAATTTAAACGACCAGGCGCAACAAGAGGCAGGCCAGCGTGTTATCCTGGTGTACGCACATGTTTCCAACAACATCCTGCTGCTGATTGGCGTGCTCTTCCTGGTTGCGTTGGGAACGGGTCTTTACACGTTACAGGCGAATCGCAAGACCTTCGAGCGCCTGCACCACCTGGCGGAAAAATTGCAGTCGCAGTCGGAGCAACTGCGGATGCTTTCCTGGAAACTAATTGAAGTGCAGGAACAAACCCTGCGTCAGGTGGCGCGCGACCTGCACGACCATTTTGGACAGATTCTCACCGCCATCGGCGTCATGCTGGGGCGCGCAGGAAAGAGAGCTGCGGATACCGAGCCGGTCTTTGCGCAGGACGTGCGCGAGGTCAAGAAGATCGTGGAAGATACGTTGCAAAGCGTGCGTGACGGATCGCAGATTTTCCGGCCCGCCATCCTCGATGACTTCGGCCTGCAACAAACGCTGGGTTGGTTCGCGGAACAATTCACCCGCCAGACGGGTGTGCAGGTGCATTATGAGGGAAAGCTCGCGGACGGATTGTTTCCCCCTGAGGCGGCCATTCACGTCTATCGCATCATGCAGGAAGCGCTGAGCAATGTGACGAAGCATTCAGGGGCACGGGAAGCGTGGGTAACCCTGGGAGAAAAAGATAACCAATTGCGCCTGGAAATCCGCGATAATGGTAAAGGCTTTGAAGCCAGCCCGGAAATGAAACGAGCCGCAGGCCAAGGCATTGGGCTGATGGGCATGCGCGAGCGCGCTGAGCACCTTCAGGGCTCGTTGTCAATTCGCTCCGCGCCCAACAAAGGAACCTCGGTCAGCATTCGCATCCCGCTGCGGCGGCCCTCTTTGCAGTCTCGTTCCGAGGAGATGAACTAAGTCATGGAAACACCCGAAACCGGAAAAAAGATTCGCGTCTTGCTGGCCGATGATCACACCTTGGTCCGGCAGGGATTCCGCCGCATGTTGGAAGACGATCCCGAGATCGTCGTGGTGGGAGAAGCGCGGACGGGACTGGAAGCAATGGAGCTGTGCAAGAATCTGAAGCCCGACATTGTGGTGATGGACCTTTCCATGCCGGAACTTGGCGGTCTGGAGGCCACAGCGGAAATTCTCAAGGACAATCCCAAGGTCAAGATCCTCATCCTCAGTATGTTCTCAAACGAAGCCTACATCCGCAAAGCATTCGAGCTTGGCGCCAAGGGGTACATGCTGAAGAATGCGATTGAGGTTGACCTGAACCGTGCCGTAAGAGCACTGGCGGAAGGCCAGGCGTATTTCAGCCCGGGGATCTCCCACATTGTGCTCGAGAGTCTGAAGACTGGATCGTTCCATGACGACACACAGGACCCCTACGAACGCCTGACCCTTCGGGAAAAGGAAGTCTTGCAACTCATCGCCCAGGGAAAATCCAACAAAGAAATTGCCGTGCTCCTCAACATCAGCGTCAATACGGTGGCCGTCCACCGCGCCCGTGTCATGGACACGCTGGACCTCCACCGCACCGCTGAACTTGTGCTTTTCGCTGTTAAAAAAGGGCTGGTGCAGACGTAACCACTCCGGTTGCGGCCCGCGCGTGGTGCTCCCTAAGAATTTTGCGTCGCACCGTGACGGGTTGGTAGGACTTGCGCGTGGGAGTGGAGGCTGTGCAGGCCCATGCCCCAGGAGGCTTTGCCATGCCAGGACCGAAGTTGATGATGAAATCGCATGCGGCGCTTGCGCTGTCGCTGCTGGTTGCCCTCTCCGCGAGCGCCAAACACGGGCAGAAAACTCCGCCGCCCCCCACTCCCAAAGCGGCCGCCTCATATGACGAGACGCGGGACCCTGCCAAGGATCTTCAGAACGCCATTGCTACTGCCACCAAAATGGATAAGCGGATTCTGCTGTTGGTCGGAGGCGACTGGTGCGTCTATTGCAACATCATGGACGAAACCTTTGAGAGTCATCCCCAACTGCGGAAGGTGCGCGACACCAATTTCGTAACTGTGAAGGTCAACTACAACAAGGAGAATCCCAACCAGACGTTTCTCTCTAAATATCCCAAGATCGCCGATTACCCGCACTTTTTTGTCTTGGATTCCAAGGGCGTCTTCCTGTATTCGCAGCCCACCCACCCTTTCGAGCACGGGAAGAAATACAATGTGGGGAAAATCGAAGCGTTCCTGAACAAATGGTCGCGGCCCCCCTCGCACTGGCTTAATCTCAAAAAAGAGAGCTGAGACTGACCTTGCTCGCCTGATTCTCCTGGCGGCTTAGGCTTCTGAGTGCGGGCGGAGCCGGCGTTGGGCTGCGGCTGCTGCTGCATTTCGTCCTCCACTCCTTATGCGTTGCCGGATGGGACGGCGGTGGCCACTGTCGCAATCCGGGACGCTGCGCGCAAGTCGTTGTGAGAATGTTGAATCGTATTGGGGATTGGCCGTCGGCCTAAACCCTTATCGGCCCAATAGGAAGGAGTACCAACTTCGCTTTCTTGAACCACCATCATCATCTTGATCCCCGGTCCAATCCGGCTGGGGGGGCATGGGGAGCCCGTTGATCACAGCTTCGGGATTCTGTCGCATCACCAGATCGGCGATCTCCTCTCCCTTTTCATTGGCCAGCTTTTCGTAGCACTCGGAGAGAATCGGTGGCCGCCGCTTTGCATCGTGGGCATCACTGGCAAAGAAGTGGACCAACCCGTCGTTGAGTAACTTCTCAGAAAACTTGCGTGCTTTGGAGCCGAAACTCCCCGTGTAAGATTGGGCTGTCACCTGCACCAGGCATCCGATTGATACCCACTGTTCCACCAGCTCCGGCTTGCGCTGAATCAGGGCGTTCCGCTCCGGATGCGTAATAATCGGCTTCAGCCCCGCCACCTGGATATCGTAATACACCCGGCTGATGTGGTCAGGAATGAACTGATCCGGAAGTTCCACCAACAAGTAGGAAGATTGATTAATGGTGAAATCTTTGGAATTCTGTGCGCAGATTTGAATGTTGTCGTAGGAGAGGTGAAAGTCACACCCCAGAAGCAGTTTGGGTTTATCCCCGACCTTTTCCTGGAGCTCGGCAAGTAATTGCCGGTTGAGGCCAGAGTCAAAGGTGTAGGTGTAATTGCTGTGCGGCGTCGCCACCAGATGCGTCACGCCGTCTTGCGCCGACATTTGACACATCTCGACGGCTATCTCAAACGACCTTGCGCCGTCGTCAACGCCAGGCAAAGGATGGGAGTGAATATCGATCATATTTGGGACTGGAAAATTCCTGTGCAAACGGCGACACGCCTACAGGCTGTCGGCACGGAAACCTCGTAGCGGACGGATGATTTCCCAACTGAGCCCCGGCGCCAAATGCTCTCTATTTCTGATGGACCCGGAGAGGCTGTTAACGAGTAAGGATAGCACGCCAGCGGACACATTCGTCAACAGGTTTAGCTTATTGATATAATACTACAAAGTAAATAGTCGGGCGGGGGCATCCCGTAAAATTCTGTATTTGGGATTTCAAATATAGAAGATTGAAACCTCCTTGACGTTCGTCAACTTTCTTCCGCAAATGGCAACATCCCTTACCTATTGAATCTTAACAAGTTAGCCGTATTCCAAGCATGAACAAAATTGGATCCTGAATGGAATCCGGCTTGCTCTATAGCTGATCGGGTCGACGCCGGACAAACCTAGAGGGTAGCCAGCGGCGGCTCGGAGTTTAGACCCAAGACCCGACGCTTGGAGGGGGGAGAGTTCTTCCCCCTCGTTTTTATTTTGGGGCTTTTTCACAATTTCCTTCCTTCTTACATATCTCCAATCTAAAACTGAAACAGTGACAATGTGTCTTTATTGTCGAGCGAAGATGCCCTCGATCTCCGGGAATCGATTGGCGCGATTGCCAGGTTTCGAGGCGCGCGCTCCCAACCTAGCTCAGGCAGCAATTGACGCCTTCATAGTGGGTTGCTAAGATGGCAAGGATCGGTATTCGGAAGGAGCCAGACTGTGGACCGCCAGACCCGCCATCAATTAAAGCACAACGAATTTAAGGACACGCTCGTAAGCGTGGAAGAATATTTTAAGCACCACTACAAAGAAGTCATAACGATAGCCATTATCCTGGTGGTGGTTGTGGGACTTGCGGGCGGCCTGAAGTATTACACCGACCGCCAGGACGCCAGCGCCAATACCGATTTGGGTGAAGCGCTCGCGACCTTCCGCGCGTCCGTCGGCCAACCGACGCCTGGCCAAAATGATCCTCAGGCTGCCGCTTATCCCACGGCGCAGGAGAAATACAAGAAAGCTCTTCAGCAATTCCAAGCCATCCCTGACAAGTACAAGATGGTTCCCCGGCCCAAAGCCGTGGCAATCGCGCGCTATCAGGCAGGCGTGTGCCAGTCGCTACTGGGCGATCACTCCGGCGCGATCCAGACTTTGACGGAAGTCGGCCAGAGTGGTGACGCGGAAATCGCCGCTATGGCGAAATTCGCTCTGGCAGGCGAACTGGCGAGTTCTGGAAAGACTCCGGAGGCGGTCAAGATGTATCAGGAGTTGGCCGATCACCCAACCGTCACCGTTCCCAAGGCGAGTGCGCTGCTGGCTATGGCAGACGCTTATCGCGAGTCGCAGCCGGGCCAGGCGCGCCAGATATATGAGCGGGTGCAGAAAGAGTTCGCCTCCAACGCCACGGTGGCGCAGGCCGTCAAGCAGGATATTGCCAGCCTGACGAATTAGTGCACGCCGTGCGGCTGATCTAGAGGTTCGCTCCCCGGTCCCACCCACGTGCCGGCGTCCGCAGAGCCGGTCGGCAGGGGTGGCCTGAATCCTTCCAATTTTTTGAGGGAGTCAAATTCATGCCGGAAGTCGAGCGTGAAACGCTCGAAACCGATGTACTTATCGTAGGCGCGGGTCCAGCCGGACTCAGTTGCGCGTTGCGGCTGGCGCAGCTTCTAAAATCCCACAACGAAAATTCCCCATCAGGCCAGGAACTCAAGGCGGAGAATGTTTACGTCATTGAGAAGGCGGGCGAGCTTGGGGCACATTGCCTTTCCGGCGCGGTTCTCGATCCCCGGGCACTCCGCGAGCTGATTCCCGATTTCGAACAGCAAGGCGCGCCCCTGGAATCTCCCGTCACTGGCGACTCCGTATTCTTCTTCACCCAAAGCGGGCAGTGGAAAATGCCCATCGATCCTCCCTTCCTTCGCAACCACGGCAACTACATCATCTCCATCAACAAGCTGGTGAAATGGATGGGCGAGCAGGCCGAGGAGGCGGGTCTAAGCCTGTTTGCCGGGTTTGGTGGCAGCGAAGTTCTCTACGATGGCACTAAGGTTGTGGGTGTGCGCACGGACGATAAGGGACTTGACCACGCAGGCAATCCAAAACCCAACTTTCAACCCGGCATCGACATCCGCGCCAAGATCACAGTTTTTGCCGAGGGCACACGCGGGTCATTAGCCAAGCCCTTGATCGCCAAATTGGGGCTTGATGCGGGGCGCAATCCCCAGACCTATGCGCTAGGGGTCAAGGAACTGTGGGAAATTCCCGCCGGCCGCATCGCCAAGGGCCACGTGGTTCACACGGCTGGCTGGCCCCTCAGCATGCGGCAGTTTGGCGGCGGCTTTGTTTACGCGATTTCGGAAACGCTTCTTTCCGTGGGCTTGGTTTCAGGCCTCGACTATGAAGATCCGCGCTTTGATCCCCACAGTGCCTTTCAGCAGTTTAAGACTCATCCCTGGCTGAGCAGGCTGCTGGAGGGGGGGCAGATGCTCCGCTATGGCGCCAAGACCCTTCCGGAAGGCGGGTACTTTTCCATTCCCACCACGGCGGTTGACGGCGCATTGCTGATCGGGGATTCGGCGGCATTCCTCAATTCGCAGCGCTTAAAGGGAATTCACCTTTCCATGAAGACGGGTATGCTCGCAGCGGAAACGGTTTTTGAAGCCTTGCGCAAAGAAGATTATTCCGCCGCTACCTTGAACAGCTTTGAAGACCGCTGGCGGAAAAGCTGGGTCCACGAAGAACTCTGGAAAGTACGCAACTATCACCAGGGGTTTGAGCACGGATTCATGCGCGGTGTGGTGCATGGCGGCCTGCAATTTCTAACCGGCGGCCGCGGGTTGCACGCGCGCTATGCGGCTACCGCCGGCTACGAGCACATGCGGCGTCTCGACCAGTGCGCCGGTAATCCTCCGGAAAAGATCAAACCGAACGGCAAGCTGACATTTGACAAGGTCTCTGACGTCTTTCACGCGGGCGCCAATCATGAGGAAGATCAGCCCTCGCACCTAAGAATCGCCGACTTCGATATTTGCAATCATCGCTGCACGATTGAATATGGAAACCCCTGCCAACATTTTTGTCCTGCCGCGGTTTATGAAATGGAGAACAATCCGGATGGCAGTGGAACACACCTGAAGATCAACGCCTCGAATTGCGTCCACTGCAAGACTTGTGACATCGCCGATCCCTACCAGATTATCACGTGGGTTCCACCCGAAGGGGGCGGCGGACCGCACTACGACGGGCTCTAAGCCCTCGATGCAGATCTGCCACCCGGCCCGTACAACTCCGCAAGACTCATTCCGCCAACTCCAGTAGAATACCCCTTCGCCTTGCCACCGGGCATGACACGGTTTCTTCACCAGGGTACAGCGCATGGATACCGGCACTTCCGAAAAACCGATACTGGTTTACGATGGCGATTGCAGCTTTTGCCGCCTTTGGATTGGCCGTTGGCACGATCTCACCGAGGACCGTGTCCGCTACGAGCCCTTCCAAAAAGTTGCCCCGCAGTTTCTGCAAATTCCGCGTGAGGATTTTGCCCGTGCGGTGCAGTTGATCCTGCCCGACGGGAAAACGTTCAGCGCGGCGCACGCGGTGTTTCGAACCCTCACCTTCGTTCCTGGATGTGCTTGGATGCTTTGGCTCTACCGGCATTTTCCCGGCGTCGCCATGATCACGGAATTCTTCTACCGGTTTGTTGCGCGGCATCGAAATCCTCTCTACCGGCTCACCAGAATATTGTGGGGCAAGAATTTCGAGCGGCCGACTTTCGCGCTCGGCTCATGGCTTTTCTTGCGACTGCTGGGCGTCGTCTATTTCTTTGCCTTCCTTTCTCTCGCCACACAGATTTTGGGTTTGATAGGGCAACACGGAATTCTGCCGGCGTGGGAATTTCTCACCATGCTGGAATCGCGTGTGGGCACGGATCGTTACTGGTTTTTCCCCACGCTC
>ODAK010008598.1_pt1 | contig 10195 bp, 7 predicted proteins | sample 1539591 | NCBI WGS metagenome assembly ODAK01 (sample SAMEA3539303, study PRJEB22396) | soil metagenome | biome: tundra; feature: field; material: soil | place: USA | collected 2010-05 | depth 0.15 m | reverse complement strand
CGAAACTATCGTCGTACGTGCTTGCTGGCGAGTTTCTGGACTGCACTCCCTTCAATCTTCTCAATATAGATGGCGAGCTGGTGCCCATCGACACGGAGTGGCAGAGCGAAGACGACATTAGTTTAGGGTGGGTGGTAACGCGAGGCGTTCTGTGGTCGATGCCTTCCGGGATGTCAGCGGGCAGTTTCGTGCCATCGATTCTGGAGCTCATCGAGGCACTCTGTGCCAGCTTTGACCTCGCAGTTTCGGAGGCGGATGTGGAAACCTGGCTCGGACGGGAGGCCGACTTCCAGAAACTCGTCACTGGTCATTCCTTTGAAACGCTGATAACCGGAAGAACGTTCCGCGGAATGCGACCCTTTCTAAGCGAGATCTCCAGCCTGAAACAGACGATAGGCCAACGCGAGGGGGACATCACCAGCCTCAGAGACCTGGTTGCCAGCCTGAAACAGACGATAGGCCAACGCGAGGGGGACATCACCAGCCTCAGAGACCTGGTTGCCAGCCTGAAACAGACGATAGGCCAACGCGAGGGGGACATCACCAGCCTCAGAGACCTGGTTGCCAGCCTGGAACAGACGGTTGCCGCACGCGAGGTAGATGTCACCAATCTCAGAAACACTTTAGGTGAACGAGAGATCAGTCTGGAACAGGTCGGCAGCGAGCGAGATCGATTGCGAGACGACCTATCTCAACTGAAGGCAAGTGCCAGTTCGTTGAGCGCGGAGTTGGCCGAGCGTACCGAGCAATTGAACAGTGTTCTCCAGTCACGATCATGGCGATTGACCGCTCCGTTGCGCGCGGTTGCGAAACTGCGGCCACGCTCCCATCGTGAATCCCCTCAAGTTAAGAGGGACTCACAGCTAATTGCGCAGTCCAGTCTTTTTGACATTGGCTGGTATTTGTCGCAAAATCCCGAGGTTGCAACGCACGGTGTAGACCCAATTGCCCACTATCTTAAGCAAGGGGCCTTCGAAGGGCGAGATCCCAGCCGGACTTTCAGCAGTCAATGGTACCTTGATCAGAATCCTGATGTGCAAGCGGCTGGTTTCAACCCCTTGGTCCACTATCTGCGCTTTGGGACTACCGAAGGGCGCAGACCATCTCCTGCTGGCGAAGCTGCAAATCTCAAACAAAGTTTGGCTGAGGCCCAGAAGGCGTGGGACAACCTAGGTCATAACCGGCTTCAGCAACTTCTGCACAGCGACGACCGAGTAGTATTTCCAGCAACTGAAAGCCCGGCTGTTTCCATTATTCTGGTTTTTTATAACAAAGCCCACCTGTCGCTGCTGTGCCTCGATTCCATACTCGAAAATACCGGCGTTCCCTATGAAGTCGTGATTGTAAATAACTGCTCGAGCGATGAGACTAATCGCTTATTGGAGCGAGTTGGTGGGGCAACCATCATTAATAACACAGCGAACGTTGGGTTTGGCGATGCCTGTATGCAAGGAGCGGAGCAGGCGCGGGGCGAATATCTTTGCTTCTTAAATAATGATGCCTTATTGCAACCCCATGCGCTTTCGTCAGCTCTGGCAAGCTTTCGCGAAAATTCTGAGGTCGGAGTTGTTGGCGGTAAGATTCTCCTGGCAAATGGCGACCTGCAAGAGGCCGGAAGTATGATTTGGTCCGATGGAAGCGCGTTAGGATATGGGCGAGGAGATGATCCTAATCTACCGCAATATAAGTTTCGGCGTCCGGTAGATTACTGTTCCGGAGCATTCCTGGTTACGACACGGTCTCTTTTCCGTCAGTTGGGTGGCTTTAGCCGGATGTTCAGTCCAGCTTACTATGAAGACTCCGATTATTGCATGCAGGCCTGGGAAGCTGGCTATAGCGTCCTATACGAGCCTACAGCCGTTATTCGGCATTACGAATCGGCTTCGTCGGATGGGAACGAAGCAGCCAAACCGGCAATGGCAATCAATCAGCAGAAATTCCGGGAAAAATGGAATGACCAGCTTCGCAAGCATCTGCCCAATTCGACAGGCAACATACAACGCGCTCGCATCTCGGCAAGTTCCGATACCCTCAAGATACTCTACATAGAGGACCAAATACCCCATCGCCACCTGGGTTCGGGCTTTCCCCGGAGCAATGAAATACTGTCCCATCTTGTGAAGCAGGGCTATCGCGTCACATGCGCCTCATTTACATCTCGTTTGCTGGAAAACGAGTACGGCGACATCCCACGAGATGTTGAGTTGTTGGACGGGGTTTCGCAACGCGAACGGCTGTTTCGAGAGTACGTGCCTAACAGTGACATCGTGTGGGTGAGCCGTCCTCACAACATGGCCGCCTTCCTGAAGGGCAGGGCGGACAAAGGCGTTTCCAGCAGGGCCCGGATAATTTACGACGCTGAAGCAATTTTTGCGGAACGTGATTGGCGTCAAGCAGAGATTCTCGGCAGCGAGATTTCATCCAAGGTTAAGTCTGCATGGCTGGACCGAGAGTTGGCTTTGGCGAAGGCGGCGGACGCCGTCGTGGTGGTATCGGAGCGCGATCGCGAGACTATGGTGTCGGGGGGAGTACGCCATGTATCGATCATCGGCCATCGAGTATGCGCTAACCCGACCGCCGCTGCATTCGAGGAGCGGCGCACGTTCCTGTTCGTCGGAGCTATGCACGGTACGGACAGTCCAAATGCCGACTCCATGCGGTATTTCTGCGGTTCAATCTGGCCGGTTGTGCGCCAAGCGACGGGCGCCAAGTTGATCATCGCCGGGTACGGAGCCGACGCTGTTTTGAGCGATTGCCAGGCCGACGGGGTTCGCATTCTTGGCCGGCAGGACGACTTGACCTCTCTCTATAACGAAGCGCGCGTATTTGTGGTGCCCACCCGATATGCAGCGGGAATTCCTTACAAAGCGCACGAGGCGGCCTCTTTTGGTGTGCCTCTTGTAGTATCTAACCTGATTGGAGAGCAACTCGGATGGCTGCATGGGAGCGAATGCCTTATGGCCGGGACTCCCATCGCTTTTGCTAGTGAGTGCTGCCGTTTGTATCAGGACCCAGATCTTTGGACACGGCTTCGCTCGAATGCGCTGCTGCGCGTCATCAACGACCTGAGCGACGAGGTTTTTGGCAAGGCGGTCGCTTCGGTAATGGCTAATGTCCGGCCTAACGGAGAACGAAAGCCAGCACTACAGATCAGGAGCAGCAAATGCCCGTAGGCCGCCTACCATTTTTCCGACGGAAACAAAACAATTCCTCGCCCCAGCAAAGGGAGCGATTCGTTCGCGTTGTATATCAGGGTATTCTTCACAGGGAACCTGAGGACGAAGCCTTGAAGTACTGGGTTGAAGCTTTAGCAACGGTGACCGATTTCGAAATTCTCGACCGCTTTTTCAGTTGCGAAGAGTTCGCCCGAGTGTCCAAAGATAAACTCTTCGTTCCTCCCGGACATTTTTATTCGCCTATTGTTAACGTTGCCGAGGCGGAGACCCATCTTCGTCGGGTGGAAGCCCAGGGAACTCCGGAGGAAATTCCCGGGATAAATCTTGACCGCGAACAGATGGTGCGCGCCTGGCACGAATTGCTGCCTTTTATGCGTAGCGCCCCATTTGGCGATAACCCAGGCCCAGGATTGCGCTACGGATTTGTCAACCCCGCGTACAGTTGGGGAGATGCGAGCGTATTGCATGCCATGCTCCGCCTGAATCGCCCCAAGAAGGTAATAGAAATTGGAAGTGGCTGGTCATCAGCCTGCACCATTGATACGGTTGAGTCGTACTTATCCGGCGATTGTGAGCTCACATTTATTGAACCTTACCCTCAGCTGCTCAAAGAACTCTTAGGAGGGACCCGTACCCGCACTATGATTCGCATACTGGAGTGCGGAGTTCAGCAAGTCTCTCTAGACACCTTTGAATCGCTGCAAGTTGGCGATATTCTGTTTATCGACTCGACCCACGTTTTACGAACGGGAAGCGACGTTTGTTATGAGTTGTTCGAGATCTTGCCACGCCTGTCACCCGGGGTATGGGTACATTTCCATGACATGTTCTGGCCATTCGAATATCAGAGAAGCTGGATAGTCGAGGAAAACCGCTCGTGGAATGAACTGTACGCTGTCCGGGCATTCCTCACCGACAACGCGCACTGGCAAGTCGCGATGTTCAACGACTATTTTGCTAAGCTAGAGCGAGATCTCATCGAAAGCACGTATCCCAAATTCAACAGGAACCCTGGCGGCGCGCTGTGGATTCAAAAAGAGTAACCAGAACTCAAGGCGGCCGCTTCCATCATTACCAATGTAAGATTTAAGGGGGAACCACAGTGGACCATGCCGGAGCATTAACTGTTAGCAATTGGTTGAAGTCACAGATTGAGTCCGAAGCATACTGGTTTCACCGGATGGAGTTGCCGGGCGGTTTGGTGACTCCGGGATGGAACGATCCCAAGGCAACGAAGCTTCCGTATTTTGGATTGCCGGACGATATGACAGGGATGCGAGTGTTAGACCTCGGACACGCGGAAGGCTTCTTTTCCTTTGAGGCAGAACGCCGAGGAGCTGCTGAAGTTGTTGCCATTGAGAATTATCCTCCGATGGCGCGCAAGTTTCAGATTTGCCGGACGGCCTTCGGTTCGCGTGCGACGTCGCACCTCGCAGGTGTTTACGATATAAGCCCTAAGACTTTCGGTACCTTCGATTTAGTCATGTTCTTCGGGGTGTTGTACCACCTGCGTAATCCTCTTCTCGCGCTGGAAAAGGTCCATGCCGTGTGTACCGGGACGTTATTGATGCAAACCGCCATGTGCGAGAACACGGGGGACCAACCTATGGCGGAGTTTCATCCGTTCGGTGTCAAGAGTGGACCGCCGGACAACCCCAGCTACGATCCGACCTGTTTATGGTTTCCTAATCCTGCCTGCTGCATCGGGATGCTTGAGCATGTCGGATTCAAAGAAGTAAAACGCATTTCACCATCCGCTCCAGTTGGGGGAGTCTTCTCCGCTAAGGCGGCGTTGCAAGCCAAAGGCAAACCTCCGCCTGAAGATACAGCTCCATGGTCGTAGAATGTGGCCACGCGATCATTTAGCCATGATGCAGCAGGCAACCCTAATGGGCTGGGTTCCCCACTTCGCACCGGTGCGATACAATTGGGATTCTTATGTTGCCGCCAATATGAGGAACTTCCATTCCGCATTCGGGGCCGATGTAACAAGCACGAGGCGCGGCGGCTCAACCTTTTGTGAGGGCTACAGCAGATAACGCACAAGGGGAGTTAAATGGGGCTGTCCCAGGTTCAACATCCAGATTCCAATTTTGCGAGCTCCCCAGGCGCCGTTCACGAGCGCGCCTGCGACTCACAATGGCCATCTTACGATTATTTTAGGGCATTTTATACAGTTGCCGTTCTTGTTCTGTTGGTTTTTATCATTCGTAAGGCGTGGTTGGATCTGGACGAATCCTGGGATTCGCTTGCCTATCACATGCCTTTTGCCGCCTTGCGAGCGGGTGTAATCACGCAGCAACAGTATCACCTTTCCAAGTGGATATCAGGCTTGTACGCTGGCATGCCCGTTCTTCCAGATTATCTGCAAGGTGGTCTATGGCGCTTGACCTCGCGGGCGCAAGCGGCAAACTTCGTCAGCTTATTTGCGTTGATGTGCGTCACCTCGTTCTTCAGGCTTCGTCACAAGATTCCTTTCGCATATATTCTCGCGGGATTTTTGGGCATTCCTGTAATCTTGATACAAAGCACCAGCGCTTGCGTTGACCTGTTCACGAATTCCTTCGCCACCATGCTGCTGTTCTCCATTTTTACCGCTTGGATAGATCCGGAGGATTTCTCTGTTGGTGACGCTGCTATCGCACTCCTCTGCGTCGCGGTCGTAATAAATTCGAAGACTCAATTTATAGTCATTGGAACATTAGCCCTGTTTGGGCTTGCACTCGTAACTTATGTGAACAGGCGCCGCCTCATACTCATGCGGAAGCAACTCCTAATGGGCTCGGGATGGACACGATACTTGTTTGTATTGATTGTTTTTTTGTCTGTCTCCCTTGCTTATGTAGTTCCAGTCAGGAACCTTATAAAATTTCACAACCCTTTCTATCCAGTCGCGGTGAGCATTGGGCATATATATTTGCCGGGTCAATTTAATGCTCGCGGTCTTGGAGATGAACCTCTTTACCTGTCACATTCTCGCCAGTGGAAGCGATGGCTCTTATCCGTGGTTGAATACGAGGCGTTTGACGGGCGGAACCCGTTATGGACGAATGGTCAAGGTGACGTCGGACTGAATTCGAAGGCCCTTCGTATGGGAGGTACCTTTGGGGCTTTGGCACTCTTCAATATCTTCCTTTTTATGATTCTGCAAGCCAAGGTGCGGGACCGCTATGGAATGAAACCATCGGTCTTTCTGCTGGTAATTATCTTAATAACAGCTTTCATGCCAGCTTCGCAGGAGATCCGATACTACTCGTACTGGCTCATGTGCCTCATTGCATTGAACCTGTTTATGATCGAAAACGGTTTGAATGATCCGGAACGGCGGACCTTCAAGCAGCTGGCGGCTGCGGCGATCGCTTCATTCTTATTGTTTGTATTGTGTTCTACCGGTTTTCGTTATGTTCGGGCTACCCACCACAGTCCTGAGGTTCTAGTCAAAGGCGCGAATATTGAGAAGCAATTCGATGACATGCACTTACGCAAGGGAGAAGCTATTTGCGTAGAGGGGAAGATGCCCCGTACATTTCTTTACTCACCAAACTTTAATCCAGGCGCGGCATCGCGATTTCATTACAGGGTCCTTGAAGGGTATCAGCCTCAGGACGAAGCTGAAGATTGTGGCACAAACCGTATACTGAGGTAAGTTTTCTGGGATAGGAGAACGTGAGGTTGATTTTGCCTTGCGGCGAACCGGAGATGTTGAGCGGTTTGCACTTTGGCGGAACATTCAGTCGGGCGCCTTCTTGGCAAAACGATTCATGGATGGCGGAAAACCATGAGCTGCGATGTCTTGAGGCACCGATGCGAGCTCTGAATACTGTACCCTCCGACTGGGTCGCGGCCCCCAACAGAATTATTCATAAGCTCCGGAAGAACAATCCGGTTTCAAGTACGGGAAGGTCAGCGCTGAACACGGTTGCCATATACTGTCCGGTCTGCGGCGACCGACGCGAAGCTAGTCAGGTGTTCGTGCGCGACGGATTTCCGATCGTGCGCTGTTCGGGCTGTGGCGTGGGCAAGACCCAGCTGCCCCAAGGTTTTTCGACGGACCAGATTTACAACGAAGACTACTTTCAGGGTGGTCAAGCGGACGGATACTCAGATTATATTGGCAGCGAAGACGTATTGCGGGCGGAGTTTCGGACTGTCGTCGAAGACCTGCGTCGCAGGGGCTGCGGCGGCGGCAAGTTGCTCGAACTCGGCTGTGCGTATGGGTTCTTTCTAGCCGAAGCCCAACCCTATCTCGAAGTGCACGGAATTGAAGTAAGCGAGAGCGCGGTGCGATTCTGCCGTTCTCTGGGGCTCGATGTTGAGCAGGGGAGTCTCACGGAGGAGTATGTCAAGGCGCGAGGGCCGTTTGATGCGGTCGTGATGTTGGACGTCGTCGAGCACCTAACGGAACCAGACCAAGTTATGCACCTTCTGTGGCGAGCGATGAAGCCGGGCGGGAAACTGCTACTCTCAACAGGCGATTGGGAATCGGTCTTGAGCCGGACTATGGGTAGATACTGGCGCCTGATGACGCCACCACAGCACACCTTCTTCTTCTCGCCGCGAACCATGTCGGCGATGCTTTCACGCGTAGGATTCGATGTCGTCGAGTGTCGAAAGCCGTGGAAGATCGTGCCGGTCGGCCTAGTCGGCTACCAGCTCGGACGTATCCTGGGTATGAGCAAGCCGCCGCGGTTGAGAGGTGTCCGCTTCGGGTTGCCTGTTAATCTTTTCGACGCATTCCGGATGGTAGCAGTGCGACGGGAAGGTGAGGCTTGGCCGAAGTCGAGAAAAAGTCGATCTTTAGACTTAAAGGATATTTGTGGTACGTTACACGGCTGAAAGTGCTCCGTTTATCATGAAAACTATACGCGATAGCGATGTCTTCGTGGTGATTCCCTGTTATAACGAAGGCGAAGCACTAGCCCAGACCGTGGCTGAATTGAAACCCTACGCTTTCAGAATTGTCGTGATTGACGACGGCTCGTCTGACGTAGCTAGTGAGCATCTGAGGAATCAACCAGTCACCTGTCTACGGCACTTCAGTAATCTCGGCCAGGGGGCTGCTCTGCAAACTGGAACTCAGTACGCGCTTCTTCAGGGAGCCGCATGCATTGTGCATTTCGATGCCGATGGTCAGCATGACCCAACCCTTATTCATAAGCTTATTGAACCGATTCGCGGAGGGGAGTGTGATGTCGTTCTAGGCTCACGGTTCCTTGACAGCAACGACCGCAAACTTGTGCCCACTAAGAAAAAGGTGCTACTCAAGGTCGGTGTGCTGGTTTCGTGGCTCTTCTCCGGCTTGTGGCTGACCGACACCCATAATGGATTTCGCGCCCTGTCCCGGGCTGCTGCGCAGCGAATCAGCCTGACTGAAGATGGATTTGCGCATGCCACCGAGATTCTGGAATCGATCCGCAAGTCAAAGCTGAGATACAAGGAGGTCCCCGCAACCATTCGATATACCGATTACTCTCAAGCCAAAGGTCAGAGTATCTTTAACAGCATCAATATCGTCGTTGACCTGGTGCTGCGTAAGTTGTCGAAATGACATCCATTCAGGTAATTCTCATTGCGCTTAGCTTGTTGGCGGCCGTTGTTGGCAGCTTTGCTTTCCAGTCCAGGCTGGGCTACAGATTGTTGGGAGTTATCTTCTTTGTCACCGCAAGCGGATTTGTTCTTTTTCCCAATAACACCACGAAAATTGCACACGCGCTAGGTGTAGGACGTGGTGCCGACCTGTTGTTGTACGTAGCCTTATTTGCGGGGATCCATGCCTTTCTTTTGTTGTATCTTAAAATCCGCCGACTGGAGCACAAGATAACCGAACTGATTCGAGCCATGGCCATACGCGATGCGCAAGATCTTGAATCCGGCCGTCTGGCCTCTGACCCAGTGGTCACGGGGACAACAGATATCGAGCGAACCTCGGCGGAAAGCTCAAATCAAGATATTTGAGTCAAGAGAATCGCGACCAATAAACGCGTTCCAATCCAACTCGGCCGAGCGAGTGGGACTGGGCTTCGCCCTTTGTCGAGGCAGAACGAATGCATCCCGAGCGCAGCGGCTCACAGTGCGAAGTAGCTGGTGATGTCCAGGACAAGCTGCGTCAGGCCGAACGCATGCGCATGTATGTAGGCGATGATCGTGGGGACGGTGCGATGTTCAAGGCGCGGTCGAATACAGCCAAAGCCCATCAGGCCCCGTCGGCGAACAGTTTGATCTTCAACGCGGAGATGCTTCTCACGACGGCGCCCCCGTTTTCAGGATCCAATCGACCGCCTCGGGCAGAGACCCCACGCGAGCATCGGGAGCCGATGCGGGAGCCTGTTCGTTGTAGCCGCGGTCAATCCAGATGGTCTTGCATCCCGCATTGGTTCCGGCATCCATGTCGCGCCAGCGATCGCCGATCAGATAGCTGCGGCCCAGATCGATTCCGTACTGCTGTGCGGCGCGCGTAACCAGGCCCGGGCGCGGCTTGCGGCAATCGCAGTCATCCTGATCGTCGTGGAAACACGTTAGCACGTCGTCGAGTGGCAATTCGGCCCGAAGCCGGCGGTCCATCTGTTCTACGGTGTCACGCTTCTGGACTCCACGGGCGACGTCCGGCTGATTGGTAACCACCAGCAGAAGGAAATCACGTTCTTTGAGCCGGGCCAGTGCCTCCGCAGTTCCGGGAGGTATTCGCAGGTCGGCGAGTTGCGTAGGAGCGTGGGGCTTGCCATTGCGGATCAGGGCCTCGTTCAACACGCCGTCGCGGTCCAGAAAAACGGCTCGGCGCAGTGGTCGGGATGCGAGAGATTCCCACTTCGTGGCGTTCTGTTGCAGCGCAGGGTGCGAGACCAGCAGGCGCCAGACGATGGCTTGAAAGGCTTCGGTATGGGGTGTGATCCTCTCCGGGTGGACCGTGGGAATCAGCACGCAAGCATCGGCTACGCGCGCCGTGTAGCCACCGTCGCGACCCACAATCCCGAGGATGCTCGCGCCCACCGATCGGGCGTAGTCGAGCGCCGCTACGATAT
>ODAK010008597.1_pt1 | contig 10197 bp, 5 predicted proteins | sample 1539591 | NCBI WGS metagenome assembly ODAK01 (sample SAMEA3539303, study PRJEB22396) | soil metagenome | biome: tundra; feature: field; material: soil | place: USA | collected 2010-05 | depth 0.15 m | reverse complement strand
TGCACCGGCCCGAAGACGTGGAAATTTTCCCCGGCGCGGGCGCGGCGTTGAAACGACTGGCGGACGCCGGCTTCAAACTCATCATCGTCACGAACCAGTCGGGCATCGGGCGCGGCTATTTCACGCTGGCGGACACCGGGCGCGTGAACGAGCATCTCGCCCGTGAATTCGCGCGCGACGGCGTGCGCTTCGGGAAAATTTACATCGCGCCGGAAGCGCCCGACCAGCCGAGCCGCGGCCGCAAGCCGTCGCCGCAGTTTTTATTCGACGCGCGGGATGAATTTGCTTTGAACCTGGCCGAAAGTTTCATGGTCGGCGACAAGCTGATTGACCTCGAATGCGGCTGGAACGCGGGCGTGAAAAAAAGTATTTTAGTCCGCACCGGATACGGCGCGGGCGTGGAACGCGACGACGCGGAACACATCAAACGCGCCGTCATCGTGGACGATTTGACCGGAATGGCGGACTGGATTTTGAAACCGTCACAGTAGGACAGGCGTCTTGTCTGCCCCGCCAAGCAACCAAGACAAGCCCGTTTGGACAGGCGGCTTTGATTTAATTAGTCATTATGGTTTAGTTTAGGATTTAGTCATTTGATTTTTATGTGCGGCATCATTGGATACGTTGGAAAAAAATCGGCCTCGCCCATCCTGCTGGAAGGCTTGCGGCGGCTGGAATATCGCGGTTACGACAGCGCGGGCGTGGCGGTGCTGCGCGACGCGAACCTGCTCGTGCGCAAGAAAAAAGGCAGGATTGACGAGGGTCTGGCTCGCGTTTTGAAAGCTGAACCCGCCGCCGGCAACCTGGGCATTGGCCACACGCGCTGGGCCACGCACGGCGTGCCGTGCGATGAAAACTCCCATCCGCATCTTGATGCCGCCGGTAAAATCGCCGTCGTCCACAACGGGGTCATCGAAAATTACGACGCGCTCAAGCAGCGGCTCGTCAAGGCCGGTCACAAATTCAACTCGAACACCGACACGGAAGTGCTCGCCCATTTGATCGGTGAACATTACGCGAAACGTGCCGGCAAGGCAGCGTCATCACGCGGCGATGATCGGGCGGCGCAGCGCGCCGTCCCCGCCGCAAACGGTTCTGACGCGCTGACGCAAGCCGTCTGCGACGCATTGCGCGAAGTCATCGGCACTTATGGCCTCGCAGTGATCTGCACGGATTTTCCGAACACGATTGTCGGCGCGCGACGCGGTTCGCCGCTCATCATCGGCATCGGCCAGGAGGAAAACTTTGTCGCCAGCGATGCAAATGCCATCGTCGCGCACACAAAAAAGGTGGTTTACCTGAACGACTATGACGTGGCGACGATCACGCCGGAACGCTTCGACGTTTTAAACCTCGGCACGGACACGGCCAACGTGCAGATCAGCAATTTGGAATTCTCGCAGGAGGATGCGGCGCGCGGGAAACACGCGCATTTCATGCTCAAGGAAATTTACGAGCAGCCGCAGACGGTGTTGAACGCGCTGCGCGGACGCCTCGATTTCGAAGGCGCGACGGCGAAGTTCGGCGGCTTGAACATGACGGCGGCGGAACTGCGCGGCATTGACCGCATCGTCATTGCGGCGAGCGGCACGAGCTGGCACGCGGCGCTCGTCGGCGAGTATTTGATCGAGGAACTGGCGCAACTGCCGGTCGAAGTCGAGTTCGCCCATGAATTTTGCTACCGCAACTGCCCGCTGGAAAAAAACACCGTGCTGCTGGTGCTGTCGCAATCCGGCGAAACGGCGGACACGCTCGCCGCGTTGCGCGAAGCCAAGCGGCGCGGCCACCGCGCGCTGGCCATCGTCAACGTCGTCGGCAGCACCATCGCGCGCGAATCCGACGGCGGCATCTACATGCACGCCGGGCCGGAAATCGGCGTGGCCTCGACCAAGGCGTTTGTTTCGACGATCACGATATTGACACTGCTCGCGATCCACCTGGGCCGGATGCGGCAGCTTTCGGCGAACCGCGCGCGGGAAATTTTGCGCGGCCTGGAAGCGCTGCCGAACCAGATTGATTCCATTCTCGCGCAAAACAATTCGCTGAAAAAAATCGCGAAGAAATATGCGCGGGCCGAGGATTTCTTTTTTCTCGGCCGCGGCTACACGTTTCCGATTGCGCTCGAAGGCGCGTTGAAGCTGAAGGAAATTTCCTACATCCATGCCGAAGGCTATTCGGCCGCGGAAATGAAGCACGGACCAATCGCGCTGATTGACGCGCAGACACCGACGGTTTTTCTGGTGCCGCAGGATGCGATGTATGACAAGACGATGGCGAACCTGGCGATGATTCACGCCCGCAAAGGCCCGATCATCGCGCTGGCGACGGAAGGCGACAAGACCATTAAAAAAGTTGCGAATGACGTGATTTACCTGCCGAAGACGTTCGACCTGTTGAATCCGATTCTTGCGAGCGTGCCGCTGCAACTGTTCGCCTACCACATCGCCGTCGCGCGCGGCTGCGACGTGGACAAGCCGCGCAATCTGGCCAAAAGCGTGACGGTGGAATAAATTTTCCGCCACTGGCGACAGCGGCGCACGATTCGCTGTTTGTCAAAAGCAAAACCCCAAAAATCCGCTGTTTCTTTTGGCAAAATCCGTTACCCTCCGCGAAAATGAGCAAGCTGTTGTTGATTGATGACGAAGAGGACGTGCGGTATTCGATCCAGCGGATTTTTGATTCGCCGGAAATCGAACTCGCCACCGCCGCCAGCGGCGAGGAAGGCTTGAAGGTCATTCCCAAGTTCAAGCCTGACCTCGTGCTGATGGACGTGCGCATGACCGGCATGACCGGCCTCGAAACCTTGCGCCGCATCCGCCAGAGCGAACCCAAACTGCTCGTGATTTTGATGACCGCCTACGGCACGACGCAGATGGCCATCGAGGCGATGAAACTTGGCGCCTACGATTATCTGCTCAAGCCGTTTGACATTCCCAAGCTCAAGGAGGTCATCGGCAACGCGCTCAAGGCCGCGCGCGACATGAAACAAGTCGTGTCGTATCAGCCGCTGCTCGAATCGGAGGATTACGAACTCGGCATCGTCGGCCGCAGCGAACCGATGCAGCAGGTGTTCAAGCTCATCGGCCAGGTCGCTGGCAGCGATGCCACCGCGCTCGTCACCGGCGAAAGTGGCACCGGCAAGGAACTGGTCGCCCGCGCGATTTACCACCACAGCAACCGCAACGAACAGCCGTTCCTGGCGGTGAACTGCGCCGCAATTCCCGAACAACTGCTGGAAAGCGAGCTGTTCGGCCACGAAAAAGGTTCGTTCACCGGCGCGACCGTCCAACGCATCGGCAAATTCGAGCAATGCAACCACGGCACGATTTTCCTCGATGAAATCGGCGACATGACGCCGGCGACACAGACGAAAATTCTCCGCGTCCTCCAAAACGGCACCTGCGAGCGTGTCGGCGGCAACTCGCCCATCAAGGTGGATGTGCGCGTCATCGCCGCGACCAACAAGCCGCTTGAGGCCGCCGTCGCCGCGAAACAGTTCCGCGAAGATTTGTTTTACCGGCTCAACGTCGTGCGCATCCAGATTCCGCCGTTGCGCGACCGGCGCGAAGACATTCCGCTGCTGGTGAATTATTTTTTGAAGAAATTCGCACGCGAACATCAGCGCGCGCCGAAATCGGTCGCCGCCAGCGTCATCAAGACGCTCGAAAAATATCACTGGCCCGGCAACGTCCGCGAACTGGAGAACGCCATCCGCCGCGCGCATGTCATGGCCAAGAGCGACGCGATTTTGCTGGCCGACCTACCGCCGGAAATCTCCGGCCAGGGTGGCAGCGGTTCCGCAACGCTGTCCCCCACCATTGGCACTGCCGGCGACGACGCCACGACCGACGCCGCTGCGCTTGCGCGGCAATTATTTCAATGGGCCAAGCGCGATCCGAAATTGAAAATCATCCCCGCCGTCGAACGCGAACTCGTCATCCAGGCGCTCAAGGAGACGAACGACAACCAGGTTCACGCCGCCAAAATGCTCGGCATCACCCGCGCCACGCTCCGCAAACGCATCGAAAAATTCGGCATCCAGCGCGAGTTGAATGTGAAGTGAACGGCAGCAAACTTGAAATGCCAATTTGGCATTTCAAAAATGAAACTTGAAGTCACAATTTGTGACTTCAAGATGGTCAGCAACTCAAAACCAGTATGAATAAAGGCACTGAATTGATTCCAATTGAGCGGATTCAGAATTTCATTTTTCTGATTCGCAGCGAAAAGGTTTTGACCGACCAGCAGCTTGCGGATCTTTATCAAGTTCCGACCAAAGTTTTGCTTCAAGCGGTGAAGCGCAACCAAGAACGCTTCCCAAATGACTTTGCCTTTCAGCTTACACGTCAAGAGTTTGCACATTTGAGGTCACAAATTGTGACCTCAAAGAAAGGACGCGGTGGCAGCCGGTATATGCCATACGTTTTCACCGAGCAAGGCGTGGCGATGCTGTCCAGCGTCTTGCGGAGCGGACGCGCCGTGCAGGTGAATGTCGCCATCATGCGTGCGTTTGTGAGTTTGCGCCGGCTGCTGGCCACGAATGAAACCCTGTCCCGCAAGTTCGCCGAATTGGAACGCAAGCTCGAAGGCCACGACGAAGCCATCAAAACATTATTCAACGCCATTCGCGAACTGATGCTGCCGCCCACGAAGCCAAAACGCGAAATCGGCTTTCACGCCATCGCTAAATACCGGAAACAACACGGAACCGCAGATGTCAAAACTCTTTTAAAATGTCCCCATTCGCACTCAGGAGAAAATGTCCCCTTTTGGTTTAACTCACTTTTCCCTCAGGCCGTCGCCGCTGTAGGCGAGCCTGAGCGTAGCGAAGGCTTGCCGGAAGCGGCGACGGCCTGACGCCGCGCTCGTTTCACCGTCGCTCCCCGTGCTTTTTCACCCCGCCAAAACTCCTTCCCGAAGCCTGCTCCAGGCTGACGCCACGGATGGGCCTGGCCCGGTTTTGACAACTGGTTCCGCCCGGCTCGCCGCAGTGCGGTCACTCTCGCCGGGCGGGCGGGCAGTGCTTTCCAGCGCAGCTTCACGCCGTTATAAAGCAACTGCACCGTTCCACACCGAAGCTGGCGCACCATTACTTTCCGCCCCGCCAAACTTAACCGCTCATGCTCCGCCGCGATTTGAAACCAGCGGTCAGCCCACGCCACCGTCCAATCCTTGGCCACCACCCGCCATTCCTCCCAACTCAGGATCTCGCCCAGATTCCACGCGCCCTGGCGATGCGCATCGACCGCACTGCGGGCCGCCAAGGTGAACCGCCGATTGAGGGCCGGCAAAAACTTCTGCTCCAGGAACTCATTGGCCGCCGCCAAGTCGCTGATCCCCGCCAACCGCAGCTCCTTGACCAAACGATCCTGAAGCAGACCGTTGCGCCGCTCCACGCGTCCCTTGGCCTGCGGGGAATGGGCCAAAATCACTTCCACCCCCAACTGCTCCATGGCCCGGCCAAACTGCGTCCGGGGCTCCTGGCCGGCGATCTGCTCGGCCACCGTCGCCACACGCTCGCAGCGATAGATGCTGTCCCGGTCCACATACAGACTGCCGGGCAGCCCGTTTTTCCGAACCCACCCGTCAAACACATCGTAGGCAGCCCGCGTGGTCTCCTCCTCGGAAAACCGCGCTCCCGTGCGATGGGTCGCATCGTCCACCATGACCATCAGCACCGCCTTGTCCCGCCGCCCCTCAAACCAATCATGATGCGACCCATCCAGTTGCACCAGCTGGCCAAAGCATTCCCGCCGCTCACGCCAGGAGCGGTGCGGCTGCTGCTTGCGCCCGCTACGCCACAGCCCCTTGGCCACCAGCCAGCGCCGCAAGGTCTCATGATCCACCGTCAGCCCTTCCTGGTGCAGCTTTTCGGCCGCCAGCGTGGGGCCAAAATCCGGATAACGCTCCCGGTAACGCGCCAGCACTTGAGAACGTAATACCGCGGTCTTGCGCCGCGGTCCGGGCTGGCCCCGACTCCGATGCAACAGACCCGCATCGCCCTTGTTCTTGAAACGCCGCCAAATCCGCTTGGCTTGCCGGTAACACACTCCCAGCACGCGCCCCGCGGCAGCAACGCTCAGCTTGCCTTGTTTAACTTCGGCCAGCACCACCATCCGTTTCCGTTCCTTGCCACTCATTAATAATATCTCCATGTAGGGGCGTTGCTCTACACCAACAACGCCCCAATGGGGACATTTTAAGCGAGTTCATAGGGGGACATTATTAAAGAGTCGCGACACGGGCGAAATGGGCCATTGCGGAACCAGCCGGATTGTGTTAGCCTTTTCACTCTGGCTGGTTTTTGCGGATGGCATCTCAACGGATGAATCCGAAAAGACCGGATATTTTCAGAAGTTATTGATCACCACGTTTTTTAAAACAAATGAAACTTAAAGACATAATGCGTGCAGTTGGAACGGCTTTGTTGCTGGGCATTTCCCTGACGGCACGGACACAGGGCTTCACGCCGCTGCACAATTTTAGCAACACGCCCGACGGGGCCAATCCAGGGCAACTGGCGTGGGCGAACGGTTTTTTCTATGGCCCCACGGCCAACGGCGGAAGCGGCAGCAGCGGGTCCATCTACCGGTTCAACCCCAGCGGGTCGGTTTTTACCACGATCTATAATTTCACCGGAGCCACAGACAACGGCAACACGCCCAACGCCCTGCTGGTGACCGGCAGCATGATTTACGGAACCACCAAATTGGGCGGCACCAGCAGCGTGGGGATGATCTTTGAGGTCAATACCAACGGCACCGGCTTCACCTCCCTCTATAGTTTTGGCACGCCACCCGACGGCTACTATCCGGAAGCTAGGCTGGTTTTGAGCGATTCCACACTTTACGGCACAACCTATACCGACGGCACCAACCATGGCGGCACGATTTTCAAAATCAACACCAACGGCAGCGGCTATGCCACGCTCCACTGGTTCACCAACTCGCCCGACGGCTACTCGCCGCAAAGCGAGCTGGTGGCGAGCGGCAGCACGCTTTTCGGAACCACCGCGTTTGGCGGTAGCAACGGCTATGGCATTATTTTTTCCATCGCCACCAACGGCACCAATTACACCATCCTGCACAGCTTCACCAACACCCCGGACGGGAGATATCCTTATGGCGGACTGGTTTTGGATTCCGGTTTTCTTTATGGCACCACCGGAAGCGGCGGCTCCAATAACAACGGCACCGTCTTTGCGATCAGCACCAATGGCAGCGGATATAAGGTTCTCCACCACTTCACCAGTCAGTTGGCCAACACGGATGGCTCGCTTCCCAAAGGCACCTCGACGCTGAATGCCGGCATTCTTTATGGCACCGCCTCCGGCGGCGGCAGCGGCAATGGCGGCACCCTTTTTCAACTTAACACCAACGGCACTGGCTTTGCGGTCATCAGAAATTTCACCTTCAATCCCGGCGATGGCAATGTTCTGGAGAACGGCGTTGTTCTGCTTGGAAGCACACTCTGGGGCACGACTTATTCCGGCGGCACCGCCGGCTACGGTATGCTTTACAGCTTGCCGCTCGCGCCGGCCATCAGCCAGCAGCCAACTGATTTGACGGTGCTCAATGGCAGTCCGGCCAGTTTCACCAACGTCGCTTCGGGCGCGGCTCCGCTTTTTTACCAATGGTATTTGAACACCAATACGCCCGTCAACGGCGGCACCAATGCCGTCTTGTCCATCCCCAGCGCCACCACCCTGCAGGCGGGTTATTACTCGGTGGTCGTCACCAACAATTACGGCAGCATCACCAGTTCGGCCGCCCGGCTGATCGTGAATGTCACCGCAACGGCACCCAGCATCACGCAGCAGCCGCTGAATTTGACCGTGACCAATGGCAACCCGGCCAGTTTCACCGCCGCCGCGTCCGGCACGTCGCCGCTGTTTTATCAATGGTATTTTAACACCAACACGCCGGTCAGCGGCGGCACCGGTGCCACCTTGAATATCGCCAGCGCCACCACCAACCAGGCGGGGTATTATTCGGTCATCGTCACCAATATCGCCGGCAGCGCCACCAGTTCGGCAGCCAAGCTGACCGTGAATGTTTCTGTTTCCGCATCGGCGCCCAGCATCACGCAGCAGCCGCTGAATTTGACCGTGACCAATGGCAACCCGGCCAGTTTCACCGCCGCCGCGTCCGGCACGGCACCGCTGTTTTATCAATGGTATTTCAACACCAACACGCCGGTCAGCGGCGGCACCAGCGCCACGTTGAACATCGCCAGCGCCACCACCAATCAGGCGGGTTACTACTCGGTCATCGTCACCAATGCCGCCGGCAGCGCGACCAGCTTTGCGGCCCGGCTGACGGTGGTGGTTCCAACCACTGGACCGATCATTACGCAGCAACCGCAGGATTACACCGTGACCAATGGCTATGACGCATTTTTTACCAATGTCGCGTCCGGCACGGCCCCGTTGTTTTATCAATGGTATTTCAACACCAACACGCCGATTGAGGACGGAACCAACAGCGTCCTGCTGGTCAGCTTTGTCGCCACCAACCAGGCGGGGTATTACTCGGTGATCGTTTCCAACCTTGGCGGCAGCGCCACCAGTTCGCCGGCCAAACTGACTGTGATTTCCACGCGACCGATCATCATTTCGGACCCTGGAGACCAGGCGGCCAACAACGGCGACACTTTCAACTTTACCGTCCTGGCTGCGGGGCAAAGCCAGTTGAAATATCAGTGGTATTTCAGTCGTTCACCCAATCTTCTCGGCACGGCGGTTGCCGGCCAGACCGGCAGCAGCTACTCGAACACCGCCATCACCAGCAGAAACGGCAATTATTATACCGTGGTCGTCACCAATACGCTGGGCAAAGCCACCAGCAGTCCCGCGCTTTTGACCGTTATCACCACGCCGGTCATCACGACCAATCCAGAGCCACAAACGGTCAACGCTGGGGCGACGGCAACCTTTTCCGTCACCGCGCTGGGCGCGAACTTGAGTTTCCAGTGGTATTCCAACTCCGTCAACACCGCCATCGGCACTTTGCTCGCCGGTCAGACCAACGGCACCTGTTCGTTCACCGCCGCCACGAACCAAAATGGCCGCTACTATTCAGTCGTCGTCACGAACACCTTTGGCCGGGCCACGAGCAGCCCGCCCGCGCTCCTGACCGTTCAGCTCGCCGCCGGCCAGCCCAAGTTCCTGAGTTTTTCGTTTGACCCGGTCAGCAGCAGTTTTTCATTCACCGTGAGCAACAGCGCCAGCAGCGCGAATCGGTTGTGGGCTTCCACCAATCTCACCAGCGACAACTTCTGGGGCGTCATCGCTTCCAATACCATGGCGGCGAACGGACTGTGGCTGTTTACCGACCCAAACATTGCCAGGACGAACCAAGCCCGTTTCTACCGGGCTTCGGCACCATAGCCCGTCTGGGAAGTTAGAACGGAGAAACTTTTCGAAGAACGCGCAGGCACAGGCGAATGGAATCCATTTTCCTTCGCGTGTCCCTATTTTTTCCGACGACCTCAAACTGTCTTTACGAAGCGGGATTCGTTGAATCCGTTGATTCACCCGCCACCGGTTCTGCTGGCGCTGGAGGTTTTTCGGCTTCATTTAATTGAAGCTGCTCCGGCGGCACAGTCGCCAAACCGGCATCCGCCGTGACCGGCGCGGGCGGATGTTCGATGGGAATGCGGCGAAGCTCGTCCGCCGCCGGCAAATCCTCCAAGCCGCGCAGACCAAAGTATTCCAGAAACAACGGCGTGGTGCTGTAAAGTGCGGGCCGGCCGACGACTTCCGCGCGTCCGCTCTGCTCCACGAGGCCGCGTTCCAAAATCGTCTGCATCGTGCCATCCACGTTCACGCCGCGCACCTGCTCCACTTCCGCGCGCGTGACCGGCTGGCGATACGCGATGATGGCCAGCGTCTCCAGCGCCGCCTGCGACAGCCGCGACGGACGCGCCTTCACGCCGACGAGCGCCTTGAGCCACGGCGAAAATTCCGGCTGCGTGACGAACTGCCACGCGCCCGCGACGCACACCAGGCGGTAGCTGCGCGCGGCGGCTTCGTGTTCGCGCGCGAGTTCTTCCAGCGCGGCGTTCACGTCGTCGTCCTTGGTTTTCTTGAACGGCTTGGCGGTTTCGTCGGCATCCTCCGCCGTGGCGGCGCTGGCGAGCAGGTCGCGAAGCTCCTTCACGCTCATCGGTTTTTGGGCGGAGAACAGCAGGGATTCG
>ODAK010008596.1_pt1 | contig 10199 bp, 7 predicted proteins | sample 1539591 | NCBI WGS metagenome assembly ODAK01 (sample SAMEA3539303, study PRJEB22396) | soil metagenome | biome: tundra; feature: field; material: soil | place: USA | collected 2010-05 | depth 0.15 m | reverse complement strand
CGCCACGCGAAGGGAAACCGACTCGTGATTCTGATCACCGTGCCAAAGGGAAATCACAAGGGTCGACACACCTTCACCATCAAGACGCCTTCGCGCAAGACGGTCAAGATCACCTACGTAACGAAATAACGACTCTTGAGGAGGGTTCACGACGACGCGTCGTGAACCCTCCTCACCGATTCGACCGTCGTCATTGCCATAGTTGAGGGCGCCTCTAGAAGTCACGGCGTATTGACGCCATGCGCACACCGAATTCGTGAGGACTCCGGGTGGTGGAGGGCGGTCGCGAATCGCCAGCGCGTTCTGGCCTCGCAATTAGAGTTATGACCGAAAGAGGTTGGTGCCATTCAGTGGCGTGGACGACTGTCGCCAGTTGGTGACGTCGTGCTCCCGGGCTCTTCACGCGCTACGAGGGGAGCTTGAAATCAATGACGAGTGAGACGCCGCGCGCAGGGACGTGGCAGCGATGGCGCCCCGGACGGCTGATTCAGAACGCCATTGCGTTAATGGTCTCCTCCGGTGGATCCGCCGTAGTGGGCATCGTGTTCTGGATCGTGGCCGCACGGCTCTTCACCACGACAGAGCTGGGCCAATCAACGGCGGAGATCGCCGCGATGTTGTTGCTGTCCACTCTCGCCCAGCTCAGCTTCGGATCAATTTTTGAGCGATTCCTGCCCGTCGCGGGCGAGTTGACGGGCGACTTCGTCAAACGTGCATATCTCATCTGCACCGCCAGTGGCCTAGTGCTGGCTGTCGGCTACCTGGCTTTGGGTTTCGGACGGAGTTTCATCCCCTCCTCGATCGGGTGGAGGATCCTCTTCGTGGTGGCCGTCGTGTTCTGGACGATCTTCGCGCTGCAGGACTCTGTCCTGATTGGACTGCGCGCATCGCGATGGGTGGCCGTTGAGAACATCGCCTTTGGTGTGGCCAAGCTCGCGCTACTTCCCATCGTGGTGGGTATCGCGGCCGGGGAAGGCATCTTCGTTGCCTGGACTGCTCCAGTGATTCCGGCCATCGTCGCGGTCAGTTGGTATCTCTTTCGACACCGAGTACCCGAGCATGCGACCATTACCGTGACCACGGAGGCACTCCCGTCAACCCGCCGCCTTCTCTATCTCGCCAGTGCGCAGTACGCCACTCTCCTGTCGAGCGTCTTCTTGCCGTCCCTGGTCAGTCTGATCGTCATCCAGCGCCTTGGTCCGATCGCCAGCGCCCACTACTACTTGCCAGCGATGATCGCCACGAATCTGGGGATGTTCTGCTGGGGCATCGTTCGCTCGTTCCTCGTGGAAGCCTCGAGCGAACGAGAGGAACTTCGCCGCCACGCCAACTCGACCATTCGGGCACTGGTGATCGTGTTGATACCCAGCGTTCTCATCGGTTGCGTCTTCGCTCCCGAGATCCTGCGTCTCTTCGGCGGCTCCTACGCGGCCAATGGGACCGCCCTCATGCGCATGCTGCTCATTTCGCTCTTAGGGAGTACCGTCATGGTCTTCTATAGCGCCTTTGCCTGGTTGGATCAGCGAGTCTGGTGGATGACCCTACGCAACGTCGTCAGCAGTGCTATTTACCTCGTCATGATCTACCTCCTCATCGGACATATCGGTATCAACGCCGTGGGCGTAGCCCAACTCGTCTACTCGGGGACCACTGTCGTCATATTCCTGCCGATGTCGATCCGCAGATACTTGCGTACTTGACTCGGTGTCGCCCTCGCCGGGGTGCGGTCTACGGGGCGCGTCGTCATGGCACCCCCAGCGATATCGCATTCTCGAAAGCGCAAAGAAGTGATCGGTGAAGACCTCGAGCGCCCTTGGCTCCACGGCCGCGTGGTTTCTTGGCGCCCCTGGGCCACGAGTGTGGAGAACACCAAGATTTCATACGGCGTCAAGATCAAGGGTCCTCTCTGGCGTCGCTTTCGGCTCACTGATAGGGCCAGGTCGTCTGACGTGAGAACTCACGGGAACTCGACGTAGAAAACATTTCTGACCAGTGAGATTGGCGAAGTGCCCGTCCGGCTTGTGATCCTCGATCGTTGAAGTGCCAGCATCCGGTACCCACTCCGGCCAACGCGTACCGCGGTGTCCCCGGGGATCGCTCTTTGAGCGTGGGAACGAGGTGCCGTGACGTACCAAGAGCGACCCGGCTTCCCCCAACCAGGCGATCCACGCGGACGACGTCGCGAGAAATGCGACGACTCATCGCTGAGATTTGGTTTTGGAGGACCTTTATTGACACATTCAGTTCATTTCGCCCTCCTATGGTCGCTATGGCTTCGAATGCGAAACGGTACGAACCCGTTACAAATTCTGAGCTCACACCGAAGACTTTCTAGGAGGAAAGTAATGAAGAAAGCATTCCGCACGCCGATCGTTGCCCTGGCGGCAACGATTGCGATGGTTGCTGTTGGCGTGACGCCTGCGTTCGCCGCCAGTGAGAGTTCTATCCTCAGCAACGCTCTGGCCGTTAAGACCGTCCCGAGCAGCGCACTGAACATGGGAGGTTCGTCCTTTGACGCGAACCTCGTGAACGCTGGCTACGCCCAATGGAAGGGTCTGAACAGTAACAACGCCAGTTCGCTCAACACGTACCAGTCCTCGAGCTCGGGTACAGGTCGTTCGGGTGTCACCGCGTCGACGCCGTCGCTCAGCATCGGTTTCAGCGACGTGCCGCTCAACTACGCCGGTCAAGACGTCTCGGATACCTCGCAGTACGTGCAGGTACCCGTCGCGCTCGGTGGCGTCGCCATCATCACGAACCTCCACTACCAGACCTCGGACACCGTGAAGAACAAGTTCGGTACCGTCAAGACGACCGCCAAAATGACCTCTAACGGCACCGCGTCTGGTCGTTCGTGCGCATCGCTGGTGAGTGCCTACCCGGTCGCCCGCGACGGCAAGACGCTGGGCAGCGTCTTCGCCGGTTCGATCAACTCGTGGAGCAACGCAGCGGTCATCGCTCAGAACCCGCGCGTCACGGTTGAAGTGTTGGTTCCCGTTGCCAAGGCCGTCAAAGCCAAGGGCAAGAAGGGCCACAAGGGCTACAAGCCGGCCGTGCCCATGAAGACCCGTCTCGAGCTGGTCAACTGCCTCACCTTGACCACGACGCCGGCGATCACCGTCTACAGCCGCACCGCCGGTTCGGGTACCACGTTCATCTTCCGCGACTTCTTGTCCAAGGCTGACAGCGCCGAGTACCCCGTTGCGTCATCGGCCGCCTTCAGCGCCGCGGCGGCCACTTTCTCCAACTCGGCCGCTCTGGCGCCCGCGGTTGCCGGTAAGGACGGATCGATCGGCTACGTAGAGTACGGCTACGCCCTGCAGAACCACCTCTCGTCCTTGCGGATGAAGAACGCTGCGGGCTCCTACGTGAACTTGACGGCCTCGTCGGTCGGAGCGGCCGCCACGGCGGGACTCAACGCGATCAACGCCAACAAGTCCTGCGCCGGTGGCTTCAGCATGGCCGGTCCCGCGACCTACAACGCGAACTCGGTCAACACGCAGTGCTTCTCCATCACCAACGTGAACGTCGGTGCGGCCTACCCGATCACTGGTTTCAGCTACGCAATCGTCCCCAAGACCATTGCCGACACCAACACCGCCGTGGTCGCCACGAAGTTCCTGTTGTTCTTGACCCAGAGTGGGGCGGGCACCAACAGCTCCAACACCTTTGGTCAGAACCTGGCCGGAGCGCAGGCCTACGTCGCGATGCCCAAGCCCATCGAGAACGTGGCCTACGGTTTGATCGGTCAGATCAACGGGGGCGCCGACCTCAGCGCGACCAACTAAGCAGTCACGAAATACTTGTCGTAAGGGTGAATTGAATGGCCACCACGGAATTCGATTCATCGACGGACCACGGTGTGCCAGATGCCGGCCGGGAGCGAAAGCTCTCGGCCGGTTCTGACCGCGGATACCGCTTCTCGCTCTACGCGATCGTCACGTTGGTGGGCGCGATCGTCTTCTATTTCGTCTACGTGCTCATCAAGAACTCCATCCCCGGATGGCAGTTCGCGGGGTGGAGCATCTTCACCAGCACCAACTGGTCCTTCGGCGAGAACCACTTCGGCGCGTTGCCGCTGATCCTGGGGACCCTGCTCACCACTCTTTTCGCCCTCCTCCTTGCGGTGCCCGTCGGGGTGGGAGCCGCCCTGGCCATCGTGTACCTGATCCCGCGTCGATTGCGACTGGCGGTGTCGTCGCTGGTGGAACTCCTCGCGGTCGTGCCGTCCATCGTCTACGGCGTCTGGGGTGCGCTGGTGATGGCGACGTTCCTCGGCAACAAGGGTGAGCCGTGGCTCAAGAGGGTCGCGCATGGTGCCTGGCCCTTCAACGGCGCCACCCCCGGCTACGGCATGACGCTGGGCGCCATCGTCCTCGCAGTCATGATCATGCCCATCGTCACGGCTATCAGTCGCGACGTCATTGTCGCGGTCCCCAAGGAGCTCACCGAAGGCGCCCTCTCCCTGGGTGCCACGCGCGGCCAGGTGATTCGCAAGGTGATCCTGCCCTCGTGCAAGACCGGCATCGTCGGCGCCGTGACGTTGGCGACCGGGCGCGCGCTGGGCGAGACCATCGCCTTGGCGACGGTGCTCGGCGGTGTCACCCAGCAGAGCCCCCTGCCCGACCGCGCCTTCGCCACCGGTTCCACCCTCGCGGCCGAGATCGCCATCGACTTCGGTGCGATCACCGGCAAGGCGGGCAACGTTCTCTTCGCCCTGGCGCTGATCTTGATGGTGATCGTCGGTGCCGTCACGTATCTCGCCCGCTCGATCATCCGGCGTAACCAGAGGCAGTTCCAGTGACGGCGACACCCACTCCTATGTCCTCACACGATCGTCGCGAGTTCATCCGCTCGACGGCGGCCAGGAGCTACCGGCGTCGGGCGGTCTACTCACGTCTGTACCTGCTGGCAATCTTCATCGCGCTGTTGATCGCCTTCGTACCGCTTGCGTCGATCCTGCAGAACGTGGTCGGGCACGGAATCCACTACATCACCTGGAGCTACCTGACGACCTCGCAGGCGCTGCCCAGCATCGTCAATCCCAACAACATCGGTGGCATCGGCAATGCTCTGGCCGGCACCGCGGTGGTGGACCTGATCGCGATCGTCATCTCGATCCCCACGGCGATCTTGTTGTCCATGGCGATGTTCGAGTTGAAGAATCGCTGGGTCTCGGCGGTGCGCGCGGCCATGGAGACCTTCATCGGGCTGCCCTCCATCGTCTTTGGTGTGTTCACCTACGTGTCACTGGTGCTCACCACGCATCAGTACCACGCGTACTTTGGGTCCATCGCGCTGTGCTTCATCATGGTGCCGGTCATGACGATCAATGCCCTGGCGGCCCTCGAGAGCGTGCCCGACACCTTGATCGAGGCGGGACTCTCACTGGGGTTGCGGCCGTCGAAGGTCATGCTGCACATCATCCTGCCCGCGGCACGTGCGCGCGTGTTCACGGGTATCTTCCTGGCCTTCTCGCGAGCGGTGGGTGAGACGGCGCCGATCCTCTTCGTCATCGGCGCCTCGGAACTGCCCAGCCTCGACCCGGGGAAGCAAGCCACCACTCTGCCGTCATTGATGTACAACTATCTGACTGGCACCTACCCGTCGCAGCGCGAGTCGTGCTGGGGCATCGCCTTAGTGTTGATGGTTGCGGTCTTATTCTTCAATGTCTTGAGCCGCATCTTCGTGGCCCGATCGAACCAGCAATAATCTTCTCAGGTCAACGAAGACCCACTGAAATCGTCAAGAAAGAGCCAGAGCCGTGGACGCACCCGACACCCCAGTCACCCCGCCGCCGACGGACGCCGCGTCCGACGTCGTCGTGAGTCTTCGCGATGTCTCGGTGCTATTCAACAACAAGGCCGCCGTGCGTAACGTCACTTTTGACGTGCAGGCCAACAAGGTGACATCGCTGATCGGTCCCTCGGGTTCGGGTAAGACGACGTTGCTGCGGTCCATGAATCGCCTACACGAACTCACTCATGGGGCGACTGTCACCGGTCAAGTCCTCCTCGAGGGTGAGAACATCTACGAGACCTCGTTGCCGCTCACCATCCTGCGCAGCCGCATCGGCATGGTCTTTCAGCGACCCAATCCCTTTCCGACCATGTCCATCTTCGACAACGTCGTGTCGGGACTGCGCTTCGTCGGAGTCAAGAACAAGGCGTTCCTCGCCGAATCCGCCGAGAAGGCGCTCACCGAGGCCGCCCTGTGGGACTCGGTGAAGGACCGCATGAAGGCCCCGGCGGCGACGCTGTCGGGTGGCGAGCAGCAGCGCCTGTGCATCGCGCGCGCCATGGCGGTAGAGCCCGAGGTTCTCTTGATGGACGAGCCGACGGCGTCTCTGGACCCGGTGTCGACCCAGCAGATCGAGGAGCTGATGTCCACGCTCAAGCAATTCGTCACCATCGTCATCGTGACCCACAACATGCAACAAGCGCATCGGATCTCCGACAATTGCGCCTTCTTGCTAATGGCCGAGGATCGCACTGGCGAGTTGATCGAGTTCGATTCAACCGAAAAGATCTTCAACGATCCGCGCGATTCTCGCACCCTGGACTACACCCTCGGTCGCTTTGGTTGAATAGCTCTGGCGCAATGGAGCGGTGGGAGCCCCGAGGCGCGGAAGCCTGTTCCATTGTCTCGTGCTCGTGCTCGTGCTCGGGGACTCGAAGGACGGGCGATTATCTAGTGCGAAGGGCTCGGCGACGCCTGATGAGACGGAGGGACATGGATTCGGGCCAGAACTCCCACGCCGCCGCGAGCATCACGAGGAGCATCGCCACCATCGTGGCGTTTTGTGAGACGTACGAGAGATAGAGCTGATCTCGTGGCAGAAGAACCTGCACCACCCCAACGTCCTTCCAGCGCTGCCACGGGACGATGCTGATCGCGAGTGCGAGAAGCGCGAAGCGCGTTGTCCAATTGCGCCAACCGATCTCGAGGGGAAGAAACGCCAGGAGCGGCACGAAGGCGAAGTAGTGGTTCCACGCGATGGGTGAGCAGATGGTGGAGATGACCAGTCCGATAACCACTGACGTGAATTCGTGACCCCGCAGCCACGCGCCGTAGGCGGCGATTACGCCGATCACCGCGAAGACGCCCGCGATCATCAGCGACTCGCTCGCCGACAGGTGTCCGAGGAAGTAGGGCGGACGAAGGAAGACGTCGTCGATGCTCGAACTGGCCTGGGCGGTGGAGTACGTCGCGAAGTGCTCGAGTTCTTGACTACCGACGATCTGATCGCGAAAGAACGTCGTGGCGCTTTGATAGAAGAGCAGCGTGGCCGCGAGGGTGGTCACCGCGATGGTGGCCAGGGCGGTGAGGGCCTGGCGATATTGGCGGCGAATCAGCCAGATGACGATGAAGACACCGGGATAGATCTTCATGGCGGTGGCGAGGCCCACCCAGATTCCCTGCATCGGCCCGCTGATGACGAGGAGGTCGGCCACGATGGCCAGGGTCAAGAATGCTCCGATCTGTCCCCAGAAGATGTTGTCGTAGACCGAGGATAAGGCAATGGGTGAGACGACGGTGATGGCCACCGCGATCAGCAGTGCGCTCGAGGCCGCGTGTCGGGTTAGACGTCGAATGACGAGGTAGAGGGTCGACGTCAAGGCGCCCAGTATTCCCAGCGTCCACAGCGACGCGAGCCATTTGGTGGGGATGAGCACCAGGGGACTCAATAGCAAGATCCCCCCTGGCGGATAGGTGAAGGCCTCGATGCTGAACGAGGTGTAAATGTTGCCCGTCGACTTCAGTTGCTGGAAGTTAGATACCCGACCAAACAGGTCGCTGAATCCCCCGCCCTGGTTGCGCACGAGGTGGTAGTACACCGCGGTCTCGACGATGAGCACGACCACCGCCGCCGTGACGGCAACTGTGTTCGAGGGCGGCCTGAAGCGAAGTCGCGGTGCGGCGCGGCGCGGCGTGAGATCCTCTCCGGCTTCTTCGAGCACTGTCATGCGCGAGGGGTCCTTCGAATCCGCGAGGCGCGCTGAGTATGGGAAACCATAGGAGAACCTTACCTTTTAGACCCCTCGGTCCCTCGGCTACGCCATGAGGCCAGCACCGTCGTCCGCGCGCAGATCACGATCCGGCGGGAATGATGGAGGAGAGGTTGGAGACCGACGGTTCGATCAGACCCGAGGGGCCTTTGCCGAAGAGTCGCAGAATGTTATTGGTGATGTCGATGAGTTGGGGCGCCGGGCACGTGGGGTACGTGGCGGTGGTGCATCGATTGAGGTCACCGACCCAGACGTTGTTGCCGGTGTCGATGGTCCCGGCGTGCGAGACGGGATTCGTGAAGTACACCATGTCGGAGTAGCTGTTGCCGTTCCAGATCCCGCCGTTGGCGGTCCCTTCGCTGACGGGCACCGGCGAGTGTGAGAGCACTTCTAGATTGGCCGGTTCGGCGGGAGAAGGGATCACGTGGTCGAAGTCCGAGGCCACGACGTTGACGAGCGATGATCCGTTGACGAGGCCCGTACCGTGAAAGACCCACGAGTTGGCGTCGGAGACGACCATGGGTACGAAGACGTTGGGGGCGAGGAAGCCGCTGTACTGGACCCCGATCTGAGGTAACGGCGACCAACTCGCGGGCGGGGATTCCCAGGTGTTGCCCGTGACCTGACCGCCCGGCGCCTTGCCGTTCAGGGGATCCTCGTAGGAGTTGCGGTAGTCGACCACCTGGCGATTGAGTCCCAGGATCGACGGCTCGAGACGGACGTGGCGCACCATCGCCGCCGCCCCGAGGAAGATGGCGTTGAGTCCGTGGGCCTGGGCGGTCTGCAGGGCGAGACGTTCCTCGTAGGTCCAGGACTCGTCGTGGTCGAGCGAGATCAGCACCTTGTGATGCGCCAGCACGTTGGGGTAGGACGCCAGCGTGACGTCGGTGATGTAACTCACGTCCAGACCCTCCTTCTCCATCAGTGCGACCAGCGGATATTCATTGGTGAGAAAGTCCGAGGAGCCGTTTCCCGTGTCGTAGGGGCGGTCGAAGGAGACGATGCGAGCACGGTTACACACGGGATACGACGAGTTGTCGACGATGCAGGGCCCGGTCCCCGCGTAAAAGGAATAGCCTCCGTAGGCGTTCCATCCTTGTTCGATGATCGAGCGATTCACCACGACGTACGTCGAAGTACCGGTGGGGTCCCAGACGGTGAGGGGAATGTAGCTCGAAGAGCCGTCACTGCCGACCAATTTGAGTAGATAGTCCCCCTGAACGAACTTCTCCGATACGAGCATCACCGCTGAGATCTTCCAGTTGTAGCACGACACCATGTTGATGTTGTGGTCCACGGGACACGCGGGCTGGTCGATGCCGCGCTGACGCTGGGAGGTCCAGATGAGCCGGGCACCCTTGCCCTGGTACCAACCCATTCGAAACGCCTGGATGTAGTACGACGGCAACTTGGTATTCACGTAGAGAACGATGTTCTGGCCGATTTGGGCATTCGTCGCGTTGGCGTAGCCCTGGATGGCGGTGGTCGAGGTGTTCGAACTGATCCGCCACGTCGTCGTACCGGGCAGGGCGTTTTCGTCCATGATGACGCGTGACTGTACGCCGTCGGCTCCGATGCTGGTGGGGGGCAGCGTCGTCGTGGGGATCGTATTGGTGCCGCCGGTGAAGGCGCCGATCTTTAGACTCACCAGCGCGGCCACGATCAGAAGCGCGTAGACGCTGATCAGCAAGTACGAAACCCGTCCGATACCCCGAGAATTGTGACGTGGCACAAGACCTTCCTAGTGTGCGACGTCGTCGCAACTCCACGTCGATTCTAGGCGCGCGGCGCCGAGGGTGTCGAAGAGCGGTCTAACCGTCAATGGTGAAGGGACGGTGCACCGCGCCCAGCGTGATGCCTGCCGAATGCAGGTCCGGCAGCTCGCCGCGCTCGCGCTGAGCGCGAATCGCGGCCCGCTCCCAACGCTCCTCCACCCGCCCGTAACGCCAGTAGAGCAGGGCGAATGCCCAGACGCCGACGAAGATCCCGACGATGGTGAAACCGGCGGAGTTGATGTTGAAGTGGGCGGCGTAATTCCACAGACCGCCTCGCAGATTGAGTTGGGTGGTTAGCACCTGCGCGAGTTCCAAGGTGCCGATGTAGAACGCGACGAAGACGCTCAGTCCCGTGATGGCGATGTTGTAATACACCTTGCGTACCGGCTTGGAGAACGCCCAGCCGTAGGCGAAG
>ODAK010008594.1_pt1 | contig 10199 bp, 11 predicted proteins | sample 1539591 | NCBI WGS metagenome assembly ODAK01 (sample SAMEA3539303, study PRJEB22396) | soil metagenome | biome: tundra; feature: field; material: soil | place: USA | collected 2010-05 | depth 0.15 m | reverse complement strand
CGGCGCGGTGTCACGGCCTGGCGGCGCGGTGTCACGGCCTAGCGGAGCGGGGCGAGGGCGTCCAGGATCTCCGAGGCGCGGGCGGCGGCCCCCAGCGGGTCGGCGGCGGGCGAGCCGACCAGCGGATCCCAGTTCAGGTCGTAGAAGATCTCGGTGACGCCCTGCTCGGAGAGCCATTCGGTGTCGGCGCGGATGTCGTCGTAACTTCCCGACAGCAGCACCCGCCCGCCGCCCTCCGGGACGACCAGTGGCGTGCCCGCGTGGACGACGCCGCGGCAGATGACCCGGATCGCGCTCGGATCACGGCCAGCTTTGTCCGCCGCCTCCCGGATCACCGCGATGCCCTCGCCGATCCGGGACAGGTCTGTCCTGCTGGAGGTGACCCAGCCGTCCGCGAGGCGGCCCACCCGCTCCAGGGCCCGTGGGACGATCCCGCCGAGGATCACCGGGGGACCCGGGCGCTGCACGGGCTTGGGTGCCGCCCGCGCGGCGGGCACCGAGTAGAACTCGCCGCTGAACTCGGTGACCTGATCGGTCCACAAGTGGCGGAGCACCGCGATGTACTCGGCGGCACGGGCCCCGCGGCGCGCCATGCTGGCGCCGGTCGCGGTGAACTCCTCGGGCATCCAGCCGATGCCCAGGCCAAGGTCGAACCGCCCCCCGGAGAGCACGTCCAGGGTGGCCGCCTGCTTGGCGACGATCGCGGGGGAGACGTACGGCACGTTCAGCACCGCCACGCCGAGCCTGATCCGTGAGGTGACCGCCGCGGTGTAGCCCAGCGCCACCATAGGGTCCAGCACGCTGTGGTACACGGGATCCATGGCTGAGCCCTCGGGGACCATCAGCCGCTGGAAGGTCCACAGCGACGCATACCCGGCCTGTTCCGCGCGGGCGGCGAAAGAGGCCAGATTGCCCGGGGTTGCCCAGGCGCCCGCGACGGGCGCACCGAAACCGATCTGCATTCCCCCCACCCTAGGGAAGACTGGCGGGCAGGTACCACACCGCCCATCGACATAACGGAGAGAACATGGCCGCTGACGCCCACACCTGGATAGCCGCGCTGCGCAACTCGCATGACCGGCTCGCCGCACTCGCCGCGCCGCTGGCCGCCGAGCAGCTGGGCGCGCAGTCCTACTGCACGGTCTGGAGCATCGCCCAGGTGCTGTCGCATATTGGCAGCGGGGCCGAGATCGGCATCCTGATGCTGGACTCCGCGCTGGGCGGCCCGCCGATGGACCGGGAGGCGTTCCCCGCGATCTGGGACACCTGGAACAACCGGGGCCCGGAGGCGCAGGCTGCGGACTGCCTGACCTGGGACGAGAAGTACGTCCGGCAGGTGGAGCAGCTCACCGACGCTGAGCTTGACAGCATCCATTTCGACTTCTTCGGCATGGAACTCGATGCGGCTGGCCTGATCGGCCTGCGGCTCGCCGAGCACGCGATGCACACGTGGGACGTAGCCGTCAGCGTTGACCCGGCCGCTGTCGTCGCTTCCGACGCTGCGGCACTGCTCACCGGGACCCTGCCGCGGTTCCTCGGCTTCGCGGGCAAGCCAACGGGTGACGCGTTCCGGGTGCGGGTCATCACCACGGATCCCGAAGGTGATTACGTGCTCGCAGTCGCGGACACGGTGACCATTTCCGACTGGACGCCGGGCACGGACACCGAGGGCGGGATCCGGATACCAGCCGAAGCGCTGCTCCGCCTGGTCTATGGACGGCTCGACGCTGAGCACACCCCCGAGATGTCAGCCGACGGCGTTGACCTAGGCCGGCTCCGCGCTGTATTCCCGGGCTTCTAGGGTGTGTCCCACGGGACACACCCTAACGCCGGGTGAGCCAGTGCGCCGGGCGGGTGAGCACCGGCGGCAGCTGTGTGCCGTGATCGCCCTTGGCCGCCTCCAGCTGGGACTGGATGAGGAAAATGCTCCTGGTGAGGTCGGCACCGCCCAGGTCAGCACCACGGAAGTCAGCCCCGGTGAGGTCGGCTGACCTCAGGTCGGCCCGCCTGAGGTCAGCACCGATCAGGCACGCCCCGCGCAAGCTGGCGCCGCTGAGATCGGCGCCGCTGAGGTCCGCGCCGCTGAGGTCGGCTCCCCTGAGGTCCTTGTGGTTGAGGTCACTGTGGTTGAGGTCACTGTGGTTGAGGTCACTGTGCTGGCGGCCGCCGGCCCGGGCGAGTTCGCTCGCGCGCAGCAACAGGGCGTTGACGCCGTCCCGGTGTGCGGCCACGTCCAGGACCACGAGTGCCTCCGGCCTGGCCTGGGTCAGGCGTTCGGTCTCGTCGAGCGCGCGGCCGAGTTCCTCGTGCAACGGACGGGCCGGCTCCAGCGTCAGCGCTTCGGCCAGGTACCAGAGCAGCTCATGGAGCTGCCGCATGATCGTGAAGACCTCGAACATCTGCTGGGCGATCCGCGGGGCCTGCCGCCAGTCCTGCCCGGCGAAGGTGACTTGCGACACCTTCTGCCCGGCGCCGAAGCAGTCGTACACGGCGCACCCAGGGAAGCCCCGCTGCCTGAGGCGGGCGTGAATGCCACAGCGGAAGTCAGGTCGCAGATGAGGGCAGGCCTGCCCGGCGTCCTTGTCGATCGCGAAGTCCGCCGAGGCCGAGAAGGCGGGCGCGACACAGCACAGCCCCACGCAGTGCTCGCAGTCAGCACGCAGGCTGCGGCGATCGCTGCCGCCGGCAGGCTGGGCGGTGCTCAGGGGGTACGCCCGGTGCGGATGAGTTCGGCCGCGTCGCGGGCGCAGCCCCAGGACAGGGTGATCCCGGCGCCGCCGTGGCCGTAGTTGTGCACCACGATCTGGCCGGTGCCGAGGGTTTCGGATTCCAGCCGTACCTGGGGCCGGACGGGACGCAGGCCGACACGGTGCGCGAGGATCCGGGTCGTGCGCAGGCCGGGATGGACGCGGGCACAGTCGCGCACGATCCGTTGCGCTGTCTGAGGGTCTGGATCCAGAGACCAGTTCCCCGGCTGCTCGGTTCCGCCGAGCAGGACCACGTCGCCGTGCGGGAACAGGTAGGTCAGCTCCGCGGTGCCGTCACCGAGCCCGATGAAGAACTCGGTGATACCGGGGTTGGCCGCGACCACGACCTGGCCGCGGACCGGGCTGACCGCGGGGTCCGGCACCAGGTCGCGTGCCCCGATCCCGGCGCAGTTCACGATCGCCCGGGCGCCCGTGCCGCGCGCCACGTCGGCGAGTGAGGTCACCGCGGCCGTGTGCACCTGGCCGCCGGCCCGGCGGAACCTGGCCAGCAGGTACTGGAGGTAGACCGGCATGAACGCGGCGGGCGCGGTGTACCGCCAGCCCGCGACGAAGCCGTCGGGCAAGCCGGCCGGGTCGGCCGGGCTGAGGTTGCCGAGCACGTGGCCCCAGTGCGGGAACTCGCCGGGGGTCCGGGTGGCATCGACGCCGCTGGCCATGTGCACGCCGCTGGCCGGGTCACCGGCCAGTTCGGTCAGCACGGCAAGCGTCTCGCTGCTCCACCGGGTGACCCGCTCGCTCCTTTCCACCAGGTGGGGGCCCCAGATGGCGCCGGCCGCCGAGGACGTGGTCTCCTCCGGAGGGCGATCGGCGCGGATGGCGACGCCCAGGCCCGCCTCGGCCAGGCAGACAGCGGTCGTCAGACCCGATACCCCGGCCCCGACCACCAGGACATCAAGCTCAGGATTCGGCACACCCCGACCGTAGCGTCCCGCTGGCCGCCGATCCTGGCCGAGGGCTGCGTGGAGCGTGACACGATGGGCGGCATGCGCTACTCGGTACGGGAGAAGATCTTTTCTATCGGGGACGACTTCTGGGTCACTGACGAGCAGGGGAACCAGGTCTACCTGGTCGACGGGAAAGCCCTGCGGCTCAGGGAGACTTTCGAGCTCAAGGACCGGTCCGGCGCGGTCGTGGCGACAGTGCGGAAGAAGCTGCTGGCCATCCGGGACAGCATGAACATCGAGCGAGACGGCACCGTGATCGCGACGGTGAAGAAGGCGCTGATCTCTCCCTTGCATCACCGGTCGGTCGTCGAGCTGTCCGGCGGCGGCGAGCTGGAGGCCGTCGGCAACATCCTGGACAAGGAGTTCGAGATCCGCTCCGGCGGCGCGGTCCTGGCGCAGATTTCCCGCTCATGGTTCCGGCTGCGGGATACCTATGGGGTGGACGTGGCGCCGGGACAGGACGACGCGCTGATGCTCGCGATCGCGGTCTGCCTGGACCGGATTCACCACGACGAGGAAGAGAAGCGGTCGCGGTGACGCTCGGGCCGGCCAGAGCTGAACCTCCGCGCCTGTGATTTGGGCCACGTGCCGTCCGCGCGGGTTTGCACCCCTGCGACCAGGAAAGCCTCGGAAAGCAGGGCCGCCAGTGCGCTGGATCGTGCTGACCCCGCAGCCCGGCCGTGACGAATACCGCCTTCCAGGGCCGTGACCCGACATAAGCTCGACTCTTGGCCGCTGCCGTTCCGGGACCGCGGTTCCCGCCTTTCCGGCGGGACGGCCAGCTATACGAAAGGGGAGCAATGCCGTCGCGGAGATTCAACCTGAGTGCTATTCAGGTCTCCGCTGGGATACTGGCCGCGCTCACTGGCGCGGTCGCGGCGTCCTTCCTGGGGGTGGGAGGCACGCTGGTCGGCGCGGCCGTCGGCAGCCTCGCCAGCACGGTCGGCGGCGAGGTGTACAAGCACTACCTGGAGCGCACTCACGAGCGGCTGCGCGGGGCCGTCGACGTCCACCGGTTCCGGACCGCTCAGAGCACCGTCGTCGGGACGGTTAATCCCGCGGTCGCCCAGAACCGGCTGGGGGTGACCAGCCGTCGCCAGGAAGACGGTGCGGATGCCGCCGAGACGCAGACCCTCCAGGTACCGCGGCCAGATGCCCCGGGGCAGGGTGCGGTCACCACCCCCAGAACCACCGGCCCCAACGATCCGATGCGCGACTCCCCGACCGAGACCTTCGCCGCCGTGGACGGCCTGCCGCAGGCCATGCCAGCCGGGACTGCCGCCGCCATGGCCAGCGCCGCGGCCGCCAAAGACGGCCAGGGGAAGAGGCCGCGCTGGCTGGTGCTGACGGCGATCACCGTAGGGATGTTCCTCGTCGCCATGGCCGTGATCACCGTGATCGAGCTGTCGGTGGGGAAGAATCTGAACGCGCTCCTCACCAACCGGTCCGGGGACGGGACCACCGTCGGCGTAGTCGTGGGCGGCCAGAACACGAAGCCCACCACGCCGGCGACCACGCCGGCCGCTTCCGCCACGCCGTCCTCGACACCATCCGGGGCTCCCTCGTCAAGCGCGCCGGCCTCGCCCACTCCGTCGTCCGGCTCGGGCGGCGCGACGGCGACTCCTTCCTCGACGCTCACTCCCGGCAGTCCGAACATTCCCGCCGCCGCGGGAACGCCGTCCCCCTGAGCAGCGCCGGGCGCCTCTGAGCCGCTGTCTCGTGAGCCGCTGCGTCGTGAGTTGCCGCCTTGTGAGCCCGGCTGCCTCCTGAGGGGCCGGCTGGCCTTGGGGCGCGCCGACCGCGGTCAACAAATCCGAACTCCTCTCCTGAACTCTCTTGCCGCATCTAGTTTGTTATGCAAAGCTGTTGGCATAGCAAGACCTAGCCGGACCGGGAATGGCCGGGCCGGGTCAAGCCGCGGCGGGATGGGAGATGGTCATGAGCGACGAAGAGCAGGACGAGCGGGGCGGCATCCCGAGGGAACCGGCCGGGTCACCGGAACCGCAGGCCGTGCTGAGCGAACTGGCGGTACTGCGGCGTCGGACCCGGTCGGCGCGACATGCCTACTGGGGCCCGCTCGTCCTCTTCGGCCTGCTTAGCTGCGCTGCCGCCCCGCTGTACGACTCCGCGCCGCCGATGCCCAGGGGCATTACCGTCTACACCGCCACGGCCGCCGCGCCGACCATCCTCGGCGGCTCCGGCTTCAACAGCTCGCCTTACCTCGGCTGGTACTGGCTGTTCGCGCTGATTGGCGGCTTCCTGCTCACGATGTTCTGGTACCGCTGGCACGGTCGGCGCGCCGGTGTGCAGACCGCGGCCCGCGGCTTTCTCGTGACCGGGATCGTGCTCACCGTGGCGGCCTTGCTAGTCCCGTTGCTGTCGCCGCTCTTTCCTCCGCTCGGCTGGCTGTGGCTGGGGCCGGGCGATCTGTGGGTGCGGGGCACCTTCGCGTTCCTTATCATCGCGGCGGGCTTGTGGGTGCTGGCCTGGGCTGAGCGCAGTCGCGCCCTCGCGATCACGGCTGTGGTGTACACCGCCGCCGCCCTCCTGGCCAGCCTGTACAACGTCGAGAACATCCTTTTCCGGCTGGGCTGGAATTCTGGTCCCGGTGACATGCCGCTGACGGTCCTCCCGGGCGTCCTGCTGCCCGCCGCCGTGCTGCTGATCGCTGGCGCGGCCGCGGGCGGGGCGGCGTTCGCGGCGCGCCGCCGGGTCCAGTCGGCATGAGCGAGCCGGAGGGGCGCCCCAAAGCGCCCCGGAAGCGAGCGGGAGACATGGCATGAGCGGCGCGGCGACGGGTCCGGCCGGCGCGAGAGGCGCAAGGCCACCCGAGCCGGCCACCGGCGACGTGCCGCATCCCACCAACGGGCTGGACGACACGGTTCATCAGCGGCACCGCCTCGGTGTCCTCACGATCACGGCCGAGGCGCGGCGAGCCGATTTCGGTTACCTGCGTGACGCGCTTGGCCTGACGCCCGGCAACCTGTCCAGGCACCTGACCGTGCTTGAGGAGGCGGGCCTGGTCCAGGTCGAGAAAGGCTACGAGGGACGCAGGCCGAGAACCTGGGTGCGTATCACCAGGGCCGGGCGCGCGGCGCTCGCCACGGAGCTGTCAGCCCTCAGCGAGCTGGTCCGCCGGCACGGCCCGGGCAGCGGCGATCCGGGGGAGCCGGCCTGACCCGCGGTCCGTTCCATCTCCTCGCCCGCGCGGCCGCGCGTGCCATCCTGATGCGATGACGAAGCAAATCTGCGTGACCGGCGCGAGCGGCCGCGCCGGGCGGGTCACGGTGCGGGAATTGCTCAGCCACGGCTACACGGTGGTGGCCACGGACCGGGTCATGCCGGCCGAGGATCTCGGGGTCAGGCCGCTGCTGGCCGACCTGACGGACTACGGCCAGGCCGTGGAGGTGCTGAAGGAGATGGACGCCGTGGTGCACCTGGCCAACATCCCGGCCCCCGGGATTCACACGCCGGCCACCACGTTCCACGCCAACATGACCATGAACTTCAACGTCTTCACCGCGGCCGCGCAGGCCGGGCTGGACCGGGTGGTGTGGGCGTCCAGTGAGACGACCCTGGGCCTGCCGTTCGACGTGCCGCCCCGGTACGCCCCGGTGGACGAGGACCACTACCCGGTGCCGACGAGCACCTACGCGCTGTCCAAGGTGGCCAGCGAGACCATCGCCACGCACATCGCGGACTGGTCCCAGATCCCGTTCATCGGGCTGCGCTTCTCCAACATCCTGGGTCCCGCCGACTACCAGAACTTCCCCTCGTACTGGGGCGATGCCCAGCTCCGGAAGTGGAACCTGTGGGGGTACATCGACGAGCGCGACGCCGCGGCGGCCTGCAGGCTCGCGCTGGAGGCCCCCGCCAAGGGCAGCGCCAGCTACATCATCGCCGCGGCGGACACGGTGATGAACCGGCCGTCAGCCAGCCTGCTCGCCGAGGTATTCCCCGGCGTGGCGCTGACCAGCGATGTTGGTGAGTTCGGCACGCTGCTGGCCATCGACCGGGCCCGCGCCGCGCTCGGCTTCACGCCCCAGCACTCGTGGCGCGACCAGCTCGGGGCGGCAACCGGCTGATCAGCTAGCACCCTGCGTCCAGCTGCGCCGGGTCAACCAGATAAAATGATCAAGGGCAGATGTTCGGTTCAGCGGGCGATCTCGGTTTAGTCACGAATCGGCACCAAGTAGTGCTCCGGGCCTTGCCGGTGGCTTGGTCCTGCCCTTGAATCAGGGTTCATAATCTGGCAATGTCGCCTAGCTGAGCAGGACTTTCCTGGTGAACGGTGGTTCATCTGACGCGCGTCCGCCGACGTCGGCGGGTCCGGGCGCGGGCGTACTCGAGGTCGAGGGCGTGACAGTCCGCTTCGGCGGCGTGACCGCCCTGGACGATGTCTCGTTTACCGCCCCCGCCCGCCAGGTCACCGGGATCATCGGCCCTAATGGGGCTGGCAAGACGACCTTGCTCAACGTGCTGTGCGGGTTTGTCCGGCCGGACGCGGGCCGGCTGCGTTTCGACGGCGCCGAGGTGAAGGGGCTGCGCCCGCACCGGCTGGCCTCGCTGGGCATCGCCCGCACGTTGCAGGGCGTTGGCTTGTTCCGGCACCTCTCCGTCCTGGAGAACGTCATGGTGGGTGCCGAGCACGTGGCCCGCGCCGGGTTCTGGTCCGCGCTGGCCGGCCTGCCCGCCGCGGACCGCCGCGAGCGCATGCTGCGCGCGCGGGCGCTGGAGGCCCTCGACCGGGTGGGCGCGCCCGACCTGGCTGACCGGATGCCCGACCAGCTTGCCTTTGGCTTGCGCAAGCGGGTGGCGCTGGCCCGTGCCGTGGTGGGCGGCCCGCGCCTGCTCTTGCTCGACGAGCCGGCCAGCGGACTGTCCGAGACCGAACTCGGCGGGCTGGGCGAGTTGATCACCAGCCTGGCGGCAGACGCGTCGGTCGTGGTGGTCGAGCACCGGATGGACCTGATGATGTCCGTCTGCGACAGCATCGTCGTGCTCGACTTCGGCCGGGTGATCGCGGGCGGCACGCCGGGACAGGTGCAGGCCGACCCGGCGGTCACTACCGCCTACCTCGGGGCGGAGGACGGCGATGAGTGAGTCGGCGGCCCTCGCGGTCGAGGAGGTCGTCGCTGGCTACGGCGGCGTGCTCGCCCTGCAAGGCGTCTCGATCTCCGTCCGGCCGGCCACCATCACCGCGGTGCTCGGGGCGAACGGGGCGGGCAAGACCACGTTGCTGCGCACGATCAGCGGGTTTGTGCGGCCACGGGGCGGCCGCGTGGTGGTCGACGGGAGGGACCTGACCGGCCGCCGGCCCGAGGACATGGCCCGCAGCGGGGTGGCGCACGTGCCGGAGGGGCAAGGGGTGATCGCCGAGCTCACCGTGGAGGAGAACCTGCGGCTTGGCGCCCTGTGGCGGCGCGGCCGGGCCGTCCGGGCGGATGCCCTGGCCGAGGCCTACCAGCGGTTCCCGGCGCTCGCGAGCGCCAGGCGCAGGCCCGCCGCCACCCTGTCGGGGGGTGAGCGGCAGATGCTCGTCATCGCGCGGGCGCTCATGTCCCGCCCGCGGGTGCTGCTGCTCGACGAACCGTCCCTCGGCCTGGCGCCGAAGATCGTGTCCCAGGTGATGCGGCTGACCGCGCGGCTGCGCGATGAGGCGGGCCTGACCGTGCTGCTCGTGGAGCAGAACGCCCGCAGTGCGCTGGGCATCGCCGACCAGGGGATCGTGCTCAATCTCGGCAAGGTCGTCGCCGCGGCGGACGCCGCGGAACTCGCCGCCGACGTGGGGCTCCGTAAGCACTACCTGGGCTTCTAGGAGGCGGCCGGTGGGACAGTTCGGCGAGCTCACGCTCGGCGGGATCAGCTTCGGCATGATCTACGCCGCTATCGGGCTGGCCCTGGTGCTGATCTGGCGGGCCACCCGGATCCTCAACTACGCCCAGGGTGGCATGGCCATGCTGACCACCTACATCGCACTGACGGTCATCTCGCATACCGGCTCCTACTGGGCTGGTTTCGCCGCGGCGCTCGCGGCTGGCCTGGTGCTCGGCGCGGTGATCGAGAGAGTGGTCATCCGCCCGGTGGAGAACAAGCCACCGCTCAACGCGGTCATCGTCTCGATCGGCCTGCTCATCTTCCTCGAGGGACTGGCCGGGATCATCTACGGCGGCCAGTTCCGCTCGTTCCCGGCCGCCCTCTCGATCACCGGGCTGCGGCATGGGTCGCTCGGCATCTCGTCGAACGACGTGTTCGTGGCCGGGGCCGTGCTGGTCGCCGCGCTCGCGCTGGCTGTGGTGTTCCGCTACACATCGGCTGGCCTGCGGCTGCGCGCGTCGGCGTTCAACGCGCAGGTGGCGAGGCTGCTCGGAGTCAGGGTCGGGCGGATGCTCACCCTCGGCTGGGCGCTGGCCGGCCTCATCGGCGCGCTGGCGGGCGTGCTGGTCTCGCCGTCCACGTTCCTCTACCCGAACAGCATGGACTCGAT
>ODAK010008593.1_pt1 | contig 10199 bp, 5 predicted proteins | sample 1539591 | NCBI WGS metagenome assembly ODAK01 (sample SAMEA3539303, study PRJEB22396) | soil metagenome | biome: tundra; feature: field; material: soil | place: USA | collected 2010-05 | depth 0.15 m | reverse complement strand
GGTATCGCCATGGGCAACTCCTTCCTCACCGATGGCAACGACACCACGGAAAGCTTTTACAACGAGAACGCGGGACGCACCCGCATCGGCAGCCAGATCTCGCAGGACGCCGTGCAGGAATTCCAGGTGCTGTCCAACGGCTTCTCGGCCGAGTTTGGCCGCGCCATGGGCGGTGTGGTCAACACCGTGACCAAGAGCGGGCAGAACGCTACGCACGGCACGGGATACTGGTTCTTCCGCAATCGCACGCTGGAAGCGACGGATCGCTATGCCAACGGCGTGCTGCTGCCGGAATGGCGCCACACGGCGGGCGGGAGCCTGGGTGGAGCGCTGAAGAAGGACAAGGTTTTCTACTTCACGAATTTCGATTTCGTGGACCGCAGTTTCCCGGCGCTGAACCGCATCGTGAATAACTCTCTGTCGGACGCCACGGGCAACTTCATTCCCGCCTCGAATTGCACCATCGGCGGCACGACGGGTGCGACGCAGGCGCAGTGCACGGCGGCCATCAACTTCATCCAGAGCCAGATGAACGTGCTGGTGCCGCGTTCTTATAAGCAGGACATCGGCTTCGCCAAGATCGACTGGATTCTAAGCGACCGCAACTCGATGACGTTCGATATGAACGTGGTGCACTGGCGTTCGCCGAACGGGATTCAGACGCAGGCGGTGCTGACCGGCGGCGCGGCCCTGGGCAACAACGGCAACTCGACGGTGGAAACCCGCAACGGCAAGGCTGCCTGGACTTCGGTGGTGACTCCGAACTCGGTGAACGAACTGCGTTTCGGCTGGTTCAAGGATCGCCTCTCCGATCCGGGCGCGAGCCAGTTGTGGCCCTCGACGGGCGCGACCTACATCACGGTGGCGGGTTCCACGGTGGGCGCGGCGCAGGCCTATCCGCGCACCTATCCGAGCGAGAACCGGTATCAGATTGTGGACAACTATAGCTGGACGAAGGGCGCGCACACCGCCAAGTTCGGCATGGATTTCTCCACGACGCAGGATTGGATGAATCAGTTATTCAACGAGTTCGGCGGCTACAGCTTCAGCAACCTCACCAACTTTGCCAGGGATTTCAGCGGCAACACGGCGGGCGTGAGGAGCTACTCCACGTTCACGCAGACTTTCGGCAACCCGATCCAGAACATCCGCACCACCGACATGAATCTGTATGCACAGGATACCTGGAAGCTCTCCAAACGGCTGACGTTCGGCTATGGCATCCGCTATGAACATACCTGGATCCCGCAGCCGACCATTATCAATCCGGACTATCCGCAGACCGGAACCATTCCCAACCCCCGCAAGGAATTCTCGCCGCGCCTCAGCCTGAATTACTCGCTGGGCGACCGCACCGTGATTCGCGCCGGCTACGGCATGTTCTATGCGCGCTTCCACGGCAACATGCTGGATACCATGTTCTTGGGCAACGGCCACTACCAGACTTCCATCTCCATCAACGGCACTACCGCCGGCGCTCCCATCTTCAACGGCGCTCTGCCCAGCGCCGCCGGGATTCCGGCCGGTACGGTCAGCCTGGTGTTCGCGGACCCGAAGTTCCATGCGCCCTACACGCAGCAGGGAACGTTCGCCGTGGAGCACCAGTTCACGCGCGATATTGGCATGACGGTAAGCTATATCTGGACCCGCGGCATCGGCCTCTACACGCAGCGCGATCTCAATTTGGGCCAGCCGACCGCTCAATCCTACACCTACCTCATCGATGACGCGGCGGGCAATCAGGTGGGCACATTCTCCACCCAGTTGTTCCCCTACGCCACCCGTCCCGACACCCGCTACGGCAGTATCCTGCAGGTGGAAAACGGCGCCCAGTCCTGGTACAACGCGCTGGCGGTGCAGTTCCAGAAGCGCATGGCCAAGGGCTTCACGGCGCAGGTCAACTACACCTGGTCGCACGCCATCGACGATGGCAACGAACAGGGCGCGAGTTGGAACATCTCCAACACCTACAACAACGCCTTGTTCAATGGAAACTATCCGCTCGACAAGGGTTCTTCCACGCTCGACCAGCGGCATCGCCTCTCCATCAACTGGCTGTGGAAGCCGGTGCTGACCTCCAGCAATTCCGGCTTTGCCAGGTACTTCGTCAACGGGTGGGAACTCTCGGCGATCACCACGCTGGCCAGCGCGCACCCGGTTTCGGCCACCATCAACTCGCTCAGCACGTCCACCGGCGCCGAGTTTGCGGGCATCAGCCTGAACCACGGCACGCTCAATGGTTCGGGCGGCTCGAACCGCGTTCCGTTCTGGCCGGTGAACAGCATGAACATCGACCAGATTTACAACGTGGATGCGCGCATCTCGCGCAGCCTGCCGATCTCCGAGCGCGTCAAGGCGACGCTATTGTTTGAAGCTTTCAACGCCTTCAATACGATTCACAATACGGGCGTTCAGACGGCGGCCTACGCCGTGACGGGCAATGTGCTGAAGCCGGTGTTGACCGGCGGCGTCTCCCTGCTCGATACGGGCAATGCCTCGCAGGGCTTCCCGGACGGCACCAATGCCCGCCGTTTGCAGGCCGGTCTGCGGTTCGTGTTCTAACCATCGGTCCGCCGCAGTTCCCCAGGGGCAGTCGCGCCGGCGGCTGCCCCTTTTCCTTGGGGAGTGGGGGATTAGCGGGTTTCTCCGGGGTCGGCGGCGCTGCGTGGCCAGCGAATATAAAACCGGCGCCCGCAGAACCGGCAGTGCCGCGGAATCCCGCCGAACAACCGCATCACCGCATCGCGCAGGCCGCGTGGCATGGAAGGCACGATATCCTTGCCGAAACAGCGCGGGCAGCGCACTTCGCCAGGCAGAATGTCAAATGGCTTATCGACGACCACTACCCGGCAGTCTACCAGATGCATAGCACCACTGCTTGTGGGTGACCTTCCGCACGCACGGTGTTAGCCTATCGGGGTGCGCAGCTTCTTCCTCTTCTTGTCCCGTCTGAAATGGTTACGCGGATGGATGGAAACCTCTTCCCTCGCGCGGCGGCTCTCCTCCCGGTTCGTGGCTGGTGAAACACTCGATCAAGCCCTGGCCGTCGCCCGCAAACTCAACGCCGAGGGCATCACGGTGACTCTCGACCACCTGGGCGAAAGCGTTTCCACCCTGGAAGAAGCCGCCGAAGCCCGCGACGTCTACCTGCGGACGCTCAATGCCATCCACGCCAACGGCATCCAGGGCAACGTCTCGCTCAAGCTGACGCAGTTCGGCCTCGATCTTTCCTACGATCAGTGCCTGGCCAACGTGGACCAACTCGTCCGCCGCGCCGCCGAACTGGGCAGTTTCGTCCGCGTCGATATGGAATCTAGCCGCTATACCGATCGCACGCTCGATCTGGTGCATACCCTGCACGCGCGGTACGGCGCCGTGGGCGTCGTCATGCAGAGCTACCTGCATCGCAGCGAGAGAGACGTCGAAAAGCTGTGCGCCGCCAAAATCCGCGTCCGTCTGTGCAAAGGCGCTTACCTGGAACCCGACACCGTCGCCTTCCCGCGCAAGGCCGATGTGGACAGGAATTACCTCGAACTGACCCGCTATCTACTCCAGAAGGGCGTTTATCCGGCGATTGCCACGCACGATGATGCCGTCATCCGGCGGACCTGCCGGTTCGTCACGGAGCGGAAGATTCCGCGCGATGGTTTCGAATTCCAGATGCTGTACGGCATCCGGCGCGACCTTCAGCGGCGCCTGGTAGCCGAGGGCTACCGCATGCGCCTCTACGTCCCCTTCGGCAAGGCCTGGTACCCCTACTATATGCGCCGTCTCGCCGAACGTCCGGCCAATGTGTTTTTCATGTTAAGGAATCTGTTGCGGCGCTAACGTCTTGCCCGCCCCACAGGCAAGTTACACCGGAGTGCCGAGACGAGTCTCGGCGCGGCAGCCACGGGTGGCTGCGCCACGAATCCCCCCTTGCGTGGCGCAGTGCGTTGGGCCGAAACTAAAGAGAGACAGGGAGAGTCTAACGCGTATGCGCTACTGGGCATGGTTCGCAGTCAAACTGGCCGTTGCCGCAGTGGTGTTTAGGGGCCTGTTTAAATTGGTCTCGCGGAACTTTCCCCCGGACAAGGACCCGCTCGCACCGCTCAACGACGGTATGCGCTTTCTGCTCTGCGACTTCGTCTTATTGCTGTGTTTTCTTCTTTTCGCCGGCACCCTTTACCTCATCGTACGGGACCAGCGCTACCGCTGCCGGGTCTGCCTCCGCCGTCTGCGAATGCCCATCGCAACCGGCTCCTGGAGCCGCATCCTTCAGCTCGGCCGCCCGCGCATCGAGTACATCTGCACCTATGGCCACGGGACTTTGCGCGAAGACGATCTCCACATTTCGGGCATCTCGGGCGCCGAGTGGACTCCTAACTCCGAAAATATCTGGACGGAACTCTGCGCCCCGGGTAAGGAATCCGGCCGCTCGTGAACCCGGTTCCCCGATGGCGCATCGCCGCTGCCGTGGCGGTCCTCGCCGCGTTGCTCGGTTTCGGCGCCATGTTCGCCCCGATTTATTTGGGGAACCTCAAACTGCAAACTTATGTGGCGGAAATTACACGCCGTGTGGACAGCAAGAATCAACCCGATGACGCTCTCCGCCAGAACGTACTGAATAAAGCACGCGAACTGGACCTTCCCGTAAAGGCAGACAACGTGCATATCATTCGCTCTCCGGAGGGCCTCAGAATCGATGTCCGCTACTTTGTCCGCGTCACCATCCCCGGGTATACCGTCGACCTGCACTTCTATCCCGGCGCCGGCAGCCGGTAAGAATCCTGCGGAAACCGTGGGGCGGACCCCCCGGTCCGCGCGGGTCCCCCTGGACCCGCTGCCAGCCGGCGAGGGCGTCGGCTGCGGACCAGCGGGTCCGCCCCACAAGCCGTCATGAGAGAATTATTAGTAGTGGCGAATTCCGACGCAAAAACCGCCCGGCAAAAAATGAAGCTGCGCATCCCGCACGGCAGCGGTTTCGCGCGTCTGGTGCTGGGCCCGGCCGGGCGCATCGTCATCATCCTGTTCTCGCTCTTCGTCATCTTGGGCCTGGGAACCTTCACTTATTTCTACGCCCGGTACGCCCGGATTATCGACGAAAAAATCCGCGCCGGCGTGTTTGCCAACTCCGCCAAAATCTTTGCCGCGCCGGAATCGGTTTCGGTGGGCGACACGATATCTCCCAACGACATCGCCACCGACCTGCGCCGCTCCGGCTACACGGAGTCCCGTGGCAACCCGGTGGGCTACTACCAGATCCACTCCAATTCCATCGAGATCTTCCCGCAATCCGATTCCTACTTCGACCAGGAACCCGGTCTGATCCGCTTCGCCAAAGGCAAGATCTCCGACATCGTCTCGCTGCAGGACAATACCGCCCGCAATCAGTACCAACTCGAGCCGCAACTCATCCAGGCGATTTCCGGGCCGGCGCGCGAAAAGCGCCGCATGGTGAAGTTCCACGACATCCCCAAGATCCTGGTGGATGCCGTCACTTCGATTGAAGACAAGCGCTTCTTCCAGCACCTCGGCTTCGACCCCGTCCGCATCCTCAAGGCGGTCTACGTGGATGTCAAGGAGGGCCGCAAGGATCAGGGCGCCTCCACCCTGAGCATGCAGACGGCGCGCATGTTCTTTCTCACGCAGGACAAGAGCTTCAAGCGCAAGGCGGCCGAAGTCATCATCACGCTCCAACTGGAACAAAAGCTGTCCAAAGAGGAGATTTTCGAATACTACGCCAACCAGGTGGACCTGGGCTGGCGCGGCACCTTCCACATCGTGGGCCTGGCGCAGGCCTCCGAAGCCTACCTGGGGAAGGAACTCAACAGCATTACGCTTCCCGAAGCCGCCGAGATCGCCGGCATGATCCAGCGCCCGGGCTACTTCGACCCCTTCCGGCACCCCGACCGGCTGCGCGACCGGCGCAACATCGTGCTGCAGTTGATGCGGCAGAACGACGTGATCAACGACCGCGATTACGCGCTCGCCACCGACGCTCCGCTCACCGTGACCAAGTCGGGGTCCACCAGCGCGGAAGCTCCGTATTTCGTCGACATGGTGAACGACAGGTTGCAGAACATGTTCCAGGACGCCGATTTTCAGTCCAACGCGTTCCGCGTCTACACCACCATCGATATGCGCCTGCAGCGCGCCGCGGTGGAGGCGGTCCGGCTGGGTATGGCCAGCGTCGATGAACAGGTCAAGAAGCAGCGCCGTTTCAAGGGACAGACGCCGCCCACGCCGCAGGTGGCGATGGTCGCCATCGATCCCCATACCGGCGAGGTGAAGGCGCTGGTGGGCGGGCGCAACTACGGGTTGAGCCAGCTCAACCACTCTCTGGCCAAGCGGCAGCCCGGGTCCATCTTCAAACCCTTCGTGTATGCCGCCGCCCTGGATACCGGCGTCTCCGGTGGTCCGCATGTGTTCACCGCCTCCACCACCGTGGTCGACGAGCCCACCACCTTCTATTTCGATAACCAGAGCTACGAGCCCAGCAACTTCGAGAAGAAATTCTACGGCACGGTCACCCTGCGCGATGCGCTCGCCCACTCGCTCAATGTCGCCACCGTGAAGGTCGGCCAGATGGTCGGTTTCGATGCCGTCGTCAATATGGCCAACCGCGCCGGCATGAACTACAAGATCCAGCCGACGCCGGCGGTGGCTCTGGGCGCCTACGAAATTACCCCCCTGGAAGCGGTGGGCGCGTACACCATCTTCGCCAACGCCGGCGACTACCTGAAGCCCAGCTTCCTTTCGCTGGTGCGCGCGCAGGATGGCAAGGTAGTCTTCAAGAACAAGGTGGAGGAGAAGCAGGTGCTGGATGCGCGGGTCGCCTACCTCACCACCAGCCTGCTGGAAGAGGTGCTGCGCTCCGGTACCGCGGCCGGTGTCCGTGCCCGCTACAATCTCACCATCCCCATGGCCGGCAAGACCGGCACCTCGCACGATGGCTGGTTTGCCGGTTACACGAGTGAACTTTTGTGCGTGGTTTGGGTGGGTTTCGACGATAATCGCGAACTTAACCTGGAGGGGGCGCACTCGGCGGCGCCCATATGGGCCGAGTTCATGAAGCGCGCCCTGGAATATCGTGAATACCGCGATGTGAAACCGTTCCGCGCGCCCGCCGGCATCGTTTCCATCACGATCTGTGCCGAGTCCGGCATGCCGGCGGCTCCCAATTGTCCCAAGATTCGTTCCGAAGTCTACATCGCGGGCACGGAGCCGGTGGGGATTTGCCCCATCCACGGCGGACGCGGCGGCGTCACCAACGTGGCCGGATGGGATACCAGTCCTCCGCCCGCCACGCCGCCGCCGGGGCGCTCTGCTCCCACGATTACGGGTTCGCAGGGCGACGGGCAGGCTGCGCCCGACCCGGCCGCGCGCCGCGCCGCGCGGCAGGCCTCGGGCCAGGCGGCGAGTTCCACCCCCCCGCCGCCGGCGTCCCCCAAGGACGAACCCAAGAAAGAAGAGAAGAAGGGGATTCTCCAGCGGTTATTGCGTGTGTTTAAATAACAGCAGGGGGCCATATGGTTAACCGACCTCGGTCCGTCACTCTGGCGGCGTGTGTTAGCGCCGCTCTCGGGTTCGCACAAACGGGCACAATCACTCCCAACGCCATGGTCGACGGCACACGCTCCGCCCAGGTGGAAACGCCCAAAACCGTTCTGTCCGCCGAAAGTCGCGGCGATATTTTCATGGCTCGCAAGATGTATCGCGAGGCCGTCGAAGCCTTTGGCGAGGGTTCGCCGAAGGACGCCGTGCTGCGCAATAAAATCGGCATCGCTTATCACCAGCAAATGCAGCTCGATACCGCCAGGAAATACTACGAGCAGGCAGTCAAGCTGAAACCCGGCTACTCCGAAGCCGTCAACAATCTGGGCACGGTGTATTACGCCAACAAGAGTTACCGGCGGGCCATCTCACAATATAAGAAAGCCATCAAGCTGGCGCCCGACTCGGCATCCATCCACAGCAACCTCGGAACCGCCTACTACGCGCGCAACCAGATTGCTCTCGCCAATGAGGAATACCGCACCGCGATCAAGCTCGATCCCGAGGTTTTCGAGCACCACTCCACCTACGGCGTGTTGCTGCAGGAGCGCACCGTGGCCGATCGCGCCAAGTTCCACTACATGATGGCCGCCCTCTACGCGCAGGATGGGCGCAACGAACTCGCCCTCCAGTACCTGCGAAAAGCTCTCGAAGAGGGCTATAAGGAGCGCAAGAAGCTGCCCGACGACCCGGCCTTCGCGGGGCTGCGCGAACTGCCGGAATTCAAGGAACTGCTGGCCCTGGAGCCGCGTGTTCTCTAACTGTCCCCGTAGAGTAGCCTTTCAGGCTGCCATGACCCGTTTCAAGGGGGCATTCTCTCCCGCTCTCCTGTTCGCGCTACTCTTTACCAGTTGCATCCGCCAACCCGCCGGGGCGCCGGCGGAGCGCCTCGCCGTACTCCGCCTGGAGAACCTGAGCGGCGACGCCTCCATCGGCTGGGAAGGGCGGGCCCTGTCCGAAATTATCGCGGTGGAACTTTCCGGCGCCGGCCAGCCGCGGGTGATCACCTCGGCCAACATCCATGCGCTCGATCGCGTACTGGGGCCGCGCCCCATTTCGGCGCCCGGCATCTCGGCGGAAAGCAGCCAGGCCCTGGCCGCCGGCGCCACGCTCCTCGCCTACGGCGACTATACGGTGCGCCATGGCAAGCTGGAGGTCCGGCTCACCATCGAAGACTCGCGCACCTTCAAGGCTACGAAGGTGATCGGCGTGTCCGCGCCGGCGGGCGACGTGCTGGGCGCGGGCGCCGCGCTCGCCCGCGATGTCTCCAGCCGGGCCGTGCCCTACGGCACGCGCAATCCCCAGGCCCTGGAAGCGTACGTGAGGGCGCTGGAGGGCTCCGACGTCACCGTCATGGAGGTGGGCCTCGGCGTGGCCATCGCGGCCGACCCGGATTTCGTCTCGCCTTACCGGCTGTTGGCGCAGATCAAGGCGCAGCGTCAGGATCGCTCCGGCGCCGTCGCCACGCTCGACCAGGCCCTGGCGCGCGGCAATGCCATCCCCGAACTCGAGCGCGCCCGCTTGGCATTGGAGTCCGCCGAATTGACCGGCAATCCCGACGCGCGGCTCAGCGCCCTCTCCCAGCTCGTCAAGCTGGATAGCGGCGATTCCAACGCCTGGCGCGCGCTCGGCGATTCGCTCATGAATCGCCACGAGTACCGCCAGGCGCAGCAATCCTATCGGAAGGCGTCGGACCTCGCGCCGGAGGACATCGCGCTACTCAACGCCATGGGATACGCCGCCGGGCAGGCCGGCGATGTGGATGGCGCCATGAGCGCCCTTCGGCGCTACGCGGCGCTGCGCCCCAACGACGCCAACCCGCTCGATTCCATGGGCGATGTCCACCTGATCGCCGGACACCTCGCCGACGCCGGGAACTTCTATCTTCAGGCCGCCAAAAAAGACCCCAACTTCCAAAATAACGGTGCGCTCATCAAGGCCGCGCTGGCCCGCCTTTTGAGCGGCGATCCTTCCGGCGCCAACCACCTGGCCGACCAATACGTGGCTGCGCGGGTGGCAGCCAAGGACCCCATCGTGGATTACCGCCGCGCCCAGTGGACCTGGATCAGCGGCCGCCGCAAAGCTGCCGCCCAACAGATGGGAGCCTTCGCGCTGGCCAACGAATCCGGTCCGCTGCGCGATATCGCGTCGCGCGCCTACGCGGAACTGGCCATCTGGAGCCTGGAAACCGGCGATCGCGAGGGCGCCGCCCGCCTGGCGCAGAAGGCGCTCTCCATCGCCGGGCCGGCGTCCGCCGGCAACGCGCTGGTGGCCAAATTCCTGTCGCAGCCGCCGGCCAGTTCCTCGGAATGGGTGGTGCGCGCCGAACAGCAGTTCCCCGGTCCCGCGCAGAACGCCATCAAGAATTTCTCCCTGGCCTATGCGCTGCTCGTCAACCAACAGTTCCAGCCCGCCCTGCTGCTGCTCCGCCAGATGTGGGAAACCGGCAGCCCCACCGCCGACGAAGGACTCCCCGTGATGCTGGCCTGGTGCTATCTGGAAACCGGCCGCGTGAAGGAAGCCGCCCCGCTGCTGGCTTCAAACCCGCTTCCTCCCGCCAACGGATTGACCCCTTACACCGGCTTCTACATCCCGCGCCTGCTGTACCTGCGCGGCCTGCTGGCCGAAAAGGAAGGCCGCGCCGGCGAGGCGCGCGCATATTA
>ODAK010008592.1_pt1 | contig 10200 bp, 4 predicted proteins | sample 1539591 | NCBI WGS metagenome assembly ODAK01 (sample SAMEA3539303, study PRJEB22396) | soil metagenome | biome: tundra; feature: field; material: soil | place: USA | collected 2010-05 | depth 0.15 m | reverse complement strand
GTCCTCGACAAATCACTAAAACGTTGAATCTATGCCGATCCTCTGGATTCGTTTGATGGAGGACGGCAATCGACCAGCCGTTCTAAGTGTGACTGAGTCGCGCTGCCAAATAGCCTGTTGGGCCGAAGGCCGGTCCCCATGAGCCGGCCGCGACAGCCAGGGTAAGTCGAAAATACGGCGGTTCACGGATTTTCGAGGCCTCACCCAAAACGGCTGACGATTTTGCCTGGCGGTGCGGCCGGGTCTTTGACTCGATGGCTCCGTGACGGGCCTGGAGTCCCGGATCGCCGAGTTGAAAGACGTTGGCGCCGGTCTCCCAGACCAGCGCAAAAGGCCACGCCGTGAAGGCGATTGCCCGGCATCCGGGACGTGCCTCGTCAGCCATCCAACTGCCCAAGAATGGCATTCGCATATGCGATTCGATCGGCGTTGCGCAGCATGGCGGCACCATTCACGGCCCGGGTGATCCGGGAGATCGCCCAACTGTCCGCGAGTTGCAGGCAGCCGTGCGTCGCGAGGTACCAACAGCCTGACATCGCGGCGCCCGCGGGCGTGCCGCAATACGCGGCCACTTCTTCCGCCGTCATGCCCACGGCCGTTCCGAATTCAGCGTATTCGTTGCGATGGGTTAGTTGGATCAGCCCGCCGCCACGGAACCGAGAGCCGTCCCCCGACGCGACATCGCCATTTCCCTCCTCGTTGGCATAGACGAAGTCCCCTAGTTCCTCCGGCTTTTCGACATAGGGTTCCGCGGCTGCTTCAGTCGGGAACTTCCTCGCGAATATTTTCGCGATCCGGCTGGCACTTCGGTAGAACATGTCTTCACGAAGTTCGCTGAACGACTCGTTCGATTCGACCATGAACTGCCCGATCGCCGCGGCGATGCGCTTGTTGGTATTAAGCCCGTACTTCGCGAAGGCGGCGTTCAACGCCGGGACCCAGACATCGATCGGAACCCCGGGCGCGACGGCACGCAATGCCGGTCCGAGCTTCGCATTGTCCGCCGCCGCCGGAGCAGGGTTGGCGAGCGGCGCGGCCGCCCCCTCCAGCGCCTCGACACGCGCGCTCAATGTTCGGATGGCGGCCGAAGAAGGCGCCGCGCCGGCGAAAGGCTGAACCAGCGCCGCCCGCTGTACGGCGGGCGGTTGACCTGACAGGCTCGGAATGAATTTCGACATCGCGTTTTCGATGAAGTCGGTCCCCGCGTAACCCGCCGCCGCGATGCCAAGCAGGAACTTGACGTCCATCTTGCTGGCGGCGTCCGCGACTTCGCCCAGGCCAAGGCCAAAGCCCGCCAGGATGCCGGCGATGAAACCGATCATCAGGCTGAGACCGAAATAAGCCGCGTTGAACTCAGCTTGCGGTCCAGGCTTGCCGTCGTCCGCCGCGGCGCTCTTAAGGCCAACCGTGGCCCGAACGCCCTGTCCGGCCATTCCCATCAGGCCGCATAGCAGCAAGATTTCAAGTACGTTCATTGAAGTTTTCCCTTTCATTGCCAGACGCGAACGGACCGCTACCGCGCGGCCCGGTCACGGCGCGAAGTCGATCGGAACGCCGCCAAGACGCAGAATTTCGTTGTTGTTGCTGTCCGTCCAAACGAAGTCGGCCTCGAACCGCGCGACTTGGGTGTCCCAGGTCACCAACGGCAAGGCCGCCGCCCCCACGCCGTCGCGCAGGCTCCCCGCCGGGGCAACGACTTGCCTAAGAGGCAGACGGCCGTGGTTGACGAATTCGGCCGGCCGCGCGGCGCCGTCCTCGTCCGGGTAATAGCTGTCCATCTGACCGGCCAGCGTCGCATAGGTTGTGACAGTGAGTTCGCGGGCTTTCCAGCGCGATCCGTCCAGGTCCGGCTGCAGCAATCCGGGATTTGCCCCCACCAGAACCGCTTCCACCAGAGCGAGAATGGCGATGTCCGCTCGCGCGATTTTCCCGGCGGCATCGATCGGCTCTCCATCCGGACGCACGGTGACTGGTTTGTTGACGCCGACGATCGGCGCGGCCTGCCACAGGAGCCTGCTGAACGCCGGTTGATCGGGCATCGGCTGAACATTGCGGGTCTGCCCGGCCCCGATCGCGTATTGGCTCCAGACATCGCACTCGTAAGTAACGACCAGCACATACGAGGCCGGTCCCGCCGCCGCTGTCCCGCCCGCCACCACGGGCGCGCCCAGTAGCACCGCGTCCAGCGCTGGCGAGTCGGGCGTGAGCGTCATTCGGCCGTTTTGCGCGAGGATGTTCTCGATTTCCCAGGTCCCCGCCGGCACGTCGGCGTCGGAGACCGCGACCATCGCGGTCGCCGCCAGTTTCAATACCGCTTCGGAGACGGTCGTTTCGAGATCCGGGATACCGGCCAGATCAGTGGTGGAACCGAGCCGTTGGAAGAAACCCGCGACCGGATCGCCGCCAGCGGGGCCGGTGTCAGACGGTGCCGCCCCCCCCCGGTGCCGCCGGCACCGTGCCGCCGACCGCGACCTTCAACAGAAAGGCATCGTCGGCGAACCTGTTTCGTTCGTCGCTCGTCACCACGAACATCGCGAAGGCACGGCCGCGGTCCCGTTCGGTCGGCCGAGGCAAGGGATTGTCTCTGATCCGCGCCTTGATCTCCACGGCATCCGCGTCGTCCCGGGGCGCCGCCAGAATTCCGCTTCCCAGCAGACCTGACCGGGACAACCGGACGCCGGGCGTCGCGAAATTCACCCACCATGCGGAGTCGTTGAAAGTCTCGTTCGATCCCGACACGATCTGTACAACCGGCGCCAGAGGCTGACGCGACGGTAGCCAGACCTTGGCCTTCGCGGTGATCGGACCAGGCAAATGCGTGCCCGCGAGAGGAAGCGACGCCGGCGCTCTGGCCGTGCCGGCCGCCGCCACCTGCTCCAGGCCGTGCGGCGCCACACCAGGCTGAGGATCGGTCGCGGCCGGAACGATGAAGAAATCGTCGTAACGCGCGTCGCCCAAAGTTTCGAGAAACGCGATGCCGGTCTTACTCGCGCCGGTCAGCAGGCTCGCGGCGAGGGGCAACCGCACCGATTCCGCATGCGTGGCGGTTTCATCCAGCACCCGGGTCATATCCAGGCGCATGAAATCGCCTGGCACTGGCGCGCCGGACAAGCGCGTCAGCAGCATCGCCCGCGCGGTGCCGAACGTCGCGGGATCGGCCAGCATCGATCGTCGTATGGCGGCGCGCAGCCCGCTCGCGGCGCCATACCCGTCGCCGGCGGCGTCCTGGACCAAGCGTGCGACCTCAGAGCCGAGCCTCGGGTCCGAATCGAAGGCGGGAACGACCAGCGCCTGCGCCGCCAGAAGCAACGCCAGGATATCCGCCTGACCCGCCGACAGCGTCGCGAACCACTGCCGCCACGCGTCGAGGGTCGTCTTGTCATTCCGCCAGTCGCCCGGCGCCGCGTCGATCAGCATGCCAAGCGCCTCGGCATGCCGGCGCAAGGCGCCCGGGGTCACATCCGACTGATACTCCGACGCCAGGGGCCGAAACCCCAGCGGCAGGAGCGCCGCGACGATTGGGGAGCCAGGCGACACCGTCGCGGCCGGGTCGGGGACTACCCACTCGCCGCCGGCATTGCCGGTGGCGGCGCCGCCGTCCCTGGTATATTCGGACCCTCCGCCCAGAAGCGCGGTCAGCCCGGCGGAGGCGTTGGGGTCGGTCGGCGCCACGGAACCCCAGGCGTTGCTCAGCGACGCGGCGAACGTCTTGAAGGCCGGCAGCATCTCGGGCACGGGATCGGTCTTCTGTCCGTCCGGTCCGAACAGCTGATCCAGCGCAGCGTTGCTGGCTCGCACCAGATCCCATCGCGCGTTCGGATCGGGCACCGTCCCGGGCTGCCGGGTCAGATCGAGATGCAGTTCCACCACGTGGCAAGAGGTGGCGGGTGGGGGCAGAACCGTCCCGTCTGGCGCGACGCCAAGATCGATTGAGAACTTCAGCGCGGTTGGCGTCGTGCCGCCGGCGAGCCACGATCGCATGGTATTCATCGTCGCGGCGGGCAGGGGCCACGCTGTATTCTCAAGTGCGCCGACCGCGACCAGCCCGTCGCTCAGCCGCGGCTTTGTTTCGGGGTTCTGTCTGAAGAAGTTGGCCGCCATGGCGAAATCGAACCGGCGGAAGCGCCCCTTCAGCACCGGCGTGCCGTTGACCAGTTCCGCCAATGCGAGCCACGCCGACGTTGGCACACCCGGTCCGGCCCCGCCGTCAGCGGGCGCCAGGAACGCGGGATTGACCGTGATCCAGCAGGTGCGGTGGTCGTCCGCGAATGACCAGGTGAGGAAAGCGGGCGCCGTCGTCGCGCCGGCGCCCAGGCGCCGCAGATCGGACATCAAGGATGGCGGCTGGCTATGCAAATAGGTCCCGCCGTCGCTCCAGATGTCTCCGGATGGATTCGGCAGCGCGAACGTATCGCCGGTCGTGTGTTGCAGCGTGTGTGAAACCCGGCGGTATTTCCCGATGCGGGCGAACCGTTCCGCGAATGCGGCCCTTGCCTCGGCTGCTTCCTCTCGCACGTCCGGGTCGCGCGTCAGATCGAGTGCGTAAAGTGGCTCTCCATATCGATAGTGGAACGTACTCAAATGTGCCGTGGGGTGCGACGCCGGTTGATCCTCCGTATGGACGGCAAAGCACTCGCTCCAGAAATTCAGCGGATCGGTGGACGCTCCGGCGTCGGGCCCGGGCCCATGAGGCGCGGAGGGCCGCGAGGCCACCGCAGCTGAAACGTCGAGCTTGTTGTAGTTCGCGAGCGCCAGCCGGTACTGCCAATCGGGATCGACGTGGTTCGTGATGGCGCTGGCGGGGTCCTCGGCGGGATAGGAAACGGTCATGACGCCCTCGACGCTGGACGCGTCACGCGCCAGGGCGAACAGCTCATCGTCGGCGAAGGCAACGGCGGGAATGAGGGTTTTTGCCGCCCCGTCCGCGCCGCCAACGACAGCAAGGGAGACCGCGTTGAAAGTGGTGGCCGGATTGGGCAGTGGGACGCCGTGGCCGGGTAGGTCCTGAACCCACTCCCACCGCGGTCCGAGTGGCTCCTGAATCGCGTCCGAATGCCACGTGGCGGTCACTGGCGGGGCGGCCGGGCGGACCAGGGTCAGGGGCATGGCGGTGGTATCGGCGGGCGGAACGATCCAGAAGAGCACGGTGGGCAGCGACTGCACGGTCGGCCGCAAGGTGTTCTGATCGGCGAAGATCGTGTCGTCCCAGGCGAAGCGCCATGCACCGACGAAGCCGCCGGTGGCGCCCCGGGGTTGATCCGCGGTGACGAAGGCGGTGCCGTCCGCGCGGTACAGTTCCGCGCCCGCCGGCCAGAGCGTCGGGCCCGGGTCCGGGGTCGCGGCCACCGCGCCGAACAGAGCCACGAACCTGTCGCGAGACGCTGGCGTTGGCGTCAGTTGCATCAGGGCGGCGTTGGGTGCGGCCGCCCCGCCGGCAGGCGGTACCGCCGCGCCGCCGTTCGTGGTGCTCGACGGCGCCTGGGCGCTGCGATACGGCACCAGGGAGACTTCAAGCATCTCGTGAAAAACCGCCGTCAGATTGGCGTTGTTGAAAGGGTTGATGCCGTCCGCCGTGCGCACGGCCAGGCGGTTGATATCGCTCAATTGGCGCCACGAGGGGGCGGCTTGGCCGGCGCGGGCCGGCGTCTCCGGCGGCTTCCGGAACATGTCCGTTTCCTTGCCGTCCACGCCGGTCAGCGTCGCGGGCGCGAACGGGGTCAGGTGCCGGGAGACATAGACCCGCGACGACAGCGCCACTTCGTTCGTCATTGTCACCGCCTGCGCGGGCGGCTTCAGCGCGGCGAAATCAAAAGCCTGGAACCACGCGGCCAGATACCTGTTTTCCTCGTCCGATGACGGCACGGTCGGGATCGGACCAGGCGCCGAGCCAGACTGGTGGAACCACAGATCGACGCCCGTGCAGGTTTTGAGCGTCGCGGGCGGCGCCAGCCGGTCCAGTTGCAACATCAATCCGGCGGCGGAAACGTGGGAAACGCTGACCACGTTCCCTCCCGGCGGATCCTTTGGCAGCACGTCGTCGAGATTCGCCGCCGGATCGACCACGCACAAATGGACCGCGTCCTGCCGCGTCACCGTTTCGGGCCGGAAACGGCGAACGGTGCCGCCAAGAAACGACAACGTCAGCATGTGCGCGATGCGGTCAAAATCGTCGTCGGTCGCCGATTGCGACGATAGCTGGCGAAGCTGGTCGACCATCGTCATCGCGAACGGCCCCGAAGGCGGCACGCGCGCCGTTGCGTTGGCGTCAGCCTCTCGGTCGCTGCTCCGCACATTGTCGAGGGTAAACCGCCGCTGCGCCGTGCCGCCATTGGCGAGGATCACCCCGGTGCGGTCGTTGAGCCCGTGCGCGATATAAGTGCCGGCGCCGGCGCCGCGCAACCCGACGGTCATCGACAGATCGCCGGCCAGAGGAACCGGGACCATGTCTTGCGCCGCACTCAGGTCCGCCGCGGACCCGTTATGAACAAAGTCCGTCAACATACGGTAGTTAAGGCCGAGTAACGATCCGTCGGGCCGCAATCCGTTCAGCCAGTCCTTGAGTTCGTCTCGTTTCACGAACGGTTGTACTGTCAGCCAGATTTCCCGCCGTAGCGGCCTGGGAAAGAGCGTCAGCGAGATATAAACGGTTTGCATCGCGACCTCAGAGCGTCAGCACGTAGCTGGCGCGCATGGGAATGGTGACCGAGATTCCACGGCACAGGTGGACGAAGCCCAGGCGAATACAGGCCGAGGCGGACGCCGAGGCATAGACGGTGAATTCGATACGCAGTTGTGCCTTGCCCCCGCCGGGCGCCCCGACAAGCCCGGCGTAGGCCGCGTCGCTGGCCCAGGCGATCGTGGCGGAGGCCTCGGCGCCGATCGTGATGTCGATCGAAATCGAAATGATCCAGAAGTTCAGTTCGGCGTGCCCGCGGAAAAGAATCCCGACCGCCCCGGTGATGCGGGCGGCGACAAGCTTGTTGCCGTTCAGGTAAACATCCCCGTCCAACGCGACGGTGATCCCGATCGTGACCCAGGCGGTGAGGACCCCGGCGCCGAACGCCGCGCCGAGCCCCGCCTGCACCGCGTAGCCGCCAGCCAGGTGCGTCAGCGTTTGCGGTGTCCCACTCGCCAAAACCGTTGGGCCGTTTATCGTCAGATTACGTCGCTCGATGTAGAATCCGCCACTGCCCTGGAATGGATCGAGGATGGCGCCGAGCGCGCGATTCCATAGCCGGGTCGTGCCGGACGGCCAGGGATAGCCGAGATCGAGCATAAAGCCGCCGTCGACCTGAAAATCGAATGCGACAACGCCGCCCATGAAATCCACCAGCCCAATGGTGAATTGAGGAATCGTCAGGGCGACGGAGAACACGTTCTCACTCGGCTTTGGTCCGCGCGCGTATTGGACGGCGACGGCCAGGTCCAGGCCAAACCACTCTTCCAGGAAGCCCGCTTTCAGCGCGAGGCCGATGGTTCCTGTTTCGTCATAAATAAACCGGCCAATGAACAACCCGCCAAGCGCGCTTACACCTGCGCCGATCAGCCAATTGCCACCCTGACCCGGCAGGGCCGGGATGGGTTCGCCAACGATGGTGGGCGGTTTGGAATCGTCCTCCCCGGTCCCGGGATCGATTTCCAGCAGTTTCATGGTCACGGACGGATCGAGATGGACGTTGTGTCCAATAAGGACCCAATCGGCCTGTATGCCGTCCAGGCTTCCGGCCGGCGTCGGGTCGAAAAGATAGAATCCGCTCTCGCCCTGGCGGGAGAAGAAAAACGCCGTGATATTTTTTACGATCGGGTAATCCAGCACTTTGATCGTGAGGCTCGTGACGTTGATCTTCGTGATGGGCGGGGTGCCGGCGGGCGCCGCGAATTCTACTTTTTCCGCGCTGATTTCGATGAACCGGAACAGATCCAGATCGAGCTTGTCGAAACCCAGCGCGCCAAGCGCGACATAGGCCTTGCCGAGGTCCCAGGACCCGAAACCGGCTTTTCCCGGTAGCCCCAGTTGCAGGTTGAACGTGAGGCGTTCCAGTGTTTTTCCGGCGATCGCCGGCAGTTTCATCAGCTCGATATGCAGCCCGAGCAAAAGCGGTTTCCCGGCCATCGGTTTGTTTCCCGCGATCGGAATCAGCCGCCCCCAGTCGAACAGATTAGCGAAATCGATGCCGATGCTGGCGAACGTGATTTGCAGCGGACCGATGCTGAACTTAGGCCCATCGAAATTCAATTTGAGGCTGGGGTAATCGAGCGACAGCCAACTGACTGGTGGCAAGTTGGATGGCAGCCGCAGCCCGAGGCCCGTGAAGTCGATTGACGAGGAGTCTCCCGCGGAAATCTCAGGCAGACCGGGGATTGAGAACGTGCCGATGTCGACTGACCCGTCCAGCGAAACCCGTGCGACGCCCTTGACCAGCCCGATCGTGCCGCCGCGAACATAAATCTGCCGGATCGGCAGGACCGGATCGAGCGTGTCCGGCAGCAACTTGATCGGCGAATCCGCGCGCGCGGCGAAAGTGATCTTATTCGTTTTGCGGTCGAAGGCCCCGTCCAGCTCGACCTTGGGGGCGGTCGGGCTCACTAGCCCAAACGCGCTTTTGAAACTTAAACGCGTGCGAACCGATAAAGACAGCAGCGTGGTATTTTCCCAGGCGGCTTCAAGCGACAGAACCTGGTACGCCGTTTCGGGCGGCGTGGTGGGATCACCCGGTGCGGGTATCGGACCCGGGTCCTGGTCGGGCTGTTGCATCGAAATGGCCGCGGTGACCGAGAAGCCGGCGGCGCTGCCCCGTTTCGGGCTTAGCGCGACGAACCGGAACGTCAGATCGTCCAAAAGTTGCTTTGGAATGACCGCAGTCAGAAGGCCGTCGACGGTGTTGACGTTCAGATCGAACAGCACCGCGCCGGTCCAGTCCTGACGCTGCAACACGGGCGGCATCTTCTCCAGGACTTTCGCGAAGCCCGCCGCGTAGGTGCCGCCCCGATATGTCTGGAAAATATCCTTGAGCGTGCGATCGCGTGTGAATTTCAGGATGCCATCCGGCATCGGAGGCCGCGACGGGTCCGCCGGCGGGTGCACGATCGCGCTGCCAAGCTGGATCCCGTTCCAGTTCGGGTCGAGAGCCATGGCCGGCAACTGATCTATACGAATGTAATCCTGCCCCGGCGATCCGTGGTCCGGTTCCAGCACAATGAAATCCGGGTCCGCCCCGGCCGGCCGGGTCACGTGCACCTTCAGAACGCCGTCCCCGAAATCATGGTCCAGCGCGAAGTTCCCGAGACTGAACCCGTCGGTGCCCCCGGTCGCGCCGGCTGGGGCGATGGCGGCCATTCTTGCTCTGGCCGGTCCCCCTGGCGCGGTTCCCGGGCCGAAGGCGTTGGCGATCCTGACGTCGCCGGGGGGTGCGGTTTCCTTGCGGCGCGTCTCGTGGAAGACTTCGGCGGGTTTCGCGGTATGCGCCGATACATAACTATTCAGTAACGATTGAAAGTCCGTGAATTTATCCTTGTTGGTGACGCCGAACGCGGCCTCCAGATGTGTCATCGGAACCAGAGGCATCGCCAGCGACGGGCCCTGGAAGGCCAGCCGGTCAACCTCCGTCGCACCCACGGCGCCGCTGGCGACATAGCTCGCGCCGGGCCGTGCATGCTCGAACCAGGTCTTGGTGGCGTCCTGGGGAAGCAATATCAGGTGCGGCGCCGTCGCGTCGGCGAGTGTGTCCGGATGGAAAAAACCCCACCACGGTTCGGTGTCGAAACCATCGGTTGGGTGTGGCGCCAGATGCTGGCAATGCAGATCCGCGGTGGCGGTGGCGGAGGCGGCGACCGCGTCCGAAATCTCGGCGTGCAACCAGCCCGTGTCCGCGCGGCGTAGGTCAGCGAGCTTCGCCGGGGCGCCGCCGCCCGCTGAACCGGCATCCAGCAGCAGCGTCCCGCCGCGCATGGGCGACACGCCGGCCGGGTCCGACGGCGCCAGGTCCGCGATCCGCATGCGCAACGGGAGTCCGTTGGCTGGGAGGTTTTCGACGGTCCAAGCCGCGTTGCCGTTCGCAGCCCCAACGCCGCCGACGGCCGAACTGGTCAGCGTCATCGCCGCGCCGGTGGCACGGCTGTCCGGTTAAAATTTCAGGCATCCCACGCCCCCGAAGATATTCCCAAAGAGCCGCCGCTCCGGCGGCTTTCGAGGACGATCGA
>ODAK010008590.1_pt1 | contig 10201 bp, 10 predicted proteins | sample 1539591 | NCBI WGS metagenome assembly ODAK01 (sample SAMEA3539303, study PRJEB22396) | soil metagenome | biome: tundra; feature: field; material: soil | place: USA | collected 2010-05 | depth 0.15 m | reverse complement strand
ATGTAAAATTGTGTGCTGTATTTCTCGTCGATCACCCGCTTGAACTCCGCGGGGACTTTGAGCCGCCCTTTTTCGTCGACGCGAGTTGGGTGATTGCCGCGAAACATAGCTGGTACCCGTCACAAGGGAGGTAAAAACACTCAAAATGCCGCTGGTCTTCGGTACATTGGGGCTGTTTTGGGGGATGTCAGTCTTAAAGTCCACTGGCTCCTCAATTTGGTTATGTTGCGCCCACCGCCACCACCGTCTCGACCACTTTCAACCACTTTTGACCACATGATAGCCCTAAGTTCTTTATTGTCAAGACGAAACTTGGAGGTTGAGAGGTTACCAAAGTGCGGCTTGTCGAAAGCGCGATCCCTTGTGCATAACCAAAAAGATCACCACAACAGGTTGCGTTAAAGCTCTTGGTTCTTTCGCTATTGTTTCGCTAAGATTTTTCTTGCACTCCGCGCCGGGCGCGCATTTTCCTGTGGAAAACCGAGGGGATTGGTCGGGTTTCGCATATCTCGCGGGAAGTAGCTCGCAAACATGGTTCGGGAAAAACTGAATGATTGTTTTCTTCGGGCGGTCTAGATGCTGCTTCGCTTCGGTTGCTCTACTGACACTCCTGTTTCTGCTCGTCAGCCTCAGGCCAGGACGGACTGGAACTCTTCCATAAAATGCAGAATGCTTTAGGAGGCGTCGAGAAGATCGCGTCTGTTCGCGATTTTGATCAGAGTGTGCACGCGGATGTATGGGACAACCAAGGCAAGCCTCATGGCACGGTGCACAAGCGCGTGCGGTGGATCCGCCCGAACTACCTGCGTATCGACCAAGTTGGTCCGGATGATACGTACGTCCTTTACTTCAATGGGACCTCAGGTTGGGAGATACTGCCAGACAAAACCGTCGCTGACCTAGCCGGCGGAGAATTGACTTTCGCACAGGGCTATTTGCACGGCTTGAATCTGAATGCGTGGCTAGCCGATCACGACCCAAACAACGTGATCACGTCTTCAGGGCCCAACGTAGTTGTCATTTCAGGCAAGGACGATCCTTCTCACACAACCGAGATCACGCTGAACCCTGTCACATTTCTACCATTGAAGCAGGTCGGGATTTCGCATGCCGATCCCAATCATCCGGTACCTAGTGAGACACGATTTGAGGAATGGCAGGATATTGACGGAGTAAGGTTTCCGCAACGCGTTTCCAATTTCCACAGTGGCAAGAAGTTGGCAGAGATCACGGTGGAACAGACGAAGTTGAATAGCGGGGTCAACCCAAACGATCTCGCGATCAAGCCGCCAGATCTCAAGCCAGTCATGTCTCGACAATAGGGAACGCAAACCCCGGCTAGGTAATTGCGAGCTATAGGCGGTTCGGTTGCCGCCTACCAAACTGTCTCCGCCACCTTGGCCTGACGAATTTGCTTATCAGCAGTTACCAATTGCATACCCTCGATGATCGCGGTGGCTCCAATAATCCGGTCGGCTGGATCCCGTGGATATTTTTCCGGCAAGCGAGCCGCGAGAGCGGCGATGGCCGGCGTCAGCGGCTTAGGGATGACTCGGGACACCGTTTCCTGAACAAATGATTCCACGCTCATTGAAACTTGAAGCCGTCCGTTCTCTGCTAACCATGCCAATTCCCAAAGCGTGATAGTCGCCACAAAAATCCCCGTCTTTTGCCTGGCTTCGCGGATCGCTTCTCTAGCTTTTTGGGATAGTCGTTTGGGATCGCTCGACATCCAAACCAGCACGTGCGTATCGAGCAGGATCATTTACTCTCCCAATCCTCCAGCGGAGTGGCCGGTCCCACGATGTCGCCAACGACTTTTACTTTGCCCGCCATGTAGCCAAAAATATCATCAGGGTTGTTCTGTGCCGGAACCAGCTTGGCCACGGGTTTGCCGTGCTTAGTAATCAAAACAGGTTCGCCGCGTTCCAGAACCTGGTCCATGACCGCCAAGCATCGGGCTTTGAATTCTCCGGCTCCCATTTCTTTCACAGTCCACCTCACAATTTAAAAAGACTCTAGTCATTATATTATGACTATAAGATAGCAGGCTATTCGATTCCGACGCAATTGTGTGAGCTATGGTTATACGGGCAGAACCACGGCTCCTCTATTCCCCGCCGGGCCGCAGGTGTGGTTGAACTACAAGGGATCCTCCGACTTCCTCATGATGTGGGCCATGCCCCGCGTCATTCCTCGCTCAGGATGACAGCGCGTTTATTTCACCGGCTCGACGAACACGGCTGTGCCATAGGCCAACACTTCGGTGACACCCTGCATGATTTCCGTAGCGTCGTAGCGGGCGCCGACCACCGCGTTGCCGCCCAGTTCGGCGGAGTGCTGCAACATCAGGTCAAAAGCCTCGGAGCGGGTCTTCTCGCAGAGATTCGTCAGCAGCGTGATATTGCCGCCGAGAATCGTCTGTAGGCTGGCGCCAATCGTTCCGAAGATGGAACGCGAGCGCACCACGATGCCGCGCACCACTCCCAGGGTTCGCACCACACGAAACCCGTCCAGTTCGAACTGCGTGGTCACCATGTTGTGGGCGACCATTCTGCCCGGCGCGCTGTAACTCATTGCCATTTGTTTTCCTCCGTCGTTGTCCGAAGAATACCGCTATTCCAGTTCGGCCACGATGACGAACTCGGATACCGTCAACCACAGGGGACACCGAGTCTCACAGAGAAGCGACGAATCGATTACACTCCCGGCACTGGGGGACAGCCCGGGAAGCTGGCGAGGAAGGTATTGCCGATGTATTTGAGGTACTCGGTGCCAATCTTGCTGGTGAAAAATCCGTCCACAGTGAGATTGCGCAGGAATGCAAAGAACTCGATGCCCTGGCTTAGGCCGGGATCTTTCTTGGCATTCGCGCGATAGGCAATCAGCTCGAGGATTTCCTTTTGCTGCTCGGGAGCACAATCTACGTAGGTCTTGCCGTAGCGGTCCAGGCAAGCGTGGTCCAGCCACATCATCCCGCCACCCAGAGCCAACTGATAGTCCGTATTTTCGCTGGTGAGCAGATCAATGAACTCTGGCGCTTCCGCTTCGATGGCGCCGCCGCATTCGGCGTCCGCGGGAATAATGGCCTGGCAAAGCGTACGCAACGTCTGGTATTGGTGCGGCGAAAAGAATTTCGGAGAATAGTCGCCCTTGGGCGAAGCGGCTTTGTCTTGCGCCACCATGTTGTGGGCGTGTTCGGCCGCTTCCACCGGAATGACCCGTAAAACCGAGCCGGCCACGGTTCCGATCGTCAGCGACTTAAGAAGATCACGCCGGGATATGGGATTCGCGGGCATAAGATTTCTACTAGTGGTTAGTTCCACCATAGGACGCTAAGACCGACAACCACCAAGGGCATGAAGTATCACTAAGGCTTGGTTCCGGCGGATTCCTTCGTGTAACTTCGTGTCCTTTGTGGTTACGCTTGGCCAAGTCGTCCCCTTCGACTACAGACTTCCCTGCCGCGCTTGCTCAATCAGATACTCCGATGCTCTCCACGAAAGCGCGAGAATGGTGAGCGTCGGGTTCTTATCCGCATTACTGGTAAAGGCGGCGCCGTCGGTCACGAAAAGATTCTTCACCTCATGAGCCTGGCAGTATTTGTTCAAAACGGAAGTCTTGGGACTCGCCCCCATGCGCGCGCCGCCTAACTCATGAACAATGGCGCCGCCGTCGAAGATATTGTAGGGATGGTCCGGAACAACCTCCGGGTCAATGTAAGTACCGCCGGCGGCCTCCACAATCTCGCGAAAAGTCTGCTGCATATCTTTGGCCATCTTGATTTCGTTGTCACTCCACTTCCAGTGAAAGCGCAGAACCGGGATGCCCCACTGATCCACGACATCGGGGTCAAGCTCGCAGAAACAGTTTTCGTTGGGGATCATCTCGCCGCGTCCGTTGAATCCGATGGTTGTGCCGTACATGCTCCGGCATTGCTGCTTCAACGCGGGCCCATATCCTTCGGAAGTTTTACAGACATCGTGAAAGTCGCCGACCATGGGCATTTGGCGGCCGCCGCCAAATTCAATGTGATAGCCGCGCAGGAAGTCATTCTTGCGGTCGAACTTCCACCAGGGCACGTAAAGATGCATGCCTCCGGTGCCGTCATGATTGTGGGGCGGAACTTTTTCCATTTGCGGAAAGTAGCCGGCGCCATCGCTGCCCACCGTATCGGTCAGGTAACGGCCGACGGCTCCCGAAGAATTGGCCAGACCATCGGGGAAGAGCGTAGAGCGCGAGTTCAGCAGCAGGCGGGCGGATTCGCAGGCACCGGCGCCGATCACAAAAGATTTGGCATAGATCTGCTGCTCGGTGCGCGTGGCTTTGTCCACGTAGGAGACGGCCTTGGCCTTTCCGTCTTTGCCGACAACAATTTCACGAGCCATGGCGCCAGTGACGAGGGTCAAGCGCCCGGTGGCTTGCGCGGGAGGAATCATCACCTGGCTGGAACTGAAGTTGGAAGCGGAGATGCATCCCCGGCCGCACTGCCCGCAATAGTGGCAAGGGGCGCGCCCGTTGACCGATTTGGTGATAATGGCGAGGCGCGCGGGAACGCAAAGAATATTGAGATGGTCGCAAGCCTTCTTGATGACGGTTTCACTGCAGCGAGGCGCGGGCGGTGGCAGGAATATGCCGTCCGGGGAACTGGGGATATTTTCTTTGCTGCCGAAGACTCCGATGTAGGACTCAACTTTGTCGTAATAGGGAGCCAAGTCTTCGTAGGTGATGGGCCAGTCATCGCCCATGCCATCGTTGGAGCGGCATTTGAAATCTACCGGAGCGAAGCGCAGAGCGATGCGGCCCCAGTGATTGGTGCGGCCTCCCACGATACGAGAACGAAACCAGCGGAAACGCGAACCCGGAGCCGTGGTGTAGGGTTCGCCCTCGATCTCCCAGAATCCGTTGGGCGCCAGGAACTCGCCGTCGAAATAGTCCTGCTTTCCGCCCACGCCGACACCGCGGTGCGGCAATTGGTAGGGCCAGACATGCTCTTTGTAATCTTTCTCAGGATTGAGCGGCGGGCCGGCTTCCAGCAGCACCACATTCAAGCCGCCCTCAGTGAGAACTTTGGCGGCCGTGCCACCGGCGGCGCCCGATCCAACAATACAAACGTCATAGACCTTGGGGGAACGGATGACCTGGGCCATGAGATCCTAAAAGCGCAGTTTCTCCAGGTACTCGCAGCTGAGCCGCGCACATTCCATGGGATCCGCCGGCTTGTCGTGCTCGACGTAGTAGTGCTTGATTCCCGCTTGTTCCGAGTGGGCAAAAATCCGCTTCCAGTCAATCACGCCGTGACCGACCTCAGTCATGTCAGGGATCACTTCGTCGCCGTCGAAGTGGCCGCTGTAGACGACACTGGCATCGGGAATTTTCTTGAAGTCTTTCACATGCACCAAAGGAAAGCGGCCAGGATACTTTGCGAAATAATGCAGCGGATCGCCATGACCGATGTTGGTCCAGCCTAAATCCATTTCCATGAGCAGAGAATTGGGATCAGATTCTTCCAGCAGGATGTCATAAGGACGCTTTCCATGCGCATCGGGAACGAACTCCCGCCAGTGACAGTGGTAGGTCAGCTGGATGCCGTCTTTCTTGGCGACGGCTCCGCTTTTGTTGAAGGACTCGGCGGCGCGCTTCCAAGGTTCCGGATGCTGGAAAAACTCGTCGTCTACGCTCGGGATGACAATATAACGATGCCCGACGATGCGGCATTGCTCGGCAATCATTGGCCACTTTCCAACAATGTCTTTGTAATAGAACGAAGTGGAAGGCGACACCAACCCGCAACGCTCCAGCGTGGCGTGAATCTCTTTGGGGGGTTTGTCAGTGTAGAACCCCAGCTCTATCTCCTTGTAGCCATAGGATGCGAGCTTCGCCATGGTGCCGTCGAAATCCTGGTTCAGCACGTCGCGAACGGTGTAGCACTGGATTCCGACGTTTTTGATCTGATGAACTTCCTCAGCCCAGGAGAAATTCCGGGCTAGCATCGTGGCCGCCGTAGCGGCAGTCATCTTTCCTAAAAAATCGCGACGGTTCATGGTTTGTGCTCTCCTCTTTAGCAGTGGTTTCGTCTGGGTCGCATTGTGGCTATTGTCTCAGAACCGCAGTTTCGCCAGGTACGCATAGCTGTCCCGGGCCACCTCCATTGGGTCCTGGGGCTGATCATGCTCCACGAAGTAATGCTTGATTCCGGCTTGTTCGGAGTGGGCGAGAATCCGCTTCCAGTCAATCACTCCAGAACCCACAGCCGTCATATCGGCGATGGTTTCGTCACCGTCGAAATGTCCGCCATAAACCAGCTTGTGATCCGGCAGCTTCTTAAAGTCCTTCACGTGGACCAGCGGAAAACGCCCGGGATATTTGGCGAAATACTTCAGCGGGTCGATGCCAGCCACGGCACTCCAGCCCAGGTCCATCTCGATCTTCAGGAATTGGGGGTCACCGTGTTCCAGCAAAATGTCGAAGGGCTTCTTGCCGGCGGCATCGGGAACGAATTCAGCCCAGTGATTGTGAAAGCAGAGTTGGATGCCGGCCTTTTTACTGATTTCTCCCGCATGATTGAAAGTTTCGACCGCGATTTTATATCCATACGGCTTGCTGCGAACCTTCTCGTCAACCCCTGGAATCACGATGTAGCGGCAGCCGAGGAGTTTGCACTCTTCCAGCACACCTGGCCACTTGTCGCCAAGCTCATCATACGATCGGTGAGTGGAAGGAGCCGTGAGACCGTAATGCGCCAGCACCTCCTTCTGCTCTTGCGCCGATTTTTCAACGGATGAACCCGACTCCACCTCGCGATAACCGATGGCTGCAATTTTGGCGAGAGTGCCATCGAAGTCCTGCTTCAGGAGATCGCGCACGGTGTAAAGCTGGATTCCAACCTTTTCGATTTTGTGTTCGGCTGCGGCCCAGGAGAAATTCCGGGCCATAATCGTAGCGGCGGTCATCGTACCCAGGAAAGTTCGGCGGTTCATAGAGTGCCTCCTCTGACAAAAGTGGTGTATTCCAAAAATCTATGCGGCAATTCCCAGCAACTCACTGCGCACATTCTTGAGCACGGACACCGCCCGCTCCACGCCAACTTCGCCGGGCAGAATGGGGTCTTCGTTCTCAATGCTGAGAATGCCTTGATAGCCCACATCCATATAGGCCTTCACAATCTCTTTCCAGGTGTTCGCGCTATGGCCGTAACCGACAGCGCGAAAGGTTTCCGAAGCCTGCGACAGGTCGTTGTCGTCGGGCGCAAAATTCAGGACGCCATATTTCGCCACATTGTTTTCGAACATGACGGTGTCTTTCATGTGGGCGTGGAAAAGCGCATTCTGCTTGCCCAGCAGATGAATGACTTCCACCGCGTCGCAGCCCTGCCAGAACAGGTGGCTGAGGTCACAGTTGGCGCCGATCTCCTCGCCGACGGCTTCGCGCAGATGGAACAGCGTCTTAGGGTTGTAAACCACTTGATTGGGACACATTTCAAAAGCAAGCTGATGGATTCCATGCTCGCGGGCAAACTGCGCCGCCTGCTTCCAGTAAGGAATAACTTTCTCTTTCCACTGCCAGTCGAGAATCTGGCCAAACTCCGGAGGCCAGCGAAAAGTGGACCAGTTGGGCATGGTGTCGGCCGGGCTGCCACCAGGGCATCCGGCAAAACCCACGACCACTTTGACGTCGAGTTTTTCGGCGAGGAGCACGGTTCGGCGAAAGGCCTCGGCGTCGCGCTGAGCCAGCTTGGCGTCCGGATGAAGAGGGTTACCATGACAACTGAGAGTTGCCACATGAATATTGCGGTTTGCGAATCTATTCTTCCACGCGCGCAGCTTGCCGGAGTCGTCCAATAGCTCTTGCACCGGACAATGCGGAGAACCGGGGTAGCCGCCCGTGCCAATCTCCACTGCTTCGATCCCCATGGCGGAAATCTTGTCGATCATTGCGTCCAAGGGGAGGTTCTCAAAGACAGGATCGAACACGCCGATGGGAATCTTGCGCGGCGGGTTTTGAGGCGCGGGCTCAGCACTCGACGAAGCCGGTGCGACCGACGCCGGCGCGAAGTGCGGCGCGGCCACTGCCGCGGCTAGCGCACCGGTGCTGGCGCTAAGAAAGTTCCGGCGGCTCGGTGAAATCGGAAAGGAGTTTTCGGCCATGAGGCATCCGCAAAGTACAAATTGATCGCGGGAAATTCCGTCGCTGGTGCATCTCGCCATTACGGATACAAACTGCGCCACTACCCAAACTCTACAAGACGCGTCCACCTCCGCGCGTGAGCATTATACGCATTGCAGAAACCAAGAGCACGAAAAGAAAACCGGGAAATGGCGAAGTGTCCGGATCACGGAACGAAGCGCTTCCAGATATCGGCGGCGAGCGCAGGCTGTGACACCCACTGCAGGCGATCAAGATTAGAAATCGCCTGCGTATAGAGGGGAATGCCGCTCGTCAAACCCAATCGCGAATAGTCACCCGGGCGGCGGGCTTCCAGCTTGGTCGTCTTGTACATGGGATTTGGCTGCCAGCGGATTTCGCCGAATTCCGTCAACAGCGGATACCAGGCCAATCCCTTGCGCTTGCGGACCTCCGCGTACTCGAAGCCGTACTCACGGTCGCAAAGCGCGCCAAAGGTCATCGGCGTGGATGCATCGGCGCTGATGGTGGCATGGGCCCAGCCGGGCGGAACGACGATGAGTGATCCCGCGCCGGCGGTAATGGCAAAACATCTGCCGGGATCATCGGCGGGCTGTTCCTGCATGTACACGCATGCGGTTCCGCTCCAGACTTCATAGACTTCCGGCGGAGACCAGCCGCTGTGGGACGACATGCGATGAACGTGACCCTGGCTGCGAACCGGCTCCTCTCCGAGTCTTCCCGCAGCATAGGTGACCGCGCCGAAGAGCAGCATGTGCTTTTGCAGCTGGGAGCGATTCTCATTCCGGCCGATATCCATGGCGATCGCGTAGACCGGATCAGGGCCGCTGCAATTGGGATCTCTCAAACTCGGGCGGATGGAATCGAGGGTGCGCAACTCCGGTTGAGGACCGAATGTGTTGGGCCTATAAGAAAATCCGATAGGTTGCGTGAGTGGAGTGACGCCGATTCCGGGATCGAATGCCATGTCTACACCAAATCAAAATACATTTCGTAAGGCACATGAAAACCCATCGAGTAGAACGGCACGAATTCGTCTTCGCCGGATGACGGCAGATGAAAACTGAGACCTTGCCCCGGCTTGCCCAGCGCCCGCAACGAATCGGCGGAAAACCGCTGCGGCCGCTTTACCAGAACAGTCGGCCCATAGACCAGAGCAACGCGATTGGGATGTTGGGAGTCCACCGGCGCGTAGAGAATTTCCATCGGCAAATCAATCGAAACCTTGTCGCCCGAGTTCCACTTACGGTCGAGAGTCGCCCAGGTTCCGGGGTTGCACGAGACACTTTGGCGCTGGCCGTTTACGCTGAGCGATGCTCCCTTGCACCAGCCGGGAATGCGAACTCGCAACGGGAACTGTCGCGAGCTGTCAGAGCGAATCGTGAGACCCGAAGTTTGCGATTCGGGATAGCTGGTTTCTTGTGTGAGCGTAATTCCCTTCCACGCAACTTCGGACGGCACAAAGAGGTTCACATAGAGTCCGTCATTGTCGTGGAGATAGATCAGGTTGTGATAATCGGCAATGGCCTGAGGATAGGTTCCCGAACAGCAGCACCACTTCTGATCCTCGCGGTAAACCTTGGTGCCGCCACCAACCCGGTAGTCGGAGTAGTAGAAAGTGTGCCCGTCGGACTGCATCGGCAGACCGGCGCCGATTCCGTTATAAAACATCTTTTCAACCCAGTCGCCATACTTTGCCTGCCCGGTAAAGGACATCAAATAACGCGATAGCTTGAAGATGGCCCAAGAGCCGCAGCCCGTCTCAAAAGTTGCGGACTTCGTGTCCAAGGACTCGCCCAGGCTGCCGTCGGGCGGCATTAATTCTTCGTCGGGACCGAAGCCGCCAGTGGCGTACACCTGCGTGCGTTGGAAAAAGTCGTGGGCGTTGACGATGGTGTCGAGATACTTCGGATCAGAGGTAACGGCATAAGTCATCGCCGCGCTGCTTAATGTGTTGCAGTGGCTGTAAGCGTGGCGATAGTCAGGCCTCGGATTGGGAGCGTTGTAGAGTCCCCAATAGTTGTCATAGTGCCAAACATCTCCGAAGTTCAGGTAA
>ODAK010008587.1_pt1 | contig 10202 bp, 15 predicted proteins | sample 1539591 | NCBI WGS metagenome assembly ODAK01 (sample SAMEA3539303, study PRJEB22396) | soil metagenome | biome: tundra; feature: field; material: soil | place: USA | collected 2010-05 | depth 0.15 m | reverse complement strand
GACCGTTCTGAGATGATCGCTGAAGAGGGAAAGGCGGGGCGAAAGATTGGCGAAACGTGGTCCGCCATTTTGGTACCCTCGCCCGCCGCCTCTAACAAGCGTTTGCCGGTGACCGGATTGAACGGGGCTTGCGGGCCTCCGGCTTTCTCTGGGTCCCAAGGGCGAACCCAGGGTTTAACACCCCTCTCAAGCTCGGTAACGATGCGGTCGGCAAACTCCTGCATGGCGTCGCGGTGCGGTGTGTCGGTCATGGCTCTCGATCTCCGAAAGCGTCTTGCATGCCGCACGGGTGAAGGGCTGTCAATCTTACGCCGGGAGGTGCGTTTCTTCTTGGTCATGGTCGGTCTCATTTTTTGGTTATCGGGTGCGCAGCACTACTGCTGCTGCACCCTTGGCCGTCGCCGAGACCGGGGGTAGCAAGGGCAAGGACAACGAGATCAACAAGGCCTTTGTCAAAGAGCAGAGGCTTACCAAGGAGCGCGGCAAGAGAATTCTTGCGCTCATCCCCTTGAACATCGACGGCATGAGCAAACCTTCTCCGTCTGCGACGGTGATTTCCAGTGCCCGCACAAGCCAGCAAAATACCTTCACTGTAACGATTTAGCCCCTCAAGTCACTACCTATAAAGCGAGGGGATTCGACTGTGATAACATGGGTTCCCGACGTGTCTATCAGCGACAAGAGCAAGGTCATGCAATCCCCGGACGAACAGGATGGGGAGCGATGATGTCGGGATGAAATGCCGAAGGGAGTTTTATGAGCAGCCACCCTAACCCAATCGGACTGCACGCAAGGCGCACTTGGTGGCCGTCAGCAGCAACTTGTGCGTTTCTGGCGAGCGGCGTAGAGATATTCTCGTTTGTACTGTATCTGCTGCAGCGGAACAAGGCGATCGGGTCTGCCGGGAGCACCCCGTCCCTCGGCGTTACGTACTTGGTGTTCGCTGTGTTGATCCTTGTGCTCGGTGTCACGGTAGAAGCCACGGCGCTGTGGGTCGTTGGCCGACACCGGCAGGCTGTCGCCCCTGTCAGTGCGCGGTTGGGTCAATGGGCCGTTGCCGTCTACGTTGTGAGCTTGCCCCTAGCTGTGAGCATGCCCACATTAGTTCTGATTATCCCGATAACCCTTGGGGTCGGTGCTTGGGCTGCGGCAGTGAGTAAGTGGGCTTACCAGGTCGCAATGATTTCCTTGACACTGGCCTTTGGGTCCTTGGGCTGGGCCACCCACGGCGGCACCAGTCGGTCGCAGCGCTGGGCTAGCGGTGGCATGCTCGCCGTGGCGACGTTCGGCGTCTTCAGTGTGACCTGGAGGGTGTCCGGCTTACCGACTGGCGAACGCTGGTTGTGGGTGGGATCGTTGCACGCAGCTTTGCGGGCCGCCACGTGGGTCGCAGTGGGCGCGTGGCTACGAAGCACGACTATAGTGTCAAGGGCGGCGAGTTTCCAGATTAAAAGGTCCACCGAAACGCTGCCGAACCCTTAAAAAAGCTGGAACGACGGGCGGCACTCAGAAGTCTGAATTGGATGCTGTAGATTCCGTTAGGAGCGCGAGGGCGGCCTCGGCGTCGTCGGCATTAACTTGCAATCTCATCCCACGAGTAACAGGCGATTCGAGCCGCGCAACATTCGCATCGGTGAGAAAGCTTTCGATCCCGGCGGAATCAAGGCAGCCCCTTGCCAGTCGACGAACATCTTCTCGCCAGCCTTGTGCTCCTGCCGCAACACCACATCCTGGCCACGTTGCCATTGCCGGTACAACTCGCAATAGAAACTGTACCGATAGCCGTCCGGGTTGGCTTGCCGGTACTCTGTCCCAGAGCAGTTGCAGCGTCAGGTGACGATGCCGCTGCCGCAGCGGTATCCGGGACAAAAACGGTCGCCGTTGCCGGTGAATTCGCCGATGCTTGCAGGAGCGCGACGAGTTCGATGTGCTTCTGACGATACCTCCGCGGTCAAACCCGCTTCCTCGAAGCGCCTGGGGACGCTGAACGGATCGATAACCAGGGCGTCGCGCGTTACCTCGCGATAAATATACAAAATCAGGGGAAGAACGAAGACCGCGATCGCCAAACGTGTGAACGAAATCTTCGTTACGATTTCACTCACAAGAGACTTAAAACCCGAAAGCCCGCTCGGCCGCCAAATCGGTCTGCGCAGCGCTCGTGCCATTTGTCAGCCTATTCTACTCTGAAGACCGATGGATTTGGCGACGTGTTCAGAGCTGGCGCCTGCGAGTTGAGAACGTTGCCGTCCGGCTGGGCGAGGCTGAAGTCGGAGCCGGTGACATTGCTGCTGTGATGGGTCACGAGTGTCGCTGTGAGTTGCCAGCCCTCGGCAAGTGGTTGCCCAACAGGGGCACGCACGATTATTCAACTTTCAATCCGAGGGTTCCCGGATGAACTGAATCTGCCCAAGCACGTCACTTTGCTGACGGCGCAGTGAGCTTTCGGGCGTTCGGTTTTGCCTGCCGCGTTTGTGCACTGTCCGGCACTACGCCAAAGGCCTGCGAAAACAGCGTTCTTGGGTTCGCGCCCAGTGCACCGTAGCCGATGTTGGACGTCTCAGCAGTTCCCCCAATAAAACCGATACAGGTCGGCAGGAGGAATGTCGTGGGCCACGTTTCCCACAACGCGACTTCGCGGGCCTTTGCCCACTTCTGCGGCTCGCGGTACTGGCACAGGCGCCGCGGGGGCTCTCGTGTTTCCTGCTGCCGCGTTGGACGTCGGATGGGACCCGCAATGCCTTTCACTTGCAGCGACTGAAACCGAAGCTGGGGAACCGATCCAACGCTTCGAGCGAGGTTGAATTTCGCGGGGCGCGGGCGCACCTGATTGGCGAAGAAGGGCGTGGCGTGGTGACCATTATGGAGATGGTCCACCATACGCGGCTGGACTGCGTCATCGGGTCGGCGGCCCTGATGCGGCGCGCGGTTGTGGAAGCCGTACATCATGCACGCTACCGCCACGCGTTCGGGCGCACCCTGATCCGGCAGCCCCTAATGCGCAACGTCCTGGCGGACCTTCTCCTGGAATCGGATGCGGCGACGATGCTGGCGATGCGGCTGGCGCGGTCATTCGATGAAGACGACCGCTGTGTTTGCCCGCCTGGCGGTCGCGGTCAGTAAGTTTTGGGTATCGAAGCGTACGCCGCCGCTGGTGGCGGAAGCGTTGGAGTGCCTGGGCGGCAACGGCTTCGTGGAACACAGCATGATGCCGCGACTATATCGCGAGGCACCCCTCAATTCGTTCTGGGAGGGCTCGGGAAATGTCATAGCGCTCGACGTGTTAAGAGCCATCGTGAAGGACCCGGAGACGCTGGAACGAGTACTGGCAGAGATCCGGATGGCCAACGACCCGCGCATCGAGAGGTTCTTGGCCGCCGTCCATGCGGATATTGGGGAAGGTGCCGCGCGGCGCACGGCTGAACGTCTGGCGCTGGCGCTGGAGGCTTCGCTGTTAATCCGTTTCGGCCCGCCGGCGGCAGCGGATACGTTCTGCGCTTCCCGCCTAGCTGGAGATTGGGGACACACCTTCGGCTCGTTGCCAGGGGAATGCGACATCGACTCCGTCATCGCCAACGGCAGTCTCGAGTTGCCGTAGATTCCGCGATGGATGGCCCGACGCTGTCGATCCTGTTACGAACGCGTCTCCTACAGCCTGCTGCGGCGCGCGGGACGGAATAGTATCTCGGCCGCGGATGTAACCAGCCGCCGGGGGAACCATGCGCTGCACTTCCTCCGAGCCAGTTCGTGAACCCAGAGATGACCGAGTGTTCTCCGGCGGCGAGCGCCCGCAGGCCTTCCCGCGCCACGCGGCCCGCCGGCTCCAAGCCGACCAAAAGGTCGTCTGGCACGCCCGCCGCCTTCGGAAACTCCGACGCGGTCGGACCGGGACACAATGCGCAAACGCGGACCCCGCAGCCTTCCACCTCCCTAGCCAGCGCCTCGGCGAACAGCAGCCCAAACCCCTTGCTTGCGGCGTAGGTGGACTATAGGGTACGCCCTGGTATGCGGCAGTAGAAGACACGATCAGGATGGCCCTCATCCCGGACTTCTGATATTCGATGAGCCGCAGCAGCAATCCGTTGACGAAACCGCATTCCGGGAAATGCTGCGCCACGCGCTGGCTGAGAAGAAATGCCAAGTTATTATCACCACGAGCCACGAACGGAATTCCATTGGTGCGTACATGAAGCAGATCGGGGTTAAGAACGTCGCGGAGTTCGGCACAGACCGCATTCTGCAGAAGCTTTCCAACTAGATTCGAATTTGTATGAAGTCTCCGTCAGGACCGCGCTCGTACATACACGACTGACACAGTTTGTGGCAACCGATGTCCCGATAAAACGTTCTCCCGTCTGGCAATCCAATTGGCTGGCTGTCGGAAATCCGCTGAAGTAGGCATCATGCAGGATTGCGCCCGATAGAGTCCCGACGCGTGTCACCGCAAACGCGGGCCATATGTCGGTTTCTGGGAGATGAGGTGGGCAGCCCTAGCTGGCCAAGCCGGACGCGAGCCGACTTATCGTTCCCTATCGGCCTGAGCTTCTGCGTGGGCGACCACCCGCCAGGAGATACGTACGTTCCGGTCAGCCGATTTTCGGTGTGATGAAACCTTGCCGTCTGATAGCCGGCTGGGAGACTGCAACGTGAGGCCGGGTCGGGAAGCTAGCGATTCTTGATCAACTCGTCCAATTGGAAGGCATGGCGGATGGGATGTATGACAGCGTGCTCCAACATCGAGTCGATGCAGTAGCGGGTCCGCCATCGCGACGGGTACTCGGGAGCCTCCAATTGTTCGTCGGGAATTTCCCGGAGCGGTGCCGCCCGCCACCGCTCGAGAACATGCTCCATATAGTCGTCCGCCTCGCGGACTATGGCAGTCGCGTCCGGAGCAGGTCGGACTCCGGGATCTGGTAATGTCAACACCTCGCACATCCAGACCAAGTATCCGCCGGCGGCGCTTAGCACATGCCGTCCCAGTGCGCCCAGCGAGGAGTAGGACGGGTCAGCGGTCGGTGGGAGGCTCACCGAGGCTGCCACGGCCAACCGCCAAGTCTGGACGAAGCGACGAAGATTTTCCTCGTGCAAAAGCACCAGAGCGCGCACAGCACGAGAGCGGTACGGGAGATTGGATGACATAGGGAGAGGATAGCCGATTCACCGCCTCTTCGGGAAAGACGTCTACTCCAGCAGGCTCGCTACAGGTCCTGCTGGATCGCCCACTCGATAGTTCGCGGAACCTGGCCGACTTGCGGGGACTAATCCGGCACCGTGTCCTCGAACGCCGCTTGCGGGGAACGGCCTGCTCGCTGGTCGCGAAGGCAAACTGGGACCGGTCGGTTAACGAGAACCGCAATTAACCCCGGAGCCTTGCCGGTGTTGCTCGATAGGTGGCATGTTAGGCTGAGAATTATGCTTCGCGGTCTTGGGCTTCTCACGTCCTTCCTGACCCTGCCTGTGTTTGGAACCAGCGTCCGATTACTCCCCATGTTGCCCAGTGGAGCCGTTTCCACGACGGTCCAGCTGGACTCGGCCGGCAACATCTATGTCGCCGGGTACACGAAGCTGGCGAGCGCCCAAGACGCCTTCGTGGCAAAGCTGTCGCCGGATGGTTCGAAGGTCATCTACTTCACGACGCTGGCCGGCTCGCAGCAGGACCAAGCGACCGGGCTGGCGCTAGCGGCCGACGGATCGGCGTACATCACCGGAAACACGCAGTCGAGCGACTTTCCCACGACGGCCGGATCGTTGCAGGCCGCCAATCCTGCGCCCGGGCAGTTGCAGGGCTTTGTGGCGAAGCTGAATCCGGCCGGAGCCGTCACGTATGCCACGTACGTCCCATCGCTGCTGGTCACGCAGATGACCGGCATCGCCCTCGGCAGCGCCGGCGAAGTGTTCGTCACCGGAATCGGCCGGCAATCCAATACACCGGCCGACGTCTCTTCACCGGGCTTCATCCTGAAGCTCGATCCGGCACTTAGTAGGGTGCTGATAATGGTGTACGGAACCGGTGGCGGCCTGTTGCAGTTGGATAGCCAGGGCAACATCTACGTGGCCGGCAGCGCGCAACCGAATTATTCGAGTAGCGGAACCACTCCGATATACTCCCTCCCAACGTTCTCGGCGAACGCATTTCAGCCCACCCTTCAGCCGACCACCTACCTTCGGTTCGGGTCCGGGCGGCATCGGAGCCTCGTTCTATTCCCGCTACCAATACGTCGCAAAACTCAATCCCGCCGGCACGGTGCTTTGGGCAACCTATGTCACGGGGACCTACGGCGCAATCGCTCACGGAATGGCTGTGGATGTCGCGGGCAACGTGACGGTCGCGGGCACCACCAACTCGGACGACTATCCGGTTACTCCGGGCGCATTCCAGATGGCGTACACAGCGGCGGCGCCGCCCCTGCCGCAACCGCAAGGGAGTACGTATAAGGACCCGCCGCCCCCGATCGGCTATATCACCAAGGTCAATTCCACGGGTACGGGCCTGATCTGGTCCACCTACTTCGGCGGCTCCTCCAGTGACCGGATTACTGGAATGGCGGTTTCTCCCGCCGGCGACCTCGTGGTCTCGGGCCGCGCCGATTCGAACGACCTGCCCGGCCTGGAAGGCACTCCCGATGGCTGCAAGCCCTCGGCTGTCCAACAGCTTGGATTCGTCGCGCGGGTTGCGGAGGACGGCGCCACCGCCGGTCCGACGCAATTGATCGCCGGCGCACCCGATTGCACAGTACTTGAACTGCAGTGTGACGTCGGACTACACAAACTATCTCGCCTCCTGGCCCGTGGCCGTGAGCGCCGGCGGGACGGCAGTTACCGCCGGAAACGGCGGCACCGTGGCGTCGGTTGATTTCCTGTCGAGCAGCCGGCTGGTGTGTGTCGAGGATCCGGCGGACTACGTTCAACTGCGGACGCTTGCGCCGGGTCAACTGGTCTCCCTGTTCGGCACCGATCTTGCGCCCGCACTTCCCTTCTTTCCGGCGAGCGGCGTTTCGGCGTCGACCGACAACTTCGGAGTGTTCTTCAATGGCATTCCGGCGCCGATCCTCTATTCCTCCGGGCAGCAGATCAACGCGCAGGTCCCGTTCGAACTCGCGGGCCAGACCAGCGCGCAGATGCAGATAGTGAACACTCGGATTCCGTCGCACCTGACGGAGACTCGCACGTTCGCCGTGGCAGACCGCCAGCCAGCCATCTTTCTCTCAATGCCTGGGTCTGACGAGCCTGTTCCCCGGCTGGACGCAATGCGGCGACACCCTCTCCATCGGCCCTGCCGCGATCGCGCTGAATACCGATGGCACCCTGAACGACTGCACCAACCCCGCGGTCGCTGGCTCCACGGTCACTCTGTTTGCGAATGGACTTGGCCAGCTTGCGCCGAACCTGACGACTGGAACGGCGGCGGCGACACCGGCCGTGACGCTCACTCCCGGCGTGGTCTTCCTCGACCCGAATCTCGCACCGCTGACCACCACCACCAAGACCATTCCCGGCACGTTGAACGGTGTAGAACGGGTGCAGTTCCAAGTGCCGTCGGCGCCAGCTTCCACCACCGCGTACCCCGTCACACCCACTCAACTCGGCGTCAACCTGCGCGAGCGGCTTGCCCTAATCTGGATTCGGTCGAAGTAGCGCGGGGTAATGTCGCCTCCCGTTTGGTACAGGCAACGCGCACAGTGCCCGGCACTAGGCTGTGACCTGGCCAGATCCGCATTCCCGTCGCGATGCCGACTTATGGGGACCTATCCCTGGACTGGAGATGCTGCCCAACTTCCGTTTATGCCTAAGATCCACCCGGTGGCGACGGTAAACGCTATGGCGTTTTTGGCGGGTAATCCGGTCAACTTCCCACATTTGGCCGGCGTGGGACCACTGTACGAAGAACGCGGTATATCGTCCGGAATGGAGCATCTGCATAACTTCTTGGTGGCCGACCACTCATTCCCCATCCGCGCAACGTATTTGCAATTACTCGTATACTGGCATGCCGGCAGCCAGTTAGAATGCGTATTCGGCTATCTCCATCCGGTGGCTGACGATTGGCTTTTCCCGGGATGATCTGGTTCGAGCGATTTCAGAAGCCCAGGTTCTTATGAGAAACAGCCGGTCTTCGATGGTCCTAACGATCCACGCCACGGACCGGCAGTCCGGAGCGATCCGGACGTTGCGTACCGCTGGCAGGGCGAGACCTTCCGGGGGAGCGATCGACTTCCACAGCCGCTGCGTCCCTGTAGTTACGGGAGAGGCCAGCTAATCGAGAGTGTCCTATAATTCTCAAATGCGCATTCTGACTGTTGCCGTGACCGCTTTGGGTTTTCTGTGGGCCGCGCCGCCACCTCGCAAAATCTCGTTTGCCCGAGCGGGCGGGGTAGTTCCGGGTACGATGCAGCTTTTCATTTCAGCCTCCGACGGCAGCGATGAGCATCCATTGCTGGCTGCGCCCCACGACGATTACGACGCGGTGTGGGCGCCGGATGGCCAGTCCATCGTTTTCACATCCGATCGCAACGGGTCGGGGGATCTGTTCCGCGTCAACGCGGATGGCAGCGGGCTGACGCAGCTTACTTCCGATGCCGCATACGAGGATCAGGCGGCGTTCTCTTCTGATGGCAAGCAGCTCGTGTTTGTCAGCACGCGGGGCAGCGGCTATGCGGATATCTGGACGCTCGATATCGCTACGAGGCGCGCGAAGGCGCTGACATCTGGGCCCGGGGGCGATTACCGCCCGGCGTGGTCGCCCGACGGTAAATGGATCGCATTCTCTTCCGGGCGCGGCATCACGGCGCCCTTCGCAGAAGGCCGTTGGGAGCGCCAGCAACTGGCCGAGATCTATTTGATTCGCCCCGACGGCTCCGGCATGAAGAAAGTCACCAACACGGGCGGCTTCTGCGGAAGCCCGAAGTGGATGAACGACAGCCGGCATGTCCTGGCTTATTGCTCAACGGCTCAACAGACGATGGACCTTCGACGTTCGGCTCCAGAACCGGGCAGCGAATCGCGGTTGGTTTCCATCGATATGACGACTGGCACGCTCACAGAGCTACACGCGGGGCCCGGTGTGAAGATGAATCCGTCTCCCCTTCCCGGGAATGACGTGGGCTATATCCGGAAGGATTCCGCGGATGCCGGTATTTACTATGTGAGCGGTAGCCGTGGTCCGCGTGGACCGATCCGTGCAGCGGCATGGTCGCCCGACGGGAAACGTGTCGTGTTCCACAGACGCTCGACTCCGACGCTGCCGCCACTGGTAAAGATGTTCAGCCGGAATCCGAATTACGAGTTGAATCTGTCGGGTATGCTGCCCGCGTTCAGCCCTTTGGGCAAACAGTACCTGAGCATGGCCAGAGTCCCCGGCGCAAACGTGGCGGCTCTGAAGGTGAACACGCCGGAGACCGGGCGGTCTGAGGTTTTGTATCAGGACAACACGCGCAATGCATTCGTCGGCGGATGGTCGCCGCGCGGAGATAAGGTGGTTTTCGCGCTGGGAGGCTTTGCGGCGTTCTTCGACGGATTTCATTCCGAATTCCTGAAGCCTGGCGATCGCGTGGAAGGCGGCGCTCAGATCGCCATTATTAACGCGGATGGCAGCGGGTTCCAGGAGTTGACGTCCGGAGCGGATAACAATGCCTTCCCGTCATACTCTCCCGATGGAAATCGCCTCGTGTTCCGGAGCTTCGGCAAGAACGGCCAGGGGCTGCGGATCATGAACCTCGAAACCAGGGCAGTCACGACGCTCACCTCCGATTACGACAACTTCCCTTTGTGGTCGCCTCGGGGGGATCTGATCATGTTCGCGCGGCAGATCGATGGCGCATACGACATCTTCACGATTAAGCCGGACGGGACATCACTCAAGCGGCTGACGAACGGCAAGGGGAATGACGCGCATATGTCGTGGTCGTTCGATGGCGAATCGATCGCCTTCGCGAGTTCCCGGATGGGCTTTAAGGACGAGGTGGCTTATACGGATGCGCCGCAACCCTACGGGGAGATTTTCGTGATGCGTTACGACGGCACCCACGTCGAGCAACTCACCGACAACCAGTGGGAAGAAGGCACTCCGGGATGGGAGCCGTTGGTGCCCAGTCGAGTTGCCGGCCGGTAGCACAGCGTAGAGGCCGGACACATCAGCAGCATCACGGTCGACGGAGTTCAGATGCTGGGTGTTTACCGATACTGCTTGGATCACGGCGCACACG
>ODAK010008585.1_pt1 | contig 10206 bp, 7 predicted proteins | sample 1539591 | NCBI WGS metagenome assembly ODAK01 (sample SAMEA3539303, study PRJEB22396) | soil metagenome | biome: tundra; feature: field; material: soil | place: USA | collected 2010-05 | depth 0.15 m | reverse complement strand
GCATGCTCGACGACGTGGTGGCCGATCTCGATAAGGCGGGGCTGCTGGTGGAGAGCGACGGCGCGCTCTGCGTCTTTCCGCCGGGCTTCACCAATCGAGACAACGAACCGCTGCCGCTCATCGTAAAGAAGCGCGACGAGGGATTCGGCTACGCCGCGACGGACCTGGCGGCGGTGCGTGATCGGGTGAGCAACCTGCACGGTGACGAGCTGCTCTACGTCGTCGGCACTCCGCAGACCCAGCATTTCGACATGGTCTTTGCGGTTGCCCGAATGGCCGGCTGGCTGCCCGAGCACGTTCGCTGCGAACACGTGGCTTTCGGTCACGTACTGGGACCTGACCGCAAGATGTTCAAGACCCGAAGCGGTGAGTCAGTCAGGCTGGCGGGACTGGTTGACGAGGCGATCACCAGGGCGGACGCCGCGCTGGTGTCACGGAACTTCGACGGTGACGAGGCGTCGCGGGCTGAACTGGCGATCGATATCGCGCGCGCCGCCATCAAGTACGCCGATCTGTCGACCGAACGTCAGCGCGACTACGTCTTCGACCTCGATCGAATGCTGGCCTTCGAGGGCGACACGGGACCATACCTTCAGTACGCGCACGCCCGGCTGCGTTCCATCTTTCGCCGACTGGGAAGTCCCTGGAGTGGTGACGGCACCACGTTCGCACTGGGCTCTGACAGCGAACGCCATCTGGCGCTCGGTCTGCTGGCCTTCCCGGAGGCGTTCGATCTGGCCTTCATCTCATTGCAGCCGCACCGGCTCTGCAACTACCTCTTTGACCTGGCGCAACGGTTCACGTCCTTCTACGAGGCCTGCCCCGTTCTTTCGTCCGAGGGAAAACTCCGTGACGAACGTCTCGGCCTCTGCGACCTCACGGCGCGCACCTTGAGTCTGGGCCTGTCGCTACTGGGGATTCACGCGCCCGAGCAGATGTAGCCCTTCGCCGACGGCCGGTGGGTAGGGGTAAAGTTTGCAGCGAGACGCGACGCGTCCGCAGTGGGACTGGGGGAATTATGCAGGTCAAGGCCGCCATCGTTACCGAACTCAATGGACCGTGGCACACGGAACTCATCGACATTGACGAGCCGCGCGCCCATGAGGTCAAGGTCAAGATGGCCTTCGCCGGCATGTGCCACTCGGACGAACACACCCGGGTAGGCGATATGACCGTACCACCGGAAGTACTCGCTTATTTGGGCGTCGAGTCCATGTTCCCTTTTATTGGCGGGCACGAGGGATCGGGCATCGTCGAGTCGGTTGGCGATAACGTCAACGGCCTCGCGCCGGGTGATCACGTGTCCGTTTCGTTCGTTCCTTCGTGTGGTAAGTGCGAATACTGCGCCTCCGGCCGTCCCTTCATTTGCGACCTGGGCGCCACGACGCTGGCCGGTCCCATGATTTCGGACGGTACCTGGCGCCACCACTTTGGCGACCAGAACCTCAATCGCTTCGCGCAGCTGGGCACCTTTTCTGAGTACATCGTCGTCCACGAAGCCTCGCTGATCAAGATTGACCCCTGGTACGACTTGCGCGCCGCGGCGCTGATTTCCTGTGGCTTGGCGACGGGCTTCGGCTCGTCAGCCCATCGCGGCGGAGTGAAACCCGGCGACGTGGTGGCCGTCATCGGCTGCGGCGGCGTTGGTTCAGGGGCCATTCAAGGCGCCGTGCACGCCGGTGCCCGGGCGGTCATTGCCATCGATACCAACCAGTCCAAGGTTGATCGGGCGATGAAGATTGGCGCCACGCACGGTGCCAGTACGTCGCTCGAAGCGGCCTTCACACTTTTAGGCGAGCTCACCTCCGGCAAGAACTGCGACGTGGTGGTCTTGACGCCGGGCCGTTTGACCGGTGAGTTGATTGAAGAGGCCCGCTCCATCACCGCCAAAGGTGGCGTCATCGTCGCGACCGCCCTCGCTCCCTTTGCCCAGACTCAAGTGGACCTCAATCTCGCGATGTTCACGCTCTACAACCAGGAGCTGCGCGGGACCATTTTTGGCTCGGTCGCGCCGCGGGTGCAGATTCCGCGATTGCTGAAGTTGCACCATGAGGGCAAGTTCTTCGTCGACGAGCTGGTGTCACGTGAGTACACCATCGACGAAGTAAACCAGGGCTACCTCGACCTCGAGTCGGGCAAGAACGTTCGCGGCGTCGTCCGTTTCTAATCAGGAAATTTCGCTGCTCTTTAACCCCAGGAGCGCGCGCACGCTGAGCGATGATTTCGTGATGTGAGGCGTTAAGGCCTTCAACGACCGGCGCCGCCACGCACCTTGAGCGACGCCCACGCTGTAGGCCAGGTCGTCGGCCAGGGCGAGCGGCACGTCGCTGGCGTGGAATTCAGTGCGACGCCATCGCCAGGCCGTGCCGAGGGCAAAGACCAGGAGGGCTCGCCGTCGAAGTTTCGGTTGCAGCGTCGCGAGCAACACCAGGGGGCCGAACGTTCTCACCACGCCACGCGCGAGTGGCCCTCCCGCTCGGACCATTCCCTTGGTCACTACCTCGCTCGACACGTGGTCGGCGTCATCGGTGTTGTGCGCCAGTCGAGCACGAAGCGCGCCACGGGCCACGCGCACGACGCGGGCCCCAATCATTGGCTTGGCCGCTAACACGCTGGCCCACGCGACGAGCGTCCATACGTCGGTCCGCAGTGGCGCTAAGCGCGCGCCGTACCGTTGGGCTAAGTCACTCGACGAGGCGCCGTAGCTGACTCGCTGATCCCACCAGTCACGCCAGGTGCCGCGGGCGCGGTGGATGACCACGACGTCGGCCATGTAGCGAACTAACCAGCCCCGGTCCGAAAGCCGCCACACCAGATCAACGTCCTCGCCCACGCGCAACATCTCGTCGAAGCCCTCGCCAAAGGCGCTTCGGCGAACGACGAGACAGGCGCCAGGCACGTAACCAATCGGCCCGCCCGGAACCACCAGGCCACTGCGCGTGCCCATGTCGAGTGGACTAAATCGCTGTTCGAATCGATCTTGCATCGATGAACCGGCGCCGCCGCGCACGCGCGGAGCGATGGCGCCCAGCAGCGGATCCGCGAATTGCGCACTCAAGCGCCGAAGAACGTCAAACGCGTTATCGATCGTGACGTCGACGTCGAGGAACCAGAGCAGTGGGCGAGTGGTGGCGAGGACGCCGGCATTGCGGGCCCCGGCCGGGCCCCGGTTGTCCTCGAGGCGAAGCAGCGTGACCTCGAATTGGCGGGCGCACTCGCCTACGAGCACGGGATGCATCGAGCCGTCATCGATAACGGTGACGTGGAACTCGTGGAGTTGCGACAAGAGGGAGCGAAGAGAAGCCACGTCGTCGCGCACCGGGACAATCACGTCGACGTCGTCGACGTTCAGTTCGCACTGATATAGGGGATGGAGCAGCCCCTGCTGGACCAGCGTGCGAGCGAAACGCTCCTCGCCGGCGCCCACCACTCCTCCCGAGACCCAGCGCTGCGCGACGGTTCGTGATCCTCCGGGAAGGCGAAGCAGCCGCCACGGAGCACCGCCCGTGATGAGATCGCGATCAAGAAATTTGGACTCGGCGTCGAGGGTGACCAGGGTGCCCATCGAAATCGGTGCGTCCACCGGTGCTGGCGCTACAGGAATGAGGCTGGTCACGTGCGAAGTTTGGCATGGTTGGCCCCGCCGGGCATCACGGAAGGACCAGAATAGAAAGGTCCGAGGAGGAACCGTGTCAACCGAAACGATAATTGCTGATGAAGAGGTAGTCGAGATCGGTGAAGTGGAGGAACTGCTGGTGGAGGAAGTATCCATCGACGGCCTCTGCGGGGTCTACTAAATAGTGTCGGCGACGTCTTCGGTGGCCTTTGATCCCTCGGCGCCGTGGTGCGTCAGTACCGAGGTTTCGCTTCGCGACGAGACGTTCGGGGCCATGGCCTATCACCACGGCAACCGCCGCCTCGTTTTTCTTAAGTCCCCCGAACTGGTCGAGCTGGTACGTCGTCTCGCCCAGTTCGACAGTGCGGACCTGGCTATTGACGCCATCGTGGCCCCGGACCAACACGGCCGTTACGTGAGGGCGCTCTCGTCACTGGCCACGTCGGAGATTGTCTGTGGGCGCTGACTCCCCGCTGCGCGACCGGTTTGCACGGGGGCTAAGCGCACCGATCTGTCTGACCTGGGAGCTGACCTACGCCTGCAACCTCGCCTGCACCCACTGCCTCTCGTCTTCGGGTCGACGCGACCCCAATGAACTGACCACCCAAGAGGCGAAGTCGCTGATCGACGAGATCGCCGCCATGCAGATCTTTTACATCAACGTCGGCGGCGGCGAGCCCATGATTCGCCGTGACTTTTTTGAATTGGTCGAACACGCCGTCGACCAGAAGGTGGGGGTGAAGTTCTCCACTAACGGCACCCGCATTGACGAGCCCGCCGCCCAGCGTCTCGCCGGCATCGACTACCTCGATATTCAGATCTCCATCGATGGCGCGGACGCGAGTACCAATGACCGATTGCGGGGCGCGGGCAGTTACGCCGCGGCGCGCCAAGCCATGGACCATCTGAAGGCGGCCAACTTTGGTCCCTTCAAGATCTCAGTGGTGATGACCCGTGAAAGTATTGAACAGCTCGACGAGTTCGAAGCCTTGGCGCAGGTGTACGGGGCGCAGTTGCGCCTGACCCGTCTGCGTCCGTCGGGCCGCGCGGTGGAACAGTGGGACGCGTTGCACCCGACCCTGGAACAGAATCGCCGCCTTTATCACTGGCTACGAGAACGTCCCCACGTGTTGACCGGCGATTCCCTCTTTCATCTTTCGGCATTGGGCCCGTCGCTGGAGGGACTCAATCTCTGCGGCGCCGGACGGGTGGTGTGCCTGATCGACCCGGTGGGCGACGTGTACGCCTGCCCCTTCGTCATTCACGAGCAGTTCAAGGCCGGCAACGTGCGCTCGGGCGGATTTAAAACCGTGTGGACCGAGAGTGAGCTCTTTCGCTCGCTGCGCGAGCCGGGAAGCCCGGGAGCCTGCGGATCGTGCGGCTCGTACGACGCCTGTCGCGGAGGATGCATGGCCGCCAAATTCTTTACCGGCTTGGAACTGACGGACCCTGATCCCGAGTGCGTGTTCGGTCATGGCGAGGCGGCCCTGGCGGCGAAGCGCGTTTCGCTGCGCCCCCGGTCGTCACCGGATCATTCGCGACGGGTGCCGGTCGCGATTTCATCGCGCTGACCATTCGAACCAAAATGATCGGTAATGTCGCAATGAGTCGTGAGAGGGGATAGATGGCGTCAAAGTGGTTTGAGACGGTGGCCATCGCGCAACGCCGCGCCCAGAAGCGTCTGCCCAAGTCCGTGTACGGAGCGCTGATCGGTGGCTCGGAAAAAGGGCTCTCGTCGATGGACAACCTCGACTCCTTCGACCAGTTGGGCTTCGCGCCCCACGTCGCGGGACTCTCCAATGAACGCCAGATGACCACCACCGTGATGGGCCAGCTGGTGTCGATGCCGGTGTTGATCTCGCCCACCGGCGTCCAGGCCGTCCATCCCCTGGGTGAAGTGGCCATGGCGCGCGCGGCGGCCAATCGCGGGGTCGCCATGGGCTTAAGTTCCTTCGCCAGTTGTTCCATCGAGGACGTCTGTGCCGCCAGCCACCAAGTGTTTTTTCAGATGTACTGGTCGGGCCACCGCGACACGATGGTCCAGCGCTTGGAGCGCGCCCGGGCGGCCGGCGCCAAGGGAATAATCTTGACGCTCGACTGGTCCTTCTCCAATGGTCGCGACTGGGGAAGTCCTTGGATCCCCGACAAGATCGACCTGAAAGCGGTGGCGAAGTTAGCGCCCCAAGTGGTGGCGCGACCACGATGGTTTTGGTCCTTCGTGAGGTCGGGACACCTGCCCACGCTCACCACGCCCAACGTGGCCCCGCTGGGGGCGAAGCCGCCCACGTTCTTTGGTGCATACTACGAGTGGATGCAGAGCCCGCTGCCTCGCTGGGACGACGTGGCGTGGCTGCGCGCGCAGTGGGAGGGGCCGTTCATGGTCAAGGGCGTGAGCCGGGTTGATGACGCCAAGCGGGTGGTCGACCTGGGAGCTACCGCACTTTCGGTGTCCAATCACGGAGGCAACAACCTCGACGGCACGCCGGCTCCCATCCGCTGCCTGCCGGCCGTGGTCGACGCCGTCGGTGACCAGATCGAAGTGCTGCTCGACGGCGGCGTGCGTCGCGGCAGCGATGTGGTGAAGGCCCTTTCTTTGGGTGCCCGAGCGGTGATGATTGGCCGGGCCTCTCTCTGGGGACTGGCCGCCAACGGCCAAGCCGGCGTCGAGAATGTGCTTGACGTACTTCGAAGTGGTATTGACTCGGCCCTGCTCGGGCTGGGCCGGTCCAACATCAGTGAACTGACCCGCGACGACGTGGTCGCTCCGCCGGACTTCTATAGATCGTTGGGCGCGTGAATCGCGTCGCCATCGTGACCGGCGCGGCCCGCGGTATCGGCGCGGCGACCGTCGACGCCCTCATTAACGACGGCTACCGAGTGGTGGCCGTGGACCGCTGTCGCGATATTCCCGAAGTCCCCTACGCCCTGGCGACCCCGGCCGAACTGGACGCGGTGGTCGCGCGTCACGGCGACGCGGTGCTCGGACTGGTCGGCGACGTGCGCAGCGGGACCGACATGCAGTTGGCCGTGGAAACGGCGAGCCGCCATTTCGGTCGGCTTGATGCGGTGGTGGCCTGCGCCGGAGTGGTGGCCGCCGGCGGACCGCTGTGGGAGATCAGTGACGCGGCGTGGGACGCGGTCTGGTCGGTCAACGTACTGGGAACGCGGCGACTCATTGAAGCGGCCGCGCCGACGTTGATTGCCAACGGGGTGGGCGCGAATGGCCGAATTGTCGCGGTCGCCTCCGCCGCGGGGACCATGGGACTTCGCCACTTGGCGGCCTACAGCGCCACGAAACACGCTGTGGTGGGACTTATCCGCGGCGTGGCGATGGACCTGGCCGAATACGGCGTGACCGCCAACGTGGTCAGTCCCGGCTCTACCCGAACGGCGATTCTTGAAGCATCGGCCGCGGTCTACGGCTTGGCCAGTGGCGAGGTCTTCGGTGCGCAACAACCCATTGGCCGCCTGATCGAACCAATGGAGATCGCCCAGTCAATTACCTGGCTCTGTTCGCCGGCCTCGTCGGCGATCACCGGCGCCGATTTTGCCGTCGACGGTGGCATGACGGTGTAGCGGTGCCTCAACCTTGACGGACCCCTCAATGAGTGGCGACCTTACCTCGCCATCACGGCGTCTCTCGGCAGCAAAGCGACCGTTCTAACTACGTAGACTCTTCGAGAAAAGAGTTTTCATTATGAAATTGACGACCGATCGCACCCTTGACGCGTTGGCCCCGGCCTCGTGTTCCAAGGCTCGTCGACTCATTCTCGACGCCGAGCGGTTGCGCACTCGTCACGAAAGAGCGAATCGCCGAAGGTTCGCCCGCCTCTTGCGCGATCGCGACGCCCTAGAGGTCACCATGACCCTGACCGATGAGGTCATGCGCGTCTCGTCACTGCGCGCCGCCGCCGGCATTCTTCAAGGGGCCGCTCGGCGTTCCTCGGTGGCTGGCTTCGGACTGTTCAACGCCGTGGGATTGCGCCTCGTGTCGCTGGCCTCACGTCTGATGCCCTCCACGGCGGTCAAGGTGGTGCACGCCCGAGTGCGCCGCTTGTCGGAGGACCTCATTTTGGCCAGCGAGAGTGGCTCACTGCAGCGTCACCTGGATAGTCGCGAGCGGGAAGGCATCCACCTCAACATCAACGTGCTGGGTGAAGCAGTGCTGGGCGAGCGAGAAGCCAACGAGCGATTTGACCGCGTGCTCGAGATGATGCGACGCGAATCTGTGAACTACATCTCGGTCAAGCTTTCCTCGGTAGTGAGTCAACTGACCATGATCGACCACGAAGGCTCTCTGGGGCGAGTGAGCGAGAAGTTGCGCCTGCTCTATCGCTCGGCGCAGCGTGACGGCGTGTTTGTCAATCTCGACATGGAGGAGTTTCGCGATCTGCGACTCACCGTTGACGCCTTTCGCTCGGTGTTGTCGGAGACGGAGTTCGAAGCTCTCAACGCCGGCATCGTGCTGCAGGCCTACCTGCCCGACTCCCACGAGGCTCTCGAGGAATTGGTGGCGTGGGCGAAAGTTCGGTTCGCGCGCCGGGGCGGGCACGTCAAGATACGCCTGGTGAAGGGCGCCAACCTGGCCATGGAACACGCGGAGGCGCAGCTGCACGGCTGGACGCCCGCGCCGTACGGCTCGAAGGCCGACGTCGACGCCAGTTATCTTCGTCTGGTCGACCTCTGCTTGCGAGCCGAGCACGCAGGGGCGCTGCGGGTGGGCGTGGCGAGCCACAACCTCTTCGACCTGTCGTGGGCGCTCGACGTCGCCGAACAACGTGGTGTGTTGGACCAACTTGACATTGAGATGCTCGAGGGTATGGCCACCGCCGAAGCCCTGGCGATCGTGAAGAGCGGTCGAAACGTTTTGCTCTACGCGCCGGTGACGCGCCACGACGACTTCGCGGCGGCCGTGGCCTACCTGGTGCGCCGCCTGGACGAAAACACCTCGGACGAGAACTATCTGAAGGCCGCCTTTTATATCGCCCAAGATCCGAGGGTCTTTGACCAACAGCAGGAGCGATTCCTCGACTCGGTGCACCAGCGCCACCAGGTGGCTACCGCGTCACGACGCCACGCGGTAGCCCCGAAGCTAACGCAAGAGATATTCGAGAACAGTGCCGACGGGGACCCCACCAACCCGACCTACGTGCACGGTGTGACCATCGCTTTGGCCGAGGTGGGATCCCTCGACGTGCGCCAGATCCCCTTGGTAATTGACTCTGTCGAGATCGTGGGTGGACAGTATGAAGAAGGCCGCGATCCGAGCGACCATGGCGCTACGTGGTATCGCTACAGCGTGGCCACCAAGGAGCAAGTAAATCGGGCGGTCGAGAGTGCCCGGTTGGCCGCGCCACGATGGGCGGCGCTCGGTGGTGAGCAGCGTTGCAGGATCCTCAACCAGGCCGCGAACGTAATGGAACTGCGCCGCACCGCGACCATCGCCGTGATGGCCCGTGACGGGGGAAAGACCGTCAGCGAAGCCGACCCCGAAGTAAGCGAAGCCATTGACTTTGCTCGCTACTATCCCTCCCGAGTCCGCGACCACGGCGAAGTGGCACCACTTGGCGTCGTGCTGGTGGTCCCACCATGGAATTTTCCCTACGCCATTCCCAGCGGCGGGGTCTGTGCCGCCCTCGCGGCCGGCAACACCGTCATATTGAAGCCGGCTCCCGAAACGGTCGCCACGGCGTGGGAACTTGTTCGCCAGTTGTGGGAAGGCGGAGTTCCCCAAGACGTGCTCCAGTTCCTTCCCACTCGTGACGACGAGACCGGTCGACACCTGGTGACCCACGACGGCGTTGACGGCGTCATTCTCACTGGCTCCTTCGAGACGGCGAAACTCTTTACCGCGTGGAAGCCCGACATCAACCTCTTGGCCGAGACCAGTGGCAAGAACGCCATGTTGATCTCGTCCTATGCCGATATCGATCTCGCGGTGAAGGATCTCGTGCAGTCGGCCTTCGGACACGCCGGTCAAAAGTGCAGCGCCGCGAGTTTGGCCATTGTTGACCGTTCGATTTTCGAGAATCCCGCATTCTTTCGACAACTCAGTGACGCGGTCGAAAGCCTTCAGGTCGGTCCGGGCTACCAACTGGCCAGCACGGTCGGCCCGATTATTCGTCGCGCCGAACCAACGTTGCAACGGGCCCTCACGCAACTTGACCCCGGCGAAACGTGGCTCGTGACGCCGGAGCCGTTGGATGAATCCAAGCTGCAGTGGCGACCGGGAGTGAAGATGGGCGTCAAGCCCGGTTCGTGGAGCCACATGAACGAATGGTTTGGACCGGTCTTGGCGGTAATGACGGCGCCGGATTTTGCGACTGCTCTGCAGTGGCAGAACCAGGTTCCCTATGGTCTCACGGCCGGTTTGCACTCGCTCGACGAGGGCGAGTGTCAGTACTGGATCGATCACGTCGAAGCGGGAAATTTGTACGTCAATCGAGGCGTTACCGGCGCGGTGGTCAATCGCCAACCCTTCGGAGGCTGGAAGCGAAGCAGTGTCGGTCCGACCGCGAAAGCCGGGGGCCCCAATTACGTCAATTGCCTACGTCGGTGGCCGCAAGTGCACGACGTCGAGGCGGCGGCGA
>ODAK010008584.1_pt1 | contig 10206 bp, 5 predicted proteins | sample 1539591 | NCBI WGS metagenome assembly ODAK01 (sample SAMEA3539303, study PRJEB22396) | soil metagenome | biome: tundra; feature: field; material: soil | place: USA | collected 2010-05 | depth 0.15 m | reverse complement strand
GGCTTTATCGGCACGACTAAAGTCGTGCCCTGTTACAAAGCCCCAGAAATGGAGTTTTTTCGCAGCCTGTAAAGCCCCGTTGATTTTAGTGGTCTTATCGGGTCTTATCGGCATCCTTCGGCTGCGCTCCAGGACAGGCTAGAAGTCGTGCCCTGTTACAAAGCCTTGGGCGCTTGGACGATGCGCATTCCGCAGTCTGTTCGGTCCGGCCTCATTGCCAAAAAAGAAGGCCGGCAGATTCGCCGGCCCTCTTATTCGATTACTGCAAACTCAAACCGCCGCGCCGACGCTCTCTTCAACTGCGGTCAGAGCCGCTGCAGTCGGAGCCATCGCAGTTGGGGCCGCGTCCCCCTTGCCTTTCAAAAGCGGCAACGCCACAGCCAGCACATCTTCGATGCGGCTGGCGTAGTGGACGTCAACGCCTTCCATGAGTTCCGGCGTCAAGTCCTCTTCCACATCCTGCCGGTTGTCGGCAGGCAGAATGATGGTTTCAATTCCCGCCCGGCGCGCGGCAAGGAACTTCTCCTTGATGCCGCCCACCGGCAGCACGTTCCCGCTGAGAGTGATCTCGCCCGTCATGGCGGTCAGGCGGCGCACCGGCATATCGGTGAGCAGCGAGACCAGCACGGTGGCCATGGTTACTCCGGCCGACGGCCCGTCTTTGGGAATCGCGCCTGCCGGCACATGAATGTGCAGATCGATCTCCTTGGTGAAATCCTCGCTCAACCCGAGAGACGCCGCGTTGGACCGCACCCAGGTTAGAGCCGCCTGCATGGACTCCTGCATCACTTCGCCAATCTGACCGGTCATCGTAAAACCGCCCTTTCCCTTCATCTTGTTGGCCTCGATGAAGAGAATGTCGCCGCCGGCCGGCGTCCAAGCCAGGCCCACGGCCACACCAGGGCGTTTCACGCGCTCTGCAACTTCCGTCTCGACGCGAATCTGGATGCCGCCCAGAAAATCCTTCAGCACCTTGCGGGTGACTACAAGCTTTTCCTTGCGGCCTTCGACCACGCGCCGGGCCAGCTTGCGGCAAACGGTGCCCAGCATCTGCTCCAGCTTGCGGACGCCTGCCTCGCGCGTGTAGTGGCGAACGACGTAGCGCACCGCGTCCTCGGGAAATTCAATCTGCTCCGGCGTGATTCCGTTTTCCTTAATCTGGCGCGGAATCAGGTAGCGATCGGCGATGTGTACCTTCTCTTCTTCGCTGTAGCCTTGCAGGAAGATCAATTCCATCCTGTCCAGCAGCGGCGGCGGAACGGTGTCCAGCATGTTGGCGGTGCAGATGAACAGCACTTTGGAGAGATCGAAGGGCACGTCAAGATAGTTGTCGCGGAAGCTGAAGTTCTGCTCCGGGTCCAGCGTTTCAAGCAGGGCCGAGGCCGGATCGCCGCGGAAATCGCGGCCCAGCTTGTCTACTTCGTCCAGCATGATGACCGGGTCGTTGACCTCGGCCCGCCGAATGCTCTGGATGATTTGCCCCGGCAAAGCTCCGATATAGGTCCGGCGATGCCCGCGAATCTCCGCCTCGTCGTGCATGCCGCCGAGAGAAATGCGCTGGAATTTGCGCCCCAGCGCCCGCGCGATGGACCGCCCGAGGCTGGTTTTGCCCACGCCTGGAGCCCCGACAAAGCACAGGATGGGGCCCTTCATGTCCGGCTTGAGCTCCAGAACGCTCAGGTAGTCGAGGATGCGGTCCTTTACTTTCTTCAGCTCGTAGTGGTCCTCGTCCAGAATCTCCTTGGCCTTGGCGATATCGATTTTGGAGCCGGAACTCTTGGCCCAGGGGAGGATGGCAAGCCACTCGATATAGTTGCGGGTGAGCGAGTAATCGGCGGCCATGGGAGACATGCGGGAGAGCCTTGTCAGCTCCTTCAACGCCTCCTTCTTCACGTCTTCGGGCATCCCCGCTTCGTCGATCTTCTTGCGCAGGTCTTCTACTTCGCGCTGGCTCTCGTCCACATCGCCCAGTTCCTTCTGGATGGCCTTGAGCTGTTCGCGCAGGTAGTAGTCACGTTGCGATTGCTGCACCTGGTCCTGCACCTCGGTCTGAATCTTGGCGCGCAACTGCTGCACCTCGATCTCCTTGGCCAGATGGCTGTTGAGCTGTTCCAGGCGCGCCAGGATGCTTGGCGATTCCAGAAGCAGTTGCTTGTCGTCCGTGGTGAGAAACGGCAGGGACGAGGCAACGAAGTCCACCAGCCGGGCGGGCTCTTCGATATTCTGGGCAATGGTCCGCAGCTCGTCGGAAAGCGTCTGGGACTCGGATACAATCTGCTGGAACTGCGCGATCACATTGCGCACCAGCGCCTCGACGCTGGCTGTGGAGACAGGTTCGCTGTCCTCCAGCGTCTCCACCTCAGCCACCATGAAAGGCTCGGTCTGCGAGAAGCGCACCAGCCGCACCCGCTCCACTCCCTCAGTAAAGACGAAGCGGCTCTGGTTGGGCATGCGAACAACCTTGTGTACCGTCGCCAGGGTTCCAACCGCGTGCATTTCCTCCGGTTTGGGCGAATCCTGGCGCGGATCCAATTGCGCCACTACCAAAATCGTCCGCTCTTCACCCAGCGACTCGATCAATTGGATGGAGCTCTCTCTCCCGACGGTCAAGGGCAACACAGCATGGGGAAACAAAACCGTGTCCCGGACGGGCAACACAGGAATGCGCCGTATGGCGGGATTTTCGCTCGAAGAAGGCAACTTAGGCGATGGCAGATTTGGAGACTGGCTTGACATTGAGCATCCTCGTATCAACTTTCCTTAGTTAGACAGCGCAGAATTCGAAAAGTTTCAGAATCTCCCTCCCCCAAGGGATATCCTCTTTCTTTTGAGAGGATGCGCCTCCTGCCCATCGATTCCAGCCGCGGGAGGGGTTTATTCGCGCGGTTGCGGATTCCAGTCAGATGCACTCTGGCTTGGGGAGTTATCGGCCAATGCGGGGGGAATGTGAGTGCCTTCGGCCGTCTACGCAGCCGATGTCCCGTTCTGAGGCCGTTGCATTCCATCGTTTCGCACCACAGGTTGGAGCCTCAAGCCGCAGGGTGTGTTGTGAACCGGCTGGAGGACCAATCCCGCCGGGGTGCCTACATCGGGCGGCCGCTCTGCCCGGCGGAGTTCGCTTCTTTCTGAATCGCCATTTCGATGTGCTCCCACAACTCGTCCGGCGGTTCCACAATTGGGAACAACTGGCGCGCTGCTTCGGCAATGGCCTCAAGTTCGGCCACGAAGGCACTGCAAAGCTCGCAGCTCTGCAGGTGCGGGTGGTCGGAGATTCTCTCCCCGGTGCCGATCAACTCGGGCAACTGGGACTGAAATTCTTCGCAGTTCATCTTGTGGTTGGTATCGGTCATCGCCGAGCCTCCTGCCGGGGATATGTACGCAGGGCATCGCGCAGCTTTAACCGCGCCTTGTGCAACTGGGATTTGCTGTTACCAATGGAACAGTCGAGCATGGTGGCTATCTCATTGTGTTCATACCCCTCGATGTCGTGGAGGACAAAGATGAGGCGGTAGCCGGCAGGCAGGTTGGCGATGGCGCGTTCCAGGGCCAACCGGTCGATTGAGCCGGTCAGGTTAAGATCAGGCGCCCCAAAGCTTCGTCCGGGACGCTCTTCAGGTGCGGGCTCCATGGCTTCGTCCAATGAAATCAGGGACAAGCCTTTTCTGCGCAGGCGCATGAGAACCACATTGATGGCCAACCTGTGCAGCCAGGTGGAAAACGCCGAGTCGCCCCTGAACGTGGCGATTTTGCGGTGCAACTGAAGAAAAGCCTCCTGGGTCAGGTCTTCAGCCTCGGCAACGTTGCCCACCATGCGCAGGCATAGAGAATATATACGCCGTTTATGGAGGGAATAGAGCTGGGCGAAGGCGTAGTGGTCGCCTGTCTGGGCGAGCGCCAACGTTTCCGCCTCTGTTGCGTTCGATACACCCGCGGATTTGAAATCCCCTGAGTTGGACGTGTTCTCGATGGGAGTTGCGATTCGGGAAGTCGCGCTGGGGTTGTGATCCGGCGGCGGCGTCTCTAACCTTGAACTGGTCATGCACTTCCTCCGTGGGTCTCTAGTGGCTTCCTTGTGAGCAGAACGCTGCACCCGGGCCTTTCCTAGTTAGTATAAGGGCAGCGGTCCTTAATTCGAAGATTGGGCAAGGTATGGTCGTAGCCCGATCTAATGGTCTTTTTCTTGGATGCGGTTCAAACGCACTACGTCGGCTCTGTTTTCGTGGGAGATAACATCTTGAGGGCAAAGCCTGCGGCCGAACGCGGCAATCGGTGCGGATGCGGCATCTTGCTGGTGTGTCTTCTCGCCCTGCCTGTGGATTGCCGGAGCCAGAAGCAGAATAGCGCCGGCAACGCGACGGCCCCTGCCAACCGGAACTCCGAAGGTGGTTCCGATTCCCTCGGCCGGTTTGCAGGATTGCCCATTCGCAGCATTTCGTTCCAGGGAGTTGCGGTCAGCCGGCTCAATCCGCTCGCAGCGCAGCTTGCCGAGGAGCAGGGCAAAGCACTGAGCCGGGAGTTTTTGAAAAGCAGCCTTCGCCAACTCTATGAAACCGGGCTGTTCGATGGAATCGATGTCGCGGGATCAAGCGAACAGGGCGGGGTTGCCCTTGCCTTCCGCGGAACCCCGCGCAGTTTCATCGGGACGGTCGAAGTGGATGGAGCCAAGGGCGCCACAATCAACACGCAGCTTGAGCGCGCCAGCCAACTGACTCCGGGCACCCGGTTTACGGAGGCCAAGCTCAGCCAGGCGGTGGAGTTGATGCGCAAGGCGGAGGCTGAAAATGGATTTCCCGACCCGGTCATTACCCATACCCTGACGCCGCACCCTGAAGACCAACTGATTGACATAGCTTTCCGGGTTGTTTCCGGTCCGCAGGCGCGTGTGGGCGCCGTCGACGTTACCGGGGACCCGGGAATGAGCTCGGACGATTTTCGCCACTATGCCCGCCTGAAGGCCGGTTCGCATGTCAATCACGATACCGGCAACCGCGCCTTGACCGGGGTTCTCAAGCACTATCAAGGCCAGGACCGCCTGGAAGCCGAAATCAAGATCGAGTCTCGGCAATACGTCAAAGAAACCAAAAAGGCCAACTTCCGCTTTTCCGCCACCCGGGGCCCCGTAGTCAAGGTAATGGTGGAAGGGGTCGGCCTGGCCTCGAGCCGCATAAAGCGCATTATTCCCATCTTCGAGGAAGGCACGGTGGACGAGGACCTGCTCAACGAGGGCAACCGCCGCCTGCGCGACTATTTCCAACGCCGGGGCTACTTCGATGTGAAGGTTGATCACAGCCAGCAATCTCCCAACGCCGACCAACTGCTCATCCTGTACACGGTGCATCTGGGCTCGCGGCGGCGAGTCGAGAAGGTCTCGGTTGAGGGAAACCGCTATTTTGATTCCGCCACGCTGAAGGAACTGCTGAGCGTACATGCGGCCGACGCCCTGGACCACCAGGGGGCTTACAGCCAGGCGCTGGTAGCCGCGGATATGAGTGCATTGCAGGCTGTCTATCGAAACAACGGCTTCTCCCATGTAAAGATCGCGCCGGAGACCAACACTCCCGAAGCGAGAACGATGGACACAAAAGCGGTCGACGCTCAGCAACCGGAGGCGAAGGCAAACCTGGCCGGCAGCGGAAAAATAGATCCGCTCATCGTTGTTTACCGCATTGAAGAGGGCAGCCAGCAACGGGTGGGCTCGGTTCTGCTGGACGGAAATGCTCATGTGGATGCGGCGAGCCTGACCGCACAAATGAACACCGTGGCCGGGCAGTTGCTTTCGCCGCAGAACCTGGCCGGGGACCGCGATACGCTTTTGACCGACTACTTGAGCCGAGGCTTTGACCAGGCTCGGGTTGAGGTCACCCCACAAGTAGAGCCCGGGGACTCGAGCAAGGTGGATGTGGTCTTTCACATCAGCGAAGGGCAACAGATTTTTGTGCGTAAAGTGCTGCTCACCGGTCTGCACTATACCCGCCCCGATACGATTGCGAATGCCATTACTCTGCATCCCGGCGACCCGCTCAACCAGACAGCTCTTCGCGAAACGCAGCGCAATCTTTACGAGTTTGCTCTTTTCAATGAGGTCGAGGCGGCAATCGAGAATCCTACGGGCGGCGAGACGCAAAAAACCATTTTGCTGCAGACAATCGAGGCGCGGCGCTGGGCCCTGACGTATGGTTTTGGCTTTGAGGCACAGACCGGGACCCCGCAGAATAATTGCCGGGGCGCCATTGCCGGAGGCGTTCGGTGCAACCCGAACGGAAAAACGGGGGTCAGCCCGCGCGTACTCGCCGACATTACGCGCAACAATCTTTTCGGGCGCGAGCGTTCGGCCTCGCTGCGCGGCACCTATGGATTGCTGGAGCAGAGAGTGGACCTGCTCTTCCAGAATCCTCACTTCGAGGGAAACCGGAACTTCGGGCTCACATTCTCCGGCGGCTACGCGAATAGTCAAGACGTGACCACCTACGTGGCCTCCCGCCTTCAGGCAGGAGCGCGGTTGACCGAGAGCTTTCTCAATCCCGGGTCTTTCCTTTCCAAGGCCAACACCCTGGTATACGAATACAACTTCCGCAGGGTAAAGGTGGCGGCCAGCAGCTTGCAGGTCTATCCCGACGCGATCTCGCTGCTTTCGACGGCGGTGCGTGTGGCCGGGCCGGGTTTCACGTGGATTCGCGACACCCGGGACTCGCCCCTGGACGCGCGCCGCGGAACCTACACCAGCTTTCAGGAGTTTCTTTCCGGCAGGCCGTTTGGCTCGGAGGCGCAGTTCAATCGCATGGACATGTCAAACTCCAGCTTTTACAGCTTCAATAAAGGCCGCTTTGTGCTGGCCCGCAACACGCGCTACGGGCAGGAAAGAGCCTTTGGGCCGACCACGGACAAATTGATTCCCTTGCCGGAGCGGCTCTACGCCGGGGGGCCTACCTCGTTGCGGGGCTTCTCAGTGAATGCTGCCGGTCCGCGCGATCCCCAAACCGGATTCCCCATCGGCGGCGCGGGCGCACTCATCAACAGCACAGAATTGCGCTTGCCGCCGCCTACGCTTCCGTGGTTGGGGGACACGGTCAGCTTCGTGCTTTTCCACGACATGGGCAACATCTTTACCAACGCCTCCGATGCCTGGCCGAGTGCCCTGAGGGTCCACCAACCCGATCAAGAGGCTTGCAAGGACCCTATCCCAGCCACGACTCCGCCCAAACCTCCTACCGGCCCCTCCACATCGACGGGTGTACAGGGCGCCTGCAGCTTCAACTACTTCTCTCACGCGCCCGGCCTGGGGATGCGCTACCATACGCCGGTGGGACCCATCCGGTTTGACTTCAGCTATAACCTCAACCCGCCCATCTACCCTGTGACCTACGATTACGCGAATCCAACTTTTGCGCCCCATGTCGGCGAGGCCGGTCACTTCAACTTCTTCTTCAGCCTGGGGCAGACCTTCTGATGAATTGCCGGCGGACATTTCGCAACGGACGCACGCCATGGCTGTGCAGCCTGCTCCTGTGCCTGCCGGCCCTTGGCATGGCTCAACAAGGTGCGGAAATAGGCTTGATTTCATGGGAATTTGGCCCAAAGGGCATCCAGCAGGGGCTAATGCCCATTGATTTTGTTGGCCTAATCGGCACGACTGAAGTCGTGCCCTGTTACAAAGCCCCCTTGCGAGGGGTTTTTTTCGCGGCCAGCCAAGCCTCTTCGCCAGCCTCGGCGGGATCATCCGGGTCTATAGCGGAGCAAAGGCCCTCGGTCATGCTCGACAAAGTGGTTGCCGTGGTGAACAACCAGGCCATCCTGGCCAGCGATGTCGAAGAGGAAATTCGCCTTGCGGTTCTTGATCCCGGACAGGCCGGGCTTGGCGTTCTCACTCCCGTGCGGGCCCTGGAACAGTTGATCGGCCGTAATCTCATCGAGCAACAGATGCACGAAGAAGACGCGCTTGCCGTGGCCCCCACCGAAGACGAGGTGGTGGCCCGCCTGGTTGAGCTGCGCAAGGAATTGCCCGCCTGTGTCCACGAAAACTGCGCATCGGAGACCGAATGGAAGGCATTCCTGGCCCAGCATGACCTGTCGCCTGAACGCGTTGAATCCTATCTCCGCTACCGGATTCAGATTTTGCGCTTCATTGAACACCGCTTCCGACAGGGGATCCGCATTTCGCAGCAAGACATCCAAACCTACTACGATCAAATGCTGCTGCCCGAGTACGCCGCGGGAGAGGCGATTCCCTCGATGGAAACAGTAGCCCCGCGGATCGAGGAGATTCTGCTTCAACGCCAGGTGAACGCGCTTTTCGACGTCTGGCTGACAAATCTGCGCCAACAGGGCGACATAGAAGTCCTGGATCCGGCTCTGGAAACCGCAACGCAAGCCGCCCCTGAAACAGGAATTGAAGGGAAAGGGAAAAAATGAACGAGTCAGATGCCCCTCGTTCCCTTCCGAAAGTTGAGTCGCCTCCATCGCCACCGCGCCCGCGGCGCCTTCGCCGCTTCTTCCTGCGCCACCTGCCTCTTTCCCTGGCTGGCGCCGCGGTTCTACTGGCCGTGGTCGCCGTGGGAGTGTTCTACGTGGTCAGCTCAACACTCTTTGAAAACGCTGTTCGCAAGAATCTGATCGCCCGGATCCAGGCCGCCACCGGGGGACGGGTTGAGATCGATTCATTTCACTGGCGCCCGCTCGAACTTGAAGCGGAGGCCGGCAACATTGTCATTCATGGACTGGAAGCGCCGGGAGAGGCCCCCTACGCGGCTGTCCAGCATCTTCAGGTGCGGATAAGCGTCCTGGGCTTCTGGAGCCCGCGCATCCTGCTCCGCGATCTTGAAATCGAACGGCCTCGAATTCACCTGATCGTCTACGCCAACGGCTCCACCAATCAGCCCCGGCCGCGCAAACCGGCAAAACAACGCAAGCCCGCTCTCGACACTTTCTTTGACCTCCAGGCCGGCCACGTTGGGATCGGGCAGGGGGAGTTGGACTATGAGAATCGCGCCGCATCATTCGACTTCCAGAACCGGTTCACGCCTCTGGATCTGGATGCCCACGACGTCTCCCTTCATTTGGCTTATGCCGCTCCAGCCCTTGGTATACCCGAGAGCTACCGGATTGAAGCCGCCGCTACGGATTTGAACCTCTCGAGGAAAAATGCGCGATCCGCGGCACAAACGGCGCAAGGAAAGGTGGAGGCAACCGTGGACCTGGTGCGCGGCGCGGCCTATCTGCGTTCCCTGAGGCTCTCAGCCGGCGGCCACGACCTGGTGGTTTCCGGCACGCTCGAGGACTTCGGCCACCCGCGCTGGCAGGCCACCGCTGTGGGCGAGTTGGACATGAGGTTGCTGGACCTCATCACCGGCTATCCGTTTGCGCCCCAAGGTATTGCCCATCTCGACCTTGCCGGCACAGGGTACGCCGGACTGTTCCGCGCCGACGGCAGTGTACACGTGGAAGGCGGCTCTTACATTGGAACCGGGGTGGTTGCAACCGGCGTCGGGCTGGATGCGCATGTCCATGCCGACCCGCGGCAATTGCTGATCACCTCGATCGTCGCGCGCCTGCGCCAGGGTGGGCAACTTGAAGGAGAGGTTGCCCTGGATCACTGGCTGCCGCCTATTCCCGGGGGCTCGGTGATGCAGCCGGCAAGCCCGCCGCGGGGCCGATCGAACGGAGCGAAATCGAGAGCCCAGGTTCAGGCTGACATCATCGTCATCCCGGTCAACGGAAAGGTGACCGCGGAATTCAAAGGCGTTTCACTCGATGCCGTGCTCGACATGGTCGGCCAGCCGCCCTTCCAGCGCCTCGGCCTGGATGCGCGCGTCACCGGCCCTGCGGTAGCCATCTGGACAAAAGGAGACTACCGGAGCCTCGCGGTTACTTCCACGCTTGCACTGGTTCCCTCTGCGGATGGCGTGCCGGGAGAGGTCCCCTCCAGCGGGTCAATCGACGCAACCTACACCCAGCGCGACGGCGCGGTGGACCTCAGTAATCTCGAAGTCAACATGCCCCAAAGCCAGGTTGAGGCGCACGGCCACCTGGGCGCATATCCGCTCACCAGCCCGACGGGAATCGCCGTCGATATTCACTCCAGCAACCTCTTTGAATTTGATCAGGTCCTGCGCGACCTGGGGTTGATCCGCAACGGCAAATCCGGAACCGCCGCGTTGCCGGTGGCGCTGACCGGTCATGGCGATTTTCACGGCACCTGGTCAGGCTCGC
>ODAK010008581.1_pt1 | contig 10208 bp, 5 predicted proteins | sample 1539591 | NCBI WGS metagenome assembly ODAK01 (sample SAMEA3539303, study PRJEB22396) | soil metagenome | biome: tundra; feature: field; material: soil | place: USA | collected 2010-05 | depth 0.15 m | reverse complement strand
GGCGCCAACTATCTCTCTTCACTGTTACGCCCCCGCTTTCATCTGCGCGGGACCAAAGGCAACTATTGGAAATGGAACGTCGACCCTCAGGAAGATGCGCTGAGCAAAATTACTCGAATCCCCCCTGGTCCCTGGGGTGAGGAGCCGTCGGCCAAATGGGGCATGCTGAGCGTCGATGTGGAGGGTGGCAAGGTCACCCGGCCCGTCCCCACGATTCCCGGCGACTATCGCCTCTTCTATGCCGGCATTCGCGATGCAATTCTAGCCAAGGCGCCTGCCCCGGTAACTGCCCTTGCAGCCTGGCGCGCGGCGCGAGTGATAGAGTGGGCAATGGCAAGTTCAATGCAGCATCGCGATATTCCTTGCGACTGGAGCGATGAGCCGGAATAGGGAGAATGTAGGCAGGGGAAGGCCTAGGCGTTCCCCTGCTTCCCGCCTTCCGAGCATCCGTTCCTTAGTTCGTCTTGAAGCTGAGCACAGCGCCCGTGCTCACCCCGCCTGCAGTGGTTACCTGAATTCGAAAGTAGTAAGTTGTTTTGGTGGTAAGACCGGTGACCGCTTTGCTGATCGTGGCCGCCGTCGCCGTAGCGGTGAGGCTTGTGACCGCGGTGCTTTTGGTCAGTGCAAGGCCGGTGGTTCCGTACTGGAAGATATACGTTCCGGTGAGCCCAAGCGTGTTGACAATCGCGTTGAATGTCGCTGCGGTTGTGGCGATGGACGTTGCCGGTGAGGCCAACACTGAAGGCGAGCCGGCAACGATGTATTTGGCCGACGCCACAGCGCTATTGGCAACACTGGCGCCAGTAGCGATGGCGCTGATGGTTACGATCCCGGTCACTTTGATGGGTCCGGCATACAAGGGCGAACTTATCGTCGGCACCGTTCCGTCGACAGTGTAATGAATGACAGCGCCCAAGGTTGCGTCCGAGATTACGACTGACTGCACGGCGCCATAAGACCCCGCCGCCACTGAGAATGTTGGCGTGGCCGCCGGCACCAGAGCCTTGCCCGTCCCGGTCAGAGAGACTTTGTGCGGTGTCCCCGTCGCATTATCCGCAATGCTCACCGAAGCGGTAAGCGTTCCCGCAGCAACCGGCTTGAACTTCACCGAAATTACGCAACTGGCCGCCACCGCGAGGCTGGCCCCGCAAGTGTTTGTCTGCGTGAACGAAGTGGCGTTGGTCCCGGTGACTGTAATCCCTGTGATCGTCAGCGCCCCTGTGCCGATGTTCTTCAGCGTCACTGGCTGCGTAGCTGCGGTCGCACCAACATTCGTGGCGGCAAAGGTTAAAGTCGTTGGAGTCAGGCTCACCGTTGGAGCAGTCGGAGTCGAAGCCGGCCATCCATTCACCACGTTGGCCACGTTCAACGATCCCAGGCCGGTTACCATGTCGTAGCCGACAGCCGCTTTGTAGCCTGCGAGGATGCCTAAGGTATCTTCGGAGTGGGTGACCGAACAGTTGGGAGACAAGTAGCCGAGACCGCCCGCGTCGCACGCCATCGCATTCGAGCCGGTGTCGATATCGTTGAAGTAGCAACCGGTGCTCGATGCCTTCACCGTCTCTGACTTGCAGTTGGCATAGGTTTGTTTGGCAGCGAGCGCGTAAAGCTGTGCGTTCGGGTTGCCCTGTGCCTTCCCTGCCTTCTGGTTGATCAGCGCCATTACGCCGGCCATCGCCGGGGAGGCAACAGAGGTTCCGCCAACCTCCTCACCTGTCGGCTCCGTTGTCGAATAGGAGCATGTTCCCGTTGCCGAGACGCAGATGAGGTACGCGCTGCCCAGGAACCCATCCGCAGCAAAGAAGGAAACGTCGGGAATATCGCGCTTGCCATCCGACGGAATGCCGACTACGGCCTTCTGCCAGGCGGGCTTGGCGTATCCGCCGGTGCAACTGGATGCGTCTTGCCCATCATACGTAGTGCAGGAGCTTTTGCCGCCTCCTCCGCCCACCGTGTTGAGGTACCACGAAATATCGTAGCCCTGGTAAGTGTCGTAAATGTATTGGTAGTAATTGAGCACGAAATTGCATGCCGACTCGGTGTCGGTGAAGTTGGAAACACCAATGACATCGGCATCGGACGAGAGTCCCGGAACCGCCAGGGGGTTCGCGCAAGTGTCGTTCCAGGGCACCTCTGGAATGTAGTTCAGGGCGCTGCCCTTGGTAGTTGAGTTGTTCGTCGCGCTCCAGTAAGGTGAGGCGTTCGCGCCCCAGTTCAGGTCCGTTCCGCCGACAGCGGTGTTGTAGGGCGTGGACGCAAGACCATTGACGGAAAGGCCATACTCAGCGGCATACGGGGTCGAAGTGGCCTGGCCCTGGTCGCAGGCTGGAGAGCCCGAGTCGCCTGTGGCTACAAAGACAGCGATGCCCTGTGTTGCGGCCGTCTGCCACAGGTTGTTGTACTCGGTATTGCCCGCGCTGCCCATGCCGAACTCGCACAAGCCATAGCTCACGTTCATCACTGGCGCCGTTTTGTTCTGGATGATATAGCTCTCCGAGTCATAGAGCGGGTCGTCAGTCGCCGACTTTTCGCCGGAGGTAACCAGCACGATCTGCGCACCCTTGGCCACGGCGCCTGCCCACTCAACATCCAGCGTATTCTCAAGTAGATCGCCAATGCAGGTGTTCGCTTTTGTGGGACACGCGCCAGGATCCATGCCATTGCCCAGGATGACTTGAGGGACCTTCGCCGGCAAGCCGAAGTTGCTGCGGAATGCGGCAACGTCCGAGAGGAGAATATTGCTTCTTCCGGCGATGGCCACTTTCTGGCCGGCGCCGTCGATGCCCGCATTCCAAAGCGGCAGCACGTTATAAATGGTTGCAAAGTCGTAGGGCGCCACGTCCTCGTATTGGTAGCTGTCAGTGCCTGAAGTCACTTTGAAGCCGAAATCCGGATGGGCGCGTCCTGTCTTGCCCGTACCTTTCAATTCTGCGCCAGTCGCTGAGTGGCCCGGAACACGATCCCACTTTCCCTTCTCAGGATTGAACGTGACCGCGCTACCAATCCGATGCAGCGGCCGAGCAAAGAAATTGTGCAAGGACTTGACGCCGACCACCACTGGAGCCAGCGCGGCCGGAATCTGGGGATCGGTCATGTTGCCGATGTGCTTCTCGCCCTTCACCTCGAGGCTGTGAATCTGGGCGTGAAACGCGCTTTCCACCTGCGAAGATGTGCCGCTGAAACGGATCGACATACGATTCTTCGTAACTTCATCCACTGAGAGCCCATGTGCCCGCAGCCAGCCCGTGACCGCGTCCAGATCGCCTTGCGCGGGGCCAAACCTCTCACCCACCTCTTCCGGCTCAAGCCATTGGTGGTAGTTGCTCGAAGATGGGTCGTATTGGCTGGCAACAAATTTGTCGAATGCCGCCTGTTGTTCCGCACTTCGCCTCAGCACCAGCACCAGGTCCGTCATCCGCATATCCGGACTTACCGGTCCCCGGTCAAACTGGGCGCGGGCCGAAGGATGTATGTTGCCCTTGAGCGTAACAAGTTGGCTTTCGTTAACCCGATCGACGATGCGAACGGCGGGGGCGACATCCTGGGCTTGGGTTGCCAATGCGGGGCACGACAGAAAAGCGATGGTTGCGAGCAGAAGAGGGAGCGTACGGAGACGAGCCATGGAGTGTTCCTGGGCCCTTTCTTCGGAGAGAGCCTCCGAAATGCCGGGAATTTACCATTCCAGTTAAGAACGTGACGGACAGAAACTCTCCGCCGTCCAAATTCAAATTCAAAGTGGATGCGAAAGGATTATACTCCGCTCAATCGTTCAAGCAACAGTTTTGCAATACCTTGCACCCGCGCAACAATCGGGAGCGATCATCGAGACTTTGCGGCAAAACTTCCAAGTCCAATCACACCCATGTGCCATTCGGAATTCATCGGCTTATCAAGCGCCATCTTGATCGTTTTCGAGAAATCATCAGAAATTCGATAAGACTGGTTGGGAGAATCCAAGCGGGATACAACGGAAAGTTGCCGTTCAATACAGCGTCACGGTCACTTGATAAGCGTTGGCATTCTCTTTCGAGATGCCATTGAGCTGCTTTCAATCTTGCAGATTTGACTTTACAGGCCAGCGGCTGGCCGTCGGCGCCTCGCAATCAAGGAAACACCGTGAAGAAATCTCTAAGATCTTGCTCATGTGCCGCGTTGCGAAGCAGCGGTCCCACACCGAAGATTTCCTGCACAGTGCGCAAGGTTGAGCTGTGGTTGTAATAGACGTAGTTGGTGAATCCCCCCTTCTTAGCGTAAGGAGACAGAATCAGCATTGGTACAGGACCATCGCCCCGCGCGGCCTCGTCCCACACGATGAACAGCACACCGCCGTCTTTGTAGGCAGCAGAATCGAGAATCCTCGGGACAATACCGCTCAGCCACTCATCGCCGGCTTTGATCTGGTTTTTCCCGCAATAGGAGTGCATCGCCTGGCAGAGGTTGGGCACGATGAAGTTATACCGGGCCACCTTGCCGTCTGCCAGATCGCTGTCCAGCTCGCTGATGGGCCGGACATGAGCAATGCAATATTTAGAGTGAATGTCGTGATTGTTTGTAACATCGTCGAAGAAGACAAAGGGTGTATGGTCCTGATCGAGCAAACAGGTTCCGCCCGTTGACCATGCGTCGTAGGATCGCCATGAAATGCCGGCGTTCTTCAGCAATGTAACCAGGTGCAGACTCGTGGTTTGGGTGTTCGCGCCGTTCGCATGGTTATCATTCAAGATTCCGAAGTTAGTGCCCGCCTCAAGCCATAGATAGTTCGGCAGGCTCGGATGAATGTGCGGCGGGTTATTATAATTGCTTGGGTGCGCTCCTTCCGGAACCCATACCTCGTTAATATAGTGGGCATTCGGATTGCCTTTGATATTTAACGATCCGTTGCCTGTCCAGTTGTGATTCTCCATCATGATGATGAATACGTTGTGAATGTGGTGCTTGACTTGAGTAGCGTCTGGCGAGGGAGTGAACCTGAGGCCGCCGTTGTTGGCGCATGAGACAAGCCCCAGCACAACGAACGTAGATAACATCCCCGTCCGCAGGCAGCGAGGGAAAGAAATGAAGGTCATTTAGGCTCCGTCCGCAGGAAAGCCACAGCTGGCGGGCCACCGCTCTGAACATTATATGCGCGGGGTCGAGGGCCGGTCTGACCCGCCACGGTCTGCGATGAGACCAATGGCTATCACCCTTGCATTCAGCAATTCACATCGCATGGTTTGCGTCAGCGCAACTTATCGCGGCGTCAATTCGGTGAGAATCGTTCACCGGCTGTCATGAGAAAGAACAAATTACTTCCGGCTTCCATTCCACTTTTCGGTCATTGCGGAGTGGCGCCCATTCGGCCATTCTGGAGACAAGAAATCACCCGACAACAGGGAATGCCTGAATCCGTGTGAGAGCCATGCGACGACGCTTGAACATTGCAATAATTTTTATTGCCGCCCTATCGGGCGCCGCGCAAACCCCGCCGGCGCAGCCCATTGATATTGAAGACCATGTGCAACCACCCGCAAACGTCCCTCGCATTGCACCAAACGAGTTGAGGGCAGAGAGCGCCGCAGCCGCGCCGGTGATCCAGTCGCTGTTCGACTTCAAGGACTCGGATGTTAAATTCGCGCTGCCCGACCTTTTGGAAACCCTTCGCGACCGCAAGCACGAAGGGTGGGTCCTGGCGGCCTATCCCGACCCCAAGACCAGCCGCCCCTTGATCGGCGCGGGGTTCAGCCTCGACCTGCCGGCCCGGGAGCACCCGCAGCGCGACTTGCTGAATGCCCATCCGTTTCTTGAGCCATCCTCGGCCGATCTCTGGCAAGTTGCCGGACTGGCTCCGGGACGCTTGGAAGCCATTCTCAACCAGTACAACAAACGTATGGCGGCATGGGGCAAGAAGAGATTCCGCAAAGAGATCAAAACGCTCGCTCCGCAAATCACCGACGAAGAATCCACGCTCCTGCTCCGGATAGCTGCCATCCAGGCCATTTACAACGCCCGGGCTTACTGCCGCAATTTCGACCAGTTGTCCGATTCACAGCAGATGGCATTGAGTCAGTTGGTCTACCAAATGGGCGTCAACCTTGAGGAATTCAGCACTTTCCTGGGCTTGATCAACGATGACAACGTGGATTCATCGCAATTGCCCCTCCCGGCCGAGGGCCCGGAATACTGGAGAACCGTGCAGCTAAGTCTCGTTCAGAGCCAGTGGGCCAGGCTCTATCGCACTCGCGCCATTTCGGTAATCGCCATGCTCGATCCGCGCTACCCGGAGAACCCCGCCGGGGCCGAGCGAAGTGTGAGTGCGGTCCTGCGACCGGCCGTCGTACTTCGCCGCAGAGACAGGTCTCCAACGCTAATCCAAGCTGCATCGCGCCATCGGCATCGGGGCGCCAGGGCGCACAAGAAAGGGTAGCGCGCTTCGAACAAAGCAAAACTCCAGACCCGCCGTTACTTGCCCACCAGGCCGGTGAACGGCGCTACATAAGCCATCAGATAGACAAACACCCCAACCAGCGCAGCCAGCGCCAGGCTGTGCCAAAAGACGAAGCGCAAGATCGCCCCCTCCTGTCCGTAAGTTTCTGTTACTGTGCTGGCCACCACGATGCTTGGTGCGGCGATCATCTTGCCCATCACGCCTCCGGCCGAGTTGGCTCCGGCCATCAGCACCGGCGAAACACCAATCTGCTGCGCCGTCATTTGTTGCAGGTTGCCGAACAACACATTTGAGGCAGTGTCGGACCCGGTCGTCGCCGTCCCCAGCCACCCGATCAGCGTGCCAAAGAACGGGTAAAGGGTTCCACTGCGCGCGAAAGCGAGGCCGAGCGTCGCATCCAGCCCGCAATAGCGCATCACGAATCCCAGCGCCATCATTCCCGCAATCGTCAACACGGTGAAACGGATGCTGAATACCGTTTTGGAAAACTCTTTCGCCAGCGCTCCAGGTCCCAGCCCCATCGCCAGCCCGGCCAGCACGGCTGCCACAAGAATCCCCGTTCCCGCGGCAGCCAGCCAATTCAGTGTGAACAAAGCCGTCTCCGGCGTGGCCCTCACCGCGACAGGAGGCATCCGCTGCACCACGTTATGCAAGCCCGCAACAGGAAAAACGATCGTTGTGTGTTCGTTCATCCAGTGCTGCAGACCGGGAAGCCCCCACACAAACACCATGACGCTCAGGATCAGCCACGGCAGCCAGGCCTTGAAGGTGGCAGCCGCGCTCTCGGCATCACTCCGCCGGCTGGCGCTTCTCACAACTTCGCCCTTTGCGTTGAGAATTCTTTTTGGTTTCCAGAAGCGCAGAAACGCAATCAGCGCAGCCATTGTTGCCGTGGCGGCCACTACATCCACCAACCCCGGCCCCATCATCGTTGCCATTCCCAACTGCGTCAGCGCAAACGTGGCTCCTGCCACCAGGATCGCCGGCCAAACCTCCAGCATCGCTTTAAATCCCGAGTAGATCCAGATCAGCCAGAAGGGCACCAGCAAACAAAACGGCGTGAGGATGATGCCAATAATTTTTGAAAGCACAAGCACGTTGACGCCGGTAACCGCGTGCAGCGCGGCCACGGGAACGCCCAGCGACCCGAATGCAACCGGCGCGGTATTGGCAAGCAGCGCCAATCCCGCCGCTTGTATGGGCTTGAAGCCGAGGGTGATGAGAATGGCCCCGCATACCGCCACCGGTGCGCCAAATCCGCCACAGCCTTCAATGAAGGCGCCCAGGGCGAATGCGATCAGCAGCAGTTGCAACCGGCCGTCCTCGGTAATGCTGGTCAGGCTGTGCTGGAGCGTGGAAAACCGGCCCGTAGCAACCGTCAAGTGGTAAAGAAAGATCACCGGCAAGATGATCCACGCGATGGGGAAGATGCCATATCCCGCCCCGTAGGCTGTGGTCCTTAGCGCCAGCAAAACAGGCATATGGTAGACCAGCACGGCAATGGCCAGCGCTGTGCCCAGGCCCGCCACCGCGGCGACATGGGCCTTCCATTTCAGCAGCGCCATTGTCCCCAGCAGGACCAGTACGGGCAGCGCCGCCACCATCGTCGAGAGCCACCACCTGCCCAGAGGATCGTACCCCTGCGCCCAAACTTCGGTTGCCGAATTGGTATCGAACAGGTAGACAGCGCAGGCAACCAGCATCCTCAAACCTCATCTCGCAACTTGGATTGGGTAGAAAACAGATTCTACCCTCTCAGACCGGTTTCAAGTGATGAGTCTCAGATTTAGCGAAAAGAGAGGGATTTTTAGCTCTAAAAGGGGCAAAATCTGCATGTGCAGATTACCGATAAGTTAATATGTAAAATTTACAATCTATTCATTATGTGCCACTTACAAACGCTAACCCGTTGGAAAACAGAGCCCCGGAGGGGGAGGGGGGGTGTGGGGGGTACGGACCGGGGACATACCTGACACTGCACAGGTCCATGCGCGTTTGATTACAACGTGGTCATGGGCGTGAGGACCGAATTGGTGTTCCCTGCCCGTGAGTGTTTCGCGCCATTCTGGACCCTTCTATGAGTAGTGTGCGCCAAGTGACCGTAATTCTATGCAAATGGGTTCGGGATGAAGCAATACTGGCTGCGTGAAGCTGCCGCGCGACGTTGACGGACCGCGATTGATCAAGGCGCTGAGCGGATCGGGCTACGTCGCGACGCGGCCGAGCGGATTCCACATGCGGGTGACCACTCAGTCTTCAAACCCTAGAGTGGTGAATCTGAAGTTCATTGCGGAATTCGAAGCCCCAACCGCAGGTCCTTCGATTGCGTTTGTCGCAAGAAGCGCGCCAAACTCCGTTCAGAATGACAGGCTTATTTCTTAGGTCGACTTTAGATTCAGCACACTAGCCGTCCATTCCAGGAGTGGTCGGCACTACCTGCGCCTTCGCCGGAGCTACCGCCTTCATCTTCGGCACACCATGCTGATGGCAATCCGCGCACTTCACCCAGTGGATGTTGTGCTGGCTGCTCGCGCTGGCGTAGGTCGTATCCATCTTCTCCACATCGAGCCCGCAATGAGACATCTGCGGGTGACAGGTCTTGCAGGATGCGCGCGCGTTCTCATTGTGTCCAAAGTGGCACGAGACGCAACTGAGGCCTTCATGCACGCCTATCGGTGTGCGGTCGTCGCCCGAGCCTACCTGCGGTCCCCAATGATTGGCGGCCGCTACCGAGCCGGCTTCCGAACCTCGCGGCGCATGGCACTGGTAACAGATCGCCTGCCGGGCGTCCTGGTTCATCTTCACCTGCCGCGCGCCTTCCAGCAAATGCGGAATGGCCAGGGAAGCCGCGGCAAAGTGAATTTTTTCGCGCCGGTCGAAGAGCGCCAGTGAATCGTTTCCCGCGGCGCCGGCTACTGAAATACGCGTTGCGGGCTTGGCCTGCGGCGTGCCTTCTTTATGTACCTGGTGACAGGTCTGGCAGGGCATTGTGGGCTGGTCGGCCAAGTCGGCGCGAGTCAGATGCCATGGGCCTTGCAGGTTCTGCGGCTGGACGAGGTCGCGGACCGAGCCGTCGAAATGCATGCCGTGGCAGCGAAAGCAATCCTCCATCATGCGGCGCTTCGAATTGTGCGTTGAGTCGGCAAATATCTGGCTATAGGTGGCGCTGTGCGGACCCGCGTGCCAGTTGGCGTATTCGTGCTGGTGGCACTTCCGGCAATTCGACGCCATGGCCAAAACGTCTTTGTCGCGCAGACGGATGGTCTCCGGCGGGGTGCCGAGGAAATGCACACGCATGTGCCGCAGCTTGGTGCCCATGCTGGCTTCATGGCACTCCATGCAACCCACCTTCTGATGAAGTGAACCATGCACCGCACTTACATATCCGCCCATCTCGTGGCAGCCTGCGCAGCCCTGGCCAAGCTGCGAGGTGTAGTAATAAGAAGCGCCATAAGAGCCGCTGAGCGCAAGCAAACCCACCGCAACAATCGCAATTGCCGCAAACTTCAAAAATCGCTTCATGAACGGTATCCAGTACCCTTCCAGTTGTGGACCAATGCATCGGAGGCATAGAAGGCAACGGCCATGATAGTCAGCGCCGGATTGAAACCTCCGTTGGTTACATGCACGCTGCCATCGATGACAAAAACATTGTCCACATCGTGAACCTGGCAGAACTTGTTCACCACCGAACCCTTCGGATCGTTGCCCATTCGGCATGTGCCGGCTTGGTGCTGGCTGGCGGAGACGGTCTCCGGCCGGCCGGTGGCAAGCGAGGTGTGGA
>ODAK010008580.1_pt1 | contig 10209 bp, 9 predicted proteins | sample 1539591 | NCBI WGS metagenome assembly ODAK01 (sample SAMEA3539303, study PRJEB22396) | soil metagenome | biome: tundra; feature: field; material: soil | place: USA | collected 2010-05 | depth 0.15 m | reverse complement strand
GTGCATCGGTTTCGTGGCGCACGGGTCCTCGCGAAAGCTCGCCCACATGCGAAGCAGCGGCCGGGCGACGGTCGTGTTCCGCAACGGCGCGGACTGGGTAGCGGTCGAAGGCCCGGTACGGCTCCTCGGGCCTGACGACCCGATCGAGGGCTTAGGCGCCGGACAACTTGCGATGTTGCTCCGAGGCGTGTTCGTCGCCGCCGGTGGGACTCACCAGGATTGGGACGAGTTCGACCGGGTCATGCAAGCAGACAGGCGAACGGCTGTCCTCATCACGCCCGAACGGATCAGCGCCAACGGCTGAGCCGCTGACGCCATTGCTCGGACCGTGGTATCGAGCGACGGCCGCGAGGATTCTCCGGTGGGCCCGCGCTCGCTCTCGGCTTTCTCCAAGGTAACGACGTTCGAATGTCAGTGCGGCCCGACCCCCGGACCGGCTTAAAGCGAACAAAAGAGAGCCAAGATGACCCACAAAAGACGCAACCCACTAACTGCAATCGCCATGAGTGCAGCTGCGGTAGGAACCGTGATCGGTCTCGGCGTGACCTCGGCCGGAGCGGCACCGGCCACGCACCGCACCGCTGCAAAGACAGAAATCCGAGCGAGTCCAACCGCTGTGGTCCGGGTGAAGCTGGCTAGCGCCGCCACCAAGACACCGTCGACCACCAAGACATCGTCGACGTCCGGCTCGGCCAAGACCGCGACACCTGCAACGAAGAAGGGGTCATCGAAGATGACCGGGAACTGCCCGAACATGAGCTCGAGCTCTTCTAGCAGTTCCTCGACCGCAAGCTGAGCCCATCTCGTCCGGTCCGGCTCCAAAAGGAGCCGGACCGGTGTCGGACAAGACGGCTTTGGCCGCCAAGGCGGCGGATCGGACCGGTATCGGCTTTGAGGCTCAGGACTGGGGGAACTTGAGCGATCGCCAGCGGCGCAGGTGAGCGCGTTCAGCGAGCACGGCAAGCAGCCCTCCTGCGACCAGCGCCACCACCGACGCCGCTTCGACGCCGAGCGAGGTTTTCGCCCAAGGGGCGCTCAAGGTCGTCTGATAGCCGAAGAGGCCTCCATGACAGGCCAGGAGGAGCCCGAGGAGTGTCCCTAGCTCGAACAGCGCCCCGAGCAGGGCTACGAAGATCCGCCTGACCAGTGCTATCAGGATCGAAAGGAAGATTCCCACTGCACCCTGGGTGAAGAACAAGGGCCCGATCGTGCCGATATGGCGGTAACCAGTCGCCCACAGGTGAAGGTGGATCACCGCGGAAGCGATGAGTAGCGCCGCGCCCACGATGAGGATGGCACTGGCCGTCGGAGCAGTCTGCCTGCGCCCCGCACCCAGGACCCTCGCTGGAACATCGCTGTCGACTCTCAAGTATCCCCCAGCCACGAGTCTCCCGCCGAGGATGCGAATTCTACCTGAGTGGGACGATCTTGGCACGCATAGCGTCCAAATGGCGCCTCAGAGTGGGTGCTGTCCCTGCGACGGTCGTTTCGGCAGCTCGAGGTCTCCTCGATGGTCGCCTACCTCGGGATTTCTTTCTAACTATCACCGACCGGTAGTCTCGTGATTGGGACGCGGGTCACGGCACTGGTCAAGTCTCGTGTCCAGAGGAGGAATGCGCCATGTGTCTGGGGATTCCCGGTGAAGTGGTCGAGCTTCTCGACTCGAACCGGCACCTGGCTAAGGTCGACGTCGCCGGGGTGCGTCGCAACATCAACATCCTCCTGCTCGAGGAAGAGGGTGTCGCCCCAGGCGACTGGGTGCTCATCCATGTCGGGTTCGCGATGGCCAAGATCGACGAGGCCGAGGCGCAGGAATCCCTCGAGACATTGAGGCAGATGGGTCAGGCCTACGCCGACGAGGTTCAAGCAGTGATGGAGTCGCAGATCGCTTAGCTGTCCGGAAGGGCGAGCTGGTCTTTACCGCAGTAGAGGTGCCCCGCGGCAGGCTCGTTCGTCGCCTGCGCCGGAGAAAGGGACAACATGCGGTTCGTCGATGAGTACCGGGACCCGGCGGCGGCGCGCGCCCTGGTGGCCAATATCACCGAACTGGCGGGAGATGGCCACTACAAGTTCATGGAGATCTGCGGCGGACATACCCACACGATCTACCGGCACGGGATCGAGCATCTGCTTCCGACCTCGGTCGAGCTGGTTCACGGCCCCGGTTGCCCGGTGTGCGTGATTCCGATGGGCCGCATCGACGACGCCATTGCGGTGGCGCGGACCGCCGGCGTCATCTTCACCTCGTTCGGCGACATGATGCGAGTGCCCGGCTCGAACGGCAGCCTGCTCGGCGCTAAGGCCCAGGGCGCCGACGTGCGGATCGTCTACTCGCCCCTCGATGCACTGAGGGTAGCTGCGGACAACCCGGACCGGCAGGTCGTGTTCTTCGCCGTCGGCTTCGAGACGACGGCGCCCTCGACGGCGGCGACCGTGCTGAGGGCTCGACAAGACCAGGTGATGAACTTCAGCATCTTTTCGAACCACGTGACCATCGTCCCGCCGCTCCGGGCGATCCTCGACTCGCCCGATCTCAGCCTCGACGGGTTTATTGGTCCCGGCCACGTGTCGACCGTGGTCGGCCAGCGTCCCTACCGATTCGTCGCCGAGGAGTACGGCAAGCCCTTTGTGACCGCGGGCTTCGAGCCCCTCGACATCCTGCAGGCGATCGCGATGCTCATGGCCCAGATCAAAGAGGCCAGATGCTGCGTCGAGAACCAGTACGCCCGATGCGTTAGCGAGGACGGCAACCAGCGCGCCGTCGCCATCTTGGACGAGGTGTTCGAGCTCCGACCGCAGTTCGAGTGGCGCGGCCTCGGCTTCATCCCAAAAAGCGCTCTCAGGCTCAGAGGTGAATTCGCGCAATGGGACGCCGAGCGCCGTTTCGAGGTGCCCGGCATACGCGTCGCTGACCCGAAGGCTTGCCAATGCGGCGAAGTGCTTAGAGGCGTGCTAAAGCCGTGGGAATGCAAGGTTTTCGGCACGGCCTGCACGCCCGAGACCCCGATCGGCACATGCATGGTCTCTGCCGAGGGAGCCTGTGCCGCCTACTACAACTTCGGACGCCTGCACCGGGAAGTGGCGGTCACCATGGGCGGGGCACGCTAAAAACGGGCGGGCCGACTAGCCCGGTCCTTTGACTTGCCCGAGGGCGGCGATGGCCGCCTGGCCCACGCTTATCCCTCCGTCGTTCGGCGGCACTTTCTCGTGCACGAGCACGGTCAGGCCTTCCGCGGTGAGGGCGTCTTCGACGATGTCGCTGAACCGCACGTTCTGGAAGACCCCGCCGCTCAAAGCGACTGTGTCGAGGCCGTGCGTGCGCGCCAGCCTTGCCCCGAGCGAGGCCGTGGCCTTTCCCAGCCCCTCGTGGAATCCGGCTGCGATCACGCGCGGGTCACGGCCGCGCTCGATGTCCTCCAGCACGGCTGCGACGAGTGGCGAAGGATCGAGAACCTCCGGATCGCCGATACGGGTGCTTTCGACGATGTCGGCGGGGTACCTCGGCGCCGCCGAGCTCGGGACCGCACGTGCCAGCATCTCGAGCTCGATCGCGGCCTGTCCCTCATAGGTGACCTTCTTCCGTAGGCCGAGGAGGGCAGCGACGGCATCGAACAAGCGCCCGGCGCTGCTTGTTAGCACCGGCGAGCGGCTCTGACCGTCGCCGACGGCTAGGCCCAGCACCTGGCTCCAGCGCGGGTCGAGGCTCTCGCCTAGCCTGGCGGCCGCCTCGGTGCCGAGCGCAGCGGCTGTCCAGGTGAGCGCCATCCGCCACGGCTCTTTGATGGCGGCCGCCCCGCCCGGCAAGGCGACGGGCCGCAGGTGCCCGACACGCTTGAAACCGTTGAAGTCGGCGACGAGGAACTCGCCGCCCCACATCGTCGCGTCTGTGCCGTAGCCGAGCCCGTCGAATGCGATCCCGAGCACCGTGCCGATGTGCGCGTGCTCGGCGAGGCATGAAGCGATGTGGGCATGGTGGTGCTGGACGGCGAGGGTATCGAAGTCGAGGTCGAGGGCGTACTTGGAGGACAGGTACTCCGGGTGTAGGTCGTGAGCCACGACTTCGGGCTCGATTCCGAACAGTCGGCACAAGTGGCTCGTGGCTTGGACGAAAGCCTCGAAAGTGGCGAGATGTTCGAGGTCGCCGATGTGATGGCTGCACACGAGCAGCGACTCTTTTGCGACCGAGACGGTGTTCTTGAGCTCGGCGCCGACGGCGAGGACCTGGCGGTTCGCCCGACCCGGGAGCGCGAAGGACTCGGGCGCGTAGCCACGCGACCTTCGCACCATCTGCAGGCGGCGTCCCGTCGCCCGCACGACCGAGTCGTCGCAGCGAATGTGGATCGGGCGGTCGTGCGCCAGCACGGCGTCAACCAAGGGCCCGAGTCTCGCGAAGGCCTCGTCGTCGACATGTGCGATCGGGTCGTCGGAACGGTTGCCGCTGCTCATCACGAGCGGTCGCCGCACCTCGGCCATCAAAAGGTGGTGGAACGGCGTGTAAGGCAACATAAGCCCGAGGTCGTCAATCCCCGGTGCCACAGCGTCGGCTATTTGAGTGTCCGGCTTACGCCGTGCGAGCACTATCGGCCGGGCGGCAGAGCCGAGGGCAGCCTCTGCCTCGGGATCGAGGACGCAAAGCGCCCTTGCTTTATCCAAGTCTGCGACCATGAGAGCAAAAGGCTTGTCGTCTCTAGCCTTTCGCCGCCGCAGCTCGGCCACAGCCGACTGGTCGGTCGCGTCGACGGCGAGGTGGTAGCCACCGATTCCCTTCACGGCCAGGATCTTTCCCGTGCAAAGCGCGTGAGCGACTTTCTGCAGCGCGGCGCCCGACTCGGCCAGCAGTTGTCCCGCTGGGTCATAAAAAGCGATCCGCGGCCCGCAGAGGGCACATGCGTTCGGCTGGGCGTGGAAGCGCCTGTCCGCAGGGTCGTCGTATTCGGCCTGGCACTCGGGACACATCTTGAAGCCCGCCATCGTCGTCGCTGGGCGGTCGTAGGGGACCGAGAGGACGATCGTGTAGCGGGGCCCGCAGTTGGTGCAGTTGGTGAACGGATAACCGTGCCGGCGGTTGCTGGAGTCGTCCACCTCCGACAGGCACTCGTCACAGCTGGCGCTGTCGACGCTCACGGCCGCATTCGGCACGTGCCCCGCCTCGCTTTCGATGATGCGGAAGCCCTCATACGCGCCCGGGTCGGAAAGGACGTCCCAGTGCACTGAGCTGACCCTGGCGAGAGGCGGCGGGGCGGCGCTGAGGAGTCGGCAGAGCTCCTCGACGTTGGTCTGTTCGCCCTGGAGCTCGATCAGTACGCCATCAGAGTCGTTGAGCACGAAGCCGGCGAGTCCGAGTGCGACTGCCTCGCGATAGACGAAGGGGCGAAACCCGACGCCTTGGACCGTCCCGGTGACCCTCACGCGCCGGCGCTCTTGGCGCGGACGCAACGACGGCATCGGCGCTAGCAGATCCGCGGCAAGGGATCTCCGACCAGCATGTCGACGATGCGTGTCCCCCCGAAGGAGGTACGCAGTACGACGATGCCCTCCGGTTGGTCGCGGATGTCCCCGATGAGCACCGCCTCGGAGCCGAGCGGATGGCTGCGCAGAGCCTCGAGGGCTGCGGCGGCCTCCTTCGCGGCGACGACGGCGAGAAACTTCCCCTCGTTGGCGACATACAGCGGGTCGATGCCGAGAAGGTCGCAGGCACCGGCGACCTCGGGTCTGATGGGGAGCGAAGCTTCGTCGAGCACGACCGCGAGCCCACAGTCGTGGGCGAGCTCGTTGCACACCGTCCCGACACCGCCGCGGGTCGGATCGCGGAGCCATCTGGTCGAGGGAGCTGCAGCAAACAGCGCCTCGACAAGCGCGGTGACGGGCGCGGAGTCGGAGCGGAGGTCGGCTTCCAAAGCGAGGTCGCCTCGCGCCAACATGACCGCCATCCCGTGATCGGCGCTGGTGCCCGAGATGAGAATTCGGTCGCCGCGCTGCACGAGCTCGGCACCTAGCCGTCTACCGGCGGGCACGAGGCCGATGCCGGCTGTTGTCACATACAAGCCGTCAGCTGCGCCACGGTCGACGACCTTGGTGTCGCCGGTGACGATGGTCACGCCCGAGGTGGCCGCAGCTTCGGCCATGTCGGAGACGACCTGGCGGAGCTCGTTCACAGCGAAGCCTTCCTCGATCACGAACGCCGCCGAGAGCCATTTAGGCACGGCACCCATCACGGCGAGGTCGTTGACAGTTCCGTGAACCGCCAGATGACCGATCGAGCCTCCAGGGAAACGCAGCGGCTTGACTACGAACGAGTCCGTGGTGAACGCCAGCGTCTCTCCTGCAGTCGGGATCAGCGCCGCGTCCGTGAGCGGGGGCCTCTCGAGGCCGGCGAAGGCGTCCAGGAAGACGGCGTCTATCAACGCGGCGGAGGCCTTTCCCCCCGCGCCGTGGGCCAAGGTGACAAAGTCATCCCGGAAACGGGGCCGCCGCCGCCGGAAAGCCTCGATCCGCTCCAGCGCCGCCGCCTCTCGTCCGCTCATGGACTCGCCCGGTCCGGCGGGCTTGATTGTCTGGGCCGCTGCGGTCTCCGCCTCGCCTCGACCGGGATCATCTGTGGTCAACGTGCCTCCTCCGGTTCGAGCCATCAGTCTAGGCTCGGGCGTTTCGCGGGACCCTGGTCGTGGTCGTGGTCGACACGCCGCGTCCGGGAGTGGATCAGCCGGTGCCGACCCAGCCGGCCGCTTGACGAAGGGCGGTGGCCATGATCGTAAGGGTCGGGTTGTGGCCGCCCGAAGTCGGGAAGACCGCACCGTCGGCGACGAAGAGGTTGTCCAGGTGGTGGTGGCGTCCGTGTTCATCGGTGACGCTGGTCCTCGGGTCGGTCCCCATCGGCATGCCGCCCATCACGTGCTCGGTAGTCGGAACCTGGTCTTGGCCTATGGGGAAACGTGAGGAGGCAAGCTCGGGGATCGCGATGGCGACGTCGGCACCCGCGGCCTTTAGCAGCTTGATCATCCAGGGCATGTAGAACGCCTGCGCGGCGAGCTCTGAGGGGCCGGGTCCGTATGTGATGCGAGCCACGGGCAGCCCGCGCCAGTCGCGAACCTTCGGGTCGAGGTCGACCCGGTTGTCGGAGTACGGCAGATCCTCGCCGATGAGTTCGATGCCGCACAACCGGTCACGGAGCAGGCTTGAGCGCATCAGCTGTTTGAACTCGGAGCCAAAGGGCTTCTGCGGCGAGATCAGGCGGAGCACCTCTTGGTAGCTGCTCGCCTCATCGAGGGGCAACTGGGTTCCGCCGAGCTCGATCTTGCCGGCTCGGAAATAAGGCAGGCCCGCCTTCTTGGCCGCCGCGCGGGCGCCGGGAAAGTCCGGGTCCGCGAAATCGTCGATGTCGTGGGTGTGGTCGCGACCGCGGTAATTGTGCAGCCGCTCTCCCAAGAAGATGCCTGAGGCCTCCGAGAACCAGTGGAACATGACGCGGCGTCCGGCCAGGTCGTACGGGTCAGGCAGCGCCGACAAATGAGCGAGCCGGGCAGTCTCGATCGAGTTGGCCGCGAGCACCACGAGGTCGCCCGACTCTCTGTGCGCGAGGTTCCGGTTGTCGAGCCAGCTGACGCCCGTAACCCTGCGACCCTTGGTGTTGATCTTGACGACCATCGAGTCCGCCCTCAACTCTGCTCCGGACCGAAGGGCCTCCCGCAGCGGTGCGAGAGCGCCAATGCGCGCCATTATCGGGCACCCGTATCCCGAGCAGAAACCGCAGTTATTGCACCGGGGACGGCCTTGGTAGACGCGACTGTTGATCGCCATGGGCGCGAGAAAAGGGTGCAATCCGACCTTGCGGCAGCCTTCGGAGACGACGAGGGACGAGTACTCGGGCGGTCCCGGGGGCATGGGGAGTGCCTTGGTTCGGGGGGCGTGTACAAGAGTAGGCGTCTCGGGGAAGAGCCGGATGTCGCCTGCAACTCCGATCAGCTCCTCGATCCGGTCGTAATAGGGCGAGATCTCCGAGTAGTCGAAGGGCCAGTCGGTGATCTCGGCTCCTCGGACCGGGCCGAGCATCGAGAGTTTCTTGAAGTCGATGTCCCAGAATCTGGGAGTCTTCGCATCCCAGTGGACCGTGCCGCCTCCGACCGTCTGGGGGAGGGCTTCGACCGCGCCGACGATCGGTGTGGCCTGCGGAGACGATCTGTAGACCCTCGGCTCGGCGGTTTGGTCCGGCAGGGAGAATCCCCGGTTCATCTTCAGCTCGTCGTTCGAGAACACCGTACCGGGTAGGTCGGACTCGAGATTCGTGAAGTAATTAGGGCCCTTTTCGAAGACCGTGACGTCCCAGCCGCCCTCTGCGAGCACCATCGCGGCGACCGAGCCACCGGGGCCGCTGCCGACCACAAGGGCGCGCCTGGTCATAGCCCGGAGGTGGTGAGCAAAGTCAGCAGCTGCCTGCTGACTCCCGTCGGAGCGTAGAGGTCTGGCCCGTCAGACAGCGAGACTTCCTTGTCGGTGTAGCCGATCGGTTGACGGTCGCCCTGCCAGGAGATCTCGTGCCAGCCGACGAGGTCCCCGTTGCCGCCGTATTCGGGTGCGGAGTACATCCCCTCGATGGCGTGACCGAACATGAGGCTCATAAAACCGGCGGGGTCCTGGGCGAGTATCTGGTCCATCTTGTAAGCGCTCAAAGTTGTGAAGTCTCCCCCGGCCATATTGTCCAAGGTCTTCACACCATCGCGGTACTGAGAGCGCAAGTTCGCGAGGCGCGTCGTCCAACCGCGCAGCTGAGCCGGGGTCAGGTGCAAGAACCGCGCCATCTCGTCGATCGGTGCTCCTGCCCGGTCCGAGAAAGGACCACCCGCGAACACCTTGGGGGGTGCAACCGTGAGCGACGCGAGCATCGTGTCGATGTACTGGGTGACGTTCGCCTCGCGCGCCCCGGGGTGTCCCTTTTCCAAAGGGTCGTCGTGCGGGCCGGGGATGAGCCGAGCGGTGGCTTCCTTAACCACCTCGGCCTGATGCGCGTCGAAGAAGACGAATCCGTGATCCGTGGCCGCACCTTTGGAGGCCGGAGCGCTGCATGCGGCCAGCAACTCCGGCGGAAGAAGTACGGCTAGGCCGGCGAGCCCAACACTCTTGAGCACGCGGCGGCGGTTGACGACCGTCATGGCCAAGAATCCTCGCACACCGGTCGGGCGCGACCCAGCCAGAGCTGGTCCGCTTCGGGAACGACCCGGTGGGACCGACCGGATCACTGGACTGTTTGTGCCTGTAGCGTGCGGCCGATGACCATAAGCGTCGGGCAAGAGAGCTTTCGTTCGTCTTCGTCCGGGCCGCTCTGTTCGACTTGGACGCGCGAGCACGGCATCGCCCCGATAGGCAGTGCTGGTTGTTATCGGGGGTATCTGCTGGTTGAGTGGCCGCTTCCCTGGCCGCGTGACATGAGCGAGGACCCGGCGCTCGCGCCGCTCGTCGAGGCCGCCCGCCTCGCCGGGATGCGCTTTCAGGGATTGGTACCCGCCTCACCCGATGGTCACAACCGCGTCATCTGCTACCGCTGGCGGGGAAATGGCCCCGCCTTCGAGCGGGCCGAGCTTGTGGTGGACCAGAGCGAGGTGATCGCCGCCGCGCTGGCCGTCCTCGACGAGCCCCCTAGAAAAGACCGCACAGTCGACGTTCTCGTATGCACGCACGGGAGGAGGGATCGATGCTGCGGCTCACTCGGCATCGCGCTCGCCTCGGAGATCTCCGCTGACCGCCTCGCCAGCCAAGGCGTGCGGGTCTGGCGGACGAGTCACACCGGCGGTCACCGCTTTGCCCCGACTGTCATCGTCCTGCCGGAGGGCACCGCGTGGGCGTTTTGCGACAGGGACCTCCTCTCAAGGATCGTGCGGCGTGATGGCCCGATCGGCGAGGTCCTGGCGCGCTATCGAGGGTGCGCGGGAATGGCCTCGCCGGCAGTCCAGGCCTTAGAGCGGGCGGTGCTCGGCAAGGTTGGTTGGTCACTGTTCGATATGGCGCGCCACGGCGAGGACCTCGGGGACGACGGGGCAGTGCTGTTCGTCGACGAGCCGGGCGGGGCGCAATTGGTCTTCGAGGCCACCGTGCGCGCCGAGACGACGCCGATGCCTGACTGCGGGGTACGGGTCGAGCTCGCTACCAAGACCGAGCGCCAGTGGGTCGTGGAGGGGCTGAGGCGCCGCTAACTGGGCTTGGGTCTACCGCGGAACG
>ODAK010008579.1_pt1 | contig 10210 bp, 5 predicted proteins | sample 1539591 | NCBI WGS metagenome assembly ODAK01 (sample SAMEA3539303, study PRJEB22396) | soil metagenome | biome: tundra; feature: field; material: soil | place: USA | collected 2010-05 | depth 0.15 m | reverse complement strand
TATTGGTGGTTTGCGTGTAGCCGACGGGATTGCCGTACTGGACATACTCAGCAAGGTGACTATAGAAGATCCCGAAACCGCCGCGAATAACGAGCTTCGGCGTGGGGTTGTAGGCAAAGCCGATGCGAGGCGAGAAGTTCATTTTCTGAGATGTCCACAGATTGCTGGACGGGCTGGAGGGTGTTCCAGCGTAGAGGAAGCCACCGTTGACCTTGAACTGGGAGGCCGGCAGAAGAGGACTCGGAGCGGCCGTATAGTTCGCGATCGCCTGGGTGGCAATCGGATTGGGAGTGTCGAAAGCGAAACCGGCCACGCTCTTGTTGTGGCGCTCCTGAATCGGACTGCCGTACTCGTAGCGCAGACCGAGGTTGACGGTCAGTTTGGAGGTTGCTTTCCAATCATCCTGGACGAATCCGGACCAGTATGTTGTATCGCTGGCGGTGGCCGCGTTGAGAGTCATAGCTGTGCTCTCGGCGAATCCCAGTTCCAGGGCAGCGAGCCCCTGGCCGATCTGCGAAGCCACCGGGCCAACATTCTCTGGCCCCTTGGTGTACGCCCCGGTTGCGGAGATGGAAAGATGCTCCTGGGTCAAATCAGCTTTGTTGGCTTTGTAATCGCGCCATTCCAAACCGAAGCGAAGATCGTGACGACCTACCGACTTTGATAGTGAAATGAGACCGAGGGGGATATTGTCCGCCTCGTAGCCAGGATCGGAGTTGCCAAGCGTCGCAAAACCCGAGACCTTGACCTGCGGGAAACCAGCGGCCTTTGGATTGGCTCCTGCCAGCGCATTGGCGTTGACTCCGAGGTCCGTGGCGGTGGTAGGCGCAGTGAGAGAAGTCACAGTTGTGAAACGAGTGTAGGAAAACCGCAGGTCCAAAACGGTGGTCGGCGAAAGCGTATTGACGTAATCCAGTGCCCACGCATAGTTCTTCAAGGTCAGCGTCTGACCGCTGGCTCCCGGGAAGTAAGAATTTTTGCCGGGCTGGACACGCTCGCTGGTGATGTAGTGGCCGAACAGCTTTTGTCTGTCACTCAGGTTGTAGTCAAGGCGGCTTGCGACGCTCCAATAGTTATCGATATTTGAAACATTGGAAACATAGTTATTCAGGCCATTGGCACTTTGGGTAGCGGAGCCGGTTGGGTCGGGATAATAGCCGAGAATCTTCGCAGCGACCGGATCAATCGACGGAATGATGTTGTTTGCATATGGATCACGAATCACCTGGCCCGGGCAATTCGGGTCCGGATGTGTGGAGAACGGATTGAAGATTTGATAGCTGTTATACGGGGCCACGAGATATGTGGTACTGCCAACTTTGCAGGCTACCGTATTGCTGATGGTCGTGCCGAGAGGAAGGAGTGCGGAGAAATCACCCTTTTTCTCAGCGACAGTCGGAACGGTTTGCGTGGTTGTGCTGGCTGCCTGCTCGTTATGCTGATGCTCATATCCGCCGAAGAAGAAGAGCTTCGTGCGAAATACTGGACCATCCACTTCCGCTGTTTCGCGATTGTATTTTGCTACTGGCGCCGCATGGGTGCCCAGAGAGAAGGCAGGAGCAGCTACATCCGGCGGCTGGAAATAATAGCTGCCGGTGCCGTGAAATTTGCTGCTGCCGGACTTGAGACTGGCATCGAGGGATGCTCCGGAAGTGTGCGAGATGCTAGCGTCATAGGGAGACGTGATGAGCTTGAACTCGCCGAGGAAGTCCTTCGCAGGAATGTAGGCAGTGGTGACGGCGCCGCCGTTGCGGGTCTCCGGCGCTCCGTCGAGCGTGAACTCAGTCTGTCCAGACTGTGAGCCGTTGACCTTCGCGCTCTCGGTTCCACCTTCGTAGCTGTGGTTGGCTGCGGTGAGGGTTGTGCTGTTGACTCCTGGAGCGAGCAGTTGCAACTCGAAGGGATTGCTGTACTGGATCGGCAGTTCCTGTGCGGAGCGGCCTTCCACGGTAAAGCCAAGCGTGGCGTCCTCTGTCTGGAGACGCGCACCACCGCTGCCTATGACCGTCACAACTTCAGTCTGCTCGCCGATGGTAAGCTTCGCGTCGAGACCGACGCGCGCGGCTACTTCGACCCGCACATGGGTGGCGCTGAACTGTTTGAAGCCTGTGCTGCTGACCGTAACCGTATAGACGCCTGGGATAAGGAAATCGACCGTGTAGGCACCAGAGCCATCGGACGTCGCATTTTGAATCACACCCGTGGCTTCGTTGGTGATCGTGATTGCGGCTTTGGGAATTACGGCGCCGGTGGAATCAGTGATGAGGCCTGTAATCTTGCCGCGATCATCCTGTCCATAGGCAAAGGATGCTGTCAAAAGAAGAAGGAGAACTACGAGACGCTTCATGCACACTCCATAAATTGTTACCAGCAAAAGTCGGTTATTTGAGCGCCCCAACAATAGAAAGCCCGCTTATGGTGTGTCAACGGGAATATGAAATATAAACTCCTAATATGAAGATTAAGCTGTGATTCCTAGACCAAAGTGTCATTTCCGGTGTTCAGATAGCCCGTTTCGGGGCCGATCTGGACTGAATTGCACTGCTGGCGCCGCATAACTGGCAGATCAGCAAAGGCCCGTCCGGAATAAGGAGTGCGTTCCGGCATGCGGACTTGGCGCCAGGGGCCGTTGGCCACCAGCGATATGGAGTTAGAGCCGGCCGTCATGCCTGGATCGGCGTCGAGGAGGAATGCCTACGGAAGCGGTTGCGGCGTCTCCAACCGGATGGGCAGGGGCGCACCCTGGAGGGAGACGAGAGCCGGTTGCTGGCAGCAGGCGTTCTCCAACTTCGCCAGGTCGGACTGCATCTCGCAATCTGCCTGGAGGGAATTCAGCGTGGCGTCGAGCACAGCGGCAGCGCGAGGGTCCGTCGGAGGCTGGATGCTGTAATGCATCCACTTGCCTTCGCGACGCGCGGAGACGATCCCGGCGTTGCGCAGATAGGCGAGGTGCCTGGAGATCTTCGGCTGACCCTGCTTGAGGATCTCCACGAAGTAGCAGACGCAGACCTCGCGGCCGTTCATCAGGTTGAGCAAGCGGAGACGTGTGCGGTCGGCGAGCGCTGCGAACAGGCGAACCAGATCGGGCGGTTTGGAGGCACGACGCATAGTTTCATAATATACGCGTTGACAGATGTGTTACAGGCGAATACATTTGTGTTGGCGCATATGAAGGAGGCGTCATTCCATGTCGAATCAGGCTGCAGTCAGTGAGCAGTACGGGGCCATTGCTCGAAGCGTTACACAGACTGGGGCATCGGCTTGCTGCGATCCAGCGATGCGCTGCTGCGATCCAATTACAAAGAATCTGTACGACGACGTTGAAAAAGGTGCGTTGCCGGAGAAGGCGGTGCTTGCCTCGCTGGGCTGCGGAAATCCAACTGCGCTGATCGAACTGAAGCCGGGCGAGACGGTGCTCGATCTGGGATCCGGCGGAGGCATCGACGTCCTGCTCTCCGCGAAACGGGTTGGGCCGACGGGCAAGGCGTATGGGTTGGACATGACCGACGACATGCTGGCTCTGGCACGCGAGAATCAGCGACAGGCCGGTGCGACGAATGTTGAATTTCTGAAGGGGGAGATCGAGAACATTCCTTTGCCGGATAATTCCGTCGACGTGGTGATCTCCAACTGCGTCATCAACCTCTCGGCGGATAAGAGCCGTGTGCTGCGCGAGGCGTTTCGCGTGTTGCGGCCCGGAGGGCGTTTCGCGGTCTCTGATGTCGTAGTCCGTGGCGAGGTTCCGGATTCAGTTCGCCAGAGCATGCTGCTTTGGGTCGGATGCATTGCCGGCGCGTTGGAGGAAAACGACTATCACGCGAAACTGGTGGCTGCAGGCTTTGTCGACGTCGATCTCGAACCGACTCGAACCTACGATATTGAAGATGCGCGAGTATTCCTGACCGAGGCGGGAATTGATGTGGATGAGATTGCTCCGCTGGTTGAAGGCAAATTCCTCAGCGCTTTCATCCGCGGAGCCAAACCAAAGGCAGCCTGCTGCGGGACGGACTGCTGCGCGCCGGCCACAACAGTTCAGAAGGGATGAACATAATGCCGCCCCATTACAACGTCCTGTTCCTGTGTACGGGGAACTCCGCCCGCTCGATCATGGCCGAGGCGATCTTGAATCACAAAGCCAAGGGTAGTTTTATCGCGTACAGCGCAGGCAGCCATCCGTCAGGAACGCCGCGGCCCGAGGCGTTGAAGCAGCTCGAATCCGCTGGCATTTCGACGGAGGGGCTGCGCAGCAAGTCCTGGGATGAATTCGCAGCGCCCGGCGCGCCGCAGATGAATTTCGTCTTCACCGTCTGCGACAACGCGGCGAATGAGGTCTGTCCATACTGGCCCGGGCATCCGATGACGGCTCACTGGGGCATTCCCGATCCGGCGGCGGTGAAAGGTTCGCCAGAGGAGATCGCTCGTGTCTTCCTCGACGCATACGTTATGCTCGATCGGCGAATTGGCCTCTTTCTTGCGCTGCCTATCTCGACGCTTGGACAGTTGGACCTGCAGAAGGAAATCCATCAGATCGGTCGCACATAGAATGTCCAGCACACCTCATACCCAGGGCCAGATATGCGCTCCGCTGCAGCGCAAGAAGCTGTCCTTCCTCGACCGCTTCCTGACTCTCTGGATATTCATGGCGATGGCCATTGGAGTTGCACTCGGTCATTTCATCCCAGGCTCCGCTGCGTTCGTGAATCGTTTTCAGAGCGGAACGACGAATATCCCCATCGCCATCGGCCTCATCATCATGATGTTTCCGCCGCTGGCAAAGGTGCGCTACGAAAAGCTTGGGGACGTCTTCCGTAACAAGCGCATTCTCGGACTCTCGCTGGTTCAGAACTGGTTGATCGGGCCTGTGCTCATGTTCTTGCTCGCCATTCTATTTCTGCGCGGCGAGCCGGCCTACATGCGCGGCCTGATCCTGATCGGAATCGCGCGTTGCATCGCAATGGTGCTGGTGTGGAATGAACTGGCAGAGGGAGATTCTGACTACGTCGCCGGACTAGTCGCCATGAACAGCATCTTTCAGGTTGTGTTCTACAGCTTCTACGCGTGGGCCTTCCTGACGGTGCTTCCCAAATGGTTTGGACTTGAAGGTAGTGTGGTCGATGTCGGCATCGCGCAGATTGCGAAGAGCGTCGGAATATACCTCGGCGTTCCTTTCGCCGCAGGTTTCATAACGCGCTTCGTTCTCATTCGCGTCAAGAGTGAGGAGTGGTACCGCACCCGCTTCATCCCACGCATCAGCCCGCTGACTCTGGTCGCGCTGCTGTTCACCATTCTGGTGATGTTTTCTCTCAAGGGCGATCTCATTGTGCGCCTGCCGCTCGATGTAGTTCGTATTGCCATCCCGCTGGTCGTCTACTTCCTCATCATGTTTCTGGTGAGTTTCTGGATGGGCAAGCGGCTGGGCGCAAATTATGCGCAGTCCGCCACACTCTCCTTCACTGCTGCGGGCAACAATTTCGAACTGGCCATCGCGGTATCTGTGGCTGTCTTTGGCATAAATTCGGGCGAGGCGTTCGTCGGCGTCGTCGGGCCGCTGATTGAGGTGCCGGCGCTGATTGGCTTGGTTAACGTTGCTTTCTGGATGCGGAGACGCTACTTTGCCGCGGGCGGGGGTACTTTTGAGGTACATCCGGTCGAAGACGCATCCTAGTTCATAGAATTGACCGTGCTTTTACGAACGGGATGTAGCGCTTGTGGAATAGTCTCATATTGCCTGTATGACTGAATCGAAATCGGTTAGGACGAGATCATCTGCTGCCAAGTCGACCAGTGCAGCGAAAGGGACCGCGAGGAAGGCTGCGAAGAAAACGGCCCCCGCGAGTGAGAACCTCTACTTCTACCGCGACGAGTCGTGGATGCTGTTCAATCAGAGGGTGCTCGAAGAAGCGGCGGACGCGAGCAATCCGCTGCTGGAGCGGGTGAAGTTTCTCGCGATTACGGCCAACAATCTGGATGAGTTCATTGAGATTCGCGTAGCCAGCCTGCTGCAGCGGATCGAGGATGGGTACACCCAGCCGCAGCGGCGCGACGAAGGCGGACTGTCCCTGCAGCAACGTCTCGACCGGTTGTCCGTAGTGCTGCACGACTTTGTCGACGCGCAGTACGCGTGCATGAACCAGAAGCTGCTGCCCGCGTTAAGCGAGGAGAAGATTCGCATCCTGAAGTGGCGCGAACTCTCTGACCGAGCGCGCACCCATGCGCTCCATTTCTACGAGACTGAAGTCGATCCGCTGCTGACGCCGATCACCATCGACCCCACGCATCCCTTCCCCCGCGTGCTGAACAAGGCCCTGGGCATCGCGCTTCTGCTGCGTTACAAACGCAAAGGCAGACTGCAAAAGACTGCGTTGCCGAAGGCTGGTCCTGCGCTGGGTATAGTCACAGTGCCTCGCGCACTGCTGCGCCTGGTCGCGCTTCCGAGTGCCGAGGGGTGCTTCGACTTCATCCTGCTGCACGAGTTGATCGAGTCGCAGGTGGAGCGCATGTTCCGCGGGTACGAGGTGCTCTCGCGAGCGGCTTTCCGGGTGACCCGCAACAGCAATCTCTACCTCCAGGAAGAGGAGGCGCGCAGTGTGCTCGAGAGCGTTCGGGCCGAGCTTCACAACCGGCGCAAGGGCGATGCCGTGCGCATGGAGATTGAGAGCACAGCGACCGAAGAGATTGTGGAACGCCTGCGGACGAACTTCGAACTCGATCCGTGGCAGGTCTTCCGCACCGATGGGCCGGTGAACCTGTCGCGCTTGATGAATCTGCCGAACAAGGTAGCGCGGCCCGAGCTCAAGTTCGCAGGATTCCATGGCCGACGGTATCAACTTTCGCCCAAGTCGGCGAACCTGTTCGATGAACTGCGGACCACGGATATTCTGCTGCACCATCCCTTCGACTCGTACTCGACAGTCGAAGAATTTGTTGAGTCGGCGGTTGCGGACCCGGCAGTCGTGTCGATTGAGCAGACGCTTTACCGCACCAGCGAGGCTTCACCGCTGTTCACCGCGCTCACCGAGGCCGCCCAGACCAAGGAAGTGACTGTGGTGGTCGAGTTGATGGCGCGCTTTGACGAGGCTTCGAATATTCGCTGGGCGCGCGAGATGGAAGACGCGGGCGTGGGCGTCTTCCTCGGTATCCTCGGCCAGAAGACGCACTGCAAACTGGCGTTGATGGTGCGGCGCGATCCCGACGGCGTGATCCGGCGATACGCGCATCTCGGCACAGGCAATTACAACTCAGTGACAGCACGCTTCTATACCGATATCAGCCTGCTGACGGCGCGTCCGGAGATCACCTCCGCGGCGCAGTCGGTCTTCCGTTACCTGACGGCCAAGTCTGAGTCGGAGAACTACGCTCCGCTGCTGGTGGCGCCGCTCACACTTGCGCCGACGCTGCTGAAGTTGATCGCTCGCGAGGCGGATCATGCCAAGGCTGGAAAACCAGCAGCGATCGTCGCCAAGATGAATGCGCTGCTGGATAGGGCCACGATGGAGGCCCTTTATGCGGCGTCGAACGCAGGGGTCGAGATCGACCTGATTGTGCGCGGCATGTGCGCGCTGCGGCCCGGAGTGAAGGGTATGAGCGAACACATCCGGGTACGCTCGATTGTGGGCCGCTTCCTGGAACACAGCCGCATCTTCAGCTTCGCCAACGCGGGGCATCCGGAAGTCTTTTGCGGCAGCGCGGACTGGATGGCGCGCAACCTGTTCGAGCGCTGCGAGGTGGTGTTTCCGGTAGATGACCCCGCGCTGTCTGCGCGTCTGCGCGAAGAGATTCTTGGAGCGTATCTGAAGGACAACAGCAAGGCTTGGCTGCTCCAGCCCGATGGCCACTACGTTCGTGCGCCCAGGAATGGAGCGCCCTTTAGCGCACAGGCACACCTGATGAAGCTCGCTGAGACGATCCGCATCGACCCGCAATAGCTGTGTCTGGTCCCCTGCAAAGCTCTGGCCGCCGAACGAAGGGCGGTCATAGCTTTGCGCAATGCGGGGGTTAGTCGATCAGGTACGTAATCGTCGTGCTATGTGTCGTGACCTGGTTGGTCGAGCTGGTGAAGGTTCCGATCACAGTCACTTTATAGGTTCCGGCATAGACGTTGGTGCTTGCGATAACCACGGTCTGGCCCGACCCGCCGCACCCGGTTGCGCCACCGATCAAAGCAATCGAAAGCGCCACGAGGAGTAGCCCACCTAGTCGGCGTCGGCGTGGCGAGATCAACAGGAACAGGGAGGCGATCGTCACCCCCGAGCCTGCAGCGTACCACGTGGCTGCGGAACGAGATGTTCGGCCTTGCCGCGCCAGCATTGTCCCCGGGCCAGAGTTTCCCGGTGCGTTAGGGATTTGCAGGCTCGCGATAATGCCGGAGAGAGTGACCGTAGTCGTCGGCGAGGATGTAGATGATGTGATCGTGACCGAAGCCGGGCTGAAACTGATGCCCGGGGTGTAACCGGTGGTGGTGGTGGTTGCTGCCGTGAAGACGACGGTGCCGGTAAAGCTGTTGACTGGGGCCAGGGTGATCGTGACGGGCGGAATCGTGCCACCCGCGGCTACGGACACGGTTGGAGTGGCAGAGGTGATCGTGAAGTCGGGGCAGGTACCGGAAGAGACCGTAACGATCAACGGCGTCGTTATGAATGAACCGTTCGAGGCCACCCCGGCTCCACCGGTAACGCCGGCTTCACCCGCGGCCAGCACTGGACCCTTCGAGCCGGCGTAAGTCGCGTCTCCGGAGTAGGCAGCAGCCAAGTTTTGCTGGCCAAGGGTGGAGCAACTGGTGACGTAGGTGTAGGTCGCGACTCCGCTGACCAGTGTGACCGGGCTGCCGAGTAGCGTGCTGTTTGTCAGGAACTGGACCGACCCGGTTGGCGTCCCGGTTGACCCAGTAACGGTTGCGGTGAGAGTCACGCTGGCGCCAGCGCTGACGGATATCGATGAGGCTGTGAGCGCTGTCGACGAGATGCCCGTCCCGAGCGATCCGACGCCCAGCGGCGTTACGAGATTCCAATCGCTCGCGAGGTTGTTAAGGTCGACGCTGCCCCAACCGGTGACGAGATCGTAGCCGGTCCCCGCGTTGAACCCGATGGTTCCTCCGTTCGGGCAGTTGGGTGTTCCCGCGGTACACGGGTCTGAATTGTTGCCGGTCGTTATATCGTGGAACACGCTGGTGCTGGTGGTGTTGTAGTACGCCGTCTTGTTGCCGAGGGCGTAGAGCACGGGGTTGGCATTACCAATGCGCGCGCCAATCTTCTGCTCAATCAGAGCAAGCATTCCACCGAAGATCTGCGAATCAAAGGACGTGCCTCCAGCGACGGTGAGGTTGCCAGCCGAATCCCAAAAGCCGTTGCTGCAGGATCCCTGTGCGCAATAGAGAAACTGATCGTGCCTGGCTGCCGCATCCAACGAAATGTCAGGCACGTCGCGGGAGCCGTCTGCTGTAACCAATGTCGTCATTCCCGGAGGCCCGGTTTCAATCTGCCATGCCGGTTTGGTGAAGAAGGCGCTCGGGCCGCCGCCACCGGCGGAAAAGGAGGACCCAGCCGCGTCTTCGTTCCAGCCTGTCTCCGGAATGTAGCCCTTTGCGGAGACGTCCGCTGCCGGAACCGCGGTTCCCGCAGTGAATGTGGTGTCGGGACTGCTCCAGTAGGTCGTGGCTCCGGTCGCATTTCCCTCGCTGAACATAGTGCCGCCCATGCCCGTGACATACGGCGAGCTTGCGGGGAAATCGACGGTAAGGCCCTCAATCACGGACGTACCTGCGTCGCAGTCCGCAGCGCCGTTGTCGGCTGCTGCAGCAAGGATGGTTTGCCCCTGCGTGTTGCCCTGTTTAAAGAGTTGGTTCAGCGTGTTCAGGTCCGTCGAGCCCCACGCGGCCTCGCAGTTCCCATAGCTGAGTGTGATGATGGGGGCCAGATTCTGGTCGATGGCCTGAGTCATCGAGTTGAAGAGAACGTCTCTGCCGTTCACGAAGAGAATGGTGGCGGCCGGCGCCATCGCCCCGGCCCACTCCACGTCGAGCGAAGACTCGGCAACGTCTCCGGTGTTAGGAAAGCAGCCGGTACAGGTTTGGGCCGGGCCGGGATCGGTGCCCTGCGTCGATATCAGGGGCACATTCACGCTCAGCCCCGCGGCCGCGCGAAACGCCGCGATATCCGTCAGGTTAATGTCCACCATACCCATCACTGCGACTTTTTGGCCGGTGCCGTTGATC
>ODAK010008578.1_pt1 | contig 10210 bp, 7 predicted proteins | sample 1539591 | NCBI WGS metagenome assembly ODAK01 (sample SAMEA3539303, study PRJEB22396) | soil metagenome | biome: tundra; feature: field; material: soil | place: USA | collected 2010-05 | depth 0.15 m | reverse complement strand
CGAGATTGGTCAGTGACTGGAGTTCAGACGTGTGCTCTTCCGATCTAGCAGCTCGGGGTCGCTCAGTGACGTGGTGCCGAGCGCGGCGCTAATCCGAAGCCAATCCGCTGGCGAAAGAACGAGGCCCAAGGTTAGTCCGTCCGGCATGCCAACATCCGTGCCCAAGCCGAGGTAGTGCCGCCCAGGCCTGCTTGGCCCAATCGCCTGCCCGCTAGCCACCGCTGCGGGTTCAGTCGAAGCCCGAGCAACTGGCGAGGCTGGCACCGGAGCAGACACCGGGAATGGAATGGGCGCCGCGAAATACGCCGGCCTTGGTGGCAACGGGGAAGCGGAAGACTTCGGCGCGATAGCGGCCGCCGATGCCGGCGCAGCCGCTGGCGCTCGGGGCTCGACTAAGCGCCGAATAGGCGTATAGGTCACGGGCCCGACAGTGGCCGGTTGAGTCGCCTGCCCGATGATAACCGTGGTCGAAGGAACGGCCGCCGCATAGCTGTCCGCAGCCTGCGCCAAAGGCACCAGGCCAGCGAGCACGACGCACGCGAAGCATCGTCCCTTAAGCTGAGCCATGCCCTCAGCATAACACTGGACTCACGAGCCGGCGGCCGCCCATGCACCGTCAGCGTTTACGTGCCAGTGCGAATCCACACAGGTGCTACTTCGGCATGCTGCAGCTTCGTACGCCTGCCGAGGGCAGATAGCATTCGACAACGTAGTCACGAAGCATGCGGTCGGTGTTGAAACGCCAACCCAGCGTGCGAATGGCGCGCTTGATATACGCCACCCAACCGTGCGGCACGCCCTGGTCGTCCTGGTTGTAGTAAAGCGGCACGACGTCGCTTTCGAGCACGCTATACAGAGACTGCGCGTCTCGGCTATCTTGCTCGGCGACGTCGACGTGGCAGACACCGTTGCCGATGGCGAAGCCGTTGAGCCCGTCGTACGCCTCGGCCCACCAGCCGTCGAGAACCGAAAGGTTGAGGCCGCCGTTAAGCAGCACCTTTTCGCCGCTGGTGCCGCTCGCCTCCTGCGGCCGTCGCGGCGTATTGAGCCAAACGTCCACGCCCTGAACCAGGTGTCGAGCGATGTTGATGTCGTAGTCCTCGACGAACACGATGCGCGAGCGCAGCTCGGGCGATAGGCTCGCCTGCACGACCGCCTTGAGCACCTCCTGTCCCGGACGGTCGGCCGGGTGAGCCTTGCCAGCGAACACGATTTGCACCGGCCGCTCGTGGCTGCAGACGATGCGCTTGAGCCGTTCAAGGTCGGTAAACAGGAGGTTCGCCCGCTTGTACGTGGCAAAACGGCGCGCGAACCCGATGGTCAAGGCATCCGGATCGAGCGCCGCCCCAGCCGCACGGACCAACTCGTCGCTGTAGTCGTTCATCTTGCGCTGACTTGCAACTTCCCGCCGGACGAAGTTGACGAGGTTCGCGCGCAGCACCCGATGGGTCTCCCACAGCTCGGCGTCGGGAATGTTCTCGACCCGCGCCCACATGGCGGGGTCCGTGAGATTGTCGGCCCAGGTGGAACCGATACGCCGGGTGTAAAGCTCCTGCATGGCGGGCGCCAGCCAGGTTCGCGCGTGAACGCCGTTGGTAATATGACCGACCGGAACCTCGTCCTCGCGGTGGCGCGGCCACAACGGCTGCCAGGCCCGTCGAGTCACGCGCCCATGCAGGCACGAGACCGCATTCGCGTAGCGCGACATCTTGAATGCCAGCACGGTCATGCACAGCGATTCCTGATCGTCCTCGGGACGCACGCGCCCGAGCGCCAAGAACTCCTTGCGCGACAGGCGCAAGGACAAGCGGAGCGGCTCCAGGTACTCGTCGACAAGAGCCGGCGCAAAGCGGTCGTGCCCGGCATCGACAGGCGTGTGCGTCGTGAAAACCGTCGACTGCGCCACGTCCTGAGCGACGTCGGCAAACGAACCGCCGGTCTCGATCATCCGCAGGCGCGCATACTCGAGCGTGGCGAAGGCACTGTGCCCCTCGTTGAGGTGAAGGCCGCTCCAGTCGAAGCCGCACGCACGCAGAGCGCGGATGCCGCCCACGCCAAGCAGCAGCTCCTGGCGAATGCGTACGCGCTGGTCGCCGAAGTAAAGGCGTGCGGCCAGCGCACGATTTTCGGCGCTGTTGCCGTCGACGTCGGTGTCGAGCAAAAGAAGCTGATTGCGCCCAACGTTCACCTGCCAGATCTGCGCAAGCAAGCGTTCGTGGCCGAGCGGAACATCGATGACGAGCGGCTTGCCGTCGTGCCCCACGCGCAGCGTGGTCGCCAGGTACTCGATGGGCGCGCCGACGTACTCCGCGTGCTGCTGACCTTCCCTGTCGATATGCTGGCGGAAATAGGACTCGCGATAAAAAAGTCCCACCGCGACCAACGCCAGGCCGAGATCCGATGCCGTCTTGAGATGGTCGCCAGCGAGTACGCCGAGGCCCCCACTGTAGATGGGCAGCGACTCGTGGATACCGAATTCCGCGGAAAGATAGGCGACGGGGCGCACGCGAAGCGGAGCCGCGTGCGTTTCGGCCCAGGTCGGTGCCGTTGGCGAAATATACGCGCGAAACTCGCGGTAACCACGGTCGATGCGCGCGCGCAGAGCCGCGTCGGCCGCGACCTCCTCCAGCCGTTCACGCGACAGACGTTTCACCACCATCAAAGGATTGTGCCGAGAGGCACGAAATGCTTCGCGATCGATATCGCGAAACAACTTGATGACGGATGGGTTCCAGGCCCACCACATGTTCATCGAGAGTTCATAGAGCTGATTGGCGATTTTTTCGGCGGGTGTCATCGCGAAAAGAGTGTTGCACAAAGAGCGCCGCGAACCAATTCGAGGATATAATGCCGGCGAAAAAGACCATGGACGAACCACGTTTACTCGCTTTCATCATGGCTGGTGGCAAAGGGGAAAGGCTTTTCCCGCTCACGCGTGACCGCGCCAAGCCAGCTGTTCCGTTCGGCGGACGTTACCGGATCATCGACTTCGTGCTGTCGAACATGCACAACTCGGGTATCCGCGCCATCTACGTACTGACCCAGTACAAGGCTCAGTCACTCGTCGAGCACGTCCAACACGTGTGGGGCACGCGAAGCACGCACGCCGACTTCGTCACCATCGTGCCCGCGCAGATGCGCATGGGCGAAAGCTGGTACCGCGGCACCGCCGACTCGATTCACCAGAACTTTCACCTCGTCGAGGATTTCCGCCCCGACGTCGTGGTCGTGTTTGGCGCGGACCACGTCTACAAGATGAACGTGCGGCAAATGGTGGATTTTCACATTGCAAAGTCGGCGCTGGCGACCATTGCCTGCCTGCCCGTAGCGGTCAGCGAGGCGTCGCAGTTCGGCATCGTCGAGATCGACGCCGAAGGCCGCGTGATCGGTTTTCAGGAAAAGCCGACGAGCAACGTGGTCACGATTCCCGGCAATCCCACCATGGCGCTGGCATCCATGGGAAACTATACGTTCGCGCCGCTGCCGCTGCACGACGCGCTCGAGTCGGATTCTCAACAGGACACGCACCACGACTTCGGCAAGAACATTCTGCCGTCGCTGCTGAAGACTGGACGCGTGTACTGCTACGACTTCTCCACCAACCGTATCCCGGGCGTAACCGAAAAAGGCGAGCTGGCGTACTGGCGAGACGTGGGAACCATCGAGGCCTACTACGAAGCCAACCTGGACCTTAAGAACGTCCAACCGCACTTCAACCTTTACAACTGGGAATGGCCCATCGTCAGCGTTAACCATCCCGATCCGCCGTCGAAGCTGGTGTTCGATGACGAGCGCCGTCGCGGTCTTCTTGTCCAATCGATCATGTCGAGCGGCTGTGTGATCGCGGGTGGATTCGTCAAGGACAGCGTGCTCGGCCGCAACGTCTGGGTCGATGAAGGTGCCGAAGTTCGCGACTCCATTCTTTTCGACAACGTTCACGTCGGAAAGGGCGCACGCATTCAGCGCGCCATCGTCGACAAGAACGTGCGCGTGGCCCCCGGCGACCACATCGGCCACGACCTGGCGCGGGACGCCGTTCGCCACCACGTCAGCCAAGGCGGCATCACCGTGGTTGGTAAAGCCCGCGACACCTGGCTCACGCGGGCTCGGAATTTCTAGCCAGGGAAAAATGCCCGGCGGGTCCGCTCACCCGCCCGCGTGCAAACACCCCCCTCCCAAGGTACATCCCGCCAGCCGATGAAGAAACGCTTGCCCATCGCGCTGGTCGTCCACGGTCACTTCTACCAACCGCCGCGCGAAAATCCTTGGACCGACGAAGTACCGCGCGAGCCGAGCGCGGCGCCGTTCCACGACTGGAACGCACGCATCCACGCCGAGTGCTACCGCGCGAATGCCTATGCGCGCATCTACGGGCCGAGGCAGCACGTCGCCTCCATCGTGAACAACTACGCGTCGACGTCCTTCGACATCGGTCCTACCCTTGCACGCTGGTTGTCCCGCCACGACGACCAGGTCATGCGACGGATAAGGCAAGGCAACGAAGACCAGCGAAAGCGCCTCGGTGCCGGCGGCGCCATGGCCCAGGTGTGGGCGCATCCCATCGCGCCTCTTCTTTCGCCGCGCGATCTGCGCACCCAGATCCGCTGGGGCCAAGTCGACTTTCGTCTTCGTTTCGGACACGACGCTGCCGGCATGTGGTTGCCCGAGACGGCAGCTAATCCGGCCACACTTGCCGCGCTCATGGATGCCGGTATCGCGTACACGATTGTTGCGCCCGAACAGATCGAGGCAGTTCGCCCGGCCGGCGGTGCCTGGCAGACCGTCACCACCGACACGGTCGATACCGGACGAGCCTACCGCTTCCTTCATCCAGACAGCTCGGGCCGCAGCATCGCCATCGGCGTATTCGACGGACCGCTCTCGCGCGATCTCGCGTTCGGCAATGCCACGCGGGATGCCGCCGGTTTTCTCGATGCCATGCGTCGCTCGGCCGAGCGCTCGAAAGTCACGGACAGGCCGCTCGTGCTGGCGGCCTCGGACGGTGAGCTTTACGGGCACCACAAAAAGTTCGCCGACCTCACACTCGCCTACGCGGTGAACGTCGCGGCGTCCGCGCAAGACATCCAGGTGACAAATCTCGAGGCGTACCTCGACAAGAACCCGCCGACCTGGGAAGCACGGCTGCGCCCCGGCCCAGATGGCGAGGGCACGGCGTGGAGTTGTTCGCACGGGCTCGGCCGCTGGCAACGCGATTGCGGATGCCGCATGCACGACCTGAAAGGCAGCAGCCAAGCCTGGCGCGGCCCCCTGCGAAAGGCGCTCGATCTGCTGCGCGATAGTGCGGCGACGTTCTTCGAAGATGACGCTGCAGCTCTGTTCGTCGACCCGTGGGTGGCTCGCGACGCGTACGGCGAATTCATCGACGAGCCGCCCGAGCGGCGGAAGAAGCGCCTGGGCCCCTACGGCCGTCCGACTCTTCGTAGCGGTAGCGCTGGCTCGGTGTCGCGCGCGCTCTTGCACATGGAGATGCAGCGCTCGCTTCTGCTCATGTATGCCAGCTGCGCCTGGTTCTTCGACGACATCGCGGGGACCGAAGCGGCCATCGCCCTGCGCCGAGCGGCCCACGCCATGGATTTGTGGAAAAAGCTAGGCGGCAAAACACCCGAGAAAGCGTTCGTCGAGGTGCTGGCACAAGCGCGCAGCAACGATCCCGCGCTGGGGTCTGGCGCCGATGCGTTCGCGCGTGCGTGCGACGATCGCGTGACCGCCGAAAGCGCCACCGCGCGCGCGGCGTTTTCGATGCTCGCTTCGATGGCCTCGGACGACGGCGTATCGCCGGGCTTCACGGTGGAGATGGCAGGGCCAACCAAGCCGCCCCTGCGCAGCGAAATCAAAGGTAAAGCCGAGGTCACGCATCGGCGAACGGGCGAACGTAAGGACATCGCATTTTCAGCCAGCTACGATGGCAAGTCGTCCTTCGTCTGCCGAATGCCCGGCAAACAGCTCGGACTCGACGATCTTGACGACGAAGCACGACAGGCCCTGCGCTTCGGTGCGCTCGTCCGCCTGGCGGGTAGCACGCGGGGAACGTCGGGCTGTCGTGCGTTTCTCGCGGTCGCCGACAAGCTCGGCGCTTGCTCGCTGAGTGAGCAAGCGGCGCTCGACGGTCTGCTCGCGCGGGTGCTCGGCAACTACTTGGAAAACGGACTGCGCAAGAGCACGGATTACGTGGACTGGTCGCTGGCCCGGGAGCTGGCCACCCGAGCGAGCGCCGTGCAAGCGAACGACGATTGGCGGCGCGTGCAGGAGACTGTCTGGGAGCACCTCGAAGCCCTTCGCGGCAGCGCGAAGGCACTACCGCAAGCGCTGCTCGACTTGGCGACGCGGCTCGAGCTCGTCGAGACTTCCGCCGCGTCGGCAGCGAAATAGCGACAGCCCGTTACGGTCGCGCCACCTTCTCGCAAAGAGCCATGCCGGCCACGGGCGCGCCCGCCACGAGACGTCCGGTCTGGTAGTCGCCTTCGGCAACCTCATTTCCGTCAGCGTCCCATTGCTTCCACTTGCCGACCTTGACACCCGCGGCGAACTGACCCTGCACCCACAGCTTGCCACCCGGATGCCAGGCGGCGAACGAGCCCTCGGATCTGCCATCGTGAAAGGCACAACTCTGCCGGGGCTTCGTCGTCCCGGCGTGCCATTCAATCCATTGCGCACGCGATTTGTCGGGCGTCTCGCACCAGACCGATTTGCCGGCTTCGGACCTTGTCAGCACCTCGCGCATCCCTTTGGGGCAGAAAGGTGAAACCGGCTGCCTCTTGCAGGCAATGCTCCCCAGGATCCCAACCGCCACTACCCATCGCAGGATCATCATCGGCCGTAGCATCAGCTTCTCCTCGGCCTAGCATCGGCAGGGACGGCAAGAATATCAAGCTCGTGCGAACGCCTCGTCATATTCTGGTGGCGATGCTAACCCCTGCCGTCAGCAATTCCCCCCGCCTGTCGGTGGTGGTGATGGCCTTCAACGAGGTGGCGAGCCTGCAAGCCACGGTGGGTGAAATTCATACAGAATTGGTCCGACTCGGCGAAAGCTACGAAGTCCTCATCGTCGATGACGGCAGCACCGATGGCACAGGAGCGATGGCGGCAACACTGGCGACCGCGCTGCCCGGCGTACGCGCTTGCCACCACGCCACGAACCTCGGACTCGGAGGCGTCTACCGGACCGGGTTCGCCGAAGCGCGCGGCGACTTGCTGACGTTTTTCCCTGCCGACGGCCAATTCGCAGCGGCGCTCATCGCAGACTATCTCGCTGCGATCGACGACGCCGACATGGTCCTGGGAGTGCTGCCCGAGCGCGACGACTCCGTCGCAGGCAAGCTATTGTCCGCGGCCGAACGGGTGCTCCTGCGCGCGCTCTTTCGGAATTTCCCGCGATTTCAGGGCATCCTTATGTTCCGCCGTCGTCTGCTCGACCGTACGCCGCTGCTGTCGCAGGGACGAGGCTGGACCGTGCTGATGGAGCTCATCTTGCGCCAGGCGCGCAGCGGCGCCCGCATCAAGAACATCGCTATCAGGGTACGCCCGCGCAGCCACGGTACCTCGAAGGTGAACAACCTCCGCAGCATCGTATCGAACCTGCGCCAGGTGCTGGGCCTGCGCCTCTATTTGTGAACGCAGGATCAACTACGCTCCACGTCGCCCGCTGCCCATGGGCGCAAGCGCACCCGCTCGACCGCGATCGTGCGTCCCATGACCGGTTCGCCTTGACGGGCGAACCATGCCGGATCGTCGGTCGTGGCAAATCGCCGCTGACCTCGACGCGACAGACGCTGCTCCATTTCCGGATGTCGGCGCAGCCAATCGGCCAGACGCTCGGCGACCAGATCGCCTTGATCCAAGATTTCCACCTTGGGCGGAACCATGGACGCAATTCCCTGGCGCAGCAGCGGGTAGTGCGTGCACCCGAGCAAGAGGCGCGTCGGCACCTCAGGCTGCGCGAACAAGGGGTCGAGGTATTTGTGCAAGAAATAGTCGACGCCCGCGCCCGAGGTCTCGCCGGCTTCGACAAGGGGAACCCAGAGCGGGCACGCCTGCTGAATGAGGCGAAGGCGCGGCGCCAGCTTGGCCAGCTCCAATGCGTAGGAGCCGGACCGAACCGTACCGACGGTTCCCAGCACAGCGACAGTTCCCTCGGCCAACGACTGAAACAACGGCTGCGTGACGCCGGGGATAGCGCCCGGCGGGAGCCCAGCCAGCGCTTCCGCCGACGGCCGAACAACGCCAAGAATGCGACGGTCCGGCCGATGCGCTGGCAAATGCCGCTGTTGCAGCGTCCGCAGCGCTTGCGCCGACGCCGTATTGCACGCAACCACGACGAGCGGGCAACCAGCGTCGAACAAGCACTCAACCGCCTCGCGCGTGAAGTTGTGAACGACCTCCAAGCTGTGCCCACCGTAAGGCGCGCGAGCGCTATCGCCGAGGTAGAAGTAGTCGTATTCGGGCAGACGCGCGACGAGCGAGCGCAGCACCGTGAGGCCGCCGAACCCAGAGTCGAATACGCCTATAGCCATGGCAATGGGAACCCTGGGAGGGTTCCCAAACCCTCCCGCGCTCTGGCTACGGCGGGCAAAACCCGCCTCCGCCTACGTGATTATGGAACCCTTCGGTGGGTTGCCTTCGCGCTGAATCTGACTGGCCAGCACGGATAGATGGGCTACCCGTTGGAATTGATTGAGATGCGGGTCAGTTGCCTAGTTGCAATGTAGATGCTGAGCTAGAGCTTTGGCAGGATGAGGACAACGCCTTCATCTGATCTTCGAGACGTTCTACCGCGCTCCTCTTCCCAGCCAGCGAGACAATCGCGGTCGCCAACGTAATGATTGCTACTGCGACTTGAGGATTTGAAAGAAAGCCCCAGAGCTTCTTCAAACACGAACGCTTCTTGGACATTGCATTCCTCCACATGTCTTGGGCCATACGAGTCGCCTTCGACAGGATCGGCGCTTCGATGCCCGCCAGCCATGACTCTACTTGGGGATATACGTATCCAGCCAGCTGCGACAAGCTATCGCTTGTCGCAGCGAGAGACTATCGGGCTCTGACCTCCAGAAATCAGAGCGTTAGCTTATTCCGCGCCGCTAGACGTACCGGTTCACCTGGTTCTCGAGCATCTCTTGCTGCCCCGAGCGCGGCTTGGGATCGATGTTCTGCTTGAGCACGCGCTCGGAGATCTGAGCGAGGTCGAGCTTGCGATCCATGATCTCCTTGCCGAGACCAGCGTTCCAGCCCTTGTAGCGGGCGTCGATGGCGCCTTGAACCTTGCCGTCCTCGATCATCTTGTCCGCGATCAGAAGAGCGCGGGCGAGAACGTCCATGCCGCCGATGTGGGCGTGGAAGAGGTCGGCCAGGTCGATGCTCTGCCGGCGCACCTTGGCGTCGAAGTTGAACCCGCCGGTCTTGAAGCCGCCGGCCGCCACGATGTGGCGCAGGACCAGGGCCATCTCGCCCGCGTCGTTCGGGAACTGGTCGGTATCCCAGCCGAGCAGCAAATCGCCGCGATTCATGTCGATGCTGCCGAACAGCCCGTTGGCCACGGCGTAGGAGACTTCGTGCTCGAAGGTGTGGCCAGCCAGGGTGGCGTGGTTGTTCTCAATGTTGAGCCTGAAGTCGTCCTTGCTGAGCCCGTAGTTCTGGAAGAACGCGTACACGGCTGCGGAATCGTAGTCGTACTGATGCTTGGACGGCTCGCGCGGCTTGGGCTCGATGAGCAGCGGTCCCTTGAAGCCGATCTTGTGCTTGTACTCGCACACCAAGTTCATGAAGCGGCCCATCTGGTCGAGCTCGCGCTTCATGTCGGTGTTGATGAGGGACTCGTAGCCCTCGCGGCCGCCCCACAGCACGTAGTTCTCGCCGCCCAGCTTCTGGGTGACGTCGAGGGCCTTCTTGACCTGCGCGGCGGCGTAGGCGAACACCTCGGGATCCGGGTTGGTGGACGCGCCCGACATGAAGCGCGGATTGGAGAACATATTGGCCGTGCCCCACAGAAGCTTCACGCCCGTGCGCTGCTGGTGAGCGGCGAGCACGTCGACCATGCGGTCGAGCAGGTCGTTGCTCTCGGCCAGCGACTTGCCCTCGGCCACTACGTCCCGGTCATGGAAACAGTAGTAGGGGTTGCCCAGCTTCTGGAAGAATTCAAAAGCCGCGGCCGCCTTCTGCTTGGCCAACTCCAGCTTGTCGCCATCGCCGTGCC
>ODAK010008577.1_pt1 | contig 10210 bp, 8 predicted proteins | sample 1539591 | NCBI WGS metagenome assembly ODAK01 (sample SAMEA3539303, study PRJEB22396) | soil metagenome | biome: tundra; feature: field; material: soil | place: USA | collected 2010-05 | depth 0.15 m | reverse complement strand
TTGTGTACCCAGCCGAACGGATCCGGCTGGCTTCCGTACTGGATCCCTGTGAGTTCGGCGTGCAGGCGCCTGGTTACCGGACCCGGCTGGCCGTCGCCGACCAGCCATCCCGCCGATCTGCCGCGGACCGCGCCGACAGGCGCGACCACTGCCGCCGTGCCGCACGCGAACACCTCGGTAAGCTCACCGTCAGCGCAGCGTTTCTGCCACTGCGTGACGCTGATCGGCTCCTCGGTCGCTGTGATGCCCAGCTTGGGTGCCAGTGCAAGTAGCGACTCGCGGGTGATGCCCGGCAGCAAGGTGCCGGTCAGGGGTGGCGTGCTGATCCGCGTCCCGGTGCCGGACCGGTAGACGAAGAACAGGTTCATCCCGCCCATTTCTTCGACCCACTGATGCTCGGCCGCGTCCAGCCAGACGACCTGGTCGCATCCGCTGTCCAGCGCCTCGCGCTGGGCCGCGAACGCGCCCGCGTAGTTACTGCCCGCCTTGACCGCACCGGTGCCGCCGGGAGCGGCCCTCGTGTAGTCCTCGGAAAGCCATACCGTGATCGGCTGGAGCCCGGTACCGAAATAGGGCGGTGCCGGGGATGCGATAACGCAGAACAGGCAGCTGTCCGACGGGCGGGAGAAACCGAGGCTGTGCTGGGTGGCGATCATGAAAGGGCGCAGGTAGAGACTAAAGCCATTGCCGCCGGGTACCCATTGCTGGTCCTGGGTGACGAGCAGCTCAAGTGCGCGGACGAAGATCCCTTCGGGCAGTTCGGGCATCGCGAGGCGGCGCGCGGCCTTATTGAAACGTACTGCGTTAGCCTGCGGACGGAAAAGCGCGACCGGGCCGCCCTCGTGCCGGTATGCCTTCGTTCCCTCGAATATCTCCTGGCTGTAGTGGAAAACCGACGTGCCTGGATAGAGCGACAATGGCTCATAGGGGCCGAGCCGGGGATCGTGCCAGCCATCGTCGGCGGTCCAGCGGATCGTGATCATATGATCAGTGAAGACCCTGCCGAATTCCGGCGCGGCGAGGATAGCATTGCGCTGTTCTGCCGGGACTGGCTGAGCCGACAGCCGGATGTCAAACTCGATCGTCAAGGAATCTCCTCCGGGCTCGGAATGTGACATAGTTGCGGACACTCGGTCTTATTAGCGGATATTTACCGGATACCGACGGTACGCTGGCCCGCTGTCCAATCGCTATCCGTCCGCCATAGCCATTTAAAGGACGTTGCTGCGGCGGCCGCACGGCGCGGGGCGGCAGAAGGTGTCACCAGGAAGGTCACGGTTTGAGTTACGGGTGACGACGCTCAGGCATCGCCGCTTGCTGGGCGTTTGCTGGGGCACGGGAGGCCGCGGGTCGCGCTCGGCCTGGTGGCCGGCCGGCCGGATGCGGTGTCCTACGGGGTATTTCTTGCGGGTCTCCGGCTTGAGCCGGCCGGTCCGGGGATGCTCACGTTCAGCAGCGCGTGCACTCACTTGCCGCCCGGGAGTCCAGGTTGCAGGGGAATTCCGCCTCGTGCTGGTCATTCAGGCCGGCCACGTCGGCACGGTCGGCGCCGCACCCGGACGGCCGGGCCCGGAGCCAGCGCCGGCTGGTCCTTGGGCCCTGGGCCGGCACCCTAACCTGCCTGCCCGTCCTCGTCCCGTTCTCAGAGAAATTGCCCACTGGCCAGGTAGGGGGCGGGATCCTTCATGCCCCGGAGAGCCAGATAGCCCTCCTGGCCAATGTTCAGGCGGGCGTCCAGCCCGACATCCACCGCCCATTCGTTTGCGGTGGTGATGCAGTTGATGAGAGTGTCGCCTTCCGACGATGCCAGGCTCTCCCACAGGAGGTTCCGCGCGGCATCCTGGTCTTCGGCAGCGAGCAGCGACGAGCGCCCGTGTTCATCGATGTACACATAGCCGCGCCCGCCGTCGGCGCGGGACACCACCAGGCGGTTGTCGTTCAGCAGGTACTGGTGATCGGGCCCATGCGAGGCTCCGCGCAGCCGTTCGTCAAGCCGGCCCATCCATTCGAAGTCGTCGGCGCGGCCCTCGTCAAGTCCGGTGACCGCCGGGAGGGTGGACCGGTCGACGGTGCCGACCATGCGCATCTGCGGGTGCAACGAGAAGCCGGCCAGCCGGTACCGGCGGGTCGCCGCGGGATGGACAGTGGAGGAGAAGATGCCGGAACGTCCGCCGGCGTGGGCCAGCGCGGCGTCCATCAGCCGCCTTCCGATTCCCTGCCCCTGGCGGTCAGGCAGCACTCCGTAGGTCGCGAGGTACCACAGGCGATCACGATTCTGCGAGATCGCAAACCCCACGACGTCCTCGTCCTCGACCGCGACCCAGCAGCCTTCCGGGTCGACGTCGAGGAAGTATCGCATCCGGTCGATCCACCTCTTGGCCCCCGCCTCCGACCGGGGCTCCGGTTCCGGCTCGCTCACCCGGCGGTCGCGCCGGTCGCCGTCGAGGAAGATCACGTCGGAGGCGCGTTCTGCCTTCGGCAGGTCGTTCACGTTCAGCAGTCTCACCTCTGCCAAGGTCATCGGTTCTCCCTTACTCTCCTACAGCTGGACTGTCCGGAAAGTCACGTACTTTGCGTATCGGGCCCCACAAAAGAACCACCGAGCAGCACACTAGTGCGCCAGTCATGATCCACATGGTCGGGCGGAGGCCGAGCTCGTCACCGAGCAAGCCGCCGAGCACCGCACCGACGGGAATGGTGCTGTACTTGATGAGCGTCGTCGTGGCGACCACGCGCCCCAGTATGCGGGGCGGGCAGTAGGACTGCCGGAAACTGTCAAGCGTAATATTTCCCGCCACCAGGCTGCCATCCACGGCGAACAGCCCGATGAAGAAAAACAGCAACGCCGGCCCGGATCGCGCCATTGGCATGAGCAGGCCGAAGGGGGTGAAGACCAGCTTGCCGATCAGGAATCCCCGGGCGGTGCCGAACCGCTGAACGAGCGGCCGCACGACCATCGCGCCCAGAATTCCGCCGACTCCGCCCGCGGCCAGGAGAACGCCGACGGTCGCCGGATTCGCATGCGCGCTCCGGATCAGGAAAGCGACATAAATCGACTGGTATCCGTCCAGCGCGAAGTTCGCCATGGCGCCGTACACCACGATGGCCTTGAAATAGGGGTCGTGCAGTACAAAGCGGAGACCCTCGCCCATCTCCGCGCGCAGCCCGACCCGTGCCGTGCGGGTATCGTCGGGTATCCGGCTCCTGATGCTCGCGAGGCAGACGGCGGACAGGAGCAAGGCACCCGCGTTCATCAGCAGGCCGCTGATCGCCCCGAGCGCCTGGCTGATCGTTCCTCCGGCGCTGGGGCCGATTATCTGCATCGCCGATTCACTGCCCTGGAGCTTCGTGTTGCCTTCCATCAGGTTGCGCTCGCCGACGAGCATAGGAATGTAGGCGTGATAGGCGGTCAGGAAGAAAACGGCGGCTCCCCCGGTCAGCAGGGCCACCGCGAAGAGCTGACCGGTGGAGGCTACACCCATGTACCAGGCCACGGGCACGCTGATCAACAGCGTTGCCGACAGCAGACCGCATGCGATCAGCACAGGCCGCTTCGGGAGCCGATCGACCCAGACGCCCGCTGGGAGGCCGATGAGCAGCCAGGGCAGCCAGATTGCGGCGGACAGGAAGCCGAGTGTCAACGGGCTCGAATGCAGCACCGTCACCGCAATCAGCGGCAAGGCCAGGGCGGTGGCGTTGGTGGCGAACGAATTGGCCGTCCCGGCCACCCAGAACAGCCGGAAGCCGGGCCTCGCGAATAGGCTCCGGTTCGGCCGGCCGCCCGGGACGAGGCGAGCTTCGTCGATCGCCTCGTCCTCAACTGTGGGGAACTCAGGGACGGTCAATGCTCGCCGGCCACCTCTCCGACTCGTCCACGCGGGAGACCAGCGGGATGTCCCGGATGTCGTCGTGCTTGAGCACCCACAGCAGGAAGCGTTCTACGCCCATGCCGAATCCCGAGGTCCGCAGCGGCTTTTCGTACTTCATGGTGACGTACCAGGCGTACTCGCACTCGGGCACATCGTGCATGGCCAGTGCCTTGCGTACCTGCTGGCCGGTCGTGTGCCGCTCTCCGGAGCCGACGACCTCACCGATGCCGAACAGCAGGTCGGCATTGAGCGCGGTGCGGTGATGCCCGTCCTCGAACGCCTGGTAAAACGGGACCATCAGATGGTCGAAGTGCGTCACCCAGACGAACTCGCCGACCCGCCTCATCAGCTCAAGTTCGCCGGTGCGGGTGAGGCTGCGCCCGGATTCCCCGGCGAGGACAAGGCTGGGGTCGTCGCCCAGGAATCGCGCGGCCTCGCCAAAGGTGAGCCGGGCGAACCGATCCTGCTCGACCATTCGCTCGAGATGTGAGACGTCGCCGCGCACGGCCGCAAGCTGATCGCCGTGCTCGCCCAGGATCGCGGCCGAGAGCGCCTTGACATAGCCCTCGACATAGACGATGAGGTCCTCAAGGCCGCCCGGGATCTCGGCCTCGCTGTGGGTGAACTGGCTGAGGTGAGTCTTATCCGGAACCTCACAGCGGAACGAGGGCATGATTGTGTAAGCCCCGCGCGAAGCGACCTGGCAACCGTACTCCAGCAGGAACTGCAGGGAGTCGGGCAGGTACGTCTCGACGCCATTGACCGTGACCGGCACCGGACAGGTGTCGCTACCCAGCCCCGTCGGACAGGTGATCGTGCGAGTGGTCAGCGGCAGGTAAAGCGCCTTCAGGCCGAGCGAGCGCGCGTACTCGACCGTCGCCCTGAGGATCGTGTCGTGCAGATCGACCACGAGCCTGTGCCAGGGAGACCGCATGGCCTCGAGAAAGGCGCCTGGTTCGCCGCCGCGCGTAGGGGGGGGTGGCAGCTGGGTGTTCTCGATCAGCGTTGTCATGGCTGGCACTCCTGTCGCATATAAGGCCATTCCGGCTGGTCACTCCTGGGACTGATGTTCTGGTTTGCGCGAAAAACGTTGTCCGGGTCATAGCGCCTTTTGATATCGGCCAGTTTCCGGTAGCGGGTCTCGCCATAGACCTCGCGCACCCGGCCGGGCGGCTCGTCCTGCAGATAATTGACGTATGCGCCGCTGCGGGGCTGGGCAGCCACACGTGCCATGGTGTTCCGCGCCCACGAGATGTTCTCGCGATCGTCGGCTGGGTCGAGCCATTGCGCCGACGCGGTACAGATATACGGAGCGTCGCGACCCGGAAAGGCCGACTCGGCATCGGGAACATCGCAGATCGCGCCGCGCAGGTACTCGAAGTCGATCGACGACAGTGGCGACCTGAGATCAGCGCAGGCCGCGACGAGCCCGTCAATCGAATCCGCCGGAAGCGCCGCGAGGTAGCGGGACTTGGTAAAGTACCGGTTGCCGTGCGGCTCACCGTGATCGCCGAGGGCCTGCAGCTCCGCGTACGACATGACGCGATTTGCCGACGCGGCGGGTGGCGCGGCCTCGAACAGTGACGCTACGGCGGCCGGTCCCTCCTCCGGCGCGCCAAGCCACACCGCGGTCAGCATAAGCACCGGCTCACCGCGCAACCCGGCGGGAACCCACGTATGGTCTCCCGCGATTTTCAGGGCACCGACGACATGCATATCCGTCGTCTGCTCCGCCGCGAACCGCCGGTACCACGCGAGCGCCGCGACGGCATCCTTCAGTGGGTAGAGGCCGACGCGATGATGAACGGGACCGACCTCTCGCAGCCGCAGCGTGAAGCGGGTGACGACGCCGAAGTTGCCGCCACCGCCGCGCAGTGCCCACAGCAACTCTGGGTGCTGGCGGGTCTGCACAATCGAGCCGTTCGCCAGCACCACTTCGGCGGCAAGAAGATGATCGCAGGTCAGCCCCCATTTGCGAGCGAGCCAGCCGTACCCGCCGCCCAGAGCCAGCCCGGCCAGCCCGGTATGGGAGACGACCCCGGCTGGACAGGCCAGGCCGTGCGGCGTAGTGGCGCGATCGAGGTCACTGAGCAGGCAGCCGCCGTGCGCATAGGCGACGCGATCCCGGCTCTCCACCACCACCTGCCGCATGAGAGACAGGTCGATCATCACCGCGCCGTCCGCCACCGCGGTGCCGGCCACATTGTGACCGCCGCCTCTGACGGTCACCGGCAGCCCGGCCGCGCGCACGAAGCGCAGGGCCGCGCTCACATCCGAGGCGCTCGCGCATCGGGCGATCAGGGCCGGCTCCCTACGGTGCATTCCGTTCCAGACCCGCCGGGCCTCGTCGTAGGACGGGTCCGCGGGCAGCACGATCGTTCCGGTAAATCCCTCCCGGAAAACGGCCAGGGCATCCTTGGTCAGCACGGCTGAGCACATTCAATTCACCGTCGCAGCCCGGACGCGCGTTCGAGGCCGTTCAGGCGACGTCTGGACGTATGAATGGACGTCGCAACTTCAATAATCCGCTCGGTGAGATGGCGCTTGTTCTCCTCCGGAACCGGATACCAGCCCGGGCAGTTATTGAACTCGATGATTTGATAGCCGTCCGGAGTAGGCAGGAAATCCAGGCCGGCGATGGTGACGCCCATGACGCGCGCGGCCTTCTTGCTGATCTCGATCAGTTCGGGGGGCGGCGTAGCCAGTATCGCCGTGGCGCCCTGGTTCACGTTGCTCTTCCAGCCCGATGCTCGCGGGACCCGGATAAAAGTCAACGGAGCCTCGTCGCCGACGACCGTTACCCGGAAATCGCCCTGGGGGTGGGGGTAGTAGGGCTGGCAGAGCAGCCTCTCATATTTCCGCAGGAGATCCTGGATCAGTTCGCGGTCCGCACCCAGGTGATGTACCCGTTCCACGTCTGACCCGCCGTACCCGAAGGATGGCTTGACCACGACCTCACCCCAGTCGGCCAGAGCAGCGCCGATCTCGGTCAGATCCCGGCAGACTCGCGTGGGAGCGATCGGCAGTCCAGCCGCCGCCAGCCGCCGGAGGGCCAGGACCTTGCTCTCCGCATAGAGATATACATCGGCCGGATCGAGGACCGTCACGCCCGGCTCCTGGCAGAGCAACGCATAGCGCTCGTGATCCGCCTGCGCCTGGTGATAACGGATCTCCGCACGTGAGATGATGATGTCGAATTCAGTGAGAGGCTCGCCCTTAATGGTCGTCTCCAGCAAGTCTCCGGTGTCCCGGCAGGTCACATCGGCCAGGTAGAACACCGTTGTGTCGTGACCGAGATCCCTGCCCGTGCGGGCCAGGTCCGGCGAATCGGGGTCTTCCAGATCCCACGCCGCGATTCCGATGCGCATGCTCATCCCATCGATTTGTGTCGCCGAACGAAATTTGGAAGGGCGCTGTCGATACGCCCGCTGACTTTCATGCAGGTCTTGGGAGGCACCGGGCGAAGCGGCGGGACACCGATCCTCAGCCTGGGAACAACGTCAGGAGTTCGCGCTCGATCCGCTCGGCCTCCTCTAGATCCGCGCCCACGATGCACGCCTCACCCCCCGTGCCGTCGGGCTTGGTCCCGTACACCGGGATGATCACTCCGGTCCGCGCCGCGGGGTCGTACGCCAGCCCGCTCCTGGTGAGTTCACGCTGTGTGGCATCGAACGCAGGGAAGGCGCAGTCGCGCTGTTCGATCAGACAGCGGTCGGCGAGGAAGCCGCCGCCGACGATCCGCTCGCCGATCGCAAACAGGTGCGTCGATCCGCCGTACCGCCCGTTGAACTCGTTGAACAGCACTCGGCCGTCTACGGTCAGGATGGCATCGATGTTGGCCAAGCCGCGGTAGCCCATCGCCCGCATCGTCTCGGCGATCGCCTCCAGATGCGTCAGGAAGGCCAGGAACATCTCGGTGCCGGAGTACGGAGGCGGGACCGGAATGACGACCCCGTCACACACCGGGTTCATCCTGATCTTGCCGTAGCCGTAAATTTTCACGGATTCCTCAGCGATCGCGACTTCGCCCCAGATAGGGGTCGCCTCGGCCGCGTATTCCTCGAACACTGCCCGTCGTCGTCGCCCGCTGGTGTACCACGACCACCGCTGCGCCACATGGTCGGCCAGGCTGGCCCGATCGGTGCAGACCTTGTGGTGGAGCGCACCGATGGCGTCCGTATCGATGGTCGAAGACAGCACCTCGTTGCCGAGTCCGCCGCTGCCTGTGTCCTGCTTCGCGATCGCCGCCCGGTTGGAGCCGAGCAGTTCCCACAGGAAATCCACAGCCTCTGCCGGAGTCTCGGTGACAATGCCTTCGGGAATCGGCAGACCCGTTCCGGCCGCTACCGCGCGGAAAGTGACCTTACTGTTCAGCAGCTCGTTGCCGCCCTGATCCATGAAGCCGAAGCCCAGCGTGCCCTTGTCCAGCCCCAACCGCTTGATCAGCAGGTTCACGTAGCCGTCGAGGTAGAACGGCTCGGCCCGGTCGATCCCCCGGTCCCGGACGATCCGTCCCAGATCCGCGACAAACTCCTCGTCCTCGAACCGGTCCCTGGTCAGCACCCCGCCGCCATTTCCGGCGGGCGGCACGACGGTCTCCAGTGACCCGGCGTCAACTCCTATCAGCGCAGTGGCGTAGTCGAGGAACGCCGGGTCGGGCCGGATCGGGAGAATCACCGCGTCCTCGGGCTGCGCACCCCAGATCATGCGTTGCCCCTGGCTTCCGGCGTGATGGAGCTCGTCGGCTGGGATATTCGCGACTTCCGCTTCGTTGCCCCAGTTGCCGATGAGAAGCCTAGACATGAGACAGCCTTCCTCCGCGCAATCGAACCTCTTTACAAGGCACTAATATTGCCATGGTTTGCCAAATTTGGCAAACCATGGAGGCGGATGTCCATGGCCTAGCAACCAGGGGCTGGCGGCACCTCAGCGCCTTCGAGCTCAGCACCAGCGCAGTGGTGCCGCTGAAGCGGCACCAACCAGGAAACTTCCAGCTATAACCAGCCGACCCGCCCGGGAAACCGCAGGTCGTCACAAGAGTCAAAGTCCTGTCGCGTCAGGCTGTTCCGGTGACAGTGACGCTTAATACTCCAGCAGCACTTGGCTCCGGACACCGCATCGGCTGTATTCACCACCGCCAGGGCAGTCTCATGGCTGGCGACGTTTCCTCGGGAAGGCTGGTCAAAGTTAATTGCGGCCGCCTCACCGGGGGGTGAACGTTACCCAGGTTTTGCCGTCCCAGTATGACCGGCTATCGGGGCCGACCTGCCGCCAGACCCGGCCATCCCAGACCTCGTGCCCATCCGGCGATGCCAGCAGCCGTGGCGGCCGCAGCCGCCGGACGGCGCGCAGCCCGAGGTACCCCAGCAGGCCGGTCACGGCGAAGACCGCCCCGTTCTCGAGCACGACCGCGGCTGGCGACGCACCGCCGTGCAGGTGGCGGAACTGCCGTGACCCAAGAACGGCCAGATCGAACACCGTGCCAAGCAGGGCCGCCAGGAAGGCCGTCTCGACGATGGTCCAGACGGGACGGCCCGGCGACTGCCAGCCGATGAGGACGCCCATGACGGCACCGGTGGCGAGTTCAAGCAGCCCCAGCTCCAGCACCGATCCGCCGGCCAGCTTGAGGAAGATGTACTCCAGGTCGGCGGCGATGACCAGCAGCGTCGCGTAGCCGATCCCGGCTAGGTACCACGTCCTGGTCCGCAGCAGATCACCGAGCGAGGCCGGCGCTCTCGGGCCCGGCGGCGGCTTCCGCGGGGGTCCGGCCGGTCGGGGGAAACTACCGGATCCATCTCGCCATTACCCCTGAGTGCGCCGCCCTAGGGGCACAGGCACCGACCAAGCAGGCCATCAGCCGCTCGCCTGGATAAAATCCGTTGACCGGCATTGCGGGCACCGGCCCAGGCCTTTTATGCGCTCGTCGTTGTTCCTGTGCAGCTCACGAAGGTCTTTCCCGCGCTGGCTGATCCTGCCGATACCCACGCCCTTATCGAAGAGCTCGCCGAGGCTAGGCCCCTTAAGCTCACTCGCCGCGACGAACCAGACCCCGCCGCATTTCCGGCAGGTCCGCTTGTATTCAATCTCCCCACCCATGCCATTCATGATAAGTCACCGCGGGACACGCTAGGCGGAGAGCTTAAACCACGGCCCGTTCGGCCAAGATTCCTGAACGGGCCGTGGTGTTACAAGCTGGCCAGGTTGCGGAGCAGCAGGGCCTCGGCCAGGCAGGCGCGTTCGAAGACGGCCAGGTGCAGGCTCTCGTTCTCGGCGTGGGCGCGGGTATCGGGGTCTTCGACGCCGGTGACCAGGATCTCGGCGGCTCCGAAGCGCTCGGCGTA
>ODAK010008576.1_pt1 | contig 10211 bp, 6 predicted proteins | sample 1539591 | NCBI WGS metagenome assembly ODAK01 (sample SAMEA3539303, study PRJEB22396) | soil metagenome | biome: tundra; feature: field; material: soil | place: USA | collected 2010-05 | depth 0.15 m | reverse complement strand
CCATCAGGAAGATGTTGTAGTCGCAGCCGAGCGCGACGAGGAACAGGAAGCTGAAAAGGATCAGCGACGGGTCCTCGCCAGCGTAGCCGAGGATATGGCTGAAGACGAAGGCTCCCGCGCCGAGCGCTGCGCCGTAGGAGAAGATCACCGTGACGACGAGCAGCACCGGCGCGACGAGCGAGCGCAGCAGCAGCCCGAGCACGAGCATCACGACGATCAGGATCAGCGGGACGATCACTCGATCGTCGCGCGCCGCCGCGACGTGGAGGTCGCGCTGCTGCGCAGTCGCTCCGCCGATCAGCGTGTCCGGGCCCCCTGCGGCCTCGACCGCCTTTCGGATCGGCGCGATCAGCGACATCGCGTTCTGGCTGGTCGGGTCGACGGCGAGCGCGGCGGTGAACACGGCGGCGCCGGTGATCGGGCTCACGAGCGCCGTGCTCAGCGCTCCCGGAGCCCGGCTCACGCCCGGGGCCTTGGCGATCGCGGCGCGGACGGCCGCGACGCGGGCCGCTGACGGCACTACAACCTGCAGGGGCGAGCTCGCCCCGGCCGGGAAGTGGCGGTCGAGCAGTTTCTGTCCCTGTTCGGATTCGACCACGCCGGTGAACGCGGCGTTGCCGCTGAGGTTGGTGTCGAGGCTCGTCAGGCCGATGCAGAGCACTGCCAGCAGAGCGATCGTCGCGGCGGCGATCACGCGGTGGCGGCGGCCGACGATGTCGGCCACGCGCCGCCAGGGACCATGGGTCGCGTCGGCCCCGCTCGATCCCTCGTGCGGAATGAACGGCCAGAACGCCCGGCGACCGAAGATCAGCAACAGGGAGGGGAGCAGGGTGAGCGTCGAAAGCATCGCCAGAGCGACTCCGATCGCGGAGATCGGCCCGAGACCGCGCGTGCTGTTGACCTCGGCGGCAAGCACGCAGAGCAGCGCGAGGATCACCGTCATCGCGCTCGCGAAGATCACCGGACCCGCGCGTCGGAGGGCCACTCGCATCGCATCGTGGCGGCTCGCGTGATGGCGCAACTCCTCCCGGTATCGCGCAACGAGCAGCAGCGAGTAGTCCGTCCCCGTGCCGAACACCAGCACGGTGAGGATCCCAGCGGACTGTGAGTTGATCGTCACACCGAGCTGCGTGAGCAGGTAGCCGACGCCCTCGGCGATCGCCTCGGCCAGGCCGACCGAGACGAGCGGGATCGCCCAGAAGATCGGGCTTCGGTAGATCAGGACCAGCAGTACGAAGACCAGCAGCACGGTGACCAGCAGTAGCTTGCTGTTGATCGACTTGAAGACCTGGCTCGCGTCGTAGGAGACGCCGCCGGGGCCCGTGACCTTTGCCTGCAGACCCGGCGGCGCCGCGTGGTGCACGACGCTGTTGATCAGCGCGACGTCGTTGTCGAGCAGCTTCGTCGAGCCGTGCAGGCGCAGATAGAAGGTCAGCAGGGCGGCAGCGCCGTCGTGCGAGCGCGCCGCCGCGCCCGCGGGGAGCGTGTCGGACGGCAGGCGCGCGTTCAGCGCCTGACGATCGGCGCCGATGCGGCCGAGGTCGGTGGTGGTCAGCCCGCGGTTTCGAACGAACACCACGACGGTTCCGGTGATCTCGGTGCCACCGCTAGCGCGCTTGATCGCGTCGAGCGCGCGCACCGATTCGGCATCGCCCGGCAGATATGACGTCGTGTCGTTCTTCTGTGCGGTCTGAAATCGCCCGGCGACGGACCCGGCTGCGGCGGCCACGATGAACCAGATCAGTGCGATCGCCCACTTCGCGCGGGAGCGGCTCGCGAGCTCGAAGATGCGACTCATGCGGCGCGGAGAATATGCCAGGTGGCGGGCGAACGGCTCGAGGACCCGCGCGCAAACAGCGACCGCAGAACGTCACGACTTCACCAGCAAATACTCTGGGCTGGCGATGAGCGAGCACGTCTACGACCACACCGAGATCGAGCCGCGCTGGCAGGCGGTGTGGGAGGCCGAGCGGACCTGGGAGGTGCCCAACAGCGGCGGCGCCCCGACGAGCTACGTGCTGGAGATGCTGCCCTACCCCAGCGGCGAGCCGCACATCGGGCACCTCAAGTGCTACTCGGTCGGCGATGCGATCGCCCATTTTCGCCGCCGCCAGGGGCGCCAGGTGCTGCACCCGATGGGCTACGACGCGTTCGGCCTGCCGGCGGAGAACCATGCGATCAACACCGGCGTGCACCCGCGTCACTCGACCGCTCAGTCGATCGCGGCCTTCCAGGAGCAGTTCCGCGAGTGGGGCATCTCAATCGACTGGTCGCGCGAGTTCGGCACCCACGAGCCGCGCTACTACCGCTGGACGCAGTGGATCTTCCTGCAACTCCTGCAGGCGGGGCTCGCCTACCGCAAGGAGGCGGCGGTCAACTGGTGTCCGCACGACGCCACCGTACTGGCCAACGAACAGGTGATCGACGGCCATTGCGAGCGCTGCGGCGCCCAGGTCGAGCTGCGTCAGCTGGAGCAGTGGTTCCTGCGGATCACCGACTACGCGCAGCGGCTGCTCGACGACCTCGAGACGATCGACTGGCCCGAGCACGTCAAGACGATGCAGCGCAACTGGATCGGGCGCTCGCAGGGCGCCGAGGTGATCTTCCGCTGCGAGCAGATGGGCATCGACTACCCGGTCTTCACGACGCGTCCGGATACGTTGTTCGGCGCCACGTTCTTCGTGATGGCCCCCGAGCATCCCGATGTCGCGCCGTTGGCGGCCGGCACCGAGCACGAGGCGGCGGTGCGCGACTACATCTCGCAGGCGCTCGCGGCACCGGGTCAGGATCGCGGGGCGGCGGGGAGGGAGAAGACCGGGGTGTCGCTCGGGCACAGCGTCCGCAACCCGGTCAACGGCGAGGAGATCCCGATGTTCGTTGCCGACTACGTGCTGATGGAGTACGGGACCGGCGCGATCATGGCGGTGCCGGCGCACGACGAGCGCGACTTCGAGTTTGCGACCGCGTTCGGGTTGCCGGTGCGCCGCGTGATCGACGACCCCGCCGGCGGCGAGCTGCCGTTCAGCGGCGACGGACCGCTGGTCAACTCACAGGCGCAGTTCGACGGCCTTTCCAGCGGCGAAGCCAAGCAGCGGATCATCGCGTGGCTCGAAGAGGCCGGGCGGGGGCGCGGCACGGTCAGCTTCCGACTGCGCGACTGGCTCGTCTCACGCCAGCGCTACTGGGGCTGCCCCATCCCGGTGGTGTACTGCCCCGACCACGGGATCGTCCCGCTCGGCGTCGACCAGCTGCCGGTGCTGCTGCCCGAGGTGGAGGACTACGCGCCGAAGGGCCGCTCACCGCTGGCGGCGGCGGAGGACTGGGTCGCGACGAGCTGCCCGGTCTGCGGCGGCCCGGCGCGGCGCGAAACCGACACGATGGACACGTTCGTCGATTCGTCGTGGTACTACCTGCGCTACTGCGACGCTGCCAACGACGAGGCGGCGTGGGACCCGTCGGTGCTCGAACGCTGGATGCCGGTCGACCAGTACATCGGCGGCGTCGAGCACGCGATCCTGCATCTGCTCTACTCGCGCTTTTTCGTCAAGGCCCTGGCGGACCTTGGCCACCTCTCGTTCCAGGAGCCCTTCGCCGCGCTGTTCACGCAGGGGATGATCACCAAGGACGGCGCGAAGATGTCCAAGTCACGCGGCAACGTCGTCTCGCCGCGCACGATCGTCAGCCGTCTCGGCGCCGATACCGCGCGCTGCTACATCCTCTTCGTCGGCCCACCCGATCAGGACGCCGACTGGTCAGACGGCGGCGTCGAAGGCATGCACCGCTTCATCGCGCGGCTCTGGCGCCTGGCTGCCGAGACCGCGTCGGGGACTTCGCCGCAGCCGCCGCCGACGCAGCCGGTCGGCGCCGAGCTCGAGCTGTTGCGCAAGGCGCACTGGGCGATCGAGAAGGTCACCGGCGAGCTCGAGGGACGCTTCGCGTTCAACACCGCGATCGCGGCCGTGATGGAGCTGACCAACGAGTGCTACCGGCTGCGTCACGAGGTCGGCGCGGGCGCGCTGCGGTTCGCCGTCGGCACAGCCGCGTCGCTCCTGTTTCCCTTCGCGCCGCACGCCGGTGCGGACGCCTACGAGCTGCTGACCGGCGCGCGCGTCTGGGAGGAGCCCTGGCCCGAGGCCGATCCGGCGCTGCTCCAACGCGAGGAGTTCGAGCTGGTCTGCCAGGTCAACGGCAAGGTCCGCGACCGCGTGACGGCAAGCACCGGGGCGAGCGATGAGGAGCTCAAAGCGCTTGCGCTGGCGGCCCCGAACGTCGTCGCGCACATCGCCGGGAAGGAGATCTCCAGGATCGTCGTGGTTGCCGGAAAACTGGTGAACGTCGTCGTCAGGTAGTTGTCGTAGGCCTCACCCTTTCGTCCATTGCCAACGTCCACGGGGCACCGTATGCTCAGCCCACGTTGGTGTCCGACTAAGGAGGGCAATAGTGGATTTCTCGAAACTGAGCCGCGAGGACTGGATGGTGGGCGGTGGCGGGATCCTGTTGATCCTGAGCCTGTTGATCTTTGGCTGGTACAGCTACGGCGGCGTAACTGTCAGCGGTGCTACCTACGGCGGCGGTTCGTTTGCAGCCACCTCGTCGCCTTACGCGATCTGGGGGATCCTCGCGCTCGTCGTGACGATCGTCGTCGTGGTCGATCTCGCGCTGGCGCGGTTCAGCCCCGCCACCGTGATCCCGACGACCAGCCTCGGGCGTGACATGACGCGCGCCGCCGCGGCCGGGCTCGTGGCGCTGCTGCTCGTGATCAAGTTCATCGCGCATGTCGGCAACTTCGGGTTCGGGTTCGTCCTTGACGTGGTCCTGACGATCATCGTCGTTGCCGGCGCGTGGCTGAACGCGCAGGGCAAGACCACAGCGATGGGCGCCTCGGGCACCCCGACCGAGCCCCCGGCCAACCCGTTCTAGCCACTCGAATGCCATTTGGCGCCGCGCGGCTGCCGCGCGGCGCCAGCCGCGCGGCGCGCTAGCCTCAACACGTGGCGAGCTTCAGACCGGCGTACCTGATCCACGGCGACGACCACGGACGGATCGCCGAGCGGCGGGCGCGGCTGCGGGCGCTGGCCGAGCAGGACGGGGGGGCGGGATGCCTCGAGGTGCTCGAGGGCGCCGACGCGACGGCGGCGGCCGCAGGCGCGCTGCTCGGGGCGCTGACGCTCGCGATCGGCCGCCGCTTCATCATCGTCGACGGCGTCGAGCGTTGGAAGGAGGACGAGGTGACGGCGCACCTCGCACCGCTGCTCGAGTCGATGCCGGCGGACACGACGATCGCCTTCTTCGCCCGCGAGGAGGGTCGTGCGAAGGCGCCCGCGGCGCTGCACCGGGCGGTCATCAGCGCGGGCGGGGACGTCGCAGCCGAGATCTCGGTCAAGGAGTGGGACCTGCCGGCTTGGGTGCTCAAGCAGGCGGCCGCTGCCGAATTGACACTCGACCAGCACGGCGCTCGCACGCTCGTGGCGATCGTCGGCAGTCGCCAGGCGCGGCTCGCGCGCGAGATCGAGAAGCTCGCGCTGGAATGCGGCCCGGGCGCGCGCCTTGACGCCGACGGCGTCGCGCAGCGCGTCGGCCGCAGTGCCGAGCGCAAGGCGTGGACGCTCGCCGATGCCGTCGTGGCGCGAGACACAGCCGCTGCGACGCGCATCTACCTTCAGCTGCGCGCGCAGGGAGAGCGCGTCGAGTCGCTCACCTACTGGGTGACGAGGCGCCTGCGCGAAGCGCTCACCGTCGCTGCCAGGCTAGAGCTCGGCGCTACGCCGAGCGCGGTACGCGGCGAGCTGCGAATGCCGCCCAAGGCGGCGTCGGCTTTCGTCGCCGACGTGGCGCGGACCAACGTCGGCGCGCTACGGCGGGCGATCACCGCGCTTGCCGACCTCGAACTCGAGAGCCGCGGCGGCTCGACGCTCGACGCCGACACGCTCGCAGTCCGAGCGATCGCCGCGATAACCGTCTAGCTGTCGGTGCGCGGGTGCGCGACGCGCGCCGCGCGGGACTTCTTGCGGGCGCCGGTGTTGCGGTGTAAGGCGCCGGTCTTGACTGCCTTGTCGATCGCCGAAACCAGCGTGCGGTGCTCGCTGGCGACCTTCTCGGCCTCGCCCTCGGCGACCGCTGCCTCGAGCCGGCGGAAGTAGGTCTTGATCGCCGAGGTGTGCCGGCGATTCTCCAGCCGCTCGCGCTCGGCACGAATGATGCGCTTCTTCTGGGAGGCGATGTTTGCCATGACGGTGCGCGCGGTGGGGACCGCGCGGCGCCGTACTATAGCGGCCTTGGCCGCTTCGACTCCCGTCGCAGAGCCCGGGCGGGCGACGCCACCCGCGGGGGGGCACGTCGCGCGCAACACTGCGATCTTCTCGATCGCCACCGGCTTCTCAAGGATCGCGGGGCTCGCGCGCGAGATCATCGCCGCGCGCTTCTTCGGCACCGGGTCCTGGTACTCCGCGTTCACGATCGCCTTCCAGGTGCCCAACCTGATGAGCAACCTGTTCGCCAACGCGGCGCTCTCAGCCGCGTTCGTGCCGGTCTTCACGGAACTGCTGCAGGAGGGACGCAGGAAGGAGGCTTTCCGCCTGGCCTCAACCGTCTTCTGGATCATGCTGATCGCGCTCGGCGCGATCACCGCGTTCTTCATCCTCGCCGCCCACCTGATCATGCCGGTGTTCATCTTCTCGAGCAGCGTGTCGGGCTCGCTGACCGCCGGCCTCGCCCAGGTGCTGTTCCCGGTCGTGCTGCTGCTCGGGCTGAACGGTCTGCTCGTCGGGATCCTGCAGTCCTACGACCGCTTCTCGGTAGCGGCGCTCTCGCCGCTGGTGTGGAACGTCGTGATCATCGTGCTCGTCGTCGCGCTGCGCCCGCACTTTGGGCCGGCCGACAGTGGCGACCACGGGATCTACGCATATGCGATCGCGATCCTCGCGGCGACCGTCGTGCAGATGCTGATGGCCGCGGGGGCGCTGCAGCAGATCGACTTCCGGCTCGGCTTCCACGTGGACTGGCACGACCCGCGCGTGCGCCAGGTCTTCCTGCTGATGGTCCCGGTGACGATCGGCCTAGGGATCACGAACCTCGACGGGCTGATCAACTCGGTCTTCGGCACACTCGTCCACGGCGCGCAGAAGGAGGCGCCGAGCGCGATCAACTACGCCTTCCGCATCTACATGCTGCCGCAGGGGATGTTCAGCGTGGCGGTCGCGACCGTGCTCTTCCCGACGCTGAGTCGCCAGGCCGCCCGGCGCGACGCCGGCGGCATGCGACGGGCGCTCGCGATCGGGATGCGCCAGATCAACCTCCTGCTGATCCCGGCGTCGGCCTTCCTGATGGTGCTCGCGACGCCGGTCGTGCGCCTGCTCTACCAGCACGGCGCATTCAACGCTCGCTCGACCCATCTCACCTCGATCGCACTGTTCTGGTTCGCCTTCAGCCTGCCGTTCGGAGGCCTCAACCTGCTGCTCACCCGCACCTTCTTCGCGCTCAAGCGGCCATGGATCCCGACGGGACTGGCGGCGATGAACATCGTCGTCGACATCATCGTCTCCGTCGCCCTGTACAAACCGCTCGGCATCGCTGGTCTGGTAATTGGGACGTTCGCGGCCAACGCGGTGATGACCGGACTGCAGCTACGACGCCTGCGGACCGGCTTCAACGGCCGACTCGAGGGCCGCCAGACGATGATGGTCACCGCGCGGATCGCGGTCGCCTCGGTCCTGCTGGCGGGCGCGTCGTGGATCGTCTGGTACGGGTTGGATCGCGCGCTCGGGCGCACGCTGCCGGCGCAGCTGGTGTCGGTTGGAGCCGCAGCAGTGCTCGGCGGCTTCATCTACATGCGCGCCGTGCTGATCATGGGGATCCCCGAGGCGCGCCAGGTGCGAGGGCTCGTGCTGGCACGGTTCGGGCGCACCTAGCGGCTAGGCTGGGTGGATGCCAGGGCCCGAGATCCCAGCAACGTGAACGCGAGCGGCCGCCTCGACGCGGTGATCTTCGACAACGACGGCCTGCTGCTGGATACCGAGGAGTCCTGGACGCGGGCGGAGGAGGCGCTGTTCGCTCGGCGCGGGCGGGAGTTCACGGCCGAGCACAAGCGCGAGCTGATCGGCTCCTCGCCGAAGGCCACGGCCGACTGGCTGGAGCGGATCCTCGAGCAACCGGGCAAGGGCGCGGAGCTGATCCTCGAGCTGGGCATGCTCGTGCTCGAGGAACTCGCGCGCTACGCGCCGCCGCGTCCCGGTGCCGTTGAGTTGATCGCGCGCCTGCGGGCGGCCGGGATCCCAATGGCGCTGGCCTCCAACTCGCCGCGCATGCTGGTCGACCGCGCGCTCGAAACCGCTGGGATCGAACAGAGCACGTTCGAGGCAATCCTCACAGCTGATGTCGTCACGCACCCCAAGCCAGCACCAGAGATATACCTCGCTGCCTGCGCCGCGCTCGGCACGGAGCCCGAGCGCACGCTGGTGCTCGAGGACTCGCCGACCGGGATCGAGGCCGGGATGGCCGCCTCCTGCTACACGATCGCCGTGCCGTCGATCCCGGGGGTCAATCTCACGGGCGCTTCGCTGATCGTGGAGTCGCTCGCCTCGCCGGAGATCACGCGGGCGCTTGGCCTGTGATCCCCAAGGACTGAGCCTCTTGCTCGAGCGCGGCGATCACGAACGCGACGTGCTCGTCGAACGGGACGCCGAGCGAGTCGGCTGAGCTCTGCAGCTCCTCGCGATTGACCGCCGCGGCAAACGACGGCTGTTTGAGCTTCTTGCGCACCGACTTGGGGGCCAGACCGTGGATGCCCTCCGGGCGCACCATCGCGCAGGCCACCAGGAAGCCGCTCAGCTCGTCCACGGCGTGCAGCGTCCGCTCGAGCTCGGACTCGCGGGAGACGCCGAGATAGTCGGCGTGGGAGGCGATCGCGCGGACCATCTCCGGCGGTGCGTCGCGACGCTCGAGCTCGGCCATGATCATCCGCGGGTGCCCGATCGACATGTCCGGGTGGCGCTCGTAGTCTGCGTCGTGCAGCAGGCCGGTGACGCCCCACAGCTCGACGTCGGCGCCGTCACGGCGCGCATAGGCGCGCATCGCCGCCTCGACAGCGAGGCAGTGACGGCGCAAAGCAGCGGCGCTCACCCACTCCTGCAGCAGTGCGAGAGCCTCGTCTCTGGGGATCGGTCTGGACATTGCGGCGCGAGCCCTCGGCGGGCGGTCTGGGGGCGCACCGTAATCTACTCACCAGATGGCTGAGCAGGATCACATACGCAATTTCTGCATCATCGCCCACATCGACCACGGAAAGTCGACGCTTGCGGACCGCATCCTCGAGCTGACCCATACCGTCGATCCGCGGGCGATGCGGGCGCAGGTGCTCGACTCGATGGATCTCGAGCGCGAGCGCGGCATCACGATCAAGGCGCAGGCCGTGCGCGTGCAGTACGCGGCGCGCAATGGGCAGACCTACCAGCTGCATCTGATCGACACGCCGGGCCACGTCGACTTCAGCTACGAGGTCTCGCGCTCGCTGGCGGCCTGCGAGGGTGCGGTGCTGGTCGTCGACGCCTCACAGGGCGTCGAGGCGCAGACGCTGGCGAACACCTACATGGCGGTCGAGGCCGGGCTCGAGCTGATCCCGGCGCTCAACAAGATCGACCTACCGGGGGCCGAGCCCGAGCGGGTCGCCGAGGAGATCGTCGACCTGATCGGCGAGCCGGTCGACGACATCCTGCGGATCTCCGGCAAGACCGGCGCTGGCGTGGTCGAGGTGCTCGAGCGGATCGTCGAGCGGATCCCGCCGCCCGGCGGAGATGCCGATGCGCCGCCGCGGGCGCTGATCTTCGACTCGGAGTTCGACCAGTACCGCGGCGTTGTGGCCTACGTTCGCGTGGTCGACGGCGTGTTTCGCAAGGGCGAGACGATCCGCACGATGGTCGGCGCGAGCTCGGCGGAGATCGATGAGATCGGCTTCTTCTCACCACAGATGCGGGCGGTCGGCGAGCTGCGTGCAGGCGAGGTCGGTTACGTGATCACCGGGATCAAGGACGTGACACAGCTGCGCGTCGGCGACACGCTGACGAGCAAGGCCAACCCGGCGCTCGAGCCGCTGCCGGGCTACCGCGACGTCAAGCCGATGGTCTTCTGCGGCCTCTTCCCGATCGACTCCGAGCGCTTTCCCGAGCTGCGCGACGCGCTCGAGAAGCTGACGCTCAACGACGCGGCGCTGTCGTGGG
>ODAK010008574.1_pt1 | contig 10214 bp, 8 predicted proteins | sample 1539591 | NCBI WGS metagenome assembly ODAK01 (sample SAMEA3539303, study PRJEB22396) | soil metagenome | biome: tundra; feature: field; material: soil | place: USA | collected 2010-05 | depth 0.15 m | reverse complement strand
GTGGGAAGTGCGGAGAAGCTTGCCGAGGGGGCGGATTGCGCGGGTTATTTTCTGTGTCGAGCAGGGGAGCATGGTGCTGCTTCACGCCTTTATGAAGAAAAGCCAAAAGACGCCGCAACGGGACATCGATCTGGCGCTTAAGCGGAAGAAAGGAACAGGTACATGAAAAAGAAGAACATTGGATCATCCGTCGATAGCTGGCTCCGTGAGGAGGGCATTTACGAGGAAGTCACGGCGACTGCAATCAAGCGCGTCCTGGCCCGGCAGGTTGAAGCGGCCATGAAAGAGAAGCACTTTTCCAAGGCAGAAATGGCGCGCCGCATGCACACCAGCCGTGCTGCGCTCGATCGCCTGCTCGATCCCGAATACGATGCCGTCACATTGAGTACGCTCCGCAAGGCCGCGACTGCTGTTGGGCGTCAATTGCGGCTAGAGCTCGTGTAGGTTCCCAACCGGCACAGATTAGCCCAAATGGTAGCGTGTGCCATGTCCTGTTCGCTAAGCGAATTGACCGCATGAGCACGTCAGTCTGTACGCGCAGCAATCAGTCCTCCCGACCACGCCAAGAGTCGGATCGGCGAGCGTCTTTTCGTTCGCATATTCTTCAAGTGCGATAAGGATTGTTTCATCCTTCCACCACAGTAGTGATAGAGTCAGACCGCCGTAGGCTCGGATGGAATGCTCATGTACTTCGTAGCGGTCGGCAAGCGGTGATCGAACCAAGCAGACGTTAGAATATCTCCTGAGCATTCGTCCTGTTCGCTATTGCGAACTTCGTGAGCGTAGGTATCAGGACCTGGCTTCTGTGGTCCTAGACGTTTCGTGCCATCGCCACGGGCGAACCATTCGATACCTTCGGCACCGCTGCAAATGAGCATCGCCGGCGGCGGCCCGTGTTCGACGAACCGGATTGCGGTAGCTTATCGAGTTGGAACTCGCTGGATTACTAACCAATTCCGGCTTTCAAGGGCCCCGGAGGACAGTGAGGGCGAAGAAGCGACCCGGTCTGACGCCAGCCTCCAAAAAACACCAACGACTACCAATAACCCATGGCTCGACGCGCAGGTCGGCGAACATTGCAACAGCGTGGTCCGCACACTGGAGATCCTGTTCAGGCAAAACTCCGCCTTTCTTTCGGTCGCGCTATCGGAATTGCCGAATCGTCACGTGGAATCGTTGTGCCGGACTAGGAATGTTAAGTCGGCATCGCAACTGTGATTGCGGGCTGCACCTCGCCGTCAAGGTTCATCGAGCCCTAGCGCGTTTTTTGGAGAGCAATCCCATCGAAGCTCCGCGCGACATGCAGAGACTGTTCCGTGGCCCGCTACTGGCGCGCCCCCGGGATCCCCGAGGTATCCACCACAGTGAACACCTTCTCTCCCGCCGCGTTGGCCACATACAGCTTGGACGAACCCGGTTCCACCGCCAGCGCATACGGCCTTCGTCCCGCCGGCAGTGTCGCCAGAGCCTGGTTGGTTGCCCCATCAATCACCGTCACGCTATCCCCCTGCGTGTTGGCCGAAAAGACCAGGTTGCGCACCTCATCCACGGCTAACGCTTGCGGGTGCTCGCCTACGCGCACGGTAGCCACGGCGCGCCGCGTCCGCCCGTCGATCACTGTCACGTCGCCCGAAGCGTAATTGCCCGCATAGATCATGTGCGTCTTCGAATTGACGGCGATCGAACTAGTCGTCCGGCCGGCCGTTGTCACCGTATCCTCTCCGGCGTCTCGGCCCAGCGCCTTCACGTCGCCCGTCCCCATCCGCGCCACGTAAAGTGTGTGGGACGCCTCATCCATCGCCATGCCCCAGGCGTGTTTGCCGCCCTCGCGACGGTTCATCGTCAGCCGTGCTCCATCCAGCACCGTCACGGTCCCACTCTCGTAGCTCAGCAGATAAATCGTATTGGCCGCCGAATCCACGGCAATCAGATCCACCGCCCCTGTCCTCAACGGCTTCGAGGTATTGGTGGCGCCGTCGAGAATGCTCGTCTTGTCGGAAAACGTGTTGGTGACGTAGATTTGACCCGTCGCGGAATTGACGGCGATCGAGTAGGGCCTCCGTTCTACGGGCACGGTGGACGCTGCCGTGTCCGTCATGGGGTCAATCACGGTTATAGTTCCGGCACTCGAGTTGGCCACGTAAACCCGGCCGGACCTCTCGTTGACCGCCATCGACACCGGGACCGCGCCCACGCCTACGCGTCGGACAGTTCCGGTCTTTGTGTCCAGGACCACCACTTCGGAGCGGGGTTGGTCGATCGCATAGACCTTCTTCACCACCGGATTGAAAACGATCGCGCTCGTATGGACAACCCCGCCCTCGGGTTTCCCGACCGCGGGCTGGGCTGCGGCTGACACCGCCAGGCCCGCCAGGGCGAAGGCTAGAGTTCCACCCACCGCGCGGCTCACCGAGATCATAAAAGAGGCTACCGATGTCCTAATTTCTATGAGATAATTCACGTTGTTTACTAAGCATCCCCCTTCGGGCCGCCGGATGCAACAGGCTCCGAGGTGACTTCGAGGTTAGAACCGATGTCCGATCGAAACCGCCCGGCCCGCGGCTGCCGGTCCGCGACGCGTTGCCGTGCACTTTTTACGATCCTGGCCGTCTGCGCCTGCTCCGCCCCGGCTCAGACCAAGCCAGCGCCCTTCCGTGTTCTCGCCATCGCTGAGCGCGGCGGCCTGCACCGGCCCTTTGTCGATGCCGCCAAAGCCTGGCTCGATCGAGAAGGCAAGTCTGACTTTTCGGTGGACTACATCGAGAACACCGACACAATCGATGAAACCCTCCTCGCTCGCTACAGCCTCTTCCTTCAGTTGAACTACCCGCCCTACGCCTGGACGCCCGTCGCGGCACGCGCCTTCCGCGCAAGCATCGAACAAGGCAGCATCGGCTGGATCGGCTTCCACCACGCTACGCTGCTCGGCGAGTTCGACGGTTATCCGATGTGGCAGTGGTTCTCGGACTTCATGGGCGGTATCCGCTTCAAGGACTACATCGCCACCTTCGTTTCCGGCACAGTACACGTGGAGTCCGCTTCGCACCCCGTCATGAAGGGCTTGGGCTCAACGTTCACCATCGAAAACGAGGAGTGGTACACGTATGATCGCTCTCCGCGCCGCAATGTGCGCGTTCTAGCTTCTGTCGATGAGAGCTCCTACACGCCGCCCACCACCAAGAAGATGGGCGACCATCCCGTCGTCTGGACCAATGAACACGTCAAAGCCCGCAACGTCTACATCTTCATGGGGCACCACGCCGAGCTCTTCCAAAACCCGGCCTTTGTCACCATCTTCCACAACTCCATCCTCTGGGCGGCGGGGAGGAACTGATGCGGCGCATTTCCTGCTCCCTGGTCTTTCTCGCCCTCTCCGCTGTGCTGGCTTCGGCTGGTGACACCGCGCGCCCGTTCCGGGTACTTGCCTTCTACTCGACACACGCGGAGCCAGACCACGTCGAGTTCGCCGAGCAGGCCGTTCGCTTCTATGCGGACGCCGCCACCCGGCGCCACTTCACGTTGGAGACTACCACCAATTGGGACGATCTCACTCCGCAGCGTCTGAAGGGCGTCGACGTGGTGCTTTTTTTGAACGAGTCGCCGCACGCGCCCGCGCAACGCACGGCCTTCGAGAATTACATGGAAAGCGGCGGCGGCTGGATCGGCTTCCACGCTGCCGGGTACAACGATGCCGGCACCGGCTGGCCGTGGTTTGTCCGCTTCCTCGGCGGCGCGATCTTCCAAGGCAACAGTTGGCCGCCCCTGCCGGCCACCGTCGAAGTCGACGATCGCACCGACCCGCTCACACGCCACCTTCCGCCGCGTTTCGTTTCGCCCGACAACGAGTGGTACAGTTGGTGGCCGGATCCCCGGACCACGCCCGGCGTGCGTGTCCTTCTCACGCTATCCCCGTCGAACTATCCGATCGGCATGAAGGAAACCATCGTCTCCGGCGACGTGCCTATTGTCTGGACGAACACGCGATACCGGATGCTCTACGTCAACATGGGCCACGGTGACAAGATCTTCACCGAGCCTGTCCAGAACACTTTCTTCGAAGACGCCCTGCTTTGGGCCGCTGGCCGCCGGGGAGTGGGAGAGTGCGCCTGTTGTCTATTGCTCCATGACGCCGTACTGAAACCGCGGCGGCAGCCGGCAGCCATTCCGCTCGATCATCGCGAGCGTTAACGCCTGCGCTGTAATGATGGATGTGAGGCCCTCCCAGTGCTCGGCCACCGGGTCCAGCCGCACTGGAAGGATGGAGGCCGTGGCTTCGCGCTCCTGGTCGGAAACCAGGACCACTTTACCGCCCTTCAGTGCGCACTCCGCCGCCAATTTCACGCCTAGATCGGCGCGCCGTCCGAGGGCCAGGATGATTGCCGCATGCGTCGAGTCCACATCCAGGTTCGGACCGTGCCGGAAGGCCGCCCCGGTGTGCGCCGCCGCCCGGTGCCCGCTCAACTCGCGAATGCACAAAGCGCTCATCACAGCGCCCCCGTAGGCGGCGCCGCGGCCAATGATCTCGGTGTTGGCCGCTCCGCGGCAAAAGGACTCCACCTCCCCCCGCCGCGCAAAGATGCGTTCAAGCGATGACGAGAAGGCGTCCGCGGCCGCTTCGGCGTCGCGCCGCCAGTCCTGGCCCAGAATCTCGGCAGCCACAACGCTGGCGGCCGCCGTGGCGTTCGTGTACGTTTTCGTCGCGTTGCCGTACTCCGGCCCCGCCAGAATCGGCAGCCGCCGCCGAGCCATCCGCCAGCACGGGCTCGCCGCGTTGTTCGAGATCAACACCAGCGGCCGGTCCTCGGCAACCTTCAAGAGTTCGACCAGTTCCGCGCTCTCCCCGGAAGTCGTCAATAGCACCGACAGAGCGGCCTGATCCCAAGTACGCGTCCCGTAGTGCAGCCACTCACCGGCATCCACTGAGAATGCCAGCCGCCCCTCGGCGTCGAGCGGCACCGAGCCGCCGTAGGACGAGCATAGCGAAGCGCCCATGCCCAGAAATAGCACCGGTCCGGGTGCGGCGCACAATTTCCTGATCTCCGCCAGTTGCCGGCGGATTTCCGGGTCCGTGGCGTAGGTCCGCAACAGCCCCCGCAGCCGCTCCGGCTGCTCCCGGCACTCCAATTCCAGGATCTCGATCCCAGTGGCACGCAGCAGCTCCGGCGCCGGCTCCACTCCGCCAATCCATCGCGGGGCTTGGTTGTTCTGCATTTCCGTCGTATTCCCCCGTTTCACCGTCTCCGCCCGGCACAAGCCGCTCGCGCTCCTTGTAAACAAGCTTTACAAAGTGCTTAAATTGTAACCGAAGGCGCTAGGGTGCGGCGAGCAGCGACAACGGAGGGGTGCGCGACATAAAAATGGAAAGCATGTAGGAACGTACGAAAAACCGAGCCGCGACCGGCAGGAAGCGCTATCCGAACTCGAAAACTAGCGGCACTCGTGGTATCACTCCCTCCCGGTCGCGGCTCGGCTACACCCTCGAAAGGTTCCACATTTATGTTGCGCACCCACAACGGAGGCCAAGCTTGAACCAGCGAACAGCGGCGGGACGGACGGGCGTGAATCGACCCTTCCTCTCGAAAATCTCTCTCATCGCCGGCCTTGGCGGCCTTCTCTATGGCTACGACATGGGTATCATCGCGGCCGCCATGGTCTTCCTCCGCACGTCGTTCCATCTCTCCACCGAGGCCCAATCGTGGGTGGTGAGCAGCGTGCTCGTCGGCGCCATGGCCGGCGCCCTGACCGGCGGTGCCTTGGCAGATGGGCTGGGTCGCCGTCCCACGCTGATGGCTGGCGGCGTTTTCTTCATCGCCGGATCGACGCTTGCCATGTTGGCCCCGAACGTAGCCACGATCATTGTCGCCCGAGCCATGCTCGGCGTCGCCGTCGGGTTCAACTCCGTGACCGCCCCCGTCTATGTCTCCGAGCTCGCGCCACCGCAATCCCGGGGAATGCTGGTCGGCCTCTACCAGTTCACCCTGACCTGTGGCATCGCTCTGGCGGACCTCGCCGGCTACTGGTTGGCCCCCGCCGAAAACTGGCGCCTGATGTTCGGCCTGGGCGCCATCCCCGCCCTGCTCTTCCTATTGCTTGTTTTCGGAGTCCCGGAGAGCCCTCGCTGGCTCCTCGCCCACGGCCACGATTCCGAGGCGGTAGCCATCCTTGAGTCCTATGCCGGCTCGAGCGGCGCTCGTGCCATCCTGGAAGATCTGCGTGCCGGCCTCAGAACCGTCGCGGAGCATCGCTGGAGCGCGCTGCTTGCCCCGGCCGCCCGACGCGGACTTGTGGTCGCCGTCGGGTTTACCGTCCTTCAGCAGGTCACCGGGATCAACACGATCATTTACTACGGCCCCCGCATCTTCGCCCTTGCCGGTGTCGCCTCCAGCCAGAGCGCCATCTTCGCCACCTTCGTAATTGCCGTCATGAACGTGCTGGCTACGGTTGTCGCTCTGGTCCTGGTGGACCGCATCGGCCGCAAGCCCCTGCTCTATTGGGGCGTCGGCGGTATGACCGCATCGCTGTTCCTACTCTCGTTCGCCTTCCACGCTAAAGACGCCCTCGGCGCTTCATTGGGCTTGGTCGCCGCCGGTTGCCTGTCCCTTTACATCGTCTGCTTCGCCTGCAGCATGGGCCCCATCGCCTGGATTCTTGTCGCGGAGGTTTTCCCGCTGCGGCTGCGCAGCCGTGGCGCTGCCGCGGCGACGCTTGGCTCCGGCCTGTCGAACTTCCTGGTTTCTATCACTTTCCTCTCGCTCATCGAGACCGCCGGCAACAGCCTGACCTTCGCCGTGTACGGCGCCTTCTGCGTCCTCACGCTCCTGTTTGTTCACTACATAGTTCCGGAAACCAAGGGCCGCGAACTGGAAAGCATCAGTTCTTCGCCGGCCGTCACCAAGGCATAACGTTTCATGATCGATCCACGACCACGCGAGGTACACTCCGGCACCGCTTCCCAGCCGGCCCTGCCGGGAGACGGCTTTGTTCTCGGAGCCGACATCGGAGGCACGAATCTGCGTGTCGCCCTCGCTGATTCTTCTGGCCGGATCCTGGCATGCCAACGCGCTTCCATTGCGGGCGTGCGGGACCCGCTTCAGGTGGTGGCCAAGATGCGCGAGTTCGCCTCCGCGCTGCTCACTGAACTCTCCGTGGCGCCAGCGGCGCTTCGGGCCATCGGCGCCGGCGCACCCGGCGTCACCGATGCCGAGCACGGCATCGTCATCGCCACGTCCTACCTCATGGGCTGGACGGACGTGCCTCTGCGGGCCCATCTCGAAGACGCGTTCGGCATTCCCGCCACCATCGACAACGACGTCAACCTCGCCGCATTCGGCGAAAGCCGGGCCGGCATCGCCCAATCGGCGGACGACTTCGTCTTTCTGGCCATCGGCACCGGCATCGGCGCCGGCATCGTCCTCAACCGCCAGATTCACCACGGCAGCACCTGGCGGGCCGGCGAAATCGGATACTTGCTCGTCCCGGGCGTCTCGGAAGAGCCCGTAGGCCACGGCGATCCTGGCCCATTTGAAGCGCAGGTCGGCGGGGAAGGCATCCGCCGGCAATGGCTCAGCCGCTGGAGCCCGGCGTGCACATCGCTGCCTAGCGACCTCACCGCCACGGAGATTTTCGACCACGCCCGCGCCGGCGACGCCCTAGCCTCCGAGGTGCTCCGCGACACCGCCCGCATGCTCTCTTACGGCATCTACAATCTGGCGTTGGTTTTGAACTGCCCCATGTTTGTCCTCGGCGGCAGCGTCGGTCTCCATCCGGTCCTCGGCGAAGAGATTCGCCGCCTCCTCCGCCAGCGGGACGATCGGGCCCTGCCGCTGATCGTCCAAAGCGCGCTCGGGGATCAGGCCCAGCTCACCGGAGCCGTGCATCTGGCCATCGACGTCGCGGCTACGGCGTTAGAATGAGCGGGTGCGGCTCAAGGGAGCGGGAGCAGAATCGAAGGAATGGCATCGAGGGCCATGGCAATCGCTCCGCGCAGCACCGCGGCTTCGCCCAGGCTGGCCGCGGCAATACGCGGCACGGCGAACTCGCTGCGTTCCAGCTCTTTTCTGACAAAGCCGATCAGCGCCGGATGCCGCCCCACCTCGCCGCCCAGCACGACCAGCCCGGGATTCAAAATTAGCGACAGGTTCACAATCACGTCCGCCACGATGGCCGCGCGCTGCTTGACTACCTGCTTGGCCGCGGCTTCGCCCCTTTGCGCCATGTCGAGAATCGCCGTCACATCCACTCGCCCGATGCCGCGCATGGTGGTCCCTAACTGCGCCGTTGACTCGCGCCAACTCTGCTGGATTCCGGTGCTGGAAAGCACCGCCTCCAGCGCGCCGAATTCGTGCAAGACCGGGTCGCGCCGCGAGATATGAGGCAGCCTCAAATAACCGATCTCGCCCGCCGACCACTGCGCCCCGTGATACAGCCTTCCGTCCAGCACGATGCCCGCGCTGACGTTGGCGCCGATGTCAATCTCGACAAACGACGTCTCGCCCTGCGCTGCGCCCTCCATTCGTTCACCCAGCGCCGCGAGGTTCGTGTCGTTCTCCACCGTCACCTGGCATCCGACGCTCCGCTTCAACATCGATCGCAGTGGAACGTCGTGCCAGTTCTCCAGCGTGCTGATCGCCAGCACCACGCCTTCGTCCACGTTCGTGATCGCCGGTACGCCCGCCACCAGCGCCAGCACCTGGTCGCGCTTCAGGCCCCGGGCCCTGAGGATACGGCGGACCTCCGCGGCGATCAGGGCGCACATCGCCTCCGGCGTCGTCTTCCGGCCGGCGAGCCACACCTCGGAGGTGTCCAACTCCTTTCCGCACAAGTCCGTCAGCAGGAACGAAACAAACTGCGCGGTGATCCGCACGCTCACCAGACAACCGCGCTCGGCCTTGAAGCGGATCAGGTCCGGCGGCCTCCCGCCGTTCGACGCACCTTCACCCAGGGGCTGAACCAATTCCGCCGACAGCAGGTCGGCAATCACATTCGTTACCGTCGGCGCGCTCATGCCCGAGGTGCGCACCAGGTCCGCGCGGGAGCACGTGCCCGCTTCACGCAGCAGCTTCAGCAGAGTCAGAGCGTTCGTGCGCCGCAGGAGCGGCGGCCGGCCAATCGGACTCGTTGTTTTCTTTCCCGTCACTCGAATACCGGTTTTGTCTACCCTTATCCGGTTCCCTCGGAATTATAGCAATCATGAGCTGGCGAGCTCCCGCGGCGCGCCTTCTCCAGTTACGCCACAATCGCTCTTTGTAATGAACACTAACAAAGTTACTCTGTGTCAATGGCATCGAAGTGGTGGAAGCGTCGAAGTAGCCATTCCGCGTTTTGAGGGGATCCGGCTCCCCGTGCGCGTGAACGCCGGTTTGAGGTCCCGGTCAGAACGTGGAGCGGAGGCCATCGCGATCGGATGCTGGCCGGAGTTCCAGGCGGCGCGAAGGTCAGCAAGGTTGGTTCCTCCAAGCAGATATTTACTTCGTTTGGTCTCTAATCGCTTCGGCGATTTCGCCCTCACAGCCCCGGACTTCGGATCGGCCACACATCGGTGCGTCGAATTCTGACCTGATCTACTTCCCGCAGAAATAGGGTCACTGGCACTTACACACGCTTCGCGAAAACTCACAGAGATGCCCCGCGGCTTCACATCAATTGGCGTCACCGTCTCCGGCGTATTCCGCGACATGGCCGAATGCTAAATATCGTCAATCGCAACCTCGGCCAGGCGTCCCGGTCTGCTGGATACCCGTGGACGGAACTCTCCTTGGGACTGCCGCGTCGCCACTCCTGGCGACGCACGGCGGTAGTAGCTAATGATGCGCTCCGGTGGGTGGAAACTTCGGAGCAGCCGGATCTATGATGACCACTTCCTGCATCATGCCACGGTCCTCATGATCGAGAATGTGGCAGTGGAGCACGAAGGTGCCTGGAAAATCCAAGAACCGATGCCGAATCCGCACGCGGCCAGGGGTGATCACTGTTCCAACGGTCTTGGATGGTGGAATCGCAATGGTATCCCGCCAGTTGTATGGCGCCTGCAGCGTAGTCTGCGTCGTGGCGTTGGGATCGAAAATTTCAAGTACTTGGAAAGGATTGACGTGGATGTGGAACGGGTGCATGGAGCTGTCCCAGTAGTTTTCGAGCGTCCACTCCTCGGCCGTGTTCAACATGACCACTTGATTAGGCGTGCCATTGAAGGCTTGCCCATCGATGGCCGGTCTACC
>ODAK010008572.1_pt1 | contig 10215 bp, 11 predicted proteins | sample 1539591 | NCBI WGS metagenome assembly ODAK01 (sample SAMEA3539303, study PRJEB22396) | soil metagenome | biome: tundra; feature: field; material: soil | place: USA | collected 2010-05 | depth 0.15 m | reverse complement strand
CCACTATCGGACCCGCCCCGGCTCATCCGCCAGAGGGGTTCATGAGGTGATTACGGATCTCCAGCTTCATCGGGCCGGCGACGCTACGACCCCGGGTGGCTGCGGCTGCATCGAGGGCGTCGATATCTGCTGACCCTGGTCGAGTCGGGGCTCTGCCATTTGCAGGCTTTTGATCAACTTCTCGATGGGCATCACGGCGTCCGCGGCTCTGATTGCCGAGTTGGGGATCGATCCCGCTGAACTGATTTCACCGGGGGTATTGGTCGGCAACGGTGGAATCGGAAGTTTGAGTCCGGGTAACGGCTGACCTTGAGGTATGGGTTGAACAATTTCGGGGGTCACGATCACTATGAGTTCGGTGTTCTGCTTGTTACGAGACCGCGATTGAAAGAATTTCCCGAGTACTGGTATATCACCGAGGAGCGGTACTTTCTCGAGAGTCTCAGTGATGCGGTTATCGAGGAGCCCGCCAATGGCGAAGCTTTGCCCGGCGTTCAGTTCGACGGCCGTGTTGAGCTTCCGAACCGTCAAAGCCGGGACGGAGAATCCATTGACAGTAAGGCCATTGGTGAAATCAAGGGCGCTGACTTCGGGTGAGACCCGAAGAAGTATACTGCCGCGCGGTGTAATGACAGGAAGAAAATTCAGACGAACACCGAACTCCCTGAATTGGATTGTTACCGCGGCGGCACCGCCTCCGGTAGATCCCTGAACGACTGGAAACGGAAACTCACCTCCGGCGAGGAAGCTGGCCTGTTGGCCATTTTGGGCCAGGACATTCGGCTCCGAAAGGACCTCAAGCAGGCCTTTGACCTCAAGAGCTTTTATAGTCGCGCCCAGGTTCAAATCGGGCCGGAAAAGAAAGAGATTGAGCGCATCCGAAAGGCTGGCAGTCAACGGCTGGCCTGACGTGGGGATGGCGACTGTGGGAGGTGAAAACTGTTGGGTGGTTAGATTTCCGACTGTATTGGCAGCACCGGTACTAAAGAGGTTCAGCCCCAGCTGATTGCTCAAATTGCGATCCACACTGGCGAATTTTACTTTCAGCAGAATCTGCGGCTCGGGAGCGGGAACATCGACGTACAGAAGATTCACTGTCTTACCAAGGATTGACGCGATGGAGAGCGCGCGCTCAGCACTTGTTATATCCTTGACTCTGCCGCGAAGCAACACAGCTCCATCCTGCGCGGTGAGATGAATCTCCTGTTCCGGCAATTCGAGTCTGATCTGGCGCTCGACTTCTGCGAGACGATCGTCGGGGAGCAACTTGCTGGGGCGCACGACGACGTCATAGACAAGCTTTCCACCACCCTGCTGCCATACGATCATGCTGGTGGCGCCAGGAGCTTTGCCATTCAAGAGCACCTCGTATGGACTGACGGCGGTCGCTACCGCGAAATCTCCCAGGCCAACGGAGATGCGTTCAATCTGAAGAGCACTTTCAACGAGCACCGATTTCCCCACAGAGACGGACAGATTCTCCGGGCCCGGATTTTGCGTTTCAGTGCCCGCAATGGCAAACACAGCCAGGATTCCTCCGGTAATCGCCGCAGTGATCATCCGGGGCGGTTTCACGGCCGCTCTCCTTTGAGTTCGAATTGCGCTTCCGTGCGCGTCGTGCCGTTAAGCACTTCCACCACTCGCACTCCGGCCTGGGCCGTTCTTGCCGGAGGCTCTGGTGGAGTAGGTGGTTTTACAGCAGGTTCCGATGGAGGAATGAATCCTGGCACTGCCGGCTTCGGCGCCGGCGGCCGATCTACTCTCTGCAGTGATGCTGGCGGAACTCCGAATAACTGGGCCATTGCGGTACCGGGTGGAGTGGCCAAATGTGTATCGACCGGGTTGCGCAGAACGAGTTGTATGTGTGTCTGGTTGCTTGCAAGGCTGAGCGACTCCGCTTGCTCGGGTGTGACCATCAAATTGACAACGGGGACTTGTTGAGGTTTACCTTCGCTGTCTTTTTGGAGATTGCTGCCTGCTGAGAGGACCTGAATATTCTGCATCAGAGTCTTCACACGGGGACCATCCGCACTGGTCTCTCCGGGAGGTACGCCAGTCATGAGCACGTCGACCCTCATACCTGGCGTCACGAATCCCGATACGCCGACTACCTCGTCGACTTTCACCGCAAAGGCCCTCATTCCCTGAGGAATGAGAGCCGCGAGTCCTGCGCCCGAGCCCACAGGAGCAAGGCGATTGACGAGGATAGGTTCGCCTTCATACACAGGCGAGACCACGCCCCGGTTCAGTGCAGCGTCAATCCTGCTGAGCGAGCCTTTCGGTGCTGTCCCGTACCACTTCGTCATTTTCAAATCGGACGCACCGATCAGGATGCCTGTGCCAAGATTCCGAGTGGCAACCACGATAGCTGTCATCGGCGCCGCCGGTGCGGTTCGGGCGCCGACACTGAGCGCCCGATAGACCAGGTATCCAATGCACCCGGCTCCCACCAGCGCGCAGACAAACACAACCAGAAGTCTTCGGTTCATCTCTGATTCCCTGCTTGCTGCCGGATATCAAAACGGTTTTCGGAACCAGGGATTTCTTTCGCAATGAGTTCCTCTTTGCTTAGATCGCGCGGAAGCTTAACGGGCTTCGCCCCCAGACGTGTGTGCATTTCTTCGGGCGAACCAATGAGGAGAACGTCATCGGCCTTTGTGTGCGAGGAGTAAAGGGTCCGCTTTGGCAACTCGAGCACACTGGTAAAGCCTTGCCGGATCGCGGAAAGACGAAAGGAGTCAGGATGTTCGACCAGGTGAATCACACGGTTGGCATCGTCCAGAAGATCGACCGGGAAGAGCCTGCTGAATGCATGGATACCTAATGAGGGCTCGGGCCAGATGCCGTCTTCAGCCGCAAAGTTGATCCGACTCAAAAGATCTTTCAGGGGACTGAATGTGTTGTCCGCCGCGGCTACGTTCAGTCCCGCATAAGGTTCGCGCGTCAGGTTGAATATGCAAAGTCCCTGTTTCATTTTGCCTGCGCCAAAATGAACCCATTTTGGCTTTCCTTGAAGATCCGTCTTCATCTACTTCCAGGGGACGGATACGGCTTGGTAAGACGCACTCACCAAGCCGCCCCCCGGCGGTGGTCGGTTCTTGTACTGTGCTGCTAGGTGATTTTGCTTCGCCTGCGCTGAACCAAAAAAACCAGCACTACAAGGAAGCAGACACCTGCAATTAACCGAATTATCGTTACGCTGTCCATACTCTTTTACCTTTCTTTCGTGGTCGGCCAGAGGCCTCCGGCACCTTACGCGTCTGACCCTTACAGGGCAATTCAGATTCCGCCTTCTGAATCGCCGGACTCGTATGCAATCAAGGCTTTACACTTGTTGGTCCCACACCGGGTGTTCACCGCCGGACACAGAGAGAGTTTGAATGTGTCCCACTGTGGACACCACTATGTTTTCGTGAGAAGTACAGCGAGGAGACGACGGTTTCTAGCTGAAGTACTGCTGAAAAGCTTCCATCATGACAATCATGGATGGACCCAGTGTAACGACGAAGATAGACGGGAAAATGAACAGGACGAGCGGGAAAACCAGCTTGACTGTCGTTTTCGCCGCTTGCTCTTCGGCGTCCTGGCGGCGCCGGGTACGCATCGCTTCGGAGTGCGCGCGGAGTGCTTTGCCGACGCTGGTTCCGAATTTGTCAGCCTGGATCAACAACGCGGCCAGGGCCCGGACAGAATCGACACCAGTCCGGTCGGCACAGTGCTTCCACGCCTCTCCACGAGGGCATCCGGCGCGCTGCTCCAGATTCACAAGCCCCATCTCATCGGCGATAGCGGGTTGGCTCACGCGCAACTCGTCCGCCGTGCGCAGGATAGCTCTGTCCAGGCTTAAACCCGCTTCCACGCATATGACAAGCAGATCCAGCGCCTCGGGCAAACCAAGGCGAATCTGCATTTGTCTGGCGGCGATCCGGCTGCCCAGCCAGGTGTCGGGCGCCAGATAACCAAGGCCTGCGGCGGTCGTGTAGATAAACAGCGGACTCAGCCGGAATAAGCCTGAGACCGTGGCCCCGAGACACAGCGCACCCGGAACGACTACTTTCGCAGCATAAAACAGATTGAGATATTTCGCTTCCCGATAGCCGGCCTGATTGAGCCGGCGTTCCACGAGCGACACCTCCTTTTCACTTCTGGGCAGCACCCGATGAAAGGGAGCCAGGAGCTTTTCGATCCAGACACTGGCGTGCTCACCCATCATGCTGCGGAGAATCGCGGCATCCTGCCGTGGCGATCCAATCCGCGCCAGTTGTTGCGCCCTCTCCGCGCGGTAGAGCACGAGCAGCGCTCCGCTCAGGATGAGAAGGAAAACAGCGATGAATACAGAAATCGCGATCCACATGGTGTTACACGCGAATCCTGACAATATGCCGGATGATCAGACTGCCGAGGACGTTCATCGTGCCCGCGGTGTAAAGCAGTGTCATACCTACGGGGCGTTTCCACAGAACGCTGATGCCCTCGGGATGCAATAGATACATTGCGACACCCAGCAGCACTGGCAGCAGCGCGAGGATCAAGCCAGTGGCGCGCCCCTGCGCGGTGTGGACCTGCACCTGTTTCTTCAACCGAAAGCGATCGCGAATGGTCACGGACAAGCCTTCGAGAACTTCTGCAAGATTCCCGCCGCTTTCCTTCTGAATCAGGACCGCTGCGACGAATATCTGCAGATCCTGGACGGGCATTCTCCCGCCAAGATTGAGCAGGGCCAACCGCAAGTCGACGCCGAAGTTCTGTTCTTCAAAGCATTTCAGGAACTCGCTTTTCAGTGGTTCCTGGCTTTCCTGACTCAGGAAGCCGATAGCAGTCATCAGACTGTGCCCCACCCGAATGGAACTGACAAGGAGGTCAAGCGCTTCGGGCAACTGCGCTTCGAAACGTGCGAAGCGCTTGCGCCTGCACCGGGATACATATGAGATTGGCAAAGGAAGATATGAGAGCGAAAGCAGAAGCGCGGGCCCCGCTGAGCGGAATCGGAGGTAAAGAAGACACACCGAGCCGATCCATCCGAAGACGGTTGTGATAAGCAGGCCGCCAACCGACCAGTTCAAGTCCGCCTGGGTCAACAAGAGCCGGATCTTTGCCGCGATATCGGTAGTGGCGAGCCAGTCGTTCAGCCAGGGAATCTTGCTGAGGATCTCTATTTTCCTGACGTCGGCGCTTATCTCCTCAAATTCAGCTGGAGACTGTCCTCCCGCTACGACATGCAATCTCCGAAGCACCTGTGCGGCACTGGGGCCCGCTCCTCGGGCGAGCTTGACGGCCGTTGCCATCGCTATGAGACCGAGTATCGCGGTAATGAGAACCGGAAGCATGTTTGCCTCTTTTGGCTTTATTTAAACGACATCCACAGAGTGCTCGAAGATCTCTCCGGGGAGAATTATGCCCGCCACGCGCAGCCGGTCGAGAAACTTCGGGCGTATCCCGCTCGGCGCGAATGACCCCACCACTTTTCCATCGGGGCCGATACCCTTTCTGACGAAACTGAAGATGTCGTGCATGCTGATGATGTTCTCTTCCTGGCCCGTTATTTCCGAGATATTTGTAACTTTTCTGGTGCCATCACTCATGCGGCTCACCTGCACGACAACAGAAATTGCGGATGCGATCTGCTGACGGATAGACCGTTCGGGAAGATTGACATTTGCCATTGCGACCATGGATTCAAGCCTCGATAAAGCGTCGCGGGTGGTGTTGGCGTGAATCGTGGTCATAGAACCTTCGTGACCAGTGTTCATTGCCTGCAGCATGTCGAAGGCTTCATCGCCGCGGACCTCTCCGATGATGATCCGGTCCGGACGCATGCGAAGACAGTTGATCAGCAATTGTCGCTGCCGGACACCACCAAGACCTTCCACGTTAGGTGGCCGCGTTTCGAGCCGGACCACATTCTCCTGCTGGAGTTGAAGCTCTGCGGCGTCTTCGATGGTAATCAGACGCTCTTTGTGCGGGATGAAACCGGAGAGAATATTCAGGAACGTCGTTTTGCCGGCACCGGTGCCGCCCGAGATCAAGAGACTGATGCGCGCCTTGACGACGGCCGCCAGCATCTGGAGCATTTCCGGAGAAACGGTCTGAAGCTGCACCAGAGTTTCCGCCGATACAGGGCCGCTTCCGAACCGCCGGATCGAGAGACAGGGGCCATCCAGCGCCAGAGGAGGAATAATCGCGTTCACGCGCGAGCCATCCAGTAGCCTGGCGTCGACCATCGGAGAGGCTTCATCCACTCTGCGCCCCACACGCGACACAATGCGATCGATGACCAGAAGGAGATGGCGATCATCACGGAATTGCACGTTGGTTTTTTCGAGGATGCCCCGGCGTTCCGCAAACACCAGGTTTGCCCGGTTGACAAGTATGTCGGAGATGGATGGATCTTTCAGAAGAGGCTCAAGCGGCCCCAGACCAAACACCTCATTCAGCAAATCGGATTCGATCCGTCCTTTTTCACTGGCATTGAGCGGTACATCGCGCGAGATCAGGATCTCCTGAACCATGTTCGCCACCGCCTGACGAGCGCGTGTATTTTCCACGGCCGAGAGTTTCTCAAGATCCAGCTTGGACAGTAACATCTGATGGACCTCGGTCTTGATGCGCTCAAGATCGACGCCGTCAACGGGTACCGTCTGGCGCGGTTCAGATTCCGTGGTTACCATTGTTCACTCACTGAAACAGACCCAGCAACGATCTGCCTTTCTTCTCCTCGCCGAGGGACTTGCCACAGGCTGCCTTTGCCATCTGATGGAGCACCCGCGTAATCGCGGAGTTCTTCATGGCGAGAGGTATACCAGCGTTTTCGGCGCTTCTGACAGCAGAAAAATCATTCGGAATCCTCCAATTTGCAGGGCGTGCCAGAGCCTTGGCGACACTGTTCTCATCGATATCCACCTCCCTCGAGTTGAATCGGTTGAGAATCACCTCGGGGTGGCAGGTATGGTCGCGGCCGGCAATGAAAGAGAGAATCCGTCTTGTATTGCGAAGAGCGGGAATGCTGGTCTCCGTAATCAGATAAATGGTGTCCGCAAGATCGAACAAGATGTCTTCGACGGTCCCGCCGGACGGGCCCGCATCGACAACCACAAACGCAAATTCCTCACGCAGAATTCTGAGCAGGCGTTCCGCGGCACTGGACAGAATCGCAAATGATGTGTACTGGTCAGGAGCGGCAAGTACGGAGAGTCCGGAGGTGTGTTTTCCAAGGAGGCTCAAGAGGAAAACCGAGTCGAGCCGGTCGATATTTTGCAGTGCATCCAGTATCGAGAATTTAGGTGTAAGCCCAAGAGCGAGGGCAACTTCGCCCAGATGAACATCAAGATCGACGACCACCACTTTGCCTGCGTTCTCATCGGAAAGAGCAATTGCAAAATTGGTTGCGATCGTGGTCGCTCCTGCGCCGCCCTTTGCGCCGGCGAAAACGAAAAGTTTTCCGGCAGCCTTTTGCCGTCTCGTTTTCTCGCGCCGGGCGAGCGCCCTCACGAAGGCCTCGGATATGACGGCTGGGACAACTGGCGCCGACAGAAATTCTCTGGCGCCGGCCCGCATCGACCGCATCAGCATTTCAGGCTCGGACCCCGAGCAATATGCCATTACCGTGGCAGCGCTGTTGTGACTGCAAATATTTTCAATGAGCCCCAATGCGCGCTCTGCATCCGCATTCAGATCGACAATGAAAACATCGCAACCGAGATTGATCAACTCGTCAATAACAGATGCATTCGGGTATTCAGTGCACTCTCGAACCGGGACGTTCAGAGCGGCAAGCATTTTTGCAAGACCATGCCTTTGCCCGGCGTCGGGCATGATGAGAGCGAGAGAAATGCCTGTGATGTCCGCGAGATTAGTGGCGCCTGGAAAAGTAGACATCGAAAGTAACCTGAGCTTTCCTTGTAAAAAAACCAGCCCGCTTTAAGGCCAAGTGACCCTCGGCATTTTGTTCTCTAGCGGGCAAAGAACGAAAATAGTGCTCCAATAGCGATTGCCGGCGCGTATGGCAATGCCCTCGCTGTCGAATTACGGATGGTTGGCTTCGGGTCATGATTTCCATCATGCCGCCAGAACCCGTACACCAGCTTATTGACGCCATCCAGCGATTCGCCGAGCGACTTCCGAATTACGGCAAAAACCAGGGCGATAACACCTCCCGCAACGCCCATAACAACCAGTGCGATGAGCAGCTGTCCGGGTCCGATCCATGCCCCGATTGCAGCGCACAACTTCAGATCGCCCATGCCGGTTCCACCCAGCCACACTGGCCCGCTCATGACTGCAACGGCCAGTGCAATGCCGTAGAGACCCTGTTCCACGCCGATCCAGCCATGTCTGACGCAAGCGAAAATGAGCCCGGCTGCCAGGAAGGGGAGGACCAGCCAGTTCGGAATCCGCCGGCTGCGAAGGTCGGTGATCGAGGCCGTCACGACAAGTACGACGATGGGCCACCAGGCAATAGAATCCATACGCGCTTCGATGTCACCTAGCTTGTGTAAGTCGACAGCTTGGTTCCAATGCTTGTGAAAGCGGTACCGATTTTTGTCGCCACCGTGCTCATGCCGGCCGTCGCCGCCAGCGCAATAAGAGAGACGACCAGGGCGTACTCGATCAGATCCTGGCCTTCTTCACTCAAAAGGCAGTTTCGCATCATTTGCATTCTTACGTAGAGGTTTAGCATTTTGTTTTTCATCTGAGCCATTATCCTGACGCTTTGCATTGAGCACACCACTGACCGCGGCCGATGTCCGTGAAAATGCAAAGAATCCAACGGGTTGACCCTTCTGAGAGGAATCACTCCGTTCGCGCCAGTGGACACTTTGGCTTCGAGTGTTATCCGCCAAAGACAGAAAGCAACGCGGCCATCCTGGGGCGAGGGTTCAAAGGACTCTGCCTGACGGTTTGGGCTGCTCAAATGAGTTGCACTGCCGGGTTTGACGGGATACAGAGCTCTGGACCCTGACCCAGAATGCCTGGGTTATCCTGCAGACGTGTCGCGCCGGAAGCTGGACGCTGCTGCAGTTGACGGTCAATTTCAGCAGAAACTTGCCAACGTTCTGGAGGACAGGCGCCTGGCAGCCGGGGCAGCGTCACCAGCGATGATCGTTCGTATCGTTGGGCGCAGCTGCGCGGTTGCCGGAGAACTCGGTGCCGATGCCGATCGATTTCACGACGATGTCGGTGCGGAGCGGCCCGGCGCGGTCGCAGGTGAGGAAATCGTCATAGATTTTGTGTAGCGGCTGGATTGAGTTGTAGAAGGACGTGAGACGCAAGGCGCCAAACGGACGGGTTACCCTGGAAGCTTACCAACGCGCGTTGAACGGCATTCGCGCCAGATTGCGTGGCGAAGAACCGACGAGGCCCGAAGATCCATTCATATTGCGAGACGCGACCACCGTGCTTTTAGACTGCGGATTAAGAGCGGATGAACGTTTCCGTCTTCGATGGGAGCACATCCGCGACCAGGCGATTTGCGCCCTTTCGGGAAGACTGAGAAGGCCCCGCGAATATTCCGCTGACGCGGCGCCCAGCTGCGTACCTGGAAATGCGGCGCGCGGCAGCGAAGACGGGAGGGATCTTCCCGGCTGCAACCAGGAACGGTCACATCGAGAAATCCAGCTTCAGGAAGCCATACATCAGAGCCTGCGAGCGCGCGAAGATCGGGGACTTCGTGCTGTACACGTTCCGCCACACCTGCCTGACGCGGTGGGCGGCATACATGAACCCGTACACTCGGGCGTATCTCGGGGCACAGCGATTTCTCCACAACCCGGCGGTACGTTGACCCGCAGGCGCACACAGTCCGCGACTCCATGGAACGGGCGCGGAAGGCGCAGGGTGGGCTCAAAATCGGGCACAATGCCGAAAAACAATTGGAAGTTGCCGGTGAGGAAAATGCTGCGAAGGAATGAAACGGGGCTTGGTGCGGATGAGAGGACTTGAACCTCCACTTCTTTTGGAAACCAGAACCTAAATCTGGCGCGTCTGCCAATTTCGCCACATCCGCATGCGTGGGCTTTACAGATTATAACGGACATCGGGATTGGTGGTGGCGCATTTGTCCCGAGGGCGCGTCAGGTGGCGCCGGTGACAGAGTCACCGGCGCTGCCGAACGTTAAGTGCGTTTGGAGCGCTCCAATGCCTGATATCGCTCAGGCGAGCGACGGTTTGTTTACCCCGCCCGGTCTCCAGGGCCTGTTCTTCTGACGTTCCTGCTCA
>ODAK010008571.1_pt1 | contig 10215 bp, 9 predicted proteins | sample 1539591 | NCBI WGS metagenome assembly ODAK01 (sample SAMEA3539303, study PRJEB22396) | soil metagenome | biome: tundra; feature: field; material: soil | place: USA | collected 2010-05 | depth 0.15 m | reverse complement strand
TATTGTCAGTATTGTGAAACGCCTGCGGCGGCGGCGGGGTCGCGCAGGAGGTTAATGTGATGGCCAAAGCCACGAGGGCTGTTGCGTTGATGATTTTAATAAATTTCATTCGATTCCGCTGGTTTCTGGATTGTTGTGATTTACTCATGTGCGTAATCAATTTATTCCTCCAACTATCTGTTACAGCGTGCGCAGCTTTGATGCCATCGGCTGTCACTTCAAATGCTGAATACTTTTTTCTTCGGGTGTATCAATTTTAGACAACTTTAAGTTTATTTTTGGGCACATAATTTGGCGGGCGGGGAAATAGTCCGCCCAAAAATGAAATAACGCCCATTCTCCTTGGAATTAGGATCCCGCAGTGCGGTATTATGAGCCTGACAAGCTTTGCAATCCGGTTAAAAACTGAAGCCAACTCCGCCATTTAGCGCTTCAGACGTTTCTCCAGTTCACATGTCCCCGACATAAAAACCCCCCGCACGAGGCGGGGTTGAAATTGGTTGCGGGGGCTGGATTCAATAGTTCCGTTCCGGGGGGTGCATTTTATTTTTATGAGTCTCTCATTAGCACCCGGCTTCAGCCAGGTGTGGACGATGGCCAAAACGCCAAAGCCGTTTTAACAGGTTCACCCGCGCCGAAAAGCCGTTGAAACGGCTGAATTTCTCCTTTTTTTCCACAGTCACCCGGCTGAAGCCGGGTGCTAATGAAATGTTTTCACATAATCGTTCAAAAATTAAGATGCACCATGGCCATTCTGGATTTGGGCCGAAACTTCTTGCGTTGGCTGCGGGTGTTGGACATATTACTTATTCCTAATCGCGGGGTGGAGCAGCCCGGTAGCTCGTCAGGCTCATAACCTGAAGGTCCCAGGTTCAAATCCTGGCCCCGCAACCAATTTAACCCCCGTGCGTGCGGGGGTTTTTATGCCCAAGACCAACGTCCATCAGGTTTATGTAATCGGGAACACCGCCGGGAAGTTTTACATCGGCCTGAGTGAAAATGTTCAAATTCGGTTGCAACAGCATAACCAAGGCATTTCAAAGTGGACGCGGCATCGTGGGCCATGGTCGCTGATTTGGACAAGTGAACCTTTGTCGCTTTCCGATGCGCGTAAACTGGAAAATCGCCTCAAACGACAAAAAGGCGGAGTCGGCTTCAGGTTTCTAACCGGACGGCAAAGCTCGTCAGGCTCATAATCCCGCAGTGCGGGATCCCAGGTTCAAATCCTGGCCCCGCAACCAATTTAACCCCCGCGCGTGCGGGGGTTTTTTTATGTCCAGACAAGCGTCCATCAGGTTTACAATGGACAAATTCCATAGCGAATCCAGTAGCCGATCAGTTTCGCGTATTCCAGACGGACGCGAGGACCGATGCGGTTATGCGACCAATCGGCGCGGATAGAGGCAAAACAGGACGGGCGCGAATAAAATCTTATCTCCGGCGCATAATGCCGGAAACACGCCACCGCGCGGCGCGAATGATACCACGACGTAACGAGGATAACGCGCTTCTGTTTCTGTTCGCGGAGCAATTTGACGGTGAACTGCGCATTTTCCCTTGTCGTGCGAGATTGAGTTTCCAGTTCAATCGCATTCGCCGGCACGCCCGCCGCAATCAACCGCCGCCGGTTTATTTCGTAATCGCCCAGCCCGCTGATGATGATGCGCGGCGCGGCGTGTTCCTTGAAAAGTTCCGCCGCGCGTTCAGGCCGTTCGTGCGAACCACCGCCCAATACCACAATCACGTCAGCCTTCACCGGCCCGCTGTCCACGCACAAAAACGGTTGCGGAAAAATAATCGCGGCCACGACCAGCAACAGCAGCAAAACAAAAGCGACGAACGCGGTTCGTAAAATTTTCTTTCTCACGCGCGGAGACAATTACACCAAACGGCGGGTTTCGGCCAGCGCCGGATTTTAACCGTGGATTCTTTTAACGCAAAGCCAAGACGCAAAGTTTTCAACCACGGCTTGTCGCACCGGCTTGTCTCGTCGAAGCAATGCGAAGACGGAAGCACAACGACGGCGGGAGCCCGCAATGCGGGCGAAGACGGAATGGACACGGCGTAAAGCCGCGTGGAAGTCAATTGCTGCAACCTTCAGGTGGCGAAAAGGTAAAATCATTTCACTGTTCCGCCGGTTTCACCGGCCAGTCCATTCTGAAATCCTGCCGGGGGAAATTCAGGCGGCAAAACCGGACTGCCATCGGCGACTGGTAGCAACGGGTTGACCCTGATTCGGTGCCGGCGGAAATGGTCATGGACACCACTTCCAATCCAGCCAAATCTTGCCGGCCAGTGGAGGCGAGCGCGGCAAAAGACCGGGTATCCGCAATCAGCGGTGACAGCAAAAAACCGCTGCCAGCCATGCCAGGGACGAGGCGGAAACGACATTGCGTGTGGTCCTGAAGCGACACGGTCAGCATCAACACCGGCGGTTTGTAGAGTGTCGAGACCACGGTTCCCGCCAGGGATTTTTTAATCTCGATTTCAACCCAGACCGGGCCGTTGGTCGCGGCAGGCAACGTGACTGGTTCGCCAAAGCGGGCCGATGTGTTCTGGAGCGGGGTCAGGTGAAATTCGCGCGCCGCCGCCGCCCGCGACAGCAGCAAGAATGTCCTCTTGTCATCCGACGCGCCCTTGAGGTCGTAAAGCGTCAGCAATTCCGGCCAGGAGCGGCCGTCGTCCAGCGAAGGAAACCTGTCGTCAATCGGCTGTATCGCAAACAAGATATTGCTGGCGGCGCGCGCTGTCCGCAGGTGGGCGGCGTTCATTTCCGCCAGTTCCGGCGTGTAGGCGGAATAACTTTGTATGACCGGCCGCGGTTGATATGGCAACGTATGCGCAAACAGGATGGTTTGATCATAGGAATAAAGGTCTGCATCGCCTTCGATTGGCGGCAATGGGTGGGTCTTTCGTTCGCTCGCAAGATTTTTTTCATAATTACTCCGCAGATACCCGGTATAAGGACCGGCAACCGGAGCGAGCAGGTTGTAGATGCTGAATGTCCCGGCGAGTTGTTTCCATAGCCCGTCGCCCGGAAGCCAGCAGTTGAACACGGATGAAGCAAACAGCGTGGAGGCAATCACCAGGCATGAAGCCGCACCAGCCGCGCGTTTTTTTCCTGGCCAGGCCACCGCGAGACACACCAGCGAGATGAGCACCAGCGCCATTGCCGAGGTGATCTCGTGCCGGTCATTTCGGACATAACCCAGTTTGAAAACGATGAATAAAATTGTTCCAAGTCCCGCCAAAGGCAGCGACCCTAAGAACCGGTGCCGCGCCCAGGCAACCCGTCCGGTCAACGCGCACAGCAGCACGGCGATCAGCAGGAAGCAGACGGCGTCGCGGGCTCCCGTTTTGCCGGTCAGCATCATCGCTTCCGTGTAACCGCTGGTGATCCGCCAGGAGTTGCACAAAAACGGTCCCAATGAACTTAAATGTTGTCCGGCCGCGACCCAGAAGCACACGAGGCTCGCCACCCACAACGGCACGATCCACGGAAAACGCCGGTGGCGGAAAATGTTGTCCGCCGCAATGACGGCGACCACCATCACGCTTTCCATCAGTCCGGTGAACTTGACCAGGCTCAACCATCCCAGTGACACCGCCAGCAAAGCTTGGATCGGCGTGAACACGCATTCCTCTACAAAAAAATGCAGGAACAACAACAGCACGCCCCAGGCGACCAACCGGGCGTTGAAATCATCCCCCGCCGGTGTGCTGGCAGCCGCAGTGAATCCGACCAGCCAAAGCCCGGCCACCAGCCGGTTGTCCGAAAGGTGGCACGCCAGCCGCCAGCCCGCGCATAAAAAAACAAGCGACAGAATTATCCATGCGATCACGGAAACCGGATACGTCGGAGGGTAATAGCCTCTGGCAAGAAATCCCCAGGGACCGTAGGTAAAAACAATGTCCTGGCCGAACTGCCAATGCCGGCTGAAGGCCACATGCAGAACCTGCGCCCAAGCGTTTTCAATTCCATCAATGATCGGGTAATCATCAACTGAACTGCAGGGGACAAACCGGGAAAACACGTAAAGAAACATGCCGGTCACGGCCAATCCGCGAACCACTGTCATCCAACGAATATTTTTCATGGGAATTCACAACGATCCCGTACACGCGGTTTCGATCCGAAACGAGCATGCAATGGAATTCATACCGCGACAAGGAAACTCGGAATCGTCGTGATTCAGGGGCGGGAGAAATACGCAACGTGAAAGGGTCATGAAAAGTCACCCATTGAGCGGTCAATAGCGAAAAAGCGTCTCCTTCAAACAGCCTTTTTATTAAAAGCTGCTTTTGTCTTTGGCCGGTGCGGACGGCGGGTGCATCTGGCAACAGAGGGAACGGAGAAACAAACAGATTCTGCCTGACAGCAGGCTGTGGTTAAAAACTCCACATCTTGGTGTCCTCGGACGACCGGCAGACCGTCCCTGCCAATGGCAAATCCGGCGCTGGCCAAAACCCGCCGATTTGATACTGTGGCCGTGATGTTCAGTCTTTCTGCCAATAAACGAGTGATCGAAGCGCTCGCCGAGCTGGGCCGGATCACTTTGCTGGCCAGAGAGGCGGTTTTGTCGCTGCTCAAGGGGAGGGCCTCGTGGCGCGATTTGCTCTACCAGATTTATTTCATCGGCGTGAAATCGCAGTCGGTTGTGCTCATCACCGGCGCGTTCACCGGCATGGTGCTGGGCGCGCAGACTTATTTCCAGTTTCACAAAGTCAAAATGGACACGGCCACGCTCGCGGTCGTGGGCGTTTCGATGTGCAGTGAACTCGGCCCGGTGTTGACGGCGTTGATGGTCGCCGGCTGCGTCGGCGCGGCGATGGCCGCCGAAATCGGCACGATGCGCGTGACGGAACAGATTGACGCGCTCCGGGCGCTGGCCACGCATCCGGTGGATTACCTGGTCGTGCCCCGGCTGATAGCGGCGCACATCGCGCTGCCGCTGCTCACGGTGGAAGCCATCTTCATCGGCATCCTGGGAGGCTATTTCGTGAGCGTGAACTTGCTCGACATCGAGCCGACCTATCTCTTGGCGAACATGCTCAAATACACGCACCAGGCGGACCTGGTCATCGGCCTGATCAAGGCATTCATTTACGGCGGCGTCATCGCGCTCATCGGCTGTTACAAGGGCATGACGTGCCGGCTGGGCGCGGAAGGCGTCGGGCAGGCCACCACGGAGGCGGTTGTTTACGCCTCCATCACCATCCTGATCGCGAACTTTTTCCTCACGCTGGTCATGGGCAAACTGGTGGGTTTGTTATGATCGAAGTCCGGGATTTGCAAAAAAGTTTCGGCGCGCAACTGGTCCTCGACAGCGTCGGCTTTAGGATTGAAAATGGTGAATCAGTCGCCATCATCGGTCGCAGCGGCAGCGGCAAAAGCGTCTTGCTCAAGCACCTCATCGGCCTGCTGCAGCCGGACACGGGGGACGTGTTGATTGACGGCGAAAACATCGTGCCGATGAACGAACGCCAGTTGCTGCGCGTGCGACGGAAATTCGGCATGTTGTTCCAAGGCGCGGCGTTGTTTGATTCAATGACGGTCGCGGAAAATGTGGCGTTCGGGTTGCGCCGGTATGAACATTTGACCGAGGCGGAAATCGGGCAGCGCGTGGCCGGAGCGCTCGAAATGGTTGATTTACCCGGCACGGAAAACAAAAAGCCGGCCGAACTGTCGGGCGGCATGCGCAAGCGTGTGGGGCTGGCGCGCGCAATCATTTACGAACCGCAGATCGTGCTTTATGATGAACCGACGACCGGCCTGGACCCGATTGTGTCCGACAGCATTGACCAGTTGATGGTGCGTGTGCGCGACCAACTGAAAGTGACGACGGTGATGGTCACGCACGACATGCGCACGGCGCGGCGTATCGGCCAGCGCGTGCTGATGTTGCACGACAAAAAGATTTACGCGAGCGGCACGGCGGACGAAATTTTTGCCTCGCAAGACCCGGTGGTGCGACAATTCATTGACGGCGTCGCCGATCCGAAGGAAAATTTGCCTTGAGTCATGGATAAATCGCGATTGGAAACCAAAGTCGGCCTGTTTGTGTTCATCGGGCTGGCGCTGCTGGCGGCGTTGCTGATTCAGTTCAGCAAGGGCACGAGCCTGTTCCACGGCACCTACGAATTGCGCCTGCACGCGGGCAACGTTGGGGGCCTGAAGCAACGCGCGGGCGTTTTGCTCGCCGGCGTGCAGGTCGGCAGCGTCTCCGACATCAAACTCGCCAATGACGGCAAAAGCGTGACGATTCTCCTGAACATTTACAAAGAAAACAAAATTTACCACGACGCGCGTTTCGTCATCGAGCAATCCGGCTTTCTCGGCGACCAATACGTCTCCATCATTCCCACAACGAATTCGCCGCCATTGCTGCAGGACGGCGCGGACGTCGTCTGTCAGGAGCCGTTTGACTTGCAGGAAGTCGCGCGCTCGATGTCCGGGTTTATCAAGCGCATGGACGAAACCGTCAAAAAACTCGACGACTCGGTCACAGATTTGCGACGCGTCGTGCTGAACGAACAGACGCTCACCAATTTTTCCGCGGCCGTGAACAATATGCGCACGTTTTCCGAACAGGCGTTAAACACGGTGAACGACATCAACGCGATCATCGCCACCAACGGTTCGCAGGCCAGCCTCGCCGTCAGCAACATCGTTTTCTTTTCACAGGAGTTGATGCGCCTGGCCAATTCCGCCGAAGGCGTGCTGGCAACCAACAGCACGGGAATCACCACCGCGGTGAAAAACATTGAATCTTCGACCGAAGTATTGAAAAGTTTGTTGAGCGACGTCCAATCTGGTAAAGGTCTTGCTGGAACCATGCTCCAGAACGAACAACTGGCCACCAACGTGCAAGCCATCGCGAACAACCTCGCCATTGCATCGAGCAATTTGAACCGGCTCGGTTTATGGGGTTTGCTCTGGCACCACGAACTGCTGCGCATCCCGCCGGGCGGGACACCGACCAATACCCATCACTGAACCATGACTCCACTCTGGGCCATCCGGATTTTGTTTCTCAGTCTCTGCACGACGGGCGGTTACGCCATCAGCCAGGTGCGCCCGGAATTTACCGGGCTAAGTCATAGCGGCTTGATCGGCATGGTCATGGGCTTCGGTTTTGGCGGGTGGATGGTTGCCGTGGACGAAATGCTCAAGGGTTTTTCGCTCCGCGCGTTTTCGGCCACGACGTTCGGTCTGTTGCTCGGCACCGTCGTTGCGCTGCTGGTGGATCGCTCCGGCCTTTTTGAAAATGCCGAAGCAAATGTCCGCTGGCTCATCCGGCTCGGACTGTTCCTGGGCTTCGGCTACATCGGCATCATCCTCGCCATGCGCAGCAACAAGGAGGATTTTTCACTGATCATTCCCTATGTCCGTTTTGCGCCGCAAAACAAACCGGACAATTTGTTGCTGCTCGACACCAGCGTCATCATTGACGGGCGCATCGCCGATTTGATTGAAACCGGCTTTCTGGAGGGCCTGATCGTCGTGCCGCGTTTTGTGTTGAAGGAAATCCAGCAGATTGCCGATTCCTCCGACCCCATCAAACGCGCCCGCGGCCGCCGCGGACTGGAAATGCTCAACCGCCTGCAGCGCAACACGCACACGGAAGTCCGCATTCACGATGGCGATTTTCCCGAAGAACATGAAGTGGACACCAAACTTATCCACCTCGCGCACAACCTCAATGCCCGGCTTTACACCAACGATTACAACCTGGCCAGGATCGCCGAGTTGCAAAAGATCAGCTACGTGAATCTCCATGAGGTCGTCAAATGCCTCAAAGTGATTTTGCTCCCCGGCGAAACACTGCAACTGAAAATCGTGCGTGAAGGCAGGGACAAGGGACAGGGTCTCGGCTATCTGCCCGACGGCACCATGGTCGTCGTCAGCAACGGCCAGTCGCACATCGGCCAGCAGGTCGAAGTCCAGGTTCAGAGCCTCCTCCAAACCGGCGCGGGCGTCATCGTTTTTGCGGAAATAAAAGTGCCGTCCCTCTAAAAACCATTTTGCGCCATGCAACTGGTCACCATTTCCAAAGAGTTGAACGATATGGATGCCCAAATGAAACGCTCCCGGCTCGAAGCCGCCGGATTTCATCCCACCCTCGCGAACGAAGATGCTGCTCTCTGGTTGGGAACCGCCATCACCATCGGTGGCATCCTGCTGCAAGTCCCCGAAGCCGAAGCCGCCGACGCGAAGGAATTTTTGGAAACGCCGACCGCGCCCGCCGAATGATGCCACTTCCCATCAAAGGTAGGGCGGCGCTGCCGCGCCGCCGGACATTGAAGGCCGCGCAACAACGCGGCCCTGCCGGACGCGCAAAGTGTTCCAATCCTCATCGGCCATTGCCATGATTCCCGCAAAATTAAAACTCCTGCTCAAAAACATTCTTCCGGCCGGCGAAATCATTTTTGACCCGCAAACCCTGGCCAATTACGCCGGCGACAAATGGTTTGCTTCGCATCAGCCGGACGCCGTCGCCCTGCCCCGCTCCACCCAATCCGTCTCCACCCTGCTCCGCTTTGCCAATCGCCATCGCATTCCCGTGACCCCGCGCGGCGCGGGCCATGGCTACGTCGGCGGCTGCGTGCCCGTGCGCGGCGGCATCGTGCTCTCGCTCGAACGCATGAACCGCATCCGGGAAATCAACGCCGGCGATTTCATCGCTGTCGTCCAGCCGGGTGCGAACACCAAACACTTGCAGGACACCGTCGAGCGGCACGGCCTCTTTTATCCGCCCGACCCCGCCAGCCGCGCGGACAACTTCATCGGCGGCAACATCGCCACCAACGCCGGCGGCCCGCGCTGTCTGAAATACGGCGTCACCCGCGATTACGTCCTCGGTCTTGAAGTCGTCCTCGCCAACGGCACAATTCAACGCCTCGGCGGACGCACCCACAAAAACAAGACCGGCTTCGACCTCCACCGCCTGTTTGTCGGCTCCGAAGGTTTGCTCGGCGTGGTCACCGAAGCCACGCTGAAATTGATCCCGCTGCCGCCGTTCCGCGCCAACCTCGCCGTCGGTTTCGGTTCCATGCCCGCCGCTGTGCGCACACTCCACGCCATTTTCCGCGCCGGTTTTCTGCCGTGCGCACTGGAGCTGGCCGACGAATTCACGCTCGCCGCCGCCTATAAACGCACCAAAAGCGAACGTCTGCGCGGTTGCCGCGCCCATCTCATCGTCGAACTCGACGGTCAGAAAAATTCCGTTCGCGCTGAAATCAAGGAATTGGAGCAAATCATCCGCCGACAGAAACCATTGTTTGTCGAACGCGGCCTTGGCGCCGCCCAATGTGAGGCCGTCTGGAAAATCCGGCGCGAATTTTCCTATGCCCTCCGCGATACCGGCCTGACCAAACTTAACGAAGACGTCGTCGTGCCGCGCAGCCGGTTGGAAGACCTGTTCAAGTTCGCTGCCCGGCTGCAAAAGAAACACGGCCTGCCCGTCGCGTGTTTCGGCCACGCTGGCGATGGCAACATCCACACCAACGTGATGGTGGACCTGAACCAGCCGCGCGCCAAACAACGCGCCGAAGCCGCTCTCGATGAACTCTTCGCCCAGGTCATTTCCTGGGGCGGCGCCATCAGCGGCGAACACGGCATCGGCCTGGCGAAGAAGCGCTGGTGGCCGCAGGCGGTTTCAAAGGAAGTGCGCGAACTCCATCGCGTCGTGAAACACGCCCTCGACCCAAAGGGCATCCTGAATCCGGGAAAGTTTGTGTAGGAGGAGCGCCAGTCCTTACCCCGACCCTATCCTCACCCGCCTACTTCAGCGAAAATAGCCCAGCCATTTATGGCTGGGTAATCGTCCAACAAAAGAAATCAAGTCCCGTCAGGGACGAAAGAACTTCAATCCATCATCTCCGCCTTGTAATCGTATCCATGCTTCTTCAAGAAAACCTCCAACTCCTCGCGGAAGCTTTTTTTGCAATGATGTTCCTCCTGCGTCTGGATGTAATGAATCGTGTCCGCCACGCCCGAAACACCGATGCTGAACGAACCAAAACCTTCCTGCCATGCGAAGTCATGTTGCCGAAGTTCCGGAAAGGTTTCGCGCAACCATTTTGAGGAATTGCCTTTCAACAATTGCGTCGCTTTGGAAACCGAGAGCATGGCTGGCAAACTCAAAAGTAAATGCACATGATCCGGCACGCCACCGATGGCCAGAGCTTTCATGTCGTTTTCGCGTGCGATGC